>Ga0209386_1001130_pt1 | contig 11367 bp, 9 predicted proteins | sample NGEPertwo_FD_184510 | JGI IMG/M metagenome (GOLD analysis project Ga0209386, IMG submission 184510) | Arctic peat soil microbial communities from the Barrow Environmental Observatory site, Barrow, Alaska, USA - NGEE Permafrost154B-two... | ecosystem: Environmental > Terrestrial > Soil > Wetlands... | reverse complement strand
TTCGGTTTTGGAGACAGAGGTATCCCTGTCGTGTGTTCTGTTCTGTTCAACCTCCGAGTCCTCATCACCAATTTAACACAAAAGATTCGTTGTGTCTAGCATTTTTTAAAATCACGCTGTAGTGATAGTCTTTAATAAAATAATCGTTCAATTGCCTTTTCTATTCCTTCATGAAGGATAGCGTGCAGATCAGAGGCTACTCTCTCTGCGAGCCCTGCTATTTTATTAAGATCTTGGCCCCAGACTGAAGTTTGGCCAAAAACATGGCGCACAAGGTTTACGATCGACTCAATGCTTTGATCACATGTTTTCCAAGCGTCTTGCATCAACTCTAGAGTAGCAAGGTCATCTTGCAAGAGGAAGTCTTTCTCTTTTACACAGCATTTCATAGTCGAGCCCTCAATGGTCCCGTAATATAACGCAAGGAGAGCGGCCAACGAGAAACTAAGCTTGAGAGGAAGTAGGCCAGTTTTACGATTATAGTCAAGAATTGTCGGTAAGACTCGTGCTTTAAATTTAGAAGTTGAGTTGAGTAAGATACTCAGAAGGTAGTGTTTAATATATGGATTTTCGAATCTCTCAACGACAGCGTTAGCGTAATCCTTTAACATCGCTTCATCATAATCCGCAGCGGGAATGATCTCTTCGAAAATGACTTCCCGAGTGTAGCGTCCTAAAACAGGGTGTTTCACCATCTCTCCCACGGTATCCAATCCATAAAGAAAGGCGACAGGAACGCAGGAGGTATGAGACCCATTGAGAATGCGAACCTTTCGCGTGCGATAAGGGGTCATATCATCTGTCCATAGAACATTAAGACCTGCTTCGGTAAAAGGAAGCCTTTCTTTCAAGTCTTGAGCTCCTTCGATCACCCACAAATGAAAGAGTTCTCCAGTGTCGAGTAATGGATCCTTATAACCTAAACGATTCGTGATCTCTGCTATTTCATCCTTCGGGTACCCCGGTACGACTCTATCGACTAGAGTATTTAGGAACTGATTATGTTTTTCTATCCAAATACAAAAATCGTTAGGCCACTCCCACTCCGTCGCCAGACGAAGTATAATTCGTTTCAAGTGATCCCCATTTTTTTCGATCAGTTCGCAAGGAAGCATGACCATCCCCTTCTTGGGATCGCCTGAGAAAAATTGATACCGATGATAGAGGTAGACTGCCAATTTAGCAGGAAACGATGACGGCGGTGCATTCTCCGGTCGGTCACTGGAATTGTAAACGATGCCAGCTTCTGTTGTGTTGGATACAACAAACTCGATTTCAGGATTTTCCGCACATTTTAGATAGTTTTGCCAATTCTCATAGAGATCAATTCCCCGACTGACCGAGCTTATAATTTGTTCTTGGCTCAGGCTCCTACCCTGATTCATTCCTCTAAGAATTAGGGTATAAAGTCCATCTTGTTCATTCAATTGGTGCATTTTCCCCTCCGGGAGTGGGCACACCACAACAATCCGACCGTTAAAGAGTCCTTTTTGGTTCATTTCATGAACCATCCAGTCCACGAAGGCACGCAAGAAATTACCTTCACCAAACTGAATAATTTTCTCCGGCAGCTCAGCAGGAAACTTTCCGACTTCTAATCCTTCAGGGAACTGGAAATTCCCCTCTAATAATTGTCTGTTTAAGTTCTGCATTAAAATTCCTCCTTAAAGAAAAGAAAATCGAGTATTACAGATTATGAATAGTAAATAAATAATATCTTCTTAAACAAGAATGGAAGCGCAAACAAACGCTCATCCAATTTCGTTTTAATTAGCATTAATTTTATCCTTATGATTAATCCATCGCCATAACGTAGAACGGTTAACGCCCAAACGACGGGCTGAACTGCTGAAGTTATTCCCTTCTTGTAGCAATACTTCCTGAACGATAGCCTTTTCCATATCGGCGAGCGTCCCTTTTAGCTCCAGTTTCAACTTTCTTGTACTACTCCCTAGGTCAGTGGGCAATAATTTCCCCTGAGTAAAATCGCCTAAATGCAAAAGTTGTATGATACCTTGTTCAGCAGTAAGCACCGCACGCTGAATAACATGCTCTAGCTCCCGCACGTTGCCCGGCCAATTATAAGCTTCGAGAATTTCATAGACTTTTGATTCGACACCCTTGACTTGCTTGCCAAACCTAGCATTACTGCTGGCAATAAAATACTCAACCAGTGACCTGATATCTTCCGGTCTTTCTCTTAATGAGGGTACATTTATAATGATGACGCCCAGACGATAGTAAAGGTCCTCCCTGAACTGTCCTTTGATCGCTAGTTTTAATAAGTCTTTATTAGTAGCAGCAATAATACGGACATCAACAGGGGTCACTTTTTCATCGCCAATGCGCATGATCTGGTGTTCCTGAAGAACTCTCAGAAGCTTAGCCTGCACTCCTATAGGTGCTTCTCCGATCTCGTCAAGAAAAACTGTACCTCCGCGAGCCATTTCAAAATAGCCCATTTTTCCTTCTCGGCGTGCACTCGTAAAGGCACCGGGCGCATAACCAAACAATTCACTCTCTAATAAGGATTCAGCAATCGCAGCACAATTTACCGCCACAAAGGGTCCATCCTTGCGTGTACTTCTATTATGAATACCTTGGACTAGCAATTCCTTACCCGTACCAGTCTCCCCTAAGATCAAAAGTGTGGAATTCACCTGTGCAAAACGATCTGCATCCTCCAGGACCGTTTTCATTACTTTGGACTCAGATACCATTTGGTTCAAGGTAAAGTTTGCTGTGAAACCTTTGGTGTTTAATTCACGCCGAATTTGTTTTTCCATGCTTTGAATTTGGCCCACATCGTGAACTGTAAGCACAAAGCCTTTCACTTCCCCAGCTGTTACCAGCGGAACGCGCTTAATAACCACCCTTTTCTTTCCAAAGGAAATGATCTGGCTTAGCTCGCTTTGTCCCTCCTCGATGACGGCATTTAACGGGCGAAGTCCCACTACCTTTTTGAGATTCTTACCAATGATATTGACTGAACTAAATCCCAGAATTCGCTCAGCCGATGGGTTAAACAATGATATATTTCCCAATTCATCAACAGCAATTACCCCGTCATTAATATGGTCAATGATGGTTTTAACCTGCTCACTACGCTCCCGTTCCCAATGCTGGACCTCCAATAAACGCTGAGCCTCAGTAAAGGCTGTGCGAAATGATTCTTCACCTGAATCGATCGTCCTTGACTCTAGCCCCGCTTCTGCTGCCATCCGGGCAGTCGTACCATCGCCTATGATCACTTTAACCCCAACTCGGATCGCCTCATCCAGACAAGCAGGAATATCTCCTTTGTTCTTAAGTTCAATTTTGTGAAATTGGAATCCTAAACATTTAGCAACTTGGTGACACTGTTTAATAACATTGTTAAAGCCTATCCAGCCTATTATTCCAATTTGCTCCTTGTAATTGAGAAGCGGCGCTAACGCTTCCAGAATGTCAAAAGAGGTCACTGGAATATCCACGACTGGCACCGTTATGTACTCCCTGAGCATAGTTGCTGTACCGCCACGGCTAATAATTATTTCCACACCCTGGCTGATCGCTTCTATTGCTAATTTAACGGCCTCGTTGGTGTCAGCCACTGCAATCTCGCATCCTATAGACATTTCGTCTTGCACTTTGGCAGCGACTTCCGCCAGTTCTGGATAGGGGGCAAGCAACAGGATTTTTTCAGGCATAATCACATCCCCTAATACTACTTTTCAGTATTACTGGTCTATTTTTAAGAAGAGCATTGCTTTCAACACAGAAGCTCGCTGCTTGCACAGAGTGCAAGCAATGCCAGCATTTATCTTAAGAAGCCATAAATTGGTTCGCTTTGTCCACAGCCGATGCGGCATCAGCAGCATAAGCGTCAGCACCGATATCATCAGCATATTTTTGGGTAACCGGGGCTCCCCCGATCATGACTTTCACGTTGTATGGTTTTAGCAAGTCAATACAGGCTTTCATTTGAACCATTGTAGTGGTTAACAATGCAGAAAGTCCGACAATTTGAGGTTTGTAGTCTATAACAGCTTGGACAAATTTCTCACTGTCAACGTCGATCCCCAAATCGATAACCTTATAGCCTGACCCTTCTAACATAATGATCACAAGGTTTTTTCCAATATCATGGAGATCGCCTTTTACAGTGCCAATAATCACGATTCCCTTTTCTTTAATATCAGCCTTCGCAATTAGTGGCTTAATAACTGCCATACCCGCACGCATAGCCCGTGCAGCGACAAGCACTTCAGGAACATAGATTTCATTTGCCTTGAATTTTACGCCGACTACATTCATTCCCGCAATCAGCCCGTCATTGATAATGTCTTCCACACCAATTCCTTCAGCTACGGCCCTTTCCGAACATTCGGTCACTTTAGCGGCATCATAAGTCATAACTGCTTCTTTAATTTCTTCAAGTATAGACATAATTATTACCTCCTATTAAAATTATTTATTTAAAGTTCTTCTTTTTTGAATCTAAAACCACTTAGATGATTATTTAACCTAATTTTATTTCTTTAAACCCTAAACTCCACTTAAACCTCATTCTGCGTATCCCAAGTTTCGTAATTAATTCATTGCATTAGGCAATAATAAGGAAATTGTAGGGATAAAGGTTATGAGTAATAAGGCCACAATATTTGCCACATAGAAGGGCAGTAATTCCCTAGTGAATTTATCTACTTTGACTCCCGTAAGACCGGAAATCAACAGCATGACCGTTCCCATAGGCGGGGTCAGTGTTCCAATCGCTAAGTTAATAATCATGACGATCCCGAAATAGACAGGATTAATCCCTAAAGACAGAACTGTGGGCAACAAAAGCGGAATCAAAACGATCATGGAAGCATTGCCTTCAATGAAACACCCTACTACAAGCAGAAAAATATTAATCGCTATCATAAAAACCGTCGGACTGGTGCTAAACGTGGTCACGAAACTTGTAATGTTCTGAGCAACCCCCTCCCAGGTCAAGATCCAGGCGAAACCGGAAGCTGCCATAATGATTATCATGATCGAACTGGTAGAACGGACTGCTTCTAATATAGCTCCTTTGATATCAATGACCTTCATTTCTTTGTAGACAAACAAACCAATGATCATGACATAAAAACAAGCAATTGCCCCAGCTTCAGTGGGCGTATAGATCCCGATCCTGACGCCTCCTATAATGACGATCACTAAGAACAACGCCCAAAAAGCATCCTTACTGGCAATTCCCACTTGTTTTACTGTAGGTGGTTTTTCCTTAGTCGGAAGATAGCCCCTCCGTTTAGATACCCAATGCACAGCAGTCATGTTCAGAACGGTCATTAGCAGTCCTGGCAAAATACCGGCCATAAACATTTTGCCAATCGAAACATTTGCCAAAAAGCCAAATAAAATTAGACCAATACCAGGAGGAATGATCGGCGTGATTTGGGCGGCAGATGCAATAACCGCCGCAGCGAAACCTCTGTCATACCCGCGTTTTTCCATTTCCGGTACCAACATTTTGGTCTGCATGGCAGCGTCCGCCAGACTGGAGGCAGACAAACCGCCCATTAACATGGCCAAGACCACGTTAACCTGAGCCAAACCGCCAGGCAAATGACCCGTCAAAGTCTCCGCCAGATTCAACATACGCTTGCTGATTCCAGTATAATTCATCAGCGAACCTAAAAGGACAAAGAAAGGAATTGCCAGTAGAGTACTACTTTGAGCACCACCCAGCATACGCTGGACGCCAATTATTGGATCCAATTGGCCCGTGATGAAAAAGTAGAAGAGAGATACTGCAAGTACGGAAAATCCAATCGGAATGTTGATGGCAAAAAGAACTAGCATCAAAATGCTCATGGTATCTACAACCATAAACTCCTGTCTCCTTTCGTAAATTAAGTAACTTCTTTCCTCTTAAATTCTCGCCAAGTCAGTTTAGCTAACTGATAAATCATACAAACTCCTCCAACTGGAATAGCCATTTCCATAAACGTCCACTTCAGTTTGAGAATCGGAGTGAACTGAGCCCAACCGCTAATCGATAATTCAACTCCCAAAAAAGTTAGAACAGCTAAAATAAGCATAACTAGTAGGTTATCAAAAATGTGTACGCCTTTTAGCATTTTAGGCGGTAGGAATTGTATTAAAATATCAATTCCTATATGGCCTTCTCCTTTCATTACGGAAGAAGCACCAAAAAATATTGCCCAAACGAAAAGTAGAATCTGAATCTCCTCACCCCAGAGCAGAGGTTGAGACACAACATAACGCATAAACACGCCAAGAGTTGTGACGATGACCAGAAGTGAAAGGAACACCATCGCCATTATATCGTCTAACCCCAATGACTCTTCTTTTCTTGACTCGTCCATTGGACCACCCCTTCTCTATCATGCGAGGGAGATAGCGGAGCACGAGTGAAAGCCCGTAATCCGCTTTATTCTCCAAACTCTTTAGTTAACTTTTCATTATTTTTTGCACTGTGTCATATAGTCCCGGTGTCCATTTCGGGAATTTTTCATAAACTGGTTTTACAGCTTCCCGGAAAGCTTGTTTATCTGCTGTGACAATAGTCACGCCAGCAGCCTTCATTTTATCGGTAGCATCTTTCTCAGCAGTTGCAATCTGTTTGTTAGTAAAGATGCCTGCTTCTTCACCGCTTTCTACTAGTGCCTTCTGGATGTCAGCCGGTAATGTCTCCCAGAACTTCTGACCGGCAATCCATTGACTGATCATGTCAATGTGTCCGGTCATAGAAAGAAACTTTGCAGATTCGTACATTTTAGAACCATAGAGTACGGGAATCGGGTTCTCTGCTCCGTCTACGACACCTTGGGTTAGAGCAGTATAAACTTCACCCCATGGCATAGGTGTTGCGGTTCCGCCCATTGCTTTGATTGTCTCTACAAACAATTGGTTGCTTGGTACACGGATTTTCATACCTGCCATGTCTGACGGTTTGGTAATAGGCTTCTTTGCCACAATGTCGCGGGTACCGTAAACCCAGTTGGTTGTTACAATATGCAGACCTTTAGCTTCTAATTTTGTAGTCTGTTCTTTAAACCAATCGGATTTAGTCAGTTTAAAGAGTTGGTCATAATTATCCGCTAGATAGGGTCCCGACAAAATACCGATATCTGGTACATAGTCCATCAAAAAGCTGGCATCTGCGATCGTGATCACGTTAGCCCCAGTCATCATTTGTTGAATAAGGTCTACTTTCGTACCTAACTGTGAACTTGGAAAAAGTTGAATTTCTAATTTCCCGTTAGTCTTTTCTTTAGCTAGTCTTACCCATTCCTTAGCACCCAGGTCAAGGGGTTCGCCAACATTATTCTCGTAAGCGACTTTGATAACTACTTTGTCTCCAGCAGAAGCAGTTGGTGCTGGCTTGCTACTTGAGCCACACCCGCTCAAACCCAAAGTCATCAACACGGCAGCTGCCGTTACCCCAGCAATCCATTTTTTCTTCATTTTCTTTCCTCCTATCAAATATTAATACCTTAACGTATTCAGAAGATTCCCAGTCCTTAAATGGTTAACATCCACCTCCTTAAATCTTACGGCCGAGACCCTTGCTTCCAAATTGAAGTTAAGAAAGTTTGGTAACTTTTTTAGCTACACTAACCCACTCTTTAGCCTTGGCTAAATCTTCATCCACAGTGCCAAAGAAGGACTGCAAACTTCCGGCTCGAACATGGAATGATTTCACATTTTTAGCCATACAGGTATCCATAATATCCTTGATTTTGCTTTCCATTTTATCCTGAGTAGCTAAGTACACATCGTCAGTGGGACGAACGCAGATTTCCAATGGAATATCTGGACACAATTCAGCTGCAATATGGTAATCCGTCCAGGAACTGATGTTGATCATATCTACATTGGGGATCTGACGGATCAATTCTAGGACTGGAGCAATATTACCGCAGCTGTGCCAGTATGCAACACCGCCATGAAACTTTGACAGTTCTTTTTCATAGGGCCATATAAAATCACGATAAATTTTAGGACTAATAACGTTGCAATCGACTTCATCATTAAATAGCTGTACCTTGGGAATGGGTTCGTTTAGGAATTTGGCCCGATCTTCATACCATTTTTTCCTACTGTCTGTAATGAATCGCATCAGCTTATGCATCCATTCCGGGTCATCCATCATATCCATCGCCAAATCGGCAAATCCTCGCAGGTGAAAGGCAATACCATAAGGCGCTCGTGTGATATGCGGAAAATCCATTCTGCAACCCCATGGAGCTAAAAGGTTATTAACATCTTCGTAAAACCTGTGGATCATGGGCATGAGACCCGACTTATAGAAATCAGGAAAAACCAGCTTGTCTAAGTCGCTTTTTTCTTTAATTGCTACTTCCCGACCAACCCACGGATCCTCAAAATCATGATATACCGTTTCCATCCCAAACAAAGAGGATTCAAAGGAAGTTCCCGGCCAAAAAGGAATCACCTTATCAAGGGTTGTATCATCATTCATCTCAAACAAAGCAATCATGGATTTGAAGTAGTTTAATAAATAAGCTTCCGGTTTCGTATAATAGTCTTTGACGTTGAAGTTAAAGACTTTCGCCCAAATGGTCGGCCCAGGGTCAGCCACTACAGGCGCATACCCGGTTTCTGCTATAGGAGTGGCAATACGGCGAAATTTATCGCGTGACCAAACTGGCTCAGGTTGCCAAAACTGTTGACGCCGTGTGTTTTCATCACTTTCAACTAAGTTAACATATTGATCAATAACATTCTTGAGTTCATCCTGCAATTAACTCTCTTCCCTTCGTATTCAGGTTGCCAAAGCCGTCATGTCTAACGGATATTTCCCATATTTCTGTACTGCTTCAGCCATTGCGATAATATTCTCGGGCTTACAATAATGAGCAATGCCATTAGCTGAACCCAGCATATACCCGCCTCCAGGCGCAACTTCGGAGATCCGTTGTTTTACTTCGGCTTCAACTTCCTCTGGCGTGCCCATCGTCAACGTATAGTGGAGGTCGATATTTCCCATTAGGCAGATCCGATTCCCGTAATCCTTTTTGACCTGGGCAATATCCATGGGCCCAGGTTCAAAAGGATGCAATGCATTCATGCCCAAAGTGAGTAAGTCGTCTATAACTGGCATAACATTACCATCACTGTGGTAAACCCATGGTAATTTGATGGCATCCGCTGCTCTTTTCATGGGCGGTAAAAACACTTCGCGGAACACCTGTGGTGACATCATGGTCCCGGTTTTGTAAGCAATATCATCGGCTGCCAATAAGAAGTCTAGGCCGCTTTCATTTAGATGCTCTACAACGCGTACTGTCCACTCCGAAAAGCGATCCAGAACAGTCTCCACCAGTCGAGGATTGTCGTAAAGAGCATAAGAGAAACCATCAAATCCCATGCTTAATATGGTCGGAGCTGCGCCTAAACGTATCTTGGCAAAAAGCGCTAAATTGCTTTCTTTACAAGACTCCACAAATCGTTTGACCGGATCGTAAAAAGCTGGATCATTGGGGTCAGGAAATTTCATAATAGCTAAGTCTGCCTCTGTTTTAATCATCCCTCCGACCACTTCATTAATCCCACCTATTTCCTGACGCAACGCGAAAAGAGGCGGAAAGTAGTCTTCAATATAGGCTGAATCCATGTGCAATTTTCTGGCCAATTCTACCTTTGAGAACTCATCTTTGCCCATAATCTTTTTTGCTATAGCTGAGTCGATTGAATCGACGAAAGGTACTTGATCTGGTTGTTGCAAATGTAACGCAGCTAATACCCTTTCCCTGGAATTCATATCGCATGGTCCCTCCTTTTTATAATTTATTCACTTAATTAATATGCAATATTCATGCCATTCTTAAATCGCCACACATATGGGGCTAGTCAGCTTTAAAAGGAAGCGCAAAAAAGAAATAACGTTGCATTTGGCAACGTATCGAATTAATTATATCCTTTAAAAATACGGAATGTTCTTGCAATGAAGCTTTTAGATTGCATAATTACGCAAGTGTTGCAATATATCACAATATTGCATATTGCAACACCTTTTAAGAGTACAGATCTACTTTTTTAAGATATTGCCTCACCTGGAGTGGAATCTTTAATTAAACTTCCGTTTATTCCAGTCTTTTAGAATTACTTTGGACTCATCTAATGAATTGCATTGAGTGTCTATATAAAGACCCTTCGGTGATAATTCAGGCAGAACCTGTTCCAACTCCTCCATGGTATATTTTCGGAGGAGGAGGCAATGTTTCTCCTGGATTTTCTTTAACAAGGGAACAATTTCCTTTAGAGTCGGTCCTGCTACTCCGTCATTTACGATCTGGATTGCCCGTAAGCCAGGGATTTTGACAAATTCCGGCGTTAACCTAGCCTCAGCAGAATGGACATGCATCCAAGGAACCTCCAGACGATCCGCGATCTGGCAGTCATACGGGAAGAGAAACTCCTCGTATGTCTCCGGTGAAACGAGCGTACTGATGTCCTCTGCAAAATACTGACTCTTACCAGGTGTCCAAATATTGTAGTTATCGCAGAACCCACCTTCAAGAGGGGTGATCAAGTTCATTTGGTACTGTGACACGCCAATCCAAGCCTTTGTACAAATCTCGGCCAGCCGTTTGGATTCTTCCGGATAAACATAGAAATCCATACATACCTGAGTGGGGCCACGCAAGGCAGTCATAATATCACCAGGTCCAGTTAACATGGATACCCCCACGGCGCATTTACCTTTACTCTTTTCGTTAAAATATAGAATTAAATCTTTCATACGCTGAACCCAAGGATTACAATCGTCAAGCGGAATTTTATCCAGTTCTTCGAGTTTATCCCAATCATGCATAGTGTGCTCGCTCCAACTGGTGCCATTCCCAAATTGGACGGGGCAACCCATGACTCCGGCCATAAAAGCGGGTCCCAGATCGACAGTAGCGGAAGGCACATCATCATCTTCCAGTTCCGCTCTCTGACTGAAAATATTTTCCCAGTACGCGAAATAAGTTTCCGGTCTCTGACAAGCCACCGTCCATTCTTCCTCACCTTCTCCAGGTACTGGGAAGCGGATCCGAATCGGTGGACGGCCATAGATGTCCTTTTGCCAAAAAGCCTTATACCTTTTCAGTACAGTTTCAATTTGCGGCTTGTACTTCATATCTATTACCTCTTCCTTGACTTATTGTGCTTGGTGAGGTCTCTCAAAGCTTATTCTGGGATGATATCCAAACTCAGCAGATATTTGAAGAGAGTGCTCTAACAACGAGGATTCAATTTCCTTTTTTCTCAGCTCGATACGTAACGACGGACCCGCCACACTAATTGCCGCTACAACCCGTCCATGATAATCAAAGATGGGGCAAGCGATACAGGTTAATCCCCATT
>Ga0209386_1001129_pt1 | contig 11396 bp, 7 predicted proteins | sample NGEPertwo_FD_184510 | JGI IMG/M metagenome (GOLD analysis project Ga0209386, IMG submission 184510) | Arctic peat soil microbial communities from the Barrow Environmental Observatory site, Barrow, Alaska, USA - NGEE Permafrost154B-two... | ecosystem: Environmental > Terrestrial > Soil > Wetlands... | reverse complement strand
CCTCCAATTCATTAACTGTTGGGTCATCTTGATATACATCATCCCCAACCTCAGCAATATACATTGCCTCACGCATGGATTTGGTTGGTTGGGTTACAGTATCACTTCTCAAGTCAATATATCTCATATAAATTGCCTTTCCCTTTCTAATTCTACTATTTTATTAACGGTTGATTATTTTAAGCAATTAATCTTCTTCAATCCTTTTGGATTATTGCTTGTTACAACCTTATCTCCTGTGGTTTCTTCGAGCTGTTTTCTAGCCACATTTTAAACGGCTCCGCTTTTGGTGATGGTATCGATTGAATGAGCCTTAAAATCTCTTCGGTATCGGCAACATCCGTTAAACGCATTTTCCCATCTTCAGCTTTCATTTTCAACTGGCTACAATTTGTAGCCAGTTGGCTTACTTCAGCTTTCAATCTTGTTTTAAGCACGCTCCAGTATTTTCTTGGGTTATCACTTTCACTAAGAACGCCCACAACGTCAATAATCGAAAAAAACCATTTTTCTTGTTCTTCATCCCATAAAACACGGACTCTTTTATCTTCGAATAATTTGATCGCATTTTCCTTTTCCATCATGAACCTCCCACAAATTAGTTTAACTTATAGAGCCTACTCTATCTATATTTCTCAATTACATCTTCATAAATTCTCATTTGGCACTAAATCATTTCATCTTCTGCAACCTTCAGCAATTCTTTCTCAGAGAATTCATACACAACTCCATGCTCTTCTTCCATAAAAGACTCAAAATCATCAACTTCTTTAAACTCAACATCGTGTCCTAATGCTTCAAAATGTTTATATCCACAAAGTATTTTAGCGTGTTCAGTTGGTCGTAATGCATCTACTAAAGTATTTGCTTTCGTTTCTAAAACAAAATATAGTTTATCTGTCCCTTCCTTGTCCACCAATACGGCCCAGTCTGGGTTATAAGAGCCTAGTGGTGTTGAAATTTTAAACCAGTTTGGAAGCTTTGCATACAGCTTTATACGTTTGTTGTGTTCAAACTTCTCTGCAAACCGTTCTTCATTCTGGCTGTCATATACTACATATTCAAATACTGACTTCTTACTTTCTAACATATTTTTTGATAGATACCCCGTCAGTTCTTCTTTTTCAAAAAGCTCTTGAGCATAGTACTCTTCCTCGCCAATCTTGGTATATTTAATTCCGTCAACGATTAGAAGTCTCATTTTAGCTGAAATGATTTGTGATACTTGTTCCATATACTTCTGCGGATTTTTCTTAAATAGGTTGAGCGTTTTACTTCTTATAAGTATTTCTACTAACGTTTTTCTTGTAAGATTAGTTTCATTTTGCAAATACGTAATGATATCTGGCAAGTTTTCTTTGATATTAGTAACTGCAACTGTACTCCTATCGTTTTCTGTAGCAACTACACCTCCAGCGTTAATATCTATTGCGGCTTTTGTATAAACGAGCTTTGATGCACTAACAAGTAAGAATCTGCCCATTTCCAAGCAACACTCCTCTACTAGCCTTTCACTATCAAAATCCACCGAGTAAGTAGTCTTATATTTAATCCTGTCCCACATTTCTTTAAACTCAGGATCTAGGAACACCTGCTTATTCAGTTCAATTTTCTTCTTATCGCTATTATTTTTAATGTTAAGATTACCACTAGCCTTTTTAGTAACTGCAGCAATTAATGCTTTGTTTTCTTCGAACTCTTTCGGCACTTCAAAAGTATTATTTTTTAAAGCCGTTTTTAATGTGTCCTGAACTTTACCAGTAGCATCAATATATCCTTTTTCTTTGAAATATTCATATACCTTTTCAGATGACTGTTGTCCAAAGTTTATAAAAGATCCATCCTCTTGTTTTATTGTAATATTTGCAAATGAATGAGACTCAATAATACCAAATCTAATGCCTTCTTCTACCTCATATTCTTTCTGTAAAGACTGCGCAAATTGCTCATAGCTTTCATTTGCCATCACTGTAAGGGTGTTAATTGCAAATCCATGTAGTCTTTCCCCATCTTGGTTTACACAAAGTCTCATGCCACGCCCTATTTCTTGGCGTTTTTTCACCTCTGAACGAGTATCATTTAACGTGCAGATCTGAAACACGTTTGGGTTATCCCATCCTTCACGTAGAGCTGAGTGAGAGAATATAAATCGCAGCTTTGTATCAAAACTCAATAATCTCTCTTTGTCTCTCATAATTAAGATATATGCATCATCATCGGCTACGGTTGTTCCACTTGTATCTTTAAACACACCTTTTTTATCAGCTGAAAAATATCCGTTATGGACTCCCCCCACTGGTGTATCAGTATCTATTTCTTTGAATAATGAATTATATCTTGGTTGAATAATCAAATCTTTGTAATTCTTTTCGAATAGTTGGGCATAAATTCCTTTTTGTGGGTTTCCTTCTTCATCGTAATAGCGATAATTTGCTACCCTATCTATAAAGAACAGGCTAAGTACTTTGACCCCCTGTTTGTTTAGTATTAGTTCTTTGTCTAAGTGCTCCTCTATGGTCTTCCTGATTTGTTGTTCTTTGATTGCTAAATCATCTATATCCCCTATTGCCTTACCAATACGTAATATCTCTGGCTTGCTGGTGAAGCTTACATACTCATTGCCTTCTTCACAATATATCTCATTGATAATGTACCCCTCATAGATATCTCTGCCATTTGTCGTTTCATAGAGATCATCATTACGTTTAACAACTGCAATATCACGTTTAACTATTCCGCTTTTCTTATCTCTTATGTCTAACTGTAATTTAGCAGTTATTGGAGTTTTCTTATTATCAACAGAAATTAGCTTAATAAATGCATTATTATGATAATCCTTAGATTCAAATCCTGCCACTTCTATCTGTTTAACAAGTTCCATATCATAGCTATCCACGGCATCTAGCTTGTACACCAAATTATGCTTTTTTATATGAGTTGCTGAATACCGTAAGATAGCAAGTGGATTTAATGATTTTATAGCTTCCTGTGACTTTGGTGTATTATCAACAGATTGAGGTTCATCAATAATAACGAAAGGCTGAGTCTCCTTGATCAATTCAATGGGCTTCATACCATTCAACTTATCATTTGCCCTATGAATGATGTTTGCCTTGTTTTCCTTCTCTGGATCATCAAAGCTTTTTCTGAAGGCATCTATATTAATAACCATAATCTCTATGTTATCGCTTACAGCAAAGCTACGTACCTGCTCTAACTTATTACTATCATAGATAAAATAGTCATAAATTGTGTTGTCATATAGACCCTTAAAATGCTCTTCGGTAATTTCAAGAGACTTATATACTCCTTCTTTTATAGCAATACTAGGTACAACAATAATAAACTTTGAAAAGCCATAATTCTTATTTAACTCAAGGATGGTACGCAAATACACATATGTCTTACCTGTACCTGTTTCCATCTCAACATCAAAGTCATATTGTCCAGATTTTAAAGTTTTAGTTTGCGGCAATCCATTCCTCAGCTGTACCGCTCGTAAATTTTCTAATATATCTTGCTCGTCAAGTTCAAGCTTATTGCCAATACCATTGGCACTGTCAAATAGTCCAACCTGTCCCATATATGCAGATACAGTAAAGTTAGATTGCTTTGGCGTCTGTCCTCTGAATATTTCAACTATAGAGGATACGGCTTGCTGCTGATATTCTAAATTGGCGTCAAATTTTAATTTCACTTAACAAATACCTCCCCTATAGAGTAATGAATTCTTCAACACCACCGCATTTTAGAATTTCTTTAATATTGGTTTTGTTGCTATCTGTTTTAAATCCATTATCCTTAAACACTACTCTAGTACTATCTGGAGATAGCTCTTTAGCGAGGTCTAAAATGCCCTGTGCAATACTGGTAGTAATTTCGCTGTCAAGACAGATAATCAGCATACCGAATCCTATCGAATATACCTTTTTACCATCAATTTTGTATTCATTAACTGGATAAGAAAGGTCCAACCCGTATTTCAGCATGATTTCATAAACTACATCAAGTTCCGTTCTACCATCTACATAGTTGTTTACAAATTCGGTAAGGCTTAATTCTAAGTAATCATAATCTGGTTGCCATTTTTGAATATTGGAACTATCTAATTTCAGCACTTTAAAACCCACATCAAGATTCATAGCTTCCAAGCCTTTTTCTTCTTTTATTTTCTCTCCAGCACGTCTAATACGTTCTTTCCCTATCTCGCAAATGTTCTTATATCCCACTTTATAAGCTTCGTCTTTTTCATCTGTTGGTTCAGGTAATTGCACCATAATAAATTTTCGGTTTCCACCATCGTCTGCATTTAACTGCATAACAGCGTGGGCAGTTGTAGCAGAGCCAGAAAAAAAATCTAACACAATACTACTTTCTGAAAAATTTACATACGACAGCAAGGTTTTTATCAGTTCAACGGGCTTTGTATATTGAAATACTGTAGAATTAAATAATGCTTTCATATCTGCTGCTGCATTAGCATTTAGTACACTTGTAATTAAATTTTTATGTGGTGCAGCTCTTTCAATTGAATTTCCTTCATTATCAACCAATAAGTAATTTTTATAACATACTGACCACCCACTTTTTTTTGAAGTAGATGGGCGAAACTCTATAAATTTATTTCCTCTTGCCCATTCAATTTTTTGTTTACTCCATTTCCATATCCATCCATCATTTGAGTATTCTGTTCTTCCATTTGGATATGTTTGCGTGCCATCAGGGCATTGTATACCATAATTTAATGAATCGCTATATTGCAGACCTCCCCTGTCTAAATTATCAATATAATATGGGCCTCGCTCAGCATAGAATTCATCTTGATATTTATATCTGTTAATGTCATAGGAATCTTTATTTTTAGTAAATGCTGTTAAAATATAATTTATATTTCTACTATAAGTGATAATGTGTTCTGTTATTGTTGCGATACCTTTAGCATCTGAGGCACCAGTCTTTTTTTGCCATATGATGTCAGAAACAAAGCTTTCTTCACCAAAAACCTCATTACAAATTTTCTTAAGGTTATCAACCTCATTATCATCAATACTTATAAATATTAAACCCTCATCTGTTAGCAAATTTCTAGAGAGTCTCAATCTAGGGTACATCATATTAAGCCAGTCAGTATGATATCTACCGCTTGTTTCGCTATTGTTGCTTGTATTGTTTCCTTCTGAATCTGTTTGCCCCGTAATTTTCTTATAGTTTTCAATACTATCTGTAAAGTTATCAGGGTATACAAAGTCCTTACCAGTGTTGTAAGGTGGATCGATATAAATCATTTTGACCTTACTGTGATAACTCTTTTGTAGTAATTTTAGAACTTCAAGGTTATCACCCTCGATATAAAGATTTTGCGTAGTATCCCAATCCTTACTTTCTTCTATGCAGGGGCGAAGTGTGCCTGTGGAAGGTGCCTGTGAGAGACGTAAAGCTTTAGCCTTACCATTCCAAGTAAAGTTATAACGCTCGTTGCTTGTTTCTATATATTTTCCTAGAACCTGCTGTAACTTTTCAAAATCTACTTTACCCTCTATAAACACATCAGGGAATATGGTTTTTAACTTTTCAATATTTTCTTCTGCTATATCAGGTGTTCTTCCATTTAGATTAGTATTTATCATTGATAACATCCTCACTTTCAAGCACTGTATTTCCATTCGTATCCCTTACAAATTTGCCAATCTTATATTTCTGCACAACCAAACTTATATGCCAGTTTTTATCCGAATATTGATTTAAAGCAGTTATTATAATGTCTACCGTTTCCTTATACCGCTGACCAAACCTATTTTCCAGCATTAATTCCAAATTAATAGTACGGCCTCTAAATTTTAGTAATTTTTCTTTAGAAGTATAAAACACCATTTCACCAGAATCTCCACTATCTAAATAGAGTTTTGGATTATAAATATTTGAAGTTCCATTTCGCCATATATCAATTTCTTTATCATTATCATATACCGTGGCGATGGAGTAGTTCGCCATTAAAAATGATTTGCTAGTATTTATTAATTTAATTGATAAACACGTACATATGGAATCATCAGCGTTCCCTTGACCAATATCAAAATAGAGTTTATCTGGTTTTATTATAAATTCCAGCCGATCTCTATCTTGCGCACTCCAATCACTTATCATAACAAACGGCTGTTGTTCCATCTTAAATTTTTCTTCTTCAAGCTTTATTAGTCTCTTACTTAAATCATTAGCCTTTTTGTTCTGCCACAAAGCCAATGCGCCTAAAGCTACCGTTCCTAAAAAAGCGAGAATTGAACCATAAAAAGAAAATACCTCATCCGCTCCCCATAGAGTTACATAACCAGAGTTAGTTTTGTAGGATTCATTAATTATAAATGGAATCGCTATAATAACCGCGACAAGAATAGATACAACTATTATAAATGTTAGTTTTAGCTTTTTCCCCAAAATGTTACCCCCTTAGCATCTTTATAAGAAATTTCATGATTATACTTGTAAGCTCAATGATATACTCAATTTCGCTCTCGTTTACATTGTCGTCGTGCTTTACATAGTTATTTTGGTATTTTGTATAGTAAGTAATTACAGTTGTAACCATATTTCTTAGTTCACTTGATGCTTTAGCTATTTTTAATTTTTCCCCAATTTCTCCTATTTGATTTTCTAGGCTTTTCCCATTATTTAATAAGGCTTTAACTAAAAGTTCAAAAGACAATCTAATGTCATCAAGTGTATTTCGTTGGTAAATTTCAGCCTCGTATTTTAAAAGTGCATTGTTATACTGTGACAGAGCATCGGGATAATCCTCTAGCCAATGCTTAGTTTTCTGTACTAATTCTGTATCACTCATTTTTATATCTGCAAGATGTCCATACCTGCCAATTAATTTTGACCGCAATTCTTTCACAGCAGTATTCTTCTCAAATCTTGGTAATTCACACAACTCTTTTATAATTTTAAACTTCTGCAGTTCATTAAATTTCATTAAGTTTAACCTTAATGCAGTTCGCTTATTTGGTATCGGTAGGTTGTCCGGAAAAGGATACTCACCTACAGGAATTTCTACCCCATAGTCAATAGAGTAAGCCACGCTATATTTTACAATCTCTGAACCCGTCAAACCATAATCTGTATCTGCTAGTGTCTCAGTAGCAAATGTTGTAAATGCAGCATCCAATTAAAAACCTCCTATCGTGCTATTTTTTTGTTTCTCCAGCTTGTTAATTTCAATGTTTATTTCCATCTTCCGATTAAATTGTATCTCTTTCTTTAATTTCGTTTTCAGGGATGCTATTTCTTGTTCTATAGCTTCTATGCTTGCTGATAATTGTCTTGCCTGTTCCCCTGTCAACTCTTTTTCAGATTGCATCATTGTGTTAGCATTATAGATACTAATAACATCAACTATATCACTGTATAAATCATAGAAATTGGTAAACCTCATTTGCCGTATATCTAGCTTTTCAAATAGAGGGCTATCTCTTTCCAACCATTCCGTACTGTTATATTCCTCAATAGTATTTTTACTGTTATCAGCTTGATTCGTTCGCTGATGAGCTACATAGAAACGCATCTTATCTTCTAGCTTAAAAAATAAAACCATTGGTGAAGGGATACTTCTCATTATTATTTCTGCTAGTCTTTTTGTTTTTACATCTTTTAAAAGTTGAACTTCTAAAAAATTAATAAATGGATAATTCCTAACGTCGTCAATATACTGGGGTATGTTAATTTTGTCACTGCTTAATTGATATAGCACAGTAATTTTCTTAACATCTGCAAATAAATCATTATCTGATTTGGATAATCCTGCATTTTCATAGAAATGCTTCTTCGCTACAAATTGATTCACTTCACAGTTCTTGGGAATGTTAAGCTTCTTTAATACATTCATCATAGTCCCCTCTACTTCAGAATTAAAAATGTAACTAACTCAAAGTCTTCTATGCCATCAAAAAACGTTGTTTGTAATATACCTCCGCCTTTGCTGAATAACCCAGCGACGCCCACTTCTTGTTTCTTTCCAATCAAGTTCTTAATAGCTATTTCCAACAAAGTAGAGTACTTCTCCATATTACGGCCATCTTCAGTTTCTTCGTTATATCCTGTAACTAAATCCACTAAAACTTCGCTCTGTCCCGAACAAAGTTTTTTATAATAATCTAGTACTTTCTTTGCGTGCAAAAAGTTTAGTTTTATTTCTCCTTCTTCACTGATATAAACAGTATAATATGGGAATAGTGCATTTTGTTCTTTGGTTTGCTCTTGTCCTTTTATTTGCCGCAATGTAAATATGACACCTGGCTTTACAATATCTCTTAAATCATCTTCAATTCTAGTTACAGCATACATACCAAAAGGAGCTTCATCAAGCAACTTCCTGCTATGTTTCATATAATCCATAAGTTCAACTTTAAAATCATTAAATGTAAGATCTGTAATAGATATTCCACCAGAAATATCTTCTAAATCAACAACTTCCGTTTGTAACTTTTCCAGCTGCTTTTTACGGTATTCAAGGTCCTTCATTTCTCTAAGATCATCTACTTCAATAAGATTTTCTTCACCAGTTGCCGATACATCAAGTAGAACCATCCTTCCCTGAACACGTTGCTCAAGGTTGATATATTCATCGAGCTCCATATTCGGCCAAAAGTTTACAAGTTGCACCACATCGTTTATAGATCCTATCCTGTCTATTCTTCCAAACCTCTGTATAATGCGAACAGGGTTCCAATGTATGTCATAATTTATTAAATAATCGCAATCCTGGAGATTTTGGCCTTCTGATATACAATCAGTGCCTATCAATAAGTCAATTCTAGTTTCCATCTCAGGGAATATTTTTTCACATTCTTTTGAAACAGGTGAAAACAAAGTAAGAACTGAATTCAAATCAGTGATTTTTATTCTACTTTTTAATTCTTTAGGAACAGGTAACGTTGAACGGTTATCACCTGAACCTGTGACTATTGCAGAGTAGATTCCTTCTTTTTTAATCCAATCTGCTAGGTTATCATATAAATAATTCGCCGTATCAGAGAAGGCAGTAAATATGAGGGTCTTTTTATTATTTAAATTAATAGGGTTATTAATTTTACTTATTATTAACGACTTAAGTTCCAGAAGTTTGATATCTCTATCTGGAGTAACTTTCTGGGCATCAAACAGTATTCCTTCTAATTTTTCTTTATCTGAAACTAAGTCCTGTTTCCACTTAATCAAATCTAGATCTTGTAATAGAACCTTTACTTTGTTCCCAAATAAAAAGTTATCATATTCACCTTCATCAAAATCAATATCCAGAATATTCATTTCGCTATCATAGTCAAACTGCTTTTTATCTACCATTTCAATTGTTGCTTCTATTTTTTTAAGTATTTTATTAACAGTTAACCCAAAAGAATAGATAGAGCTTTCCATACGCTTTAGCATATTAATTCTCATCAAATTCACTAGCTGTCTTTCACGGTCAGTTTGTTTAAATACAGAAGATCCGCCTGCAACCCTCATATCATATTTCTCGTTATATTCATCTCTTTTTTCTGGCAAGACATAAAGCATTGGAGAATACAATGCCAATGTAAGTTTTCTTATGGTTTTATTTACTTCCGTTATAGTTGGAAACTCGTCTTTTGCGTCAACTTCACAATATCTGTTTTGTGGTTTTAGTCTTGTTGGAAATTTTCCAATGCCGTTCAGATCATAGTATTTTTCAATATGCTTTCTAGATCTAGCTATAGTAACCGTATCTAGCAACTTGAAATAGTCCAAATCCATCATCTCTACAAAGGTATTTGTATTTCTCTCAGTATCTGGTAGTGCAGACCACTTATTAAATACCATTTGGGCTTTTCTAAGAACAAGTTCAATGCTGTTTAATCCTACCTTAGATAACGCTTTATCGTCACCTTCCGTAATAAATGCAATTTGGTTCTTTATGTCATTCATTCGGTTATTGACTGGTGTCGCAGAAAGCATTAGGATTTTTGTTTTTACCCCAGCCTGTATTAGATCATTAAGCATTCTTTCATATCGCGTTTTCTTACCTTTTACTGGGTTATTGTTTCTGAAATTATGAGATTCATCTATTACAATCAAATCGTAATTAGACCAATTAAGAGTGGCTAAGTTAATAATACCTGAATTCCCAGATTCGCGGCTGAGGTCAGTATGATTCAGAACATCATAGTTAAATCTATCTTTTGAAAAAATATTTCTCTTATCGTTTTGGGTATATATAGTCCAGTTTTCCCTTAACTTTTTAGGTACTAGCACAAGCACACGGTCATTTCTAAGTTCATAATATTTGATGACTGCTAATGCTGTAAAGGTCTTTCCAAGTCCAACACTATCTGCAATGATACACCCATTATATTTCTCAATCTTATCAATGGCTCCCATAACACCATCTTTTTGAAACTTATATAGCTTGTCCCAAATCATGGTTTCTTTGAACCCTGTACGACTCTTTACAATATTGTCTTCAGTAAGTTCGTCCAAGTAGTCACTAAAAATATTATATAGTGTTACAAAATAAATGAATTCGGGAGGATTCTCCTTATATAAGACTTGCATCTGGTCTAGAACCTGCTCTTTGACATCTTCAACTATTGCACCATTGTTCCATAGCTCATTAAAAGATTGTAAAAAACTGATTGTAAATTCTTTACCATAAATACACATATTGCTATCAATACGATCTGACGATGATATACCTAAACCGTCAGAAGTAAAATCTACAGTTCCATTAATAGATAAATTTTCTCCTTCATTTTCTATGTAAATCAACCTAGGTTGGGCCGAATTTGATTGCTTGAGGGATTTTATTTCAACTTTTTCTCTTATCCAATCAGCACATTCCTTGGCAATAGCAGATTGCTTCATCTCATTACGAAGTTTGATTTCAAATTCATTTCCAGAGACCTTTTTTTCATTATTATGTTCTATATAATACTCACGTATTAGCTCACGGTCTTTTTTTACAAATGTAGGTTCTGTGAAAATAAACCTCATCCTGTCAATCTTGCTTAGTTCCTTTTTCAGTTCAGCGTAAGCATAGATTGTGAAGTAAGCAGATATAACCGAAAGCTTCGTTCCCTTTCTTAGGTTCTCTTTTAGTTCATCAATAACTTTCCCGTTTCTCTTGTTATCTAAAATCTTTGGTGCTTTCATAATGTGATACCATCCTTTAGACTATTTGGCTCTCTACTCATTGACGATACCAACTCCTTTTTTATATATCAAAACACCAGTATCTTGCACTTGCTTATAAATGCTTCCCTTGTAGGATTGTTCTTCCAAAAATCCCTCTGGGGTTTCCTTAATAATATCCACTGCACATTTTGGTGTCATATAAATGAGTTTTTCTTCATCATGTGTGGTGTTTCCTACTAAACAAATATCAATAT
>Ga0209386_1001128_pt1 | contig 11416 bp, 7 predicted proteins | sample NGEPertwo_FD_184510 | JGI IMG/M metagenome (GOLD analysis project Ga0209386, IMG submission 184510) | Arctic peat soil microbial communities from the Barrow Environmental Observatory site, Barrow, Alaska, USA - NGEE Permafrost154B-two... | ecosystem: Environmental > Terrestrial > Soil > Wetlands... | reverse complement strand
GGCTCACGGCCGGCACCAGGATCCAGGTGGCACTGGACAGCCATGAGCGCCCGCTGCACACGCATCACGAGAAGCTGATCGTGGTGGACGACGAGGTCGCCTTTGTGGGCGGCATCGACCTGACCGACGACCCGGTGGACCGGTTCGACGGCAGTGACCATGCGTACCGCCGCGTGTACGGCTGGCACGACGTGGCCTGCGAGCTGCGCGGCCCGGCCGTGGGCGACGTGGCCGCGCACATCGCGCTGCGCTGGCGCGAGGTGACGGGCGAGGCCCTGGCCGTCACGTGGCCCGAAGGCGTGGGCGACGTGCAGGCGCAGATCGTCTCCACGATCCCCGAGCGCCGCTACGCGGGCGCCTGGGACGGGCGCTTTCGCATCCTCGAGGCTTATCTGCGCGCCATCCGCGGGGCGCGGCGCTTCATCTACCTGGAGAACCAGTTCCTGTGGGCGCCGGAGATCGTCGCTGCCCTGCGCGACAAGCTGCTGCACCCGCCGTCCCCCGACTTCCGCCTGGTCGTGCTGCTGCTCTCCAGGGCCTATAGCGGGCAGGACGACACGCGCGGACAGTTGGGCGTGCTGGCCGAGGCCGATGAGCACGGCAAGCACTTCCTGGCCTGCACCATCTACGCGCGCAGCGCCGGCGTGACGTCGGCGCCCGTGTACGTGCACGCCAAGGTCGGCATCGTGGACGACCAATGGCTCACCGTCGGCTCGGCCAACCTGAACGACCACTCGCTGTTCAACGACACGGAAGTGAACCTCGTGAGCTGCGACGCGGCGCTGGCCCGGGCGGCGCGCATCCAGCTGTGGTCGGAGCACCTGGAGGCGTCGCCGGACGAGCTGCAGGGCGACCCGGTGGAGCTCATCGACTCGCGCTGGAAGCCGATCGCCTACGAGCAGCAGGCGCGCCGGGACGCGGGCGAGGCGATGACCCATCGCCTCGCCCGCCTCCCTCACGTCTCCAAGCGGCTGCGGCGCCTGCTCGGCCCTCTGGACGGCCTGGTGTTCGACGGCTGAGACGGCGAACGGGGCCGAACACCCTCGCGAGGTGAACTGAGGCATCGGCTGGGCGAGCTTGTCGCCCTTGGGGCCGCAACCCCGTCTGCGCGGAAGCGGTGCTTGACGACGGTCAAGACAACGTCAGACGTGCCCTGACTCTTCCAGAGTGAGCTTGATGACGGCCTGCGTCTCGGCAAGATGCGCTCGCATGCTCGCGGTCGCCGCCTCGGTGTCCTGTTGCCGCACGGCGTCCAGGACGGCGCCGTGCGCGGCCGCGAGCTCTTCGACCCGGTGCTGACGGAGGAACGCGTCCACCGGTAGGAAGAGCTCGCCGCGGACCTCCACCATCGCCCGCTCCAGGTGCCTGTTGTGCGCGGCGCGCGCCAGCGCATCGTGAAACGCGACGTTCCAGCGCAGCACCGACGAACCCGTCTCGACGAGCAAGGTGTTCGCGTACTCGATGGCCTCGAGCTCCTGGGCAGAGCGTCGTTCGGCGGCGAGCCACGCGATCCTGACCTCGATCGTGTCGCGCAGCTCGCAGATCTCGTCGACCTCCTCGGCCCTGTCACTCATCCAGGCACTCCAACAGCGGCTCAGCGTCTCGCGGTCGCTGACGCTCGACCCGCCGCGCGCGCCTCTGCTTGTGACGATATAGCCGGCCGCCTCCAGTGACTTGAGAGCGACCCGCAGCGTGACGATGGAGATCCCCAAGCGGGCCGCAAGGTCCCTGCCCGGCGGCAACCGGTCGCCTGGGCCAAGCTCGCCGGAGAAGATCATCGCGCGGATGAACCACGCTGCGTTCTCGCTGGCGCCGGCCGTCGTGAAAGCCGGGCGCAGGTCCTTGGCCCGCCCGAAGGTCAGCTCCGCTCTCATTTCGTGCAGCTCGTCATGCAGACCGTCCCGTGTCCCACGCCGCGGACAACGCAGTTGCTACCATTGAGCTAATGAACTACTCTTTATACTACTAACAGCGACTCACCGAAAGGTGGAGCGTTGAGTCAGCGCCTCCGGCATACGGGAGTGTAGCCGTGGTGCGACCGTGCAGAGGGGAGCGCGCGTGCATGCGCAGGTGCAAAGCGAACGCGGCCTGGTGACGCCATCGCCGGCCGCCCAACGCGATGCGGCCGCGGTCGTGGCCGAAGCCGTAGCCCACGAGCGCGGCGCGCTGGACGAGCGGCAGGCGAAGGCGCTGCTCGCCGGCTACGGGGTGGCCATCCCCGAGGGCGGCGTCGCGCGCAGCGAGGACGAGGCTGCGGCCATAGCCCGGCGGCTCGGCTATCCGGTGGTCGTCAAGGCCATCGGGCCGCGCATCAGTCACAAGACAGAGCGCGGCCTGGTCGCCCTGGACCTCCGCGGGGACGAGGCCGTCCGGGCCGCCGCTCGCTCGCTTCTGGCGCTCGCCGAAGGTCCGGACGGAGTGCTGCTCGTAGAGCGGATGGTCCGGGGAGCGCGCGAGCTCATGGTCGGCATGAAGCGCGATCCTCTCTTCGGTCCGGTCGTCGTCTTCGGCGTCGGAGGGATCTTCGCCGAGGCTCACAAGGACATCACGCTCGGGGTGACGCCGCTGGACGACCGGGACATCGAGGGCATGCTTGCGGGGATCAGGGCGAGCGCGCTGCTCGACGCCTTCCGTGGCCTGCCGCCCGTGGATCGCGCAGCGCTGGCCGGCGCTATCCGCGCGCTCGCGCGCATCGCCGAGGACCATCCAGCCGTGACCGAGATCGACGTGAACCCCCTCATCGTGGAAGACGCGACGCCGGTGGCCGCCGACGCGCTGGTGATCCTCGATCCGGCGGGGGAGCGCGGCGCGTCCGCGTCCGCCCCACTCCCACGTGTCACCTCGCCCCCCGATCTGACCCCGCTGTTCGCGCCGCGCGCCGTCGCGGTCGTCGGCGCCTCGGACGACCCTCTCAAATGGGGCGGCTCCCTCCTCCTCAACCTCATCGACGGCGGCTTCACCGGCGCCATCTATCCCGTGAACCGGCGTGGCGGCACCGTGTGCGGTCTGCCCGCCTTCCGCAGCGTCGCGGAGCTGCCGGAAGCCCCGGACCTGGCGCTGGTGACGCTGGGGGCCGCCCAGGTGAACGCTGTGGTCGAGCAGTGTGGCGAGCGCGGGATCCCCGTCGTGCTCGTCGTGGCTGCGGACTACTCGGAGGCGGGAGAGACGGGGGCCGCCGCGGAGGCGGACCTCGCCCAGACGGCGCGGACCTCGGGCGTCACGCTCATCGGCCCCAATTGCATGGGCCTGATCGCGACGCACAGCCGGCTCCACGCCGTCGGCTTCCTGGAGTTGCGGCCGCTGGCCGGCCGCCTGAGCGTCGTCTCCCAGTCCGGCAACATCGGGGTACAGCTCGTCGCCGCAGCCGAGCGGCGCGGCATCGGCATCGACAAGTACGTGACGGTCGGCAACGAGGCGCGCACGAGCGCGCTCGACGTGCTCGATGCGCTGCGAGACGACGCGCAGACCGCCGCCGTCCTGGTCTATCTGGAGGGAGTCGACGACGGCCGTCGTTTCCTCGACGTCATGCGTCGCACCACGCGGCAGAAGCCGGTGGTGGTGCTGCGCGGCGGCCTGACGGCGTACGGCCGCCGCGCCGCCGCATCGCACACCGGCGCCATGGCGGGCGCGGCAGACGTCTTCCTGGCTGCGGCCCGCCAGACCGGCTGCCTCGTGCGCACGGGCCCCGACGAGGGCCTGGACCTGGCGCTGTGCCTCACCGCACTCCCGCTGCCGCCGGGCCGCCGCGTGGCGATCATGACGCTCGGTGGAGGCTGGGGCGTGCTGGCGGCGGACGAGCTGGCCCGCAACGACCTCGAGCTGGCCCTGCTGGAGCCTCACGTCCTCGCCGAGCTGGACAAGCTCCTGCCCGGCTACTGGAGCCGCAACAACCCCATCGACCTCGTGTCATCCGTCGGCCCGGACCTCGCCGAGCGCACGCTGACGCTGCTCGCCGAGAGCGAGGCCGTGGACGCCGTCGTCGTGCTGGGTGTACTTCACAGCCCTTCCACTGGCTGGCTGCATTACGACGCCACGCCCAGCGCCGGCGGACCGGGCGCGCCCGGCGCCGGGCGCTTCAACCCTGCCGAGATCGCTTTTCTCGAGCGCGTGACCGCGCTCATGGAGAGGACGGGCAAACCGATCATCAACGTCCCCTTGCGGACGCTCGAGGTCGCGACCTTCCCGAGCGGCGCGCGATACGATCCGGTCATCCTCTACTCGCCGGTCGCCGCGGTACGGGCCCTCGCCGCCATGGCCTGGTACGCGGAGTACGTCGCTGCCCAGGCCGGTCCGCCGCCACGCCGGCTCGTGAAGCAGGATCCGCCATGATCGCGATCACGATCTACGGCCGCGGCGGCCGCGGCGGCGTGACGCTGGCCAAGCTGATCGCGGCCGCGTACTTCCTGCGTGGCAAGTACGTGCAGGCCTTCGGCCGCTACGGCGCCGAGCGCGCCGGCGCGCCGGTCCAGGCGTTCGTGCGCGTGGACGACGAGGAGATCACGGAGCACTATCCCGTCCGCGAGCCCAACCACGTGATCGTGCTGGACGCCGGGCTCATCGCAGCGGAGACGACCCAGGGGATGGACCCTCGGGGGTTCGTCGTGATCAACAGCCCGCTGCCGCCGGACGCCTTCGCGGATGTCTTCCCCGGGCGCAACGTGGCGACCCTCGATGCCAGCGCGATCGCCGTGGACAACGGGCTGGGGACGAGGGCGTTGCCCATCGTCAACACCGCGCTGCTCGGGGCCGCGGCGGAGATCCTGGGGTTGTCGCTCGCCGACGCCGAGGCCGCGCTCGCTCACCTCGGCCTGGGCGAGCCCAACCCGAAGGCCGCGCGTACCGCGTACGGCAGCGTCCGCCAGGCCCTCCTGCCGGGGATCATCGTGCCGGTCGCCGCACCACGCCCGCCCGCTCGAACGGCGAGCATCTTCGACGAGGACATCGGCGGCCCGCCGGCGGTGCACACCGGCTCGTGGGCCTCCCGTCTCCCCGCCAGCGCGGCGCTGACGCCTCACTGCAGCGACGCCTGCCCGGCCGGCAACGACGTGCGGGGCTTCGTGCAGGCGCTGGCGCGGCGAGACTACGAGGCCGCCCTGAAGACCATCCTCGCGACCTCGCCCTTCCCGGGGACCTGTGGACGCGTATGTCCGGCGCCGTGCATGCGGGCGTGCACACGCGGCCAGCACGACGAAGCCGTGAACATCGGCGAGCTGGAGCGCCACATCGCGGCTCGCGCGCCTTGGCCTGAGCCCACGCGACCGTTTCGCCCCGAACGCCTGGCCGTGCTCGGCTCCGGCCCTGCCGGCCTCAGCGCCGCGTACCAACTCGCCAGGCTCGGCTATCCCATGATCGTGTTCGAGGCAGGCGACGAGCTCGGCGGGCTCCTGCGCACCGGGATCCCGGCGTACAGGCTGCCTCGCAAGGTCATCGACCGCGAGATCGCCTTTATCCTTGCGCACGGCGTGCAGGTCCGCAGCGGTCAGCGCGTGTCCCGCTCCCGGCTTGTCGAGATGCGACGCGAGTATGACGGCGTGGTCGTGGCGACGGGGCTGCAGAAGCGGCGCACCGCGGACCTCGGCGCCGACGACCCTCGCGTGCTGCGGGCGCTCGACTTCCTCGACCTCAGCCGCAGCCGGCCGCCGGACCTCCGCCGGCGACGCGTCGTCGTCGCCGGCGGCGGCAACACGGCGATCGACGCAGCTCGCGTGGCGCTCCGCCTCGGCGCCCAAGACGCGCTCGTGGTCTACCGGCGAACGCGCGCCGAGATGCCCGCCATCGCCGAGGAGGTCGAGGAGGCGCTCGCCGAGGGCGTCCGCATCGAGCAGCTGGCGGCGCCTCTGCGACTGGAGGGAGCCGGTGATGGGACTGCGCTGGTCTGCCGGCGCATGACCCTCGGCGAGCCCGACGATTCGGGTCGACCGCGTCCCGTTCCGGTCGATGGTGACGACGGCCTGGCGGCGTTCCGCTGCGACACCGTCCTGCTCGCGCTCGGCCAGGCGCCGGACGGCCGTCTCCTGCCGGCAGGCTCGGTGCTCGACGAGGAGGAGCTGCTGCCCGGAGGTGAAGACGCACCGGCCTGCACCGCGGGCGACCTGGTCAGGCCCGAAGGCACGGTGGCGGCGGCCATCGGCGGCGGGCGGCGGGCGGCATGGCGCCTCCACGCCGCTCTGGGCGGCGTGGAGGCGCCCTCGAGCCCGGCGCCGCTGGTCGATGCCTCCGCCCTCACGTTCCGCGATGTCCCTCGCGTGGCCATGGCCAAGGGCAGGCTCCGGCCGCCCCGCTCGCGCAGAACGAGCTTCCTCGAGGTGCGCCGGGGCCTCAGCGACCGGCCGGGCCGGGAGACCGCGTATGAGGAAGCGCAGCGCTGCTTCAGCTGCGGCGCCTGTACGGGGTGCGGCGATTGCGTCGTCTACTGCCCCGAAGGCATCCTGACCCACGTGGGCGACACTGACTGCACGGTCGACGAAGACTATTGCAAAGGCTGCGGGCTGTGCGCGGCGCAGTGCCCGCGCAGCGCCCTCGCGATGCTGCCGACATGAGGAGGGACACGAGATGACGAGAGCCGTCGTCACCGGCAACCAGGCCGCCGCAGCCGCGCTCATCGCGGCCGGCGAAGCCAACCGCGACGCCCGCGGCTGCGGCGGCGGCGGCTACCCCATCACGCCCCAGACCGAGATCATCGAGAACGTCATGGGTGCGTGCTTCAGCAAAGGGAGCATCGTCGCCGTGGAATCGGAGCACAGCGCCATGGCGGTCTGCATCGGCGCCTCGCTCGCGGGAGCGCGCTCCTTCACCGCCAGTTCCTCCAACGGACTCCTGTACATGACGGAGAATGTCTTCGCCGCCGGACTGGGACGCCTGCCCATCGTCATGGTGGTGGCCAATCGCACGGTCGGTCCGCCGTGGAACATCTGGGCCGACCACGGCGACAGCCTCGCCTTGCGCGACGCGCCCTGGCTGCAGCTCTACTGCGACTCGCATCAGGACCTGGTGGACACCATCCTGCTCGCCTTTCGCGTCGCCGAGGACCCGCGCGTGCTGCTCCCCGTGATGGTGGCCCAGGACGGCTTCCTCCTCTCGCACACCAGCATGGTGGTCGACCTCCCGCCGCAAAACCTCGTGGACGAATATCTGCCCCCGCTCGACCTGGCGCTGCGGGCGCGGGCCGACCGCCCGCGCACCTACGGACAGATGATGGGCCCGCGCGAGACGCAGCGGCACCGCGAGGAGATCCAGGCGGCGATGGAACGGGTGCCCGAGGTGCTCGACGAGGCCAGTGCCGAGTTCGCGCGCGTCTTCGGCCGCCGGCCGCGCGGCGCCTTCGAGGCGGAGCGCACGGCCGACGCCGACACGGTGCTCATCGCCTCGGGCACCACGGTGAGCACGCTGCGCCATGTCGTGGAGGCGCGCCGCAGCGCCGGCGAGAAGATCGGGCTCGTGCAGCTCAAGCTCTTCCGCCCGTTTCTCAGGGACGAGGTCGCTCACGCGATCGGCGCCGCGCGGCGCGTGGCCGTGCTCGATCGCGACCACTCGCCGGGGTCGGGCGGCATCATGTGGAACGAGATCGCGACCAGCCTGAGGGAGCGGCCCGACGTGCTGCTGCAGGGTTACATCGTCGGGCTCGGCGGCGGCGAAGTCGACCCGCCGCTCATCGAGCTCGTCCTGGACGACTTTGCCGGCCGCGAGCGACCGCAGGCCCCCATCTTCTTCCCCCGACTGGTCGCCTGACCATGGCCACGTCGCTCCCAGCGCCCGACACGGCGCCCCGCCCTCACCTCCTTCGCCCGGACAGCACGAACTGCCCCGGCTGCGGGATGTCGCTGGGCCTCCAGTGGCTCGACGAGGCGCTCGGCGCGGCGACGCCGACGCTGGTCGTTCCGGCGTGCTGCGCCATCGTCACGCCCGGGGCCTTCCCGGCCAGCGCCTACAGCGTACCGGCCGTGGCCACCACCTTCGCCAGCGCCGCCGCCGTGGCGACGGGCATCACCCGCGTGCGACAGCTGAACGGGGAGGCCGACCCCACGATCTGCTGGGCCGGCGACGGCGGCACCTACGACATCGGCCTGGCGACGCTCTCCGCCGCCGCCGAGCGCAACGAAGATGTCCTGTATATCTGCTACGACAACGAGATCTACGGAAACACCGGGGGGCAGCGCAGCGGCGCCACGCCGCGCGGCGCCAAGACGACCACGACCCCGCGCGGCAAGGCCGAGGCCAAGAAGGACATCATGGCGATCATGGCCGCGCATCGCGTCCCCTACGCGGCGACGCTGTCGCTCGCTCACCGTGACGACTTCCTGCGCAAGATCCGGCTGGCTCTGGGCATGCCGGGCTTCCGCTTCCTGCTCATGCTGTCGCCCTGCCCGGCGGGCTGGAAGTCGCAGCCCGCCGAGAGCGTCGAGCTCGTCCGCCTCGCAGTGGCCTGCGGCCTCTTCCCGCTGTACGAGGTGTTCGACGGCGAGCGTTACCGCATCAACGCCCGCCCTGACGAGACCCCGCTCGACGACTACCTGTGCCGGCAGGGACGCTTCCGTTCTGTGGCGCCGAGCCTGGACGAACTGCGCGCCCAGGTGGAACGCGAGTGGGCACGCCTCGATGAGCTGGCGCGGGCGTTCCCCGCAACTCAGCCGGCGGACTGAAGGAGACGCCGTGGAGTCCATGCTCGCGCTCGTCAAGAACCACCGCGGACCCGGTCTGGCGCTCGAGAGCGTCCCCGTCCCCAGCGCCGGCGCCGGAGAAGTGGTGATCCGTGTGCTCAAGACCGCCATCTGCGGCACGGACGTGCACATCTACGAGTGGGACGAGTGGGCGCAGCGCACGCTGTCCGTGCCGCTGGTCGTCGGCCACGAGTTCGTGGGCAGGATCGTCGAGCTGGGAGACGGGGTGCGCGGCCTCGAGCGCGGGGAGCTGGCGACCGGCGAGGGGCACATCGTCTGCGGCCACTGCCGCAACTGTCGCGCCGGTCGCCGTCATCTCTGCGCGCACAGCGTGAGCATCGGAGCGACCGCCCCCGGCGCCTTTGCCGAGTACCTGGCGCTCCCGGCGGTCAACGTCTGGCCGGCGGATGAGCGGATCCCGCTCGACACCCTGGCCATCTTCGACCCGCTGGGCAACGCCGTGCACACGGCGCTGTCGTTCGACCTGGTCGGCGAGGACGTGCTCATCACCGGCGCCGGGCCGGTCGGCTGCCTGGCGGCGGCCGTAGTGCGCCACGCCGGTGCGCGGCACGTCGTGATCACGGACGTGAACCCGACGCGGCTGGCCATCGCCGAGAAGATGGGCGTGTCGCGCACAGTCGACGTGCGCACCGACGACCTGACCGAGGCGATGGCTGCCCTCGGCATGAACGAGGGCTTCGATGTCGGCCTCGAGATGTCCGGCAGCAAGGACGCCTTGCGCAGCATGATCGCCGCCATGGCTCATGGCGGCCGCATCGGGCTGCTCGGCTTTCTGGAGGGTGAGACCCCCGTCGAGCTGGAACGGGTGATCTTCGGTGGGCTCACGCTCAAGGGCATCTACGGACGGGAGATGTTCGAGACCTGGTACAAGATGACGGCGATGGTCCAGAGTGGGCTCGACGTCACTCCCGTCATCACCCACCACTTCCCGGTCACCGAGTACGAGGAGGCGTTCGCAGTCGCGCGCTCCGGCCATTCCGGCAAGGTCATACTGGAGTGGCCGGCCGCGCTCGGCGGCGAAGGCCGCGAACGACGCCAGTCTGGAGGAGAGTCGTGATCAGCGATGTCGTCAGGGATCGGCTTCTGCGCGAGCTGCAGGACACGCGCGATCAGGGCCTGTTCAAGGTCGAGCACCCGATCGTCGGGGCGCAGGGCGCGTGGGTGCAGCTCGCTGACGGGCGCCGCGTGCTCAACATGTGCGCCAACAACTACCTCAACCTGTCGTCACATCCGGACGTGGTGGCGGCCGCCGGCCGGGCCCTCGAGCAGTGGGGCTACGGCATGTCCTCCGTGCGCTTCATCTGTGGCACGCAGACGGTGCACGCCCGCCTCGAGGAGACCATCGCGAGCTTCCTCGGCATGGAGGCCGCGATCCTCTACTCCTCCTGCTACGACGCCAACGGCGGCCTCTTCGAGACGCTCCTCGGGCCGGAGGACGCGGTCATCAGCGACGCCCTGAACCACGCCAGCATCATCGACGGGATCCGCCTCTGCAAGGCGCAGCGCTACCGCTACCGCAACTGCGACATGGCGGACCTCGAGGAGAGGCTCAAGGAGGCGCGGGGCGCGCACACCATCCTGATCGTGACGGACGGCGTGTTCTCCATGGACGGCGTCATCGCGCCCCTCGCGGACATCTGCGAGCTCGCGGAGCGCTACGGCGCCCTGGTCGCGGTCGACGACTCGCACGCGCTCGGCGTGTTGGGCGAGCATGGACGCGGCACGCCGGAGCACCACGGCGTGGGCAAGCGCGTCGACATCGTCACCGGCACGCTGGGCAAGGCGCTCGGCGGTGCGAGCGGCGGCTTCACGAGCAGCTCCCGCGAGGTGGTCGAGCTGCTCCGGCAGCGCTCGCGCCCCTACCTCTTCTCCAACAGCCTGGCGCCGATGATCGCGGCGGCTTCGATCACGGCCATCGAGGTCGTGCAGAGGTCGCAGGACCTGCTCGCGCGGCTGCGGCGCAACGCGCAGCACTTCCGCGCGGCGGTGGAGGCGGCGGGGTTCGAGACGCGCGGAGCGGGCCACCCGATCATCCCGGTCATGGTCGGCGAGGCGCGCGACGCCCAGTTGATCGCGGCCGGGCTGCTCGAGCGCTCCGTCTACGCCGTCGGCTTCTTCTACCCGGTAGTGCCCAACGGCGAGGCGCGCATCCGTGTGCAGGTGTCGGCGCTGCACGAGATCGCCGACCTCGACTTCGCCGTGGAGCAGCTCGCCGCCGTCCGCGACGGCATAGCGGCGAGCCGCTCGTGATCTCGGTCTACGGCGCGGAGAGGCAGCAGCGGCTGCGCGACGGGTCGTGCCGGGTCGAGAACCGGAGTTCAGCCAGACACTTCAGAAACCTGGATCTTGTCGCTGCCGAGAAGCGCGGTCGCGTACAGAGGTGGATGGGCCGCGACGACTGTGGATCAGTCGTCGCGGCCCATGTGGGGCCAGCGGCTCCCGGGCGCAGGAGGTAGAGCGCCCGGGCTAGGTGGGACTCCGACTCGGTGGGGGGCACCGTACTTCAGTCAAGTCCCGACGGCCGGGGGGGCAGCCGTCGTTGCCGTTGTATGGCTTGATGGCATTGTGCAACTCGAATGTGAAGTACGTGTTGCGTCGGCGTTGAGGAAGATTTTGCCACCGCCGACTTGATGGCCGTCCAGGTCAAGCCCCCCGGCATCAGTGCCGATAGCTTGGTTGCTGTTCCAGCACTTGATCACAGTCCCGGTGGACTTCCAGAAACCATCACACTGGAGTTG
>Ga0209386_1001127_pt1 | contig 11419 bp, 8 predicted proteins | sample NGEPertwo_FD_184510 | JGI IMG/M metagenome (GOLD analysis project Ga0209386, IMG submission 184510) | Arctic peat soil microbial communities from the Barrow Environmental Observatory site, Barrow, Alaska, USA - NGEE Permafrost154B-two... | ecosystem: Environmental > Terrestrial > Soil > Wetlands... | reverse complement strand
ATTCTCTTCTGAATTGATATTAATTGGTTTATCATTTTTTCTCGTTTATTTGTTTCTCACCAATCGAATGTAATAAACCGCTCCTGCCGTGCTTCCGGGAAGTGACTGGAATTTCACCCGAATATGGGTTTTTCCTGTAACTATTGAATCGGGAATTGGATAAATCACGTCTTTAAACATCGACTGGTTCCATTTATTGGTGTTGTCTTCGGTTACTAATTTTTCATCGTCAATAGATATATCAAACTTCCGGTTTCCCCATTCGGCACCCCAGTATCGCACCATCAAACACAAGTCGGTTTCTGACTTTGTTGCCAGATCGTAACTGAAATAGCCTCCATCACGTGCCTCACGAAAGAATTCATTTAAATTATTGCCTTTGTTCGATTTTTCCAGTTGTAGGGCATGGTCGGTTTCGGGCTGTTGCTCACCGGTGGCCACATAGTCGATGGTGCGATTTTCGAGGGCAAGTTTCTCTTTTTCAATGTTTGCCAATGAATCAGTATAGGCCTTATAACCTGAGTTTGATAGTGCCAGCCAGTACATCATATAACGGGCATCATGGATTTTATAAAAAGGTTCCAATGTAAGTTCAGCCGGATTGATCATTTTAACGTTGAGCTTGAAGTTTAGTGGTTTATCCTTCACCTGAACCAACTTATCTGCAATAGTTTCAATGTTGTCGTCAATCAGGATAGGAGCTTTATCCACCGGTAAATATTCTCCGCCAGCATATTGTCCCCAACGTCCATCATCGGCAATCAGACCCTTTAAATCCTCGGTCCCGGTTTTGGCTCCCAGTAAAATCGGGCCATGCATAATGGCGATGTATTCAGGGACATTGGGTAAGTGTTCTATGGAATTGTGCATCGGTAACAAGATTTGAACTACGTCACCTTTTTCCCATTTCCTGTCAATACAAACATAGGATGAAGGAAGTACTATGTGAGCAATATCTTTCCCATTCACTGCAATTTTCAAAGCGCCTTTGCTTACCCATACCGGATAGCGCACCATCAATTTGAAATTTGAAGCACCTTCTGTTACCGTCAGTTTCGTTTGCTCCTCATCAGGAAAACTGGTCTCCTGTTTGATTTTCAAGCCTTTTTCTTTCCAATTGAGTTCAGAAGCGATAAATAAATTCAGGAACAGAGAATCATTGGAATGGGTGTAGATAAACTGGTTGTATTTTCCGTGGTTTTCCATGCCGGTACCAACGCAACACCACATAGCTTCATTTGGGGCAGAATAAACCCTGTAATGACGTGGACGTGCGGGGGTGAAATAAACATATCCACCATGTTAGGGATGCTGAGAGGAAAGAATATGATTTAAGATTGTCCGCTCGTAGTAATCGGCATATTTTGCCGAAGGGTGTATCCTGAACAAATCCTCGGTTAACTTGAGCATATTGTATGAATTGCACGATTCAGGACCGTCATTGACATTAACAAAATCGATACATGATTCTTTGGCCGGGAAATGCTCTCTTCTGCTGTTTCCTCCAAAAGCCAGCGAACGGTTGTTGGTAACTGTTTCCCAGAAAAAGCTTCCAGCTTTACCGTATTTTTCATCACGACTGAGCTCTGCAATCCGTTCGAAACCAATAATCTTAGGAATCTGAGTATTTGCATGTTTGTTGTCGAGATTGTCTATTCCCTGCGACAACGGGTCGAGAAACATTTTGTGAGAAAACCGCTTTGCAGCTGTCAGGTATTTTTCATCACCTGTCATCTGGTATGCATCGGCAAACACTTCGTCCATGCCGCCATGTTCAATATCGAGCATCGATTGCATCTGTTCTTCCGAGAGTTGTGAAGTAATGCTGATGCCCCAATTGCAAAATTCGATGAAAATTTTCTTTGCATCTTCATTTCCGGTATATAACCAGGCATCTCGTAGTCCGGCATACATTTTATGAATGTTGTACCAGATCGCCCACGCCGAACGGTAAGCTGCGAAATCACCTTTTTGCAAAGTGTTCCAAATCTGCCTGCTGTTTGGCGCACCCCCAACATAACCTTTTCCCCACTCCGGATTGTTTTTGTTGTTGGCATACTGACAAGCTTTGAGCTCCCAGATCATTTGATCCATGCGCTTTTTACATTCAGCATTACTGGTGGCTGCATAATTCATTGCCATTGCCGACAGGTAATGTCCACCCACATGACCATCGAGGCCTTCCCAGTTGGGATAACACTTCGCCTTTTCAGTTAATCCGGCTTCTTTTCGGTATGGAGCCAGCAAACGATCGACATCATATTTCAGAAGAACCTCAATATTCAGGTCGCGGGCATGTTTGAACTGTCCATCGAGTAATGTCACATCTCCCAGAGGAAATTCGTTGGGATACAATTTATCCTGTGCCTGTATCTCGCTAAAAACCAAAAAAATGGTTAGGTATAAAACCAAATATTTTTTCATCATTTTATAAATATTTTTCTTTCAAATCTACTTTTAATTATCCCAAAGGGATAAAATTTGAATAACCACCGGTTTCACCGGTGGAAAAGAAATAAAATCAAATTCACAACCCTGAAAGGGCTGAACATTTAGTGTGTTAACATTCAACCCTTTCAGGGTTGCGTGTTCCTCTTTCATTCTTGCGTGGGTTTAGCTTCGCTGATTTTCAATTCACCCACGGTTATTCATATTTAGTCCTTTCAGGACTATTTTTTTGACTTTCTGACTTCTTGGAGTGAACGCAATTTTACTTCACAAACGTTAATGACTTTATTAAGATATCACCCTCACTACCAGTCGGAAATTTTACAAACACATCGTGATGACCAGAAATCCCTTTGACAGCTTTAGAGAAAACCTTCCAGTTATCTTCGCTTCCGGTTGAACTCAGAGGAATGGTTGCAATAAGTTTTCCATTCTTTAAATCATCCAGCCAGATTTCAATTTTCCCTTTTGAAGTTGAAGAAGTCACTACTTCAATGGATGAAGGAGATGTTTTTCCCAATTCAACTCCTGAAATCATCAACCATCCGCCATTTGTGGAAGTGTTGGTGACTACTTTTCCCGACTCTTTCTGAATTGTTTTGATACCGAAATAGTTGCTGTATCCAGCAGCGAGAACGGGCGAGAAACCATCTTTACAAACAAAGAAATTGAAATCGGCCGGTTTACCTTCGGCAAATAGACCGATGCTTGTGCCTACCCATGAATTGTAATTTGGCTGCACCTTATCGAGGTTAACAGCGCTGATCGGTTCACCAAGCGACTTCCAGGTATTACCATCACTACTGAACCATGCGCTTAAATTGTGCCAGTTACGTTCAATTTTCAGAAATACAGTATTCCCAAATTCGTTGGTGATGCTGCGGGTTTCTTTATCAAAATCGAAAATGATTTTCTTCCCGTTATCAAAACCAGTATATAATCTCACAACGACCTTCTGATTTCCATTGGTGAGGTAAATACCTGCTTTTGATTCAGCGACAGTGGCGTCCAGATCAACTTTCGTGACTGCCGTATAATAATGGTCGGTTTCCTTCTGAACCAGATGTGTCCGTTCCGTTTCCGGAGTGAGTCTTACCCAGCCTTTTCTTGCTGAAAGAGAATAAGATGAGACCGCTTTTTTAGTAAGAAAATGCCAGTTTGCACTTAAAACATCCGCATCGAAATCATCACTCTGGACGCTTCTCCATAAAATTCCTGATTGTGGCAGGTTGGGTTTTATCAAAGGTTTTGTAGTCGGAGCCTCTCCCCATGGACGATCACCTTCCCAGATAACCTGATAAAGAGAAGTCTGACGACCGGTACCCGACCAATCATCGCCATCGTATTTCTCATAGCTTTGGGCAAGCGTCCACCAGGTCCCATCAGCAAGTTGAAGAGGAGCAGACATATGGTTGGGGCGACGAAAACCAACATTGGGATCGCTGATCGGTTTAAAAAATTCACCCAGCCTTTCCCATTTGGTTGAATCTGCTGTTAGTTCTTTTCCTCTCATTGCATATTGGCCCCCGGATACATCGCCAGCCGGGAAGTAGTAGTAAAATCCATTCCGTTTACACATAACAGGCCCTTCAGCCCAACTGTATTGCAATTTTGCATTGACCCAGTCGAGGTTCATCACTGTACCTGTCAATTGGCCATCTTTCCCAAGTTCCTGAATACGATTTACTTTCTGTCCATTCTTAATAACCATATATGGTTTGCCATCGTCATCCACAAAAATGGAATTATCGTATCCAAGTGGGCCAGTCGTCGGATTGGTTTTTACCTCAACGGGATCAGTCCATGGACCAGTTGGAGAATCGGCTTTACAGAACCACTGTCCATTTGCTGAGAAATAAATCCAGTAAGAACCATAGAACCAGGCAATAGCTCCCTGCCAGATTCCTGCTGAAGGACGGTCGTTAACCCAAGCAGTTTTTGATGGCGGCAACACCCGTCCTATCACTTCCCAATGCACCAAATCCCTGGAATGATAAATCGGCATATACGGTGTATAATGGAAAGATGAACCGCAATGGTAGAAATCATCACCAACCTTCAGCAAAGTCGGATCAGGATGATCACCAGGTAAAACCGGATTGGCATAGGTTTTAACTTCCTGATAAAAAGGCTGATCAGATTGATCCTGAGCCTCAACCGGGGTTGATTTCAAAACAATTAAACTTATCAACGCTAAGGCAGCGTAAAAATAATTTCGCATTTTTTATCTTTTCTATTTGTAACTTTTTCCAAAAGAGGTTATTGATTGCTATTGCCCGGTAATTTTAACCCCCAATATGGTAAGCATCTTTTCGGCGTACCGTTTTCCTAATTCCCGGTATCCGGCTGCGTTGAAATGCAGGTTATCAGGGCCATCGGCACAACCGGCTGAAGAAATGACATACGAATTTGGAAGTGTTTGAGGTAATGTAGCAATGATGCTATTCATGCCCGCACAAATTCCATGCTGGTCGGCATTCACTGTTTCGCCTGCAAGCAATGGCACTTTTTTTGGGTCAAGGTTTAAATCCTTCATCAGGTTGTCGTACACGCCTTTTACTTTTCGTGTCCATAGGCTGTCGTTCGAATTTGATTCACCCTGATGAAGAAGAATACCCTTGATAACACCATCCTTCTGTGCCAATTTAGCCATTTCAACCAGTCGTCCATATGGATTCCCATCGTATTCCTTGATCATTCCTTTCATCCAACCTGGCGCGGTCTCGACGTATGACGGGTAATTTTCCTTATCGAAAAGCTCAATTTTGCACCCACCAATTGCCACCACAATCACCCCAACTTTTACTTTCTCCGGAAGACTGGCAACCATTGTTCTTCCAAAATAATCTGTCGGTCCCAGATTCGTTTTGCAACGACACAAGGGTGGAACAGCCTGATACCAGTTGCCCATTTTGCGGTCCAGATTATCACATTTTACCGCTTCCATTACCTGAAAACGCGGATTAACAGTTGAATCCTGAAGCTCTGCCCGGGCAGCACCTTCCATGTTCGATTGCCCCAAACACAGGTAAATATGGAAATTCGGATCCTGCGAAAACACATTACTATTTGTAAACAGAAATCCCGCGATGAGGATTAATCCCAGTTTTATTTTCATTTTCATTTTTTAACTGGTTAATAATTATTTCGCCCAGGCTTCGCCTTCCGGGGTCCTTCTCCATTCGAAATAGCCATCCAATACTTTAAGGGATTCATCGCTTGGCACAGGCCCAATACGCGGTGTAGGCCCAAGGTACATTACTTCAGGGTTTTTGTCGCTGAAAGCCGGCCATTCAGGAACTCCCTGTCCGTTTGGATTTCCATATTTGGCAAAGTTGGTCCAATAAGTTCCCATCGCTTCCGAGATTTTCAAATCAGATTTTGTAGTCTGTGGATTCGAAGAATCGAGATTCATAAAAACATAGCCGACCTCTTGTCCGTGTGGCGAACCAAAGCCATATCGCGGTGAATCTTTAGGATAGTCAGGGTGCTGATCGAAATAGTACAGATAAACTTTCGATTTTCCGGTTTGAGACTGAAGCCTTGCCCAGCTCCAAGTTTGCCAGCCAAAAGCTGCATCACGAGCTAAATCGCGAGCCGTTTTAGGAACTGAATTTTCTGCAGCAGGATAAGCTTTGATCAGGTCATCGGCAAATTTGCCGTACCTGTCTTTAACTCCAGCATAGTATTCTTCCGGAGTTTTTTCCCTTGAAAAGCTGGCGCCTTCGTCGGAGTTGTACCCGATAAGAACGGGCACATCATTGTATTTTCCTGCTTCATAAAGTTTGTGCTGATCATCAGGAATCACATATCCATCGGTAATTGGCCATCCGCCGCCCATTCCCATACCCATAGGAAGTTTGTCTGCTTCCATTTTACGCAATTCAGCAATCGACGAAACACCAACTTTTTGAGCATAAGCTACTCCATCGACTTCTGCCTGCTGAAGCGTTTTCATGTTTTCGCCCGGATAAGTTTTAGCACGTGTTGGCCCGAAAGAACCGCCACTTTCAGAAATGGCGCCCTGGAACAATCCTTTTGCCAAAGGCGAAGCACACAACATACTCACTGAAATTCCACCAGCCGATTCTCCGAAAATGGTCACCTTATTGGGATCGCCACCAAAGGCAGTGATATTCTTTTGGATCCATTTCAGACCGGCAATTTGGTCAAGGATTCCGTAATTTCCTGAAACATGATTCGGGTTTTCAGCGCTCAACTCAGGATGTGCCAAAAATCCAAGCTGACCCACGCGGTAGGCAATACTAACCAAAACAACTCCTTTTTTTGCCAGCTTCTCACCATTGTATCCGGGCTCGGCTGTTGAGCCGAAACTAAATCCACCGCCGTAAATCCAAACAAGCACCGGGATTTTTTCTTTTGCCGATTTTGCCGGTGTCCAGATGTTCAGGTACAAACAGTCTTCACTTTTTCCTGAAGGAGGATTTCCTCCCTGCATGGGAGCAGGCGCAAATTTGGTTGCCTGCTTTATACCTTCCCATTTCGCGGCAGGCTGAGGTGCTTTCCATCGAAGGTCACCAACAGGCGGTGCGGCAAAAGGAATCCCTTTGTAAACCGTTAACCCGTTTTCGATGGTTCCCTGCACCATTCCTTCCTGAACTTTAACAGGTGAGGTTTGCTGTGCGAAACTTTGTCCGGCAATAAACCATACAAACACTGCTATAAAAACAGTTATCTTTCTCATAGTTAGTTTATTTAAACAAAAGTGGTGCAAATTCATTCAGGCTGCGTCTCCAGCTTTGCCACTCGTGTGCCGTTTGCGGAGAAACATAGAAATGAGTATTCAAACCGGCATCTTTTAATTTATCCTGGTTCTCTTTTGGATTGCCGCCGAACCCAGCCCTGGGGTTTTCGAGTTCGCGACTTCCGTAGCTTACGAACACCAGTTTAACTTTTTCTTTAAATCCGGGCGCTGCTGCTAAATCTTCGGTACTTATGCTGCCGCCACTGAATATGCCAACATACGAGAATACTTCAGGATATGCCAAGGTAATCACACGGGTTTGCATGCCGCCCATGGAAAGTCCGGCCATGGCACGGTGATGTTGATCGGCCAAAGTGCGATAGTTGGTATCAATCATGGGAATGATGTCTTCCAAAAGGGTTTTCGTAAAACCATCGGCCCATCCTTTAGGTGGCCATTCTCCGGTTGGACATCCTCCTGCCGGAGGTCTTGCCATATTCCAGGTGCCATTGTCCATTACGATGATAATTGATTTGGCATTGTTCCCGGCGATCAAATTATCCATGATGAGGTTGGCATGTCCCTGATTGGACCAGCCGGTTTCGTTTTCACCGCCGCCGTGCTGCAGGTAAAGTACAGGGTAGCGTTTCCGGGCATCCTTGTCATATCCGGGTGGGGTATAAATAAAACAACGACGCATGCTGTTGTTGCTTTTTGAAAAATAGGGGAGCTCTATTACCTGACCGTGAGGCACATTTTTCAAAGCATAGAAATCCTGGTCTTTAGCAGGAATCTCGATACCGCTTCCCCAGCGACTTGCACCATAAAAGTATAAGCTACCGGGATCAGGAACAGCAGCACCGTCAACCCAAAGCTGATAGTAGTGAAAACCTTCGTCCTGAGGAGCCGATTCGCCAATCCAAAAGCCTTTTTCATCTTTTGCCAAATCGTACTTTACTGCGCCAATATCAAGCTGTACTTTATTGGCCCCGGGCGCCGAAATCTGAACACGCACCCGGCCTTCAGAATTTACCTGCGGGTAATCCTTGCCCGGTTGATTGACTGATGAGGGCTTAAAATCTTCGGTTACTGTTGATGGAGATTGTGCAAAACAAAATCCTCCGGTCATGAACACAGTTAAAAAAATGACTACAATTCTATTTCTCAAAAAAACTCGTTTCATAATTGGAAATATTTAGTTTATTAGTTTTGAAAATCTTTAACTATCAAGGAATAGATCTCTTCCCAAGTACCAGTTTATCAAAAAGCTCAACGAAGCTTAAAGTATCGTAATCTTGATCATTTTCAAGTCTTTGGAATCGGAACTCGTTCCATAGGACACTTCGTATTCTCCGGGCGTAACAGCCATTTTGAGCTGGCTGCGATCGTAGAATTCGAATGCCGAAGGTGAAAGACCAATGGATACCGGAATGGTTTTTCCAGCAGCCAATTCAACCCGTTTAAAACCGCGCAACGTTTTGATGGGGCCATCGGTATCGTTCACTTTCTTCACGTATACCTGAACGACTTCGGTTCCTTTTTGCTTTCCTGTATTCGACACCGGAATAGAAAGTTCAAGGGTTTCATCTTTCCTGATCTCAGCCTTGCCTGGTTTGGCATCCTCAATTTTGAATGTGGTGTAACTCAATCCATAGCCAAAGGGGAAAAGCGCGTCGTTCATGAACCGGTAGGTGCGGCCTTTCATCGAGTAGTCTTCAAAATCTTTCAATTGATCAGAATTTTTGTAGAAGGTGACGGGCAGTTTTCCCGATGGATTATAATCACCGAAAAGCACATCGGCAACGGCTTGCCCGCCTGATTCGCCTCCATACCAGGCCTGAAGAATGGCATCACAGGATTCAGTTTCTGGAGTAAATGCAATAGCGGAACCCGAACAGTTTATGAAAACCACTTTCTTTCCAGCCTGCTTCAAAGCTTTCAGACAATTTCGCTGAACAGCTGGAAGGTCGATGTTGGTGCGGTCACCACCTTTAAAACCAAGGTACGATACCGGCATTTCTTCGCCTTCGAGTGCAGAAGAAAGACCGCCAACAAACACAACCAAATCAGTGCCTTTCAGCTTGCTGATCAGATCGGTGTAGTCAACATCCACTTCTTTGCCAAAATTGAATTCGATATTTGCTTCCCAATTGTTCAACTGGGCAAAGCGCATTTCAAATTTATATTTTTTACCAGCTTCAACTTTGTATGGAATCCTGGAAATCAACGTTCTCCAGTTATTGAATTTCCTTACTGATTCACCATTTACAAACAGTTCAAAATATCCGGTAGCACCGCATTTGAATACAATCTCTTCACTTTTAGTGGCTTCGAACTCTGTTTCATATTTAGCCGAAAAACCTTCAAGCTTAACGCCTGAAGCAAATTCGTGCTGTCCAGCCGTTGTTAATTTTATCGGATCTACGATCTGTTGGGTGGAAACAATATCACCGGAAAGGTCTTTTGTATTCCAGTAAGTGGCTTTAAATCCTTTCTTGCCATCGAACGAACAATTTGAAAAATAGCTTTGGGTCACTTTGTCCTCCACCAAATCACATCCTTTATCATAGATCAACTTTTTGGCTGAAAGTTTGGAAGTTATACCATCGAGAATGGTAATGGTCCGGATCGGCGTTCCGTTATAATTTCCCCACAACATGGGTTTATCATTGGCATTTGGTCCAACTACGGCAATTTTGCTGGTTTTCTTTAGAGGAAGGATATTGTTTTTATTTTGGAGCAGCGTCATCGATTCGCGGGCCATGTCCAGCGCCAGTTTACGATGCTCTTCGTTATTCACAACCGACATTGGAATTTTAGTCCAAGGCACAATCGCATCGTCGTCCATTTCACCCAGGTCGAAACGGCCAATCATCACGCGCATCACATGCTGGTTGATTTCATCCTCGGTAATCAAACCTTTTGCGACAGCTTCAGGCAATTTCTTGTAATTGTGGTCTATCCACTGACACTCAATATCGGTCCCTGCCCAAACTGCCTTCGATGCAGCATGAACCGCATCGGATGAAACTTTATGGCTCGTATAAAAATCGGCTATTGCGCCGCAATCTGAAACTACCAAATACTTAAATCCCCATTCATCACGTAGGATTTTTTGAAGCAGTTGCGAATTACCACAACAGGGTTCATCATCCAAACGCTGATATGCGCACATTACCTCGCGGACATCAGCGTCCTGGACAAGCGATTTGAAAGCAGGAAGATAGGTTTCATTCAGATCGCGCGGATCGACATTGTTCAGGTTGAGTGAATGGCGGCTCCATTCGGGACCTGAGTGTACAGCATAATGCTTGGCGCAGGCCAGCAATTTCCGGTATTTGGCATCGGCCGGACCTTGCAGGCCTTTCACCACCTGAACACCCATACGTGATGTCAGGTAAGGATCTTCGCCGTATGTTTCCTGACCACGTCCCCAGCGTGGGTCGCGGAAAATATTGACATTGGGCGTCCAAACCGACAGACTCAGAAAACGCTTATTTTCCTGCCCTTTTTGTGTCGCTTCGTTATATTTGGCGCGGGTTTCATCCGAAACCGCATCGAAAATTTGATAAACCAGTGTATCATCAAAGGAGGCTGCCATGCCGATTGGTTCAGGAAAAACAGTCACATTCCCATTGTTGGCCAAGCCGTGCAGCGCTTCGCTCCACCAGTTGAACTTTTTGATACCCATGCGTGGAATGGCATCCGAGATGTCACACATCAGGATTGCTTTTTCATCTAAAGTCAAGCGCGATATTAAATCTTTCGCCCGTTCCTCTGAACTAAGTTTTGGGTTTTGGTAAGGATATTGTTGTGCCCAAAGACTTACTGTGAATAATAGGCAAACGCCTAGTATTAATCTTTTTTTCATTCGTATATATTAGTATTAAGTTGCTGTATATCTTTTGAATAAAAGTGAGTAATTCCGTAAATTCCAGATACCCGCTCATGGAACTCGCATGAGTTTATACATCTCTTTTTGCTGTTTTTGTGCCATGCTCGTTTCATGCGTTTATAATTTATTTTTTAATTGTCGCATGGAATCGAAGATCAGCGAAGTTAATAGCCATATAATCATTTTTGGATTGTGAGAAGATTCTCACACGGTTATTTCATCTTTATAGATTTGTTACCTGACTTTACTGGTGATGCGCTAATTTTCCCTAAAATTGTGTAAATGACTATATTTTAAAATATTACAAGCACTCTTTGATTCTTTGATTTGAATTGACTGATAGTTTTGCGCCTTAAAAGTGCAAGATTATG
>Ga0209386_1001126_pt1 | contig 11419 bp, 12 predicted proteins | sample NGEPertwo_FD_184510 | JGI IMG/M metagenome (GOLD analysis project Ga0209386, IMG submission 184510) | Arctic peat soil microbial communities from the Barrow Environmental Observatory site, Barrow, Alaska, USA - NGEE Permafrost154B-two... | ecosystem: Environmental > Terrestrial > Soil > Wetlands... | reverse complement strand
CGTCCTGTTCTGGATTGAGCGCACATCAGTGCTATTTGAGGCCTGTTCCACGCGTTACTCCTGCCGGCTGCTGTGGGCGGTGGGATACCACGAGACCTGCAGGGTCCCCAACCCTGATGTCGAAGGCGAATTGCAACAGGTTCGCCTGGTTCTACCATCCCCTAGGATGGCCTGGGTTCGTTTGCGGGCAGGGTCATAAGGCCGCAAATATCGCGCGCTGACCCTCAGCCAGTGGCGCTTGAACGGCGGTTGTGGCCTCTGAGAAGCGGTGGATACCGTAAGGCGCGCACAGCTCCGAGAGTTCGGGCGAGGCCTAGAAGCTGTAGGCGAATGCAGCGATCTCACGCGCATACCATTGCCCGACAGTGTCCCGGGTTCGCGGTGTGTAATATTCGCGCCACGCCCGCTCGCTTCTGTGTTCGCCTTTGGCCCTCGGCAAATCGACAGCTTGATCGATGCCGACCTGTTTGAGGGCAAAGGCGAGATCGTCCTCCAGGGTCTCGTAGCGGCAGACATAATCGGCGGCGATCTTCCCGCCGATAGCGTAGGTCTCAAAATTTCTTGATATTTTGCGGTGAAATGGCGAACGGATGAACCGGTCGAAGCTCGGCTTGGTGTCCCTGTCGTGATAGTGCCAGTGGTAGAGCGAGACCTGCCGGTCCCATGGATTTCTTTCGATGGTGAATTTGAAGTAAGAGTTCCAAATCTCGTCCCCGAGGAGCCTCTTTATCTCGTAGGCCGGTATGTGAGGATAAAAGCCCCTATAGCCGATTGCCGGCCGGCCCATGAGGTTCCACCAACCCCGGACCAACCTGTTCCCGCGACGATCGCCCGAGAAACGGAAGTTACGCGCGCCCATCCCCTCTCTCAGCCTTTCATCCCGGCCCAAGGTCGTGATGATGTCGTCCTCGCCACAGAATTTGGACAGGGACAGTTCCACGCTCGTGCCGGCTACTTTTCGGGTCTTGATGAAAATGAATCGGTGCGAATGCGATACGATCATGAATGACAAATTCCGCTTTGTGAGCGCGCATCGGGAGGATATTACAGGCCCATGAGGAGGGGAACCTGAACCGCAGGCGGATGACTTCGCCGGTATTGGCGACGCGGGCATCTTACCTAGTTCAGCCGAGCACTGACAACAAGACTGGTTTGCGTTGGAACCTGATGAAGGCCTCAGCGAAAGGCCTTGCAGCGTCAGAGACCTTCTGCATCCTCGGAGGTCCTGGGATCAAACCAGGTTGAGATGACCCGATAGGCCCGAAACAAATATGACCAGCTTCCCCAACAGCCGGCTTGTTATCCCCTTATTCTTTCTCGGTCCGCTGATAATGTCCGCGGCCCCGCGGCTTACATGGCTGTTCCTTCTCCTCACGGCTATCGCCCTCATCGTCCCGTCCTTACGGCGAGGGGGCGACTGGCGGCAGCTAATCACGCCGACCTCAGCTGTCGTGCCAGTTATGTTGGTCGCCGCTTACATTCTCCTCGGCGCTTTGTGGGCAATTAAGCCGAGCTCTGCTGTTGCAACGTCTGCCCTCCTTTTGGCTACGGCTTGGATCACCGCCGCCGCGGGCCGAGCCATAATATCTTTAGATAAGCCGCAGCTCGGGAAAGCCGCTTTGGCCTTCGCTGCCGGCGCGTTTATCGGCGCGCTTTTTGTTCTCGTCGAGTTGCTAACCCATGGCGCCATTACGCGCGCGATTATGAATACGGTCCCCTGGTTGAAGACAACAAGTGCCAAGCGCGTTGCGATCTCTCATGGCGAAGTCATCAAAATGAGCGCTGCGTATTTTCGCCAGAACGCAGCCATGCTCGTTTTTTATCTCTGGCCCGGCCTGTTGGCCTTAACCGCAATCGAGGACCGTGGTCGCCGTGCAGGACTGATCGGCGTCTTCGTTCTCGTTGTGGCGATTCCTATCCTCATTAGCGAGCGCCAATCGTCTCAAGTTGCACTGATCGGCTCGCTTCTCATCTTTCCGTTGGCGTGCGCTTGGCGGCGCGGAGTGGTGTATGCCTTGGCGGCGCTCTGGTGCCTCGGTTTTGTGCTCATGTTGCCCTTCGCTTCTGTGGCCTACAAAGCCGAGCTGCATATGGCGCCGTGGTTACCTACATCGGCGCGGGCCAGGGTGATTATTTGGGAGTACACCGCCGAACGCGTGCTTGATCATCCCTGGGTTGGTATTGGCGCTCGCTCGACGCCTGCGCTCAAAAAACAGAATTTTGTTGCGGAGCAGCCGGAAGGCTTTGTCTATCCGCGAACTACCGGCTCGCATGCCCACAACCTGTTTGTTCAGACGTGGCTCGAGCTTGGTTTGGTGGGCGCCATGCTAGCTGCATTCGCCGGCGCCGCGATTGTGCTCCGCATACCGCGGTTGCCGTTTGAAGCCCAACCGTTCGCCGCGGCAATGTTTGCGGCTTTTGGCCTAGCGGTAACGTTTGCTTGGAGCATGTGGCAGACTTGGTTGATGTGCGCCGTCGGGATCATGCTGCTCTATTTCTGGGTGGCAGCGTATGCACGATCCCCAACAGTCGAACCAGCGAGCAATGCGACCAATCCGTGACGCTCTCGACGCCCCGTGGCAGCTAGCCCATCTGCTTTGCCAGCCATATAGAGAGGTCTTCGAGGATGGCGCCGAAGTGGATCTCCGGAATTTGCAGTGCGCCGGAAATATCCTTGAGCTTCTTGCGCTCCTCGCCGGCGATCCTGTTATCGGCCAAGAGGACGAGATAGGCGCTGCGGACGATCTCTTCCTTGGCGTCCTTGTCGAGCACCTTCGAAGCCGCGGCAAATTGAGCCAGCATGTCGCCCGCGGCGTTGGCATCGACCGCGCGGGCGACCTCGTCCGCCGTCAGCTTGCGCCCCGTGCGGTCCTCATAGACCTGCTGGATCAGGCCCACCTCGCGCGAATCCAGGCGACCGTCGGAGGCGGCCACCGCCACCATCGCCTTCAAGATCCAGTCTGCTTCAGTGCTCATCGGTCCGCCTGATCCCTCGCTGTTCCGTGAGGCTCTCACCTGCCGCCGATTGTGCTGAGGCGCAAGCCCTTTGCCAAGCTGGCTTTTACAAAACGAGCCTTTGAAGCTTGACCCCAGGGTGCGCTATGACCCGGGGTCAGGCCGCCCCAAGCTCGAAGGTTCTTGTGACCCCGCTCAAAGTCATATTTCTCGCCGACACGCGCCCCGGCCATTACCATTTGGCGCAAGGGGTCATTGCGGCGCTTGAGCGCCTGCGCCCGGTCGAGGTCACCCGCATCGAGGTGAACCGCAAATGGATCGTGCCGACAAGGTGGCTGCGCGCGCGCATCACCGCCAAGAGCTTCTTTCCGCCGCGCATGCTGCGCATGGCCTATCGCATCGACGCCGAGGCGATCCCGAAAGCCGATCTCGTGGTCTCCGCCGGCGGCGAGACCCACATGCCCAATCTCTGCGTGACGCGATTGCTTGGCGTGCCCAACATTTTCTGCGGCTCGCTGCTGCGGGGGCTCGGCCCCGAGAATTTCAGCCTGATTATTTCGTCCTACGAGCGCGACGCGGAAAGCCCAAGGCATCTGGTGGTGCTCAAGCCGTCCTCGATCGATCCTGACGCGCTCGGCCGCCCGGCGGTGGTGCCGCGCTATGGGCCGGACAACCACCCGGCCGTCGCTGGCCTCCTGGTCGGCGGCAAGGCCGGGGCTTTTCGCTATAAGCGCAAGGAGTGGGAGCGGCTGCTGTCGTTCATGGCCGAGGTGTCGAAGGCCTGGGGCACACGCTGGCTCGTCTCCACGTCGCGGCGCACGCCGGACACGGTCGCCGACCGCATCGCCGAGTTGGCGAAAGACGACAGCGTGATTGCCAAGTTCATCGACTTCCGCAGCGCGGGGCCGGGGACCTTGCCTGAGATTTTCGCCGCGGCCGAAGTCATCGTCTGCACCGAGGACTCCAGCACCATGATCTCGGAAGCCGTGTCCGCCCGGCTGCCCGTGGTCGGCGTGGCGCCGAAGGCGCACCGCTTCACCGACGAGGAGCAGGACTACCGGAATTTCCTCATGAAGAATGGCTGGTGCCGCGTGCTGCCCATCGCCGACCTGTCGCCGGACGCGTTGGCCGGCGCGCTTTCGAAGATCGAGCCGCTCCAAGAGAACCCGCTCGATGCGCTCGCCGCCAGACTAAAAGAGCGCCTGCCCGAGCTGTTCTAGCGCATTGCATCGGGCCGCCCGCTTCCTACATTGAGTTCATGCGTCCGATTGGCTAAAAGCGCGGGCGCAATTCTCCTTAGGCAACACGAATCCCGAAGGGACGCCCATGGCCACCCCGCAATACGTTTATGTCATGACCAAGCTCTCTAAGACCTATCCCGGTGGGAAGCAGGTCTTGAAGGATGTGACGCTCGCCTTCCTCCCCGGCGCCAAGATCGGCGTCGTCGGGGTCAACGGCTCAGGTAAATCGACCCTGCTGCGCATCATGGCCGGCGAGGAGAAGGAGTTCGTCGGCGAGGCGTGGGCGGCCGACGGCGTGAATGTCGGCTATCTGGCGCAAGAGCCGCATCTCGACGAGACCAAGGACGTCATGGGCAACGTCATGGAGGGCGTGGCCGCCAAGAAGGCGAAGCTCGACCGTTACAACGAGGTCGCCGTGAACTATTCCGACGAGACCGCCGACGAGATGGCGCAGCTTCAGGACGAGATCGACGCGGGCGACCTTTGGGACCTCGACGCGCAAGTGGAGCAGGCCATGGACGCGCTGCGCTGCCCGGCCGGCGACGCCGAGGTGAAGGCGCTGTCCGGCGGCGAGAAGCGCCGCGTGGCGCTGTGCCGTCTGCTGCTGTCCAAACCCGACATCCTGCTGCTCGACGAGCCCACCAACCATCTTGACGCCGAGAGCGTCGCCTGGCTGGAGCATTTCCTGCGCGACTACCCCGGCACCATCGTCATGGTCACCCATGACCGCTACTTCCTCGACAACATCACCGACTGGACGCTGGAGCTCGATCGCGGCTCGGGCGTGCCCTACAAGGGCAGCTACTCGTCCTGGCTCGAGCAGAAGCAAAAGCGGCTCCAGGTCGAGGGTAAGCAGGACGAGGCCAAGCAACGCACCATCACCCGCGAGCTCGACTGGATCAGGGCGAGCCCCAAGGCGCGCCAGGCGAAGTCCAAGGCCCGTATCCGCGCTTATGACGAGTTGGTGGCCGAGGCCGGCAACGATAAGACCGGCAAGGCGCAGATCACCATTCCGTCGGGCCCGCGGCTCGGCGACGTGGTCATCGAAGCGGAAGACCTCGGCAAAGGCTTCGGCGAGCGCCTGCTGATCGACGGCTTATCGTTCAAGCTGCCGCCGGGGGGCATTGTCGGCGTCATCGGCCCCAACGGCGCCGGCAAGACCACGCTGTTCCGCATGATTGTCGGCCAGGACAAGCCGGACGACGGTGCCATCCGCGTCGGCGACACCGTCAAGCTCGGCTATGTGGATCAGTCGCGTGACGCGCTCGACCCGAAGAAGAACGTCTGGGAGGAGATCTCCGACGGCAACGACATGATCGCGCTCGGCAAGCGCGAGGTCCCAAGCCGCGCCTATGTCGGCTGGTTCAACTTCAAGGGCTCCGACCAGCAGAAAAAGGTCGGCCAACTCTCAGGCGGCGAGCGCAACCGCGTTCACCTTGCCAAGATGCTGAAGTCAGGCGCCAACCTCATCCTGCTCGATGAGCCGACCAACGATCTCGACGTGGAGACGTTGTCGTCCCTGGAAGCGGCACTCGAGGATTTTCCCGGCTGCGCCGTCATCATCAGCCATGATCGCTTCTTCTTGGATCGCATCGCCACCCACATCCTCGCCTTCGAGGGCGACAGCCACGTGGAGTGGTTCGAGGGTAATTTCGAGGACTACGAGGAGGACAAGAAGCGCCGCCTCGGCGAGGACTCGATTATCCCGAAGCGCATCAAATACAAGAAATTCGCGCGGGGCTAGGGGTCAGCCCGTCGTGTAGCCGATCGCGCCGTAGAACTTCTTGGCGTACGCGGCAATCTGCGGCGCCTTGTCGAGCCTGTTGATGATCCTGCGGGCGTTGAACCAGTCCTCTTTGGTCTTATAGAAGTAGTCACCGAACTTCTTCCCTGTGAATAGGCCGGTCTCCATGCCGACAAAGAGAATCTTGCCGGCGATCTCGAGGTCCAAGGCGCGATTGGGGTCCTTCAGCAGGTCGACACCGACGAGCTTGCCGGCTTTGCGATAATTGCTGCGTCCGGTGAGCTGCACGTAACCGCGTCCATGAAATTTGACGCCATCGCCGTTCTCGGTGTTACCGAGAGCAGCCGCGACTTTAACCGTTCTTGTCATACATGGAGAAGAAATACTTGGGGCCGCCATACTCGTGAATCGGCCTCATGGTGAAGGCGACCTCGTGATAGGCGGTGCCCAGCGCATAGGCGAGCCATCGGTCATCTTTCTTGGCGTGTTCCTTCTCCCAAACATCGAGGATGGTATCGAGACCCTGGACCTTTGATTTGGTCAGCTTGCCGCCGAAGTGCTTCCAGCGAACCTGGTCGAAGAAGAACTTGCGATTGATCATTGCTCCCTCCCAGCGCGATATCTCGACGAGGGGACAATCTTAACGCGAAATATTTCAGTAGTTCAACCTAAACGGGCAGGCGTGACGCTTGCCCTCTTTGGAAGGACACGTATAAACAAATCTTTATGTCCAGTGATCTCAGCCGCTTCCGCGAAGGCGCATGGGTGTTCTTCCGCGTGGCCGATAGCGGACCGGAGGGCGCGCTTGCCCGCGCCTGAGCATGATGGCCTCAGGGTCGGATCGCCTTCGTGCTCTAACTCGTGGGCTTCACGAATTTCAGCGTCATGCGATCGCTCTCGCCGATCGCCACATATTTCTCGCGATCCTCGTCGCCGAGACGCAGCGAGGGTGGCAGCGTCCACACGCCTTTCGGATAGTCCTTCGTGTCCTTCGGATTGCCGTTGATCTCGGATTTCTCCGCGAGATCAAAGCCCGCCTTCTCGGCCAACGCGATGACGTAGTCCTCGTTCACGTAGCCTAAGCCGGCTTTGGGGTCCTGCTTCACGTTGGGATCGCCGCGATGCTGCACGACGCCAAGCACGCCGCCCGGCTTGAGCGCCTTGAACATGGCGGCGAAGGCCTCCTGCTCGGTGCCCGATCCCATCAGACTATGCACGTTGCGGAAGGTGACGACGAGGTCGGCCGACTCCGGAAGCGCGATGTCGCCCTCCTTGGTCAGCGTCGTCCGTTTCACTTCGCCGTAAAGCTCGGGCGCGTCCTTTAGTTTCTGATCGAATGCGTCGAGCGATCTCTGACCCGCCTCGTAGGATGGATCAGCCGGGCGCTGGGCGGCATAGAACGTGCCGCTGCCCTTGAGATAGGGAGCAAGAATTTCAGAGTACCAGCCCCGGCCTGGGTAGATCTCGACCACCTTCATGTCGGGCCTGATACCGAAAAAGGTGAGCGTCTCAAACGGGTGGCGATATTTGTCGCGCGCCTTGTTCTCCTCCGATCGGTGGTCGCCGGCGATAATCTCCTTTAGGCGACCGTCTTGCGCCGGCGTCTCCTCAGCGCGCGCGGCGAACGACACGAGCGCGAAAAATCCGAGCATGAAAAAAAGCAGACGAGTGGGGCTTGTGCGCACAGCGATCATGTATTCCTCGTGGCTGGTAGGAGGGTGAATTGCAGCGAGCGTAGCAGCTAACCTCCGCAGGCAAACCCTGCGTCAGTTCAAGATTGGTTGAAGTCGGAAGATTTGCGGCGGCACCGAATAAGCGCCACCCCTGCAAACAGCCACTGTCCGTCGGCGCAACCGCTGGCGATATTTTTACCGCATGCCGTCTTGCCGACCCGCCCGAGAAGATATAAACATATCTTTATGTCAGGTGATGCTCAGTCCCGCGCCGCAGTTCCAGGCCTTTCCAGCGCCCATGCCCTTGCGGCCTTGCGCGCTGCCGGCGAGGCCACGCGTTTGCGCATCCTGGCGCTGCTCGCGGGCGCCGAGCTGAACGTCAAGGATCTGACCCAGATCCTGGCCCAGAGCCAGCCCCGCATCAGCCGGCATTTGAAGCTCATGGCCGAAGCGGGCCTCATCACCCGCTTCCGCGAAGGCTCCTGGGTATTCTTCCGCCTGGCCGATAGCGGCGCGGAGGGCGCGCTGGCCCGTGCCATCGTGGCGAACCTCGATCCGGCCGACCTGACGCTCGCCCGCGATCAGGCCCGCGCCGAGGCCGTGCAGAAGGCCCGCGCCGAAGCCGCCCAACTCTACTTCAAGGCGCATGCCGCCGAATGGGACCGGATCCGCACGCTGCATGTTGCCGAGAAAGACGTCGAGGCCGCCATGGACGAGGCGCTGGGGCAGGGGCCGTTCGATCTTCTGGTCGATCTCGGCACCGGCACTGGGCGCATCCTCGAACTGTTCGGCCCCCGCGCCGCCAAGGTGCTCGGCTTCGACCTCAACCACGACATGCTGGCTTACGCGCGCATGAAGCTGGAGCGCGCCGGGCTCACGCAAGGGCAAGTCCGCCACGGCGATCTCTATAACGTGCCGCTGCCCGACGAAGCCGCCGACGCGGTCATGCTGCATCAGGTGCTGCACTTCCTCGACGATCCGGCGGCCGCGGTGGCCGAGGCCGCGCGCGTGCTGGCGCCGGGCGGCAAGCTGCTGGTGGTCGACTTCGCGCCGCACGAGCTTGAGTTCCTCCGCGAGCAGTCGGCCCATCGGCGGCTCGGCTTTGCCCGCGATCAGCTTGGCCGCATGCTGCAAGGCGCCGGCCTCAAACTCGAGCGTTTTCGCGATCTGAGCCCAGGGCCTTCGGAAGGCAAGCTCACCGTCTCGCTGTGGCTCGGCGTAAAGCCCGTTACGGCCGCTAAGAACAGAAAGCTCAGCCCCAAAGTGGAGGCCATCGCGTGATGCTCGCATCCCAAGACTCACCCAACCAAGACTCACCCAACCAAGACCCGCCCAAGCGCCGCTTCCTCGGCCGTGGCGACATCGACGTGTCGTTCGAGTTCTTCCCGCCCAAGACCGCTGCCATGGAGGAGACGCTGTGGCGCTCCATCCGCCGGCTCGAGCCGCTACGGCCGAAATATGTGTCGGTCACCTACGGCGCGGGCGGTTCGACGCGCGAACGCACCCACGCCACCGTGGCCCGCATGCTGCGCGAGACCACGCTGAAGCCCGTCGCCCATCTCACCTGCGTCTGCGCCACCCGCGAGGAGATCGACGAGGTCATTCGCGACTATTGGGATCTCGGCGTGCGCCATATCGTGGCGCTGCGCGGCGATCCGCCCGACGGCGCCGGCAAGCCCTACGAGCCGACGCCCGGTGGCCATGTCAACGCCGCCGATCTCACCGCCGGCATCAAGAAGATCGCGCCGTTCGAGATTTCGGTCGCCTGCTATCCCGAGAAGCACCCGGAGTCGCCCTCCGTCGAGGCCGATATCGACATGCTGAAGGCGAAGATCGACGCCGGCGCCACGGGCGCCATCTCCCAGTTCTTCTTCGATAACGAGGTCTATTTCCGCTATCTCGACCGCGTCCGCGCCGCCGGCATCACCATCCCGATCGTGCCGGGGCTCATCCCGATCCATAACTTCAAGCAGGTGTCGAACTTCGCCGAGAGGTCAGGCGCCAAGATGCCTGACTGGATTGGCCATAGATTCGAAGGGCTTGACGAGGATCAGGAGACGCGCCATCTCGTGGCCGCCGCCGTGGCGGCCGAGCAGGTCCTGGGTCTCGTCGATCAAGGCATCACCGAGTTCCACTTCTACACCCTGAACCGCGCCGATCTCGTCTACGCCATTTGCCATCTGCTGGGCTTGCGCCCGGCCAAGGCCTTCACGCAAGCGAAGGTGGAGACTGCCACATGACCCGTGAAGAGCGTATCGAAGCGCTGAAGCGCGAAGCCAAAGAGCGCATCCTCATTCTGGACGGCGCCATGGGCACCATGATCCAGCGCCACAAGCTGGACGAGGCCGGCTATCGCGGCGAGCGGTTCAAGGATCACCCGCGCGACTTGAAGGGCAATAACGACCTTTTGGTGCTGAGCCAGCCGGACATCATCCGCGACATCCACAGCGCCTATCTCGAGGCCGGCGCCGACATGGTCGAGACCAACACCTTCAACGCCCAAGCCATCAGCCAGGCTGACTATGGGCTTGAGGATTGCAGCTACGAGATGAACGTCGCCGCCGCCAGACTTGCGCGCGAGGCGGCGGACGCCTGGACCAAGAAGACGCCCGAGAAGCCGCGTTTCGTGGCGGGCGCCATCGGCCCCACCAACCGCACCGCCTCGCTCTCGCCGGACGTCAACAACCCGGGCTTCCGCAATGTGAGCTTCGACGATCTGGTCGCGGCCTATGCGGTGCAGACCCGCGGGCTGATCGAGGGCGGCGCCGACACCATTCTCATCGAGACCGTGTTCGACACGCTCAACGCCAAGGCCGCCGGCTTCGCCGTGGAGCAGGTATTCGACGAGATGGGCGTGCAACTGCCCATCATGATCTCCGGCACGATCACCGATCTCTCCGGGCGCAATCTCTCAGGTCAGACGCCCGAGGCCTTCTGGTACTCGATGCAGCATCTGAAGCCGTTCTCCGTCGGGCTCAACTGCTCCTTTGGAGCCGAGCAGCTCCGCCCGTCCGTCGACGAGATGGCCCATGTCGCCGGCACCTATGTCAGCGTCTATCCCAATGCGGGGCTCCCCAACGAGATGGGCGAGTATGACGAGACCCCCGAGCAGATGGCCGTGCTCCTGGAAGGCTGGGCCAAGGACGGCCTCATCAATATTGTCGGCGGCTGCTGCGGCACCACGCCGGACCACATCCGCGCCATTGCCGAGGCCGTGGCCAAATACCAACCGCGCCAAGTGCCGGAGGTGGAGCACAAATTGCGCCTCTCCGGCCTAGAGCCCTTCGTCCACGGATAGTCAGAACTTGTCATGAGCAACGCAGCACAGAATTTCGTCATGGTGGGCGAGCGGACCAATGTCACCGGGTCCGCGCGCTTCCGTAAGTTGATCGAGGCGGACGACTACCCCGCGGCGCTCGAAGTTGCGCGCCAGCAGGTCGAGAACGGCGCCAACATGCTCGACATCAATATGGACGAGGGCATGCTCGATTCCGAGAAGGCGATGGTCACCTTCTTGAACCTCATCGCCGCCGAGCCCGACATCTCGCGGGTGCCGATCATGATCGATAGCTCGAAATGGTCGGTGATCGAGGCGGGCCTGAAATGCGTGCAAGGCAAGGCCGTCGTCAATTCGATCAGCATGAAGGAGGGCGAGCAGGCCTTTCTCGATCACGCGCGCAAAGTGCAGCGCTACGGCGCCGCCGTCGTGGTCATGGCTTTCGACGAAGAGGGCCAGGCGGACACGGCCGAGCGGAAATTCGACATCTGCAAGCGCGCCTACGAGCTTCTGACCAAGAAGGTCGGCT
>Ga0209386_1001124_pt1 | contig 11428 bp, 12 predicted proteins | sample NGEPertwo_FD_184510 | JGI IMG/M metagenome (GOLD analysis project Ga0209386, IMG submission 184510) | Arctic peat soil microbial communities from the Barrow Environmental Observatory site, Barrow, Alaska, USA - NGEE Permafrost154B-two... | ecosystem: Environmental > Terrestrial > Soil > Wetlands... | reverse complement strand
GCGCGAGGCGGGAGCGGGTGACGAGGCGGCGTGGGCGGATTTCGCCGCCCGCCTGTTCTACATCGCAGCGGAATACGAGGGCGATGACGCGCAGGGCTACGAGGAATTGGCGCGCAGGTTGGAGACGGTTGATCGCGGAGCGGCCGCCGGTGCGCGGCGTCTCTTCTATCTCGCCACGCCTCCCTCGCTCTTTGCGCCGATCATGAGACACCTAAGCGACGCGAGAATCGCGGGTCAGGCCCACGAGCAAGCCGCCGACGGCTGGGCCCGTTTCATCATCGAAAAGCCCTTTGGGCACGATCTCGCCTCGGCCCGCGCTCTCAACGCCGACATCGCCCGCCGCTTCGATGAGGACGATGCGTATCGCATCGATCATTTCCTCGGCAAAGAGATCGTGCAGAGCCTCTTCGCCCTTCGTTTCGCCAACGGCATCTTTGAGCCCGTGTGGAATCGCAACTATGTCGATCACGTTCAGATCGCGGCGGCGGAAACGCTCGGTATGGAAGGGCGTGGGGGCTACTACGAAAGCGCGGGCGCCATGCGCGATATGGTGCAGAACCACCTGCTGCAACTCTGCGCGCTGGTGGCCCTCGAGCCGCCCGCCGAATAGAACTCTCGCGCCGTACGCGACGAAAAAGTGAAAGTGTTGCGCTCTGTCCGAAGAATCGTTCCCAGCCAGATAGACCGCGATGCCGTGCGCGGGCAGTACTCGGCAGGTGTCGTCGGGGGCGAGCGCGTGCTCGCCTACCGCGAGGAGGAGAAGGTGGCAGAGGAGTCTTACGTGGAGACCTACGCGGCACTCAGACTCCACATCGATAACGTCCGTTGGGCGGGGGTGCCTTTCTACCTGCGTTCGGGCAAGCGTCTGGCGAAGAGGGCCACCGAGATCGTCATCGAATTCAAGCCCGCGCCGCACACGCCGTGGATGCCCACCGGCATGCATGGCAAGCGGGCGCGGCCCAACCTGCTCGTCGTCACCGTCTCGCCCGAAGAAGGCATCCTTGTGCGTGTTGAAGCGAAGCAACACGGACAGGCGATGCGGCTTCAGTCGATCGATCTCGACTACTGCGTTTGCGATGAACCAGGCGCAACGGAATCGCCATCGGCATATAAACATCTCGTGCTCGACAGTATGCGCGGCGACCCGACCTTCTTTGCGCGGGCGGATGAAGTGGAAGCGGCCTGGGAGATAGTCGAACCGGTTATCGAAAGATGGGAGTCCGAGGAGCCAAAGGACTTTCCCAACTATGCCGCCGGTTCCGCCGGCCCCGCATCTGCCGCCGAATTGCTTGCCCGCGACGGGCGGCGCTGGTATGACTCAACCGATCAGATAGATCAGTCAGGAGAAAGTGAATGTTGATGGGCGAACAGGCATATGGCGGGCTTCCTCGAGCCGCGCCGGCGCCGCGCGATGACGGCCCGATGTCGTGGTGACCCATATGTGCCAGATCCAGATGGCTGAGGAGTCGCCTTCTGCGTGGTCACTGGTGTTCGAAGGCTTCGACCCGGCAAAGGAGGGTGTCCGCGAAGCCTTGTGCACTTTGGGGAACGGCTATTTCGCGACGCGAGGTGCCGCCGCCGGGGCGCAGGCGGACGACGTCCACTATCCGGGGACCTACCTCGCCGGCGGCTACAACCGGTTGCGCACCGACATCGCCGGTCGAGTGGTGGAGAACGAGGATCTGGTCAATCTCCCGAACTGGCTTGCGCTTGGGCTTCGCATCGCCCAGGAGGACTGGTTCGATGTGCGCGGGGTCGAGATCCTGTCCTACCGCCAGGAGCTCGATCTGCGGCGGGGCATGCTGTTGCGCAGCATCAGCTTCGAGGACGGCCAGGGGCGGCGCAGCACGCTCCGCGAGCGACGCCTGGTCTCGATGGGCGACATGCATCTGGGCGCGCTGGAGCTGGCGCTGACCGCCGAGAACTGGTCGGCAGGTGTCACGGTGCGTTCGGCGATCGACGGTCGCGTCCTCAACGCGGGCGCGGAGCTGTACCGCAAGTTCGAGAACAAGCACCTGGAGCCGCCGGCAGGTGAGGTCGTCGGCGAGGACGGCGTGTGCCTACTGGTGCGCACCTGCCAATCGAATGTCCGTGTCGCGCAGGCGGTGCGAACGCAGGCGTTCCTCGATGGGCGGCTTCTGGAGGTTGGAAGAGAGGTCGTCGAGGAACCGGGATACGTCGGGCAGGAATTCGCCGTCGACGTCAAGCAAGGGGAGACGCTGATGCTGGAGAAGCTGGTCTCTCTCTACACTTCACGCGATCACGCCATCTCTGAGTGTGGGCTCGCGGCGAGCAAGGGATCGCGCGCGCAGATGGTTTCGAAGGCGAGATGACGGGTCACGTGCATGCCTGGGAGCATCTGTGGCGCCAGTTCGACGTGCGTGTCCAGCAGGTTGATCACGGGTTCAAAGTGAACGTCCCTATGCTGCTTCGGTTCAACATGTTCCACCTGCTGCAGGCCGCATCACCAAACTCCATCGGACTCGACATCGGTGTGCCCGCGCGAGGCTGGACCGGGGAGGCGTACCAGGGGCGCATATTCTGGGACGGGCTATTTGTCTTCCCGTTTTTCAATTATCGAATGCCCGAGATCACCCGGTCTCTGCTGATGTACCGCCACCGGCGCCTGGGCGAGGCCCGCGCCGCCGCAGCGGCCGCCGGTTACAAAGGAGCGATGTTTCCCTGGCAGAGTGGAAGCGACGGACAGGAGGAGACCCAGGCGTTCAACCTGAACCCGCGCTCGCAGCGCTGGGTGCCCGACAACTCCCACCTGCAGCGCCACGTCGGCAGTGCGATTGCCCATAACGTCTGGCAGTACTTCCAGGTCACCCACGATATCGAGTTTCTGCATCACTACGGCGCGGAGTTGATCCTCGACATCGCCCGCTTTTGGTCGAGCATCGCGGCTTTCGATGACGAGCGTGGGCGCTACGAGATCCGGGGCGTGATGGGTCCCGACGAGTTTCACGACGGCTACCCGGGTTCAGCAACACCCGGTCTCAAGAACAATGCATATACCAACATCATGGCCGTCTGGGTGCTGTGCCGGGGGCTCGAGGTGCTCGATCTGCTGTCCCAGATGCGTCGTGCCGAGCTCACGACTCGGCTTGGCATCTCGGCGGAGGAGATCGCGCGCTGGGACGATATCAGTCGCAGGATGTATGTACCGTTCCATGAGGATGGGATCATCAGTCAGTTCGAGGGCTACGAAGAGTTGCGTGAACTCGATTGGGAGGACTACCGGACCCGGTACGGCAACATCCAGCGTCTCGACCTTATTCTTGAAGCGGAAGACGACAGCGCCAACTGCTACAAGCTCGCGAAACAGGTGGACGTGACCATGTTGTTCTACCTGTTTACCGCTGAGGAACTCGGTGAGTTGTTCGAGCGTCTGGGCTATCCGTTCGAGCGCGAAATGATACCCAGGAACGTACGGTATTACGCTGATCGCTTATCTCACGGTTCGACCCTGTGTCGCGTGGTTTGCGCCTGGGTCCTGGCACGTTCCGACCGGCCTCGCGCGTTGGATTTCTTCGCTGAGGCGCTCCAAAGCGACGTGGGTGATATCCAGCACGGAACCACCGCAGAGGGTGTCCACCTCGGCGCCATGGGGGGAAGTGTCGATCTGTTGCAGCGCGTGTCGACGGGTATCGAGGCACGAGGCGACGTGCTGCGACTCGATCCCGAATTGCCGCGGGAGATGGAGCGCCTCGACATGCGCATCCGTTACCGTGGGCACTCTCTGGATCTGGAGCTGACGCGCGACTCGCTCACGGTCCGCGGACGTGATGGAGCGGCGCCGCCGATCACCTTGTGCGTCGACGACAAGGTGTGCGTATTCGTCAGCGGTACGACCCACGTATTCCGATTGAACGACGGGGCGCCGGAGGGCCAAGTCGCCCCAGGAGATCAGGCCGACCGGCGCAGGAGAGATCGCGATCGTTGAAGCAAAGGACAGTCCGTTCTTATGGTAATCACTTTGAGCGTCACGCTAGTGCTGGTCATTCTTTGCGTCGTTCTGCACTACGAAGCTTTGAGAGTCATGAGACGGGTGGGCGGTTGGCTGCATCGGAACTATGCCCGGCATCGCCTGCATTTCTCGATGCTCGCATTCGGTTTGCTGGTTGCACACGTTCTTGAGGTACTACTGTTCGGTGTGGTGTATTTCTGGTTAGTCGGTGGCATGGGTTATGGCGCTATCGTAGGTAGTCAAGGCTCCGACTTCGCCGAATACACATACTTCTCCCTCGCTAACTATAGTTCGCTGGGCTATGGTGACCTGGTGCCATCGGGACCGCTGCGCTTCATGGCAGGAATGGAGGCGTTAACCGGGCTGGTACTCATTGGCTGGACGGCGGCATTCATGTATTTGGAGATGCGACGCATCTGGGAACGGGAGAATTCGGAACCGGAAGTGGGTGACCTCAGATGAGTGCGAAGGACCTGAGAGGCATCGCGAGGGTGCTCCTCGCCGGCGACAAGGGCCTGCTGGCTATGGATGAAAGCAATCCGACCATCAACAGACGATTTGGCGCACTGGGTATTCCCCAGACCGAGGAAGCCCGGCGGGCCTATCGGGAGTTGATCGTGACCACGCCCGGCCTGGGCGAGAGCATCAGCGCAGCGATCCTCTACGACGAGACGATCCGCCAGCGCAAGAGAGACGGCACGCCCTTTGTCAAAGCCATCACCGATGCAGGAATCATTCCCGGCATCAAAGTCGACACCGGGGCCAAGGACATGGCCGGCCATACCGGAGAGAAAATAACCGAGGGTCTGGACGGATTGCGTGATCGCCTGGCCGAGTACTCTCAAATGGGCGCCCGTTTTGCCAAGTGGCGCGCGGTGATCGCCCTGGGCGACGGCATTCCCAGCCGCGGTTGCATCGAAGCCAACGCGCACGCCTTGGCCCGCTATGCCGCCTTGTGCCAGGAAGCCGGACTGGTCCCCATCGTCGAGCCGGAAGTGCTCATGGACGGCGGGCATACCCTGGAGCGGAGCGGCGAGGTAACGGAGGAAGTCCTGCGCACGGTTTTCAACCAGCTCTACGCGCAACGAGTGATGCTCGAGGGCATGATCCTGAAGCCCAACATGGTGCTTCCGGGGTCGACCTGCCCCAAGCAGGCGCCGGTGGCCGAGGTGGCCGACGCCGCAGTGAGGTGTCTCTTGCGGGCCGTCCCTGCAGCCGTTCCGGCGATCGCATTCTTGTCGGGCGGCCAATCCGCCGAATTGGCTTCCGCCCGTCTGAATGCCATGAATGTCAGATTCAAGTCGCGATCGCCGTGGGCGTTGACGTTTTCGTTTGCCCGCGCCATTCAGCAACCGGCTTTGGAGATTTGGCGGGGCAAGGCGGCCCACGTGGTGGCGGCCCAGCAGGCCCTGCTGCATCGAGCCAGATCCAACCAGGCTGCACGCCGAGGCGAATACACTGTCGCGATGGAGCCTTGGGCGCTGGCTCGACAGCCGCATGGGACTCGACGCTTTATCGTATCCCGTGCCCGCGCACGCCAACACCCTCTTCTACACGCTGGGTGGCATCACCGCATTCTCATTCATCGTTCTCATTCTGACAGGGATCTATCTTGCCCAGTTCTACAACCCAACACCGGCGGCCGCCCGCGACAGCGTCATCTACATCATGCAGACAGTTCGTTTCGGTTCGGTTGTACGTGGCATGCATTACTGGATGGCAAACCTGGCCGTGGTGACGGCGGGCCTGCACCTGGTCCGCGTCTACGCGAGCGGCTCCTACAAGGCTCCGCGCGAGGTCAACTGGCTGGTCGGGCTGGCCCTTTTCGCCGCCACTCTCGGGTTCGTCTTCACCGGCACGGTACTCAAGTGGGACCAGGAAGCCTGGGAGGCTCTCGCTCACAACAAGGAGATAGGCGACCTGCTCGGGGGCTTCGGCAGTTGGTTCACGCCGGGCTTCACCCGTAGCGTTCCGCTCCTGACGCGCTTGTTCGTCGCCCACGTGGCCATACTCCCGGGGCTATTCGTAGTGCTGCTGGCGGTGCATTTCGCGCTGGTGAAGTGGCACGGCATCTCCGGGCTTCCCGGGCGCCACGAGCGGAAGGGCGCCCGCAGCGACACGGCGGTGGCGATGGAGGAAGAGGGCGCCTCCACCTTCGAAGTGCATGTGCTCCACCTCACCGGGTTCGGTCTGTTGTTGACCGCGGCCGTCGGCTCCCTGACCCTCTTCTTCGGCAGCCCATTGGGTGAGGCCGTGGTCCCAGGCCCGGAGCGCACCCGCCCGCCGTGGATGTTCCTTCCCTTCTTCAGTCTGGAGAACTGGTGGGGGATCGAGTCGCTGCTGTGGGGGCCGATCGTGCTGTTCGGTCTCCTGGCGGTGATACCGTTCATCGATCATTCTACGACAAAGGCATACAGGCGTCGCAGGGTCGTGCTGCTGGCGGGAGGACTGCTCCTCTTGCTCCTGGTGGCGCTCGCGATCATCGCCGTGGTGACCCCGGCCAAGACGCACCTTTAACATGTGATGGGGAGGCGGGAGAACACGGACACTTCCCAGCCAAGGGCACACCCATTGCGGCGACTGACCATCGTCTTTCTGGTCCTGATCGCATCGGCCACCCTTTCCGGCGGGTGGGTTTGGTCTGTTGGCCTCGAGATACGGGCCACGGGCCTCACGGTGGGCGGTCTCGGGGCGGCGGTCCTCGGGCTCGGCATTCTTGGAACATCCTTCACACTCCTCGTACGGATAGTCGTCCGTGCGTCGGCTGACCTTTCGAATCGATAGGAGAGAACGTGGATATCAAGAGAAACATCGCAATAGCTCTGATCTCCGGAACCTTCGCCGTGGTGTTGGCGCTCGGCGGGCCAGGCCCGGCCTTTGCTCACGGAGGGGCCGAAGTGATCGTGACGCCTCTGCAGGCGGCTCCGGGCGACACCGTGACCATTACCGGAGAGGGCTTCGAACCGGGATCCGAGGCGGACGTCACCCTCGAAGGGGTGACAGGGGTTTTTCCGCTGGCTTCCTTTGCTGTGGCGGCAGACGGCACCTTTGATGGCACTGCGACCGTCCCCGGTTTGGAGACCGGCAGCTACCAGCTCAAGGCGGCGGGTGGCGACGACGCCGTGCAGATCGACTTCACCGTGCTCGCGGCCGCGTCGACACCACAGGCGCCTTCCGACTCCTCCTCCAAGGCGCTGATATATGGCCGTTCGACCACCGATACTCTGGTAGCCGGTGTAGTCTTCGCGCTCGTGGTGCTCGCGGCGGTCGTTCTACTGCTCCGTTCCTCCCGGAGCGGGAAATCAAGGGGTGCCGAGCGCAGTTGAGTACCGGCTGCTGGGGCGGCTCACAGAGGGCTCCGGGCGGAGGCAACGTAGACCGCGCCCGCTATCCATTCCTCATAGCGAAACTCTTCCGCCACAGACTCCAGCGCGAGCCAGGGGCGGGCCGTCCAGTACTGCTCCTCGATCGGTCGAGGAATCCACGGTCTGCCGCCTAGACCGCACCTAGACGCTGCTGCCCGCTGGCGGCCCTCGGTCACTCCCGCGACGATAAGAAGGGCACGCTCCAGATCACCTACGGCCTCATCTGCTCGCCGGAGGGGCGGCCGGTCTCAGTCGAGGTCTTCCCGGGCAACACCCAAGACCAGCAGACCCTTGCCCCCGCGGTCGCCTCGGTCAGGGCGCGCTTCGGGACAGAGCGGGTCATCTTCGTGGGGGATCGGGACATGATCACCGAGGCCCACGCCCAGACGCTCACGGAGCAGGGCGTGGGCTTCCTAAGCGCGCTGAAAGCCCCCCAGGTGAAGGCCTTAGCCGCCTCCGGGGAGCTGCAGCTCTCCCTCTTCGACGAGTGTAACCTGGCTGAGATTCAGTCCCGGGAGTTCCCCGGGGAGCGCGTCATCGTCTGCCGCAACCCGGCAGTGGCGGCCGAGCGCATCCGCAAGCGCGAAGACCTGCTGCGGGCCACCGAGGCCGAACTCGAGAAGGTCAAAGCCATGGTCGAGAATCCGCGTGGGCGTCTTCGGCACGAGGACGCGGGCACCATCGGCGAGCGGGTGGGGCGGGTCTCCAACAAACATAAGATGGCCAAGCACTTCCGGCTTCAGATCGGAGACGGGGGCCTTCTCCTTTGCCCGCAAGGAGGAGCAGATTGCCCAAGAGGCGGCCCTTGACGGTCTCTACGTGCTCCGCACCACCTGCGCGAAAGAAGAACTCGGGACCCGGGCGGTGGTCCGGGCCTACAAACAGCTGAAAGTGGCCGAGCGCGCCTTCCGCACTCTGAAGTCCCCCGAGATCGAGATCCGCCCCATCTACCACCACCTGGAAGAGAGGGTCCGGGCCCACGTGTTCCTGTGCATGCTCGCCTACTACGTGGCCTTCGAGCTGCGGGAGCGCCTGACGCCGCTCCTCTTCACGGATGACACCCCCCTGGCCCCCGCCGACCCGGTGGCACCGGCCGAACGTTCGCCCAGAGGGAAGGCCAGGGCGGGCTCCAAGCTGACTGCGGACGGCTTCTCTGCCCACTCTTTCCCCGACCTCCTGGCCGAACTCGGCACCCTCTGCCGAAACGAGGTCGTGATCGAGCCCGGCGGGCACAGATTCACCCAACTCACGAAGCCAACCGCACTACAGACGCGGGCCTTCGAGCTACTCAAGATCCGCCCGTAGCCAAAGCTGCGCCGGGGTTCAACGTCAGAAACCCGGTGGTGGCGCGGGAATTGGGCGTGGGAGGGCGAAAACTTCGGCCTAACGGCGGCGGGCGAGGTTGTAGGCGAAAAGGGCGACGGTAGCCACCGGGTTTCCCAGGTAGCTCACCCGCCATCCGGGAAAGTCCATATGCCGCCGGCGCCGCGCCCGGCCTGACACTCGCGGCGTCAATCCCAGCGCGAAGATGCGCTGTCTATGGCGGTCCCGACCCACCCACACGAATGCCCGCGTAGGCCGGATCTCGGCTCCGCCGACCCGAGTGAAGAGGGCGAACGTCCGTTCCCGGTGACGAACCGAGACCTCGTCCCGGCGATAAGCTTCGTTGACCTTGGCAACCCAGTTCACGGTCTAACTCCTGGCGCGGTCAAAGTAGAGGAAGATCAAGAAGGCGTCGACCACCATGGTGATCACCGCGTCGACCAATAGAAAGCTCAGGGGGAGAAGGATGAAGACCTCCCCGCCGCCTTCGAAGTAGCCTTGGTAGAGGGCCTGCATCGCCCACCAAGCGAGCAGGGCGCTGAAGTAGATGAAGAGGCCCGGGAGCAGGGATTTGCCGAGCACGTCGATGCTTCGGCGGATGGCGGCAACCGGACCGAGTTGCTCGAAAACCAAGGCATAGTCCGCGTACAGAAAGGTGATGGCGATCAGAAACGCGACCAGCGAAACCCAGGCGAAGGCGGCCCCGTCGACCGGGAACGAGTAGGGCACGACCACCACTACGACGTAGATGAGCAGGTAGAGCATCGACAGCCGGGCAAGCTCGCCCCAGCCCGCTGGGGCTTTGGGATAGCCCAGCCCCACGATCGCCCGAAAGAACGGGGCGCGGATTGCGGAGCGAAGTACGACCAGAAGCAGACCGGCGCCCACGGCGCTCAGCAACACCAGCGGAGACGAATCGAGGCCCACGTTTTCCTGCAGGTACTCCATCCGCAGGAAGTTGGAGTCGGCGAAGTGAGTCCAATCGAAATCCGGCTCGATGGCGAAGTAAACGGCCAGGAAGGCCAAGGTGTTGATCAGGCCGACCGCGAAGGGATAGAGGACGAGGAGCTGCTTCCGGCTCAGACGCGTCCAGACGTTCCTGATGACCAAGCTGGCTCTCTCCTCCCTCCAAGGTTACTCGTGGAGCTTGTCCCGCGGGGCGAGTATAGCAATGAGAACCCTTCGGCTCCGCGCGTTCCTGGCAGCCGGAGCGGCCTTCCCTGCAGGAAAGTCGCCCCCTTTGGAGGCCCAAACGGCATGCTATACTTCCCGCCAATATGCCCAGCAACAAGAGCATTTCTTTGAAGGCCCTGCTGCTGGTCTTCCTGTCGGCGCTGCTCCTCCTGTCGGCACCGTCCTCACCCGCGCTGGCCGCGTCCTCGTCGACCCCGGAAGGCGCTAAAGCCGTACCCGGCGACGACTTCGTCCAGGCGAAGGCCGCCGTCCTCATGGATCCGGCCGATGGACGGATCATCTACTCGAAGAACGCGGACGAACGCCGGCCCATGGCTTCGACCACCAAGATAATGACCGGAGTGGTGGCCCTCGAGAAGCTGCCTCTGGATCAGGTGGTCACCGCCTCGAAGCGGGCAGACGCCGCGGGCGAATCCGAGATCTGGCTGGTGCCTGGGGAAAAGCTCACCGTGGAGGAATTGCTGAACGCCCTGTTGGTCAAGAGCGCGAATGACGCGGCCGTTGCGCTGGCCGAAGCCGCCTCCGGAAGCCTGGAAGCCTTCATCGACGACATGAACGCAAAGGCGAGAGAACTGGGCTTGAACGATAGCCACTTCATGAATCCTCACGGCCTGGACGTGGAGGGGCACTACACCACCGCTCGCGACCTGGCAGAGCTGGGCCGGTACGCCATGAAAAACGAGACCTTCAGAAAGCTGGTCGGCACGCAGCGCACCACGATTTCCTGGCCGGGACGCGACTACGACCGGGTCCTGGAGAACCACAACCACCTGCTGGAAGAGGTGTCGTGGGTGGACGGCATCAAGACGGGCTATACCTCGGACGCGGGTTACTGCCTGGTGGGTTCCGGCACCAAGGGAGATCTGGGTCTGATCGCGGTTACCCTGGGCGAGCAGACCGCCGCCCAGCGCAACGCCGATACGGTCAAGCTGCTCGAATACGGATTCTCCAAGTACAAGGAAACGGTATTCGTGGAGGAGCGGGAGCAAATCACGGCCCTACCGATTCCCTACACTATCGAGGAGGAGCTCCCTCTGGTCACCGCGGGACGCCTGGAAGCCTCGATCTTCGAGGACGATGCCGTCGAGAAGGTGGTGTCCGTTCCCGAAGAACTGGAGCTCCCGGTGGAGAAGGGCGCCACCGTCGGCAAAGTCCAGATCCAGGTGGGGGGAGAGCTGCACTGCGAGGTGGAGCTGCTGGCGGCAGAGGCCGTGGGCCCGCCTACCCTCGGCGTCAAGGCGCGCTACTTCTGGGATCGATTCATGCTCTGGCTGGGTAGCTCCGTCTGAATGATCCTGACCGTAACCCTTAATGCCGCTGTCGACCGCACCCTCACCGTACCCAACTTCGCGCTGGGATTTCGCCACAAGGCCACGCACACCCTGACCCTCCCCGGAGGGAAGGGCGTCAACGTAGCCCGCGCGGTGAAGATCTTGGGCCAACCGGTTATCGCCACCGGATTCGCCGGGGGGCGGGTCGGCGACCGCATGGTGACCGAACTCCAGCGTGAAGGCATCCTCTGCGACTTCGTGCGCATCGAGGGCGTCTCCCGCACGTCGACCGCCGTGCTGGATCC
>Ga0209386_1001122_pt1 | contig 11441 bp, 10 predicted proteins | sample NGEPertwo_FD_184510 | JGI IMG/M metagenome (GOLD analysis project Ga0209386, IMG submission 184510) | Arctic peat soil microbial communities from the Barrow Environmental Observatory site, Barrow, Alaska, USA - NGEE Permafrost154B-two... | ecosystem: Environmental > Terrestrial > Soil > Wetlands... | reverse complement strand
ATAACCTCCTTAATTATGCGTTCAGGCGTCGATGCACCAGCCGCTATTCCTATTTTATTACATTTTTCCAAATCTTTCAATGGTAATTCTTGAATATTTTCGATAAAGCAAGTTTTTTTGCAATATTCTTTCGCGATTTCATATAATTTCCTTGTATTTGAGCTGTCTTTCCCTCCAACTATAATCATCGCATCACATTCTTTTGCTGTTTGCATACAACTCTCCTGCCTGTCACTGGTTGCATGACAAATTGTATTTTCTATATGGAACTTTTTGCCCGACTTTTGCAATGTTTTTACAATGCTTTCCAAAAGTTCATATTTTATTGTAGTCTGCGCAACAACAAACAAATTGTCTTCTTCTATATTTTCGGCTTCTTCTTCAGAATTGATTATGATTGAGGAAAAACCGCACCAGCCATTGATGCCTTTTACTTCCGGATGATCTCTGTCTCCAACAACAACTATATTATAGCCTTCCTCTTTTGCCTGTTTAACAAGCTTCTGAATTTTCATTACAAACGGGCAAGTGGCGTCAATTATCTCCAGCCCCAGTTCTTCGGCTCTTTTATAAAATTCTTCTCCTTCGCCATGAGATCTTACAATCAGCAAATCCCCAAAACCAGCCTCTTCCGGAGATTCAATAATCTTAACTCCCTTTTGTGCAAGCTCATCTGTAACCCCTTTATTGTGAATTAACGGGCCACAAGTGTAAATATTTCTGGCATTGCCTATATTGTTTTCAATTGTATCTTCAGTTTTCTCTATTGCTCTTCTTACCCCAAAGCAAAATCCGGAATTTCTGGCTCGTATTATTTCACTCATTAAATTTCTTTAACCCCTCTAAAAACTTTTTAAAAGCCGCTTCGCTTCCATTTTCCGTTGGCTCATAGTATTTTCTTCCCTCTTTAAAAAGGTTGTTCGGCAGATATTGCTGCTTTACATAACCGCCAAAACTGTGCGGATATTTATATCCTATCCCAAGTCCCATTTTTTTTGCCCCTGCATAATGGGCATCTTTTAGATGATCTGGTATATCATCTATTTTTTTATTTGAAAGATCACTTAATGCCTCATCGATTGCACAGATGCTTGAATTGGATTTAGGACAGGATGCGAGCATAATAACTGCCTGTGCCAGGTTGATTCTCGCCTCCGGCAGTCCTACCATCAGGGAAGCCTGTACGCAACCTGTTACTATACTGACCGCGCTTGGATAAGCCAGGCCAACATCCTCACTTGCAATCACAAGAAGCCTTCGGCCTATCATCTGGACATCGGCTCCACCTTCAATTAAACGAGCCAAATAATGTATTGCCGCATCCGGGTCGCTGCCTCTAACTGACTTTTGCAATGCAGACAGCAGATTATATTTATCTTCACTTTTATCATAAAAGGTTGTCTGCCTTTGCATAGCTTCAGATACCACACTTTTGTTCACCGGAGTACCGGTTTTTATGTTTTCTCCAATAAACCCAAGCGTATCTAAAGCGATTCTTGCATCCCCATTGCACATCTGCGCAATTGTTTTTATGGCATCCTCTTCATAGGACAATCCCAGATTGCCCAAACCTCTGATTTTATCATGTAATGCATTTATTAAAATGTTATATATTTCATCACTTGAATGTCTTTTAAACTCATAAATATTACCCACACGGGATATAATGGCATTATTCACCGAGAAATAAGGATTTTCTGTTGTACTTCCGATAAATCGGATAATACCCTCTTCCAATGCTTTTAATAAGGAGTCCTGCTGCAATTTATTCCATCTGTGAAACTCATCTACATAAACATAGGTTGTCTGCTTTTCAAAACCGAAAAAGCGAGTTTTCGACTTGTCAATGATATCCTTCAATTCTTTGATGCCTGTTGTTGAAGCATTCAGTTCATAAAAATCAGCATCCATTTCTCTCGCGATGATCCTGGCCAAGGTTGTCTTCCCTGTGCCTGAAGGCCCAAAAAAAATAGCCGATTCAAAGTTTTTATTTTTTATGGAATTATAAAACAAGGAATTTTCATACATGAAATGTTCCTGGCCAACAAAAAAATCAATATTGTCTGGCCGCATTCTTGTAGATAATGGTATCATATTGTTAGTCTCCTTTTTCTAGTATCAGTAATATTATATCATTTATCATTATACATTTCACTTATTAATAATAAAAGGCCAGGCTATATCGCCCGGCCTTTTCCTATCCATCCGCAAATGTATACTTCTCTTTTAATTTGACCAATAATATTAATAATTCTTGCTAAACCGGGTTTATCCTTTTCCAATCTTTTCCCAATCATTTGAAGGTACTCTTTAATGAGATGATCCTCTGTTTTTTGTTCAATTTCGCTTACCAACTGGTAAAAACTGAATTTATTATCCATTTCATCTTTTGGCATGTATTGCAGTTTTATTTCCATATGGCATTTTGTTGAAACATATACATTGTCAACGCCAACTCTCAGGTACTCATAATTAATTAATACTTCTTTACATTTATCGAGCAATATAGCAATGTTTTCTAATGCATCTAAAACATCAAGCAAATTGTTTTCTTTGACATTCAGCCATTCTTCAAGACTTATGCAATCACTGAAATCATATTTGATGTTTGTTTCTGTTTTTCCATTGATTTCTTCATTATAGAAGAACATAGGCAGGAACATTTTACCCATGTCCTGTTTTAAAATTTTTACCTGATATTCATATAAACCAGTCATTATTCCCCTCCACATTTAAAACAAGGGTAATACCCTTTTTTAACAGCTGTTTCTTTTTCAATTTCAATAACATATTTCTCTACCGTTGGACATTCCCCACCATGATAAGCTTCTCCAGTTTTCAGAAAATAATAAACCAGACTTCCGATTTCCATATTTTTCGAATCACAAAGCTGGCAAGCATGATATTTTGCTTTTATATCTTCAGTCAGTACTGCTTCAGTTGGCAAAACTGCGATATAAGGACAATCCCTTTTATGATATCTTTTACCTGCTGTTGGAAATATCCAGACTTTATCAGATTGTTTTTCTTCCTCCATTTCATCTAAGCCAGTTGAATCAGCTTCCTTTCTACTCCCTATTAAACCTCTGAACACTACTGTTTCTTTGCCTGGAAGGCCATCATACAATTTTATGGGAAATTTAAGATCCATCCAATAGCTGGCTTCATATCGAATCAGACCATCTAAACCTTCCCTGCTGTACAAATATTCAAAATCTTCCGTTTCTACATCATCAACATTCTTATTTTCCATTTCAAGTTTTTTTTCAAGTGTCAGGGCAAAAAAAGGAGCGGCTTTAATAATATATGCATTTTCAGAAACCTGTTTAGCTTCATCACATATGGTATAGAGAATATTTTCCTGAACGTAAATAAACTTCATCAAATACCCAATAGTCAATATTCCTATGATGAAAACAGGTAAAAATATAGATGCTTCAAGTGTTATAAATCCATTTTTTTTAATATTTTTCTTCATAATAAAACTTCTTTTCATTTGCTGTGACCGAATATTCAAATCCGGAAAAACAGTTTCTCATTAAAAATTCATTGTCATAATTCCCAATTAAATTAATCTGTATTAAATCCATTATCCTCAATAATTTTATTTCTCTGTCTTCCAGATAAATGAAGATTTTCAAATAGTCTTCATAACTGTACCCCTTATTGCCAGACGGTTCTATCATTCCGTCCTTTATACTCTCGTATGAATTTATATCTGTTGCCCAGTTCTCTCTGCGTTTAATCAGGGCCACTTCTTTTCCTGCATCCAGCAGCTTTGCATCGTTCAGTGATTCTGTATAAGCCCACGTTGCTGCAATAATTCCTTGTGTTCCAATTGCTGCAGGACCCGGTGTCAGCACATTTGCCAATGCTGTAATCTCCCTGACTTTTATATTGTCAGTATAAATATGTGCCAGATTGAGAGCCATTCTGAATTTTATAAAATCGGATTTGAATTTACTTTTATTTTTCGCATCACTGAATTTGCCATATAAAATATATTCCACTTCGTCTTTAAAAAAACTGTCAAGTCTGGCAATCTGACTGTTTTTATTATGATTGAAGCAGTCAAATATGTAGCTGTTTACCAGAAATCCCTTCGCCTGCTTATCGAATATTTTTTCCAGTGGCTGAACTTCCCAATCCAGTATTGCCTGAATAAAAATGCTTGATCCCACAATACCATTGGATGGTAAGGATTCCTGTATGACTTTATTACGTAAAACTCTGTCTTTTTTATCCTGTGGAGATTTAAAATTGCCGTCTTTTCTTATTAAATTGTTTACAATCCTGTAATTCATAAAATCACCTATGGATTTTTCGAACTGATCGACATTCATCATTGAATACTTCTTGAAATCCACTTCAACAGCGGTAAGTTCAATTGGAATCATATTCAAATCCCGTTTGTTTTTAAATGTCGAGTTTCCATAATAAATCAGCCTGTTTTCAATTTCCTTATTGTCCAGTCCAAAAGCAATCAGTCCATATTTTTCTTTTAGGGTTAAATCAAATTCAGACAGGATTGACTGACCTGCAAGTGAAAATACTGCATTGCAGCTGCTCTCCATCGCCTTCATAGAAGAAATATTGATAAATGCAAAAGTCAGCATAATCATCGATCCAAAAACCATTGTAAGGAAAACTGAAGAGAATCCTTTTTTACTAATCATTGTTCAAACAAACCTTTCATAAAATCAATTCTTCTGACGAAATCACCAACCGCAAAATTTTCTTTTGCTCCTTCAAGAAGCCTGCTATGAAACTCACAATTTTGCTCAACAAGCTGATAAAGCTCCCTATTGATATATATCATTGCTATGATTACTGTAATAATTACAGGTATTACTAAGGATGCCTCCACCATTGATGATCCTCTTTTATTATTGCTCATTTCAAAAACCGCTGTTCATAAGATTTGAGAATGTGTTATTAACAAATGCTGTTATTTGTGTTTTAAAAATCAGACCTAGGCCGATTGCAATTGCAATGAGCAAAGCTACCTGAACCATTTCCATGCCTTTTTTGCTGTTTTTTACTGTAAATTTCATCGTTCATTCCTCCTTTTTCATGTAGTTAATAGTGCTGGTGCAATTGTTATTGTGATTAATACAAGAAGATGTATCGCCAGTGGAAAGGATAACTTGGTTTCATTGATTCTGTTTTGTTCTTCTGCAAATTTCCTTCTGTTTTCCCAAAGCAAATCACTTTCATTCTGCAGTTTTTCTACAAGTAATGCTCCCAAATAGATGTTATCTGAAATAATGTTTACTGTTCTTATTAATTCTCTGACCTGAATTCTTTCAGAAAAGCTCTTTAATTCTAAAATAAGAGAGCTGTTTGTCATTTCAACCTTTTCTTTAATCACAATCATCTGTTTTGAAAAATAGGTTTCATCTTCATTCTCATAATCCTTATCCACAACTCTGCTGAAAGCGGAGGAAAAAACCAGTCCTGCATTCAGGAGGAGAACTATTTTATTGATAAAATCCGGTAACTCCATTAATACGGATTTTTTAGCCTCGCTTTCAAGTTTTTTAACTTTACTGAATCTGCCAATGTATATAATGCTTACGGAAAGAACAAATAATAAAGACAAATAAACGAAATTATTATTATTTTGGCTATACCATTTCAGATTGCTGCCATCTTCCAGTTCCTGGGGCAAAATAATTGTGCCAGCATTACTGTTATCGATTTGGCTGATACTGTTCAATAATTTATTCAGTTGAACTCTTCCAGCCGATTCCTGGTTAACCGACTTTTCTTCTTGTTTTTCTGAAACTTGTCTTTCCCCGACAGCGCTTATTTTTATTGGGATTTCTTGTTTAAACGAGAAATTGTTTCCTTCAATTTCTGCAATCAAATTAACATTGTATATGCCACTGTCTGGTCTGTTTATGGCTTCTACATATCCGTCTTTTTTTATCAGATTACCATCTTGCGCAACCATTACGTTCACAAAATTCAGTAGCAGCAAAAATCCGAATATAAGGAATAAATATTTATATTTGCCTTTGTTTTCGCTTATGCTCTTTTCTCCCAGTAAATCATTATTCAAGCCATAAATTTTATAATAAATTTTATCGAAATAATCTTTCTCCCCAGCCAATTTATCAGTGATTTGCTTCTTCATAATGTACACTTTGTTATTTTTTCCGTTAAATAATAAGCATATCCCATCCCAATCACTGAAAAGCTCATTATGATTTTTCCAGCCAATGTAGAATATAAGGGTTCTAAATAAGATGGAGAAGTCACTCTTAAAAAGATAATTACCAGTATGGGCATAATACTGATTAATTTCCCTTCAAATTTCTTTTGTGCACTTAAAACTTTCATCTCTTTTTCAATGCTCAGTTTTTCCATGATTATTTGACTGGTCTTTACAATTGCTTTTTCCATATCCCCCCCTGTTTCCCTGCAGATTGCATACACCTCAACGAAACTTGAAATATCTGTAACTTTCACCCTTTTAGCAAAGTTTTTTAAAAGCTGTTCTTCCTCTTCTCTGCTTTCTTTTATACTTTTCACCATGAATTCGAGTTCTATGACTAAAGGAGAATCTGATGAGTACGAACTTTTCATTACAGATAATCCTTCTGCAAGTGCTTCTCCCATTTGGCGTCCTGCTGAAATTGATGCAGAAAGGGATTGAAGCAATTCAATAAACTGGTTTTTGAGAAATTCCCTTCTTTTGTTTTTCAAATAAGTCATATAATGTTTTTTTAGAATACAGGTTAATATCAGACTTAGTAATATAGAAAACACTATATTGTCATAAAAAACATAAGAAACAGCAAAGGCAGCAGACAGGCTGATACTATAATATTTAAACAGCTCTTTTTTATTAAGTGTATAGGTATCATAATTGATGTTCATATTTTCAACCCTTTGATTTCTAATTTTTCCTTGTTGATTAACTCATTTCTTGTTCTGATTAAGCCATCATTCAGATCATACCTGAACAATTTATTCATAACAATTTCTGAATCTTTTATCCCTGATAACTCAACAATATCAGTTACAATTCTCTTATTGTCCCTCCTTCTGCCAAGATGAACTATAATATCTATTCCCTCTGCAATTTGACCTCTGATTGCCTCAATTGGGAAGTTTGCTGCCTGCAGGAACATTGTCTCAAGTCTGTTCACCATTCCTTCAGGTGAATTGCCATGACCGGTTGACAAACTGCCATCATGACCGGTATTCATCGCTTGAATCATATCCAAAACCTCCTCCCCCCTGACTTCCCCGACAATAATCCTGTTTGGCCTCATTCTTAGGCTTGTTTTAATAAGCTGTCTCATATCCACCTGACCTTTCCCCTGAATATTTGCGTTTCTGCACTCCATTCTTATTAAATTTTCAACCCCTTTAATCTGGAGTTCAGCAGAATCTTCGATTACAATTACTCTTTCATTTTTAGGTATGTAATCAGATAAAACATTTAAAAATGTTGTTTTCCCTGATGATGTCCCGCCGCTGATGAAAATATTATAACCCGCCTGAACCAGTTTCTTTAAAAACTCAGCTGCTTCAAAGGTAACAGTCCCGTACAATATAAGTTTTTCCATATCAATTGCCTGCTCGGGAAATTTTCTTATGGTTAATATCGGACCGCCAAGAGCAACATTTTTATTTACAGCATTCACTCTTGAACCGTCTTCCAGCCTTGCATCCAAAATTGGATTCATTTCATTAATCTCTCTGTGAACTTTTGCACCAATTCTTCTGATTACCTCTTCCAACTCTTCTGTCGTTTGAAAACCGGCATCAACCTTTTCAACAGTTCCATGCCTCTCGATAAAAATATGATCTTTTCCGTTTACCATTATTTCAGAAATGCCTGGATCCCTGGCGTATGGGTCTAAAATTGCCAGATCCTTTCTTATCGAATTAAAAACGTCATCAATTATTTTAATCTTGAACTTATAATTTTCAAATTCAAAACCCGAATCCTGAAGCACGCAATCTTCAATAATATCAAGAACCTCCGAATCACTGATGTCTTTCCCGAAACTATTAATGGATTTTCTTACTTTTTCTGTTATTTTCCTACAATCATAATTAACATTTTCCATTGTTATTTTATTCCACCATTTCCATATATTTCCATTTGTCTATATAATAAAACAGCTGTAATATTTTTACAACTGTTTTAAAAAGACATATTTCGACAAAGTTTTAATTTCGAATAAGAATTCGTATTATTAATTTGTATTCTTTAGTATTTTGTATTCTTTAGTAATTTGTATTCATTAGTAATTTGTATTCATTAGTAATTTGTATTCATTATTAATTTGTATTCATTATTTAATAATATTTTACAGCAGTCCTGCATTTAAAAGGCTGTCTGCCATTTCCCGGCTGCCTATAACCCACACAATATCTCCGGCCTCCATCATGGTACTCTTATCCGGTACAATCATCGGCGAAGATTCTCTCTCGATGCCGATGATAAAACCCTTATGAAGCCTCCTGAACCTTGAACTAACAATGGTTTGCTTGGCCATGAATGACCCTTTTTCGACATTTATTGCAACAAGCAGAATCTGGTTCTCAGGCTTCACTTCATGAAATATTTGCCCGTAAATAAAATCTCGCAAAGTGATTTTACTTTCTTCATGATTCTTAATATGTTCATCTTTTTCCAGCATTAACAAATAGGACTCTATCTGTTTTTTTGGACCCATCACATAAATAATATCTCCGACAAATATTTGTTCCTCTTTTGTCGGAAGATTAATATGCTCGCCATTTCTAAGTATTTTAAGGATATGAACACCCAGTTTCCGTTGCGAATAAAAGTCTTTAAACGAGTTCTTTTTAGGTGTGTCAATCACTTCAAGCTGAGCAACAAATAAATTGGTGTCAACCCATTCAGATTTAGCTCTTTGATGCTCTTTCTGCCGTTTTGCAAAAGTTCTTTCATTGAAATTTTTAAAGAATCTGGATTCAAGTATGATTGATTTGCTTCTGATAAAATCTGATTTTATGATTAAGATTACTGCAATAATTGCTAATATTTCTACAACCCATACTGGTACATTAAGAATTGTATTCACAGTTAAAACAATAAATACAGATCCGATTATTATGCTGAAAGCAGTAAAAGCGAGTAGCGGCAGTCTGTTTGATGTTCGCTTCAGCCATAATTTTGAATACAGCACATTCTTATGGGACGACATGATGCTTATAATTGGTACCATCACCAGACAAATCAGGATAGTTGACACGGGTTTTTCATAAGTTGTAAAGATATGGCCCATATTCGGTTCAAACCATCTTGTACCTATTGAGTAGATGGAAAACAAAACAATGATAGAAACACTGATTCTTACAAAATATTTTGTTAAATATTCATGCCAGTCTTCGTCTATTTCATTAACGCTTTGTTTGTCTGAAGTATACCTGTTTAAATATTCCACCAGATTTGTGGGTAATATTTTTGCTATTATAACTCTTGCCCGATCAATTCTTTTTAAAAAGAAAGGCGTGGTGAAAATAGTTAAAACTGAAACAAAAACAATAACCGGATACAGGAAACCGCTGGTTACACCAAGTGCTGTTCCTAAAGCAGCAATAATGAAGGAGAATTCTCCTATTTGAACCATACTGAACCCCACACCAATTGCCAGATTAAGGGTTTGCCCCGAAAGAATGGCCCCAATTGTAGAAAACAGCATTTGTCCAAAGACAGTTACAATCGATATAATTATTATTGGTAAAATATATTGAGATAAAGTGGAGAAATCTAAAAGAACGCCTACTGAAATGAAAAAAACAGCTCCAAACAGGTCTTTTATCGGTGTGATCAGTTTTTCTATTCTTTCTCTTAATACTGTTCCTGCCAATATGGAACCGGCAATAAAGGCTCCCAGCGCAGAAGAAAACCCGATATAATTGGCTACCACCACCATAAATAAACAAAGGCCCAATGAAATGATCAGCAAAGTCTCATCATTCATCAGGGATTTAGTTTTTCTTAAAAAAGATGGGATTAAATAAATACCAAGTACAAGCCATAGCCCCAAATACATAAGAAGAACGCCGATTTCTCCTACCATTTGGAAACCTATAACGCCCTTGCTTATTGCAATCGCTGACAGTATTACCATCATAAAAACACCGGCAATATCTTCAACAATCAGCGTACCTAAAACGATATTTGAATAAGATTTAGGTTTTAAGCCTAGTTCATCATAGGCCTTAATAATTACCATAGTCGAAGACATAGAAATCATTCCACCAAGAAATATACTGTCCATTTTGCTCCAGCCCAGTAAATTTCCTATCAGGAATCCAAGAAACACCATTGGAATAATTATAGTTGTAGCCGTTACAATGGCACTCCCTCCAACGTTTGCAAGCTTATGAAAACTGAATTCCAAACCCAGACCAAACATGATAAAAATTATTCCAAGTTCAGCCCACACTGCAATAGTTGACAGGTCGTCAATATTTGGCAGGAATTTAAAATTTGAGCCTGTCAAAAACCCCGCTAAAATATAACCAAGTACAACCGGTTGTTTGATTTTCTTAAATATCAAAGTTGTTATCCCTGCCACTACCAGAATAAGCGCAAGATCTCTGATAAGAAATTCTAAATGTCCCATATTCCCTCAATTCCTATTTTATCGAAAATATAACTTTAAAACTCGAACCTTTATTTATCTCACTTTCAACTTTTAACTCCGCTTCAAATAAATTCGCTATATGCTTAACAATGGAAAGACCAAGTCCGGTCCCGCCCACTTTGGTTGATCTTGACTTGTCAACTCTGTAAAATCTTTCAAACAGCCTTTCAATATGTTCTTTTGAAATGCCGATTCCTTCATCCCTAACCGTTATGGCAACTTTTTTACCTTCGTCCAAAAGTTCGCTGAAAATATAAACAGTTCCATTTATTTTAGAATATTTGATTGCATTTTCAATCAGATTAAGCATCATCTGTTTGAACCTGTCTTCATTTCCCAATATAGTAATCCCACCATCAATATTTAATTTGACTGTAACCTTTCTTGCTTCTGCAATAGGTGAAATGGAAGCAACTATTTCTTTAACTGATTTTTCGATGAAAATTTTCTTGCCTTCACCCCTATCTCTTTTAGTTTCAATGTCTGAAAGAACCAGTAAATCCTCGATTAACCTTTTTAACCTTGATGTTTCAATCGCAACAATGTCCAGAAATTTAGTTCTAAGTTTCGGGTCATCAGCCGCTCCATCCTGAAGTGTTTCTATAAAGCCAAGAATTGAGGTTAAGGGTGTTTTTAGCTCGTGACTCACGTTTGCTACAAACTCACTTCTGATTCTCTCAGATTTCATATTTTCTTCATTGGCTTCCTCTAATTGTTTTTTCATGATTTCAACAGGCTTAATAATCCATTTAAATAAATATACAGATATTACTATCGTTACCAGCAGGCAAAGAATGA
>Ga0209386_1001121_pt1 | contig 11459 bp, 6 predicted proteins | sample NGEPertwo_FD_184510 | JGI IMG/M metagenome (GOLD analysis project Ga0209386, IMG submission 184510) | Arctic peat soil microbial communities from the Barrow Environmental Observatory site, Barrow, Alaska, USA - NGEE Permafrost154B-two... | ecosystem: Environmental > Terrestrial > Soil > Wetlands... | reverse complement strand
GTATTTCAAAAATTCAGAATCAGTAGAAAGCAAGACAGTAGTTTTGTCTTGAAAAGTTTTTCCATAAGCTTCTAAAGTTCTGTAAAACTTATAAAATTCAGGATCTTGATTGAAACTCTCAGCATAGATTCTGATAGATTCTGCCTCTCCTTCACCTTTTAAAGTTTGAGCAGTCTTATAAGCTTCCGCTAAAATAACTGTTTTCTCTCTTTCGGTTTCTGCAATAATTTTAGCTGATTCCTCTTGACCTTCTGCTCGATATTGCTTAGCGATTCGTTCTCGTTCCGCTCTCATCCTATCAAAGATATATTTTTCATTTTCCGGAGGTAAATCTACCCGTTTAATCCTTACATCTACAATTTGTATTCCATAGGTATTGGCTTTTTCATTACTTACCTCGGTGACTCTTTTCATAATACCTTCTCTTTTTACGGAAACTATTTCGCTCATGTCAAACAAGCCTAAATCAACCCTTAATTCGGAATAAATGATATCATCCAATCTTGCCTGGGCACCATTTAAATCTCTAACAGTTTGTAAGAATTTTAAAGGATCGACAATTTTCCAACGAGCATAATTGTCCACAATTAGAGTCTTTTTGTCTTTAGTAATGATTTCGGTCGGGGCAGCATCGTAAACTAACAGGCGGTCTTCAAAAAATACTACATTTTGAATGAAGGGAACTTTCCAGTTTAAACCAGACTCTTTAATCTCTCTTATCGGTTTACCAAATTGTAAAACGATTGCTTGTTTAGTTTCGTCAACAATAAACAAACTTAAATTAGCTAAGAACAAGATTACTACAATAAGTATTATTAATAGCGTTCCTTTTTTCATTACTTGGTCACCTCCTTAGAAGTAGCATTGAGGATACTTGAATCACCTAAGGGCAATAAATTTATTAAAGATTGATTTTCCTTTAAATCGACTATTACTTTATTCATATTCGGTAAAATTTCTTCCATAGTTTCCAGATAAAGGCGAGCTTGAGTTATTGATTCACCCTTTTTATATTCGGTTAAAATACTATTGAATTTTGCAACATCACCCTCTGCTTTTTTTATTCTCTCAATCTTATAACCTTCAGCTTCTTTGGTCATTTTTACTGCTTCTCCGCGAGCTTTTGGAATTAGATCGTTTTTATAACCCTGAGCCTCGTTAATATACTTACTCTTATCTTCTTTTGCACTGGCCACATCTTTAAAAGCGTCTTGAACTTCATTGGGAGGGTTAACATCTTGTAATTGAACTGCCGCTACGAAGATTCCCGATTTATACCAATCTAAAAGAGTTTGAAGTAGTTTTTTTGTTTCCTCTTGTATTTCATATTTTCCTATAGTGAGGGCTTCATCTATCCCTCTCTCTCCAATTACCTGTCTCAGGGCAGCTTCTGCGGCATCTCTTACTGTCTCTTCAGGTAAAATAATATTAAAGAGATAGCTAACCGGGTCTTTTATTTTGTATTGGATGATCGCTTCTGCACTGACAATATTTTCATCCCCGGTTAACATCAGTGCCTCTGCTGGAATTTTTTGATAACGAGTAGGCGGACCAACGGCAATGGTGCGGAATCCTATTTCCACTCTTTTTACCCGAGTAACTGCTGGAGTAACCACTGTTTCTATAGGATAAGGTAGATGATAATTAAGTCCCGGACTTTCTATCCGAACGAATTTACCAAATCTTCTAACTACTCCTTGTTCTTCAGGGGCAACTACAAAAATTCCACTGGCAAGATAGAGAGCGATTACTAATACTAAAATAATACCGAATGATATTTTACTAAATTTTAATTTCGGTATTTTTTCAGCAAGATTAATAATTTTCTCTTTTTCTTCATCATAATAATCTGGCATGATAATTTCCTCCTTTGATTAATATTTGGTATTAAAACTATATCATCAATTCAGATTATTCTCAAATATATTAATTAATTTATTGGAAAACTTCCTTGAAAAGAAAAATTAAAAAAGCTATAATAGTTAAAATTTAGAAACTATCAGATCAAAGTAGAAGACGTATATATTTACAGATAGTTAACTACTAAAAAATATTATAAATAAACAAAGGAGAAAAAAGATGGCTTTTGTAACCACTAAAGAAATGTTAAAAGATGCTCAGAAAGGGAGGTACGGTATTGGGGCATTTAATGCCAATAATATGGAGATAATTCAGGCTATAATAGAGACTGCCGAAGAAGAAAAAGCACCGGTTATATTGCAAGCCTCTCAGGGAGCTATAAAGTATGCGGGATTAGATATGATTGTAGCCATAGTTAAAGTTATGGCTGAAAAAGCAAAGATACCTGTTGCCCTACATTTAGATCATGGAACAGATTATTATCAAAATATAAAATGTTTAAGAGCAGGATTTACTTCTCTAATGTATGATGGATCGAATTTACCATTCGATGAAAATGTAGAGATGACTAAAAAAGTAGTGGAAATGGCTCACGCTTGTGATATTCCAGTAGAAGCAGAATTAGGACAGATTGGCAAGATGGGCGATAGCGATGAACCGGGGGTGGCGTTAGAGAGAGTAAAAGAGAGTATGGCTGTTCCAGAAGAAGCTGCAAAATTTGTTGAGCTAACCGGGATAGATTTTTTAGCTGCAGCTGTAGGGACAATTCATGGATGCCGTACTCCTTTTGCAAAGTTAGATATCTCTCGTATCGAGAGAATAAGAGAATTAACCGGGGTTCCTTTAGTTTTGCATGGTGCCTCCGGGGCCAATGATGAAGAAGTTAAGAAAGGCATTGCTGCAGGAATATGCAAAATTAATATTGATACACTCATCAGGATGAAATTTACAGAAAAAATGGGGGAGATAATAAGAACGAATCCCGAAGAAATAGACCCTCGTAAAATATTAGGACCAGCAAAAGATGCAGCCAAAGAAATCATAAGAGATAGAATGAGAGTCTTTGGTTGTAGCGGAAAGGCGTGATAATATGATTAAGAAAATTGGTATTTTAACCGGTGGTGGAGATTGTTGTGGATTAAATCAGGCTATTAGAGGGGCAGTCTATAGAGCCAGGGATTTTGGTTACGAGACATTCGGTATTCACGATGGGTGGAAAGGTTTAGTTGAAGGATTAGTTTCCCCTATTACTCTTAGTGATGCGGAAGAATTAGTAGATAAAGCAGGAACTTTTATAGGTTCATCTCGGACAAATCCGTACAAAATAAAAGATGGGGTTAAAAATGTTTTACGAACTATCAAAAATTATGGATTAGATGCTATTATAGCTATGGGTGGAGAAGACACTTTAGGAGTAGCTAATCGATTATTTAAAGAGGAAAAAATTAATATAGTTGGTGCCCCTAAAACAATGGATAATGACCTATCTGGTACTGATTTTACTTTTGGATTCGACAGTTCAGTAACTAGAGCAGTAGAGGCTATGAGATCTTTAGAAGATACCGGGCGTTCTCATCATCGGGTTATGATTTTAGAGGTAATGGGAAGGCATGCTGGTTGGGTTGCTCTCTATACTGGAATTGCCTCTGGAGCTGATTGGGTTTTAATTCCGGAATATAAAACAGACATAGATGAAATGTGTAAACAATTACAACGAGTTTACACTAGAAAAAAGTATGCTCTTGTTGTAACTTCCGAAGGAGTTATCCTCCCGGGAAGAGATGAAGAAAAAGAAGAGTTAGATCAATTCGGGCATATGATTTTAAGGGAGAGGGGAATAGGTAATCAATTAAGTAAATTAATCAGTGAAAGAACAGGGCTCGAAGCAAGACATGCCGCAATTGGACATATGCAAAGAGGAGGAATACCTACGGTTTTTGACCGTATCTTAAGCCTTAGATGTGGAATTACCGCAGTAGATTTAATTTCCCAGGAAAAATTTGGTTATATGGCTGCTCTTAAAGGTAATGAATTAATAGGGGTGCCTTTGGAAAAAGCGGTAAGTAAACTTAAAGTGGTAGATAAAAAATGGTGGGAATTGGCTCAGGTATTTTTTAAGTAACGAAACTAGCGTAGAGCGTTTAGCGTATAATTAGGAAAAAGGAAGCCAGTTGTAGGGGCACAATTCATTGTGCCCCTACAACATATAGAATTTTGAATTATGATTTTTTGCTTTTAGTTTTTTAACTCAATAATGAGATTGCCACGCTCCGATAAATCGGATCTAGCAATGACAGAAATGTTTGTTTTTGGTTCAGAATTTCGTATATTTATAAGTCTTATTTCCTACGCAATACGCAATACGCGATACAAGATTAAAGCTGGGGGTTTTTGTCGTGCGGCACGCAAACTTTGTTCACCTACATACTCATACCGAATACAGTCTGTTAGATGGGGCCTGCCGAATTTCAGAATTAGTTGCTCAAGCTAAAAAGCATAAGATGCCCGCCCTGGCTATTACCGATCACGGGGTTATGTATGGAGCTATACAATTCTACAAAGAGGCTATTCGACAGGGAGTAAAACCCATTATTGGCTGTGAAATGTATGTTGCCCATCAAAGCAGGCTTGATAGATCCACACAAAGAAAAGAAACCCCTAATCATTTAATACTACTGGTTAAAAATAGTGAAGGCTATAAAAATTTAATAAAATTAGTTACTTTATCTTATTTAGAAGGTTTTTATTATAAGCCAAGAATTGATAAAGAAATATTAAGAGAATATAGCAATGGATTAATTGCTCTTTCAGCTTGTTTAAAGGGAGAAATTGCCCAATGCATTTTACAGAAAGATATCAAAAAAGCCAAGGAAGTAGCCCTTGATTTCTTAGATATTTTCGGAGAAGGTAATTTTTATTTAGAATTACAAAAAAATGGTATTCCCGAACAGGAAATTGTGAATGAAAGTCTCATTGAGATAAGTCAAGAACTTTCTATTCCTCTTGTCGCGACCAATGATATCCATTATATAAATAAGGAAGATGCTCGAGCACACGAAATTTTACTTTGTATCCAAACAGCCACTAATTTAAATGACCCTAAACGTTTAAAATTTTCAACCGATGCATTTTATTTTAATTCCCCCGAAGAGATGAATGAAAATTTTTCAAAAGTTCCTCAAGCCCTCGAAAACACTATCCGTATTGCTGAAAAATGTAATTTAGAAATTGATTTTAGGCACGCTCAGTTACCAGAATTTGAAGTTCCTCCTGAGCATAACATTAGCACTTATTTAAAAGAGCTTTGTTACAAAGGGCTTAACGAGAGATATCCTGAAATTACAAAACCCTTAGAGGAAAGATTAGAATACGAACTTTCAGTTATTAAAAAGATGGAATTTGAACCTTATTTTTTGATTGTATGGGATTTTGTAAGATACGCTAAAGAAAAAGGAATTATGGTGGGACCTGGCCGGGGTTCTGCCGCAGGAAGCTTAGTTGCCTATTGTCTAAATATTACTAACATTGACCCTATGGCATATGGTTTGCTGTTTGAGAGATTTTTGAATCCTGAAAGAATCAGTATGCCAGATTTTGATATTGATTTTTGTTATGAACGAAGGGAAGAAGTAATTGAGTATGTTTCTGAAAAATATGGTAATGATAAAGTAGCCCAGATAATTACTTTCGGTACTATGGCGGCCAGAGCTGCTGTTAGAGATGTGGGCAGGGCTTTGGGAATTCCCTATACTCAAGTGGATACTATCGCTAAAATGATTCCCTGGGAACCCAACATTACTATCGAAAAGGCTTTAAAAATGGAAAGCCGAATTAAAGAGTTAATGAAAAGAGATGAGGATATAAAAAAGTTGATTGAGACCGCTTCTTCTTTAGAAGGTTTAGCTCGACATGCTTCTACTCATGCTGCTGGCATAGTTCTTTCTCAAAAACCACTGACTGATTACGTTCCTCTACAAAAGACCGCTGAAGGAGAAATATGTACCCAGTACGCTATGGCTGAATTGGAAGAACTGGGATTGTTGAAAATGGATTTTTTGGGACTTCGCACCTTAACTGTAATAAGTAATGCTTTAAAAATAATAAAACATACACGGGGAGAGCAGGTTGATATAAACAAGTTACCCTTGGATGATAAAAAAGTGTACAAAATGTTATCTAAGGGAAACTGTGCTGGTATTTTTCAATTAGAGAGCGAGGGGATGAGAGATTTAGTTAAAAGGTTAAAGCCTAAAAACATAGAAGATATTACTGCTTTACTGGCATTGTATAGGCCGGGACCTTTGGGGAGCGGTATGATCGAGGATTTCATTAATAGGAAGAAAGGAATTGTGGAAATAAAATATGCACATCCTCGATTAGAATCCATATTAAAGGAAACTTATGGAGTAATTGTTTATCAGGAACAGGTTATGAAAATTGCCAGTGAATTGGCCGGATTTACTTTGGGACAGGCAGATATCCTGCGAAAAGCTATGGGGAAAAAACAGAAAGGAGTGATGGAAAAACAAAGGGAACTTTTTATAAAAGGTGCTCAAAAAAACAATATTAAAAAAAATATAGCTGCTGAAATATTTGATTTGATTGCTTATTTTGCCGGATATGGTTTTAATAAATCCCATAGCGTATCCTATGCCTTTATCTCCTACCAAACTGCCTATTTAAAAACTCATTATACCGTAGAGTATATGGCTTCTTTACTCACCACTATTATGGGAAACAACGATAAGGTAGCTTTATATATAAAAGAATGCCGAAATATGAATATTGAAATACTGCCTCCTGATATAAGTCAGAGTTTAGTAAATTTTACCGTAGTAGAGGGAAAGGCTATTCGTTTTGGGTTAGCTGCTGTGAAAAATGTTGGAGAGAAAGCTATAAAAAGTATTATTGAAGAACGCAAAATAGATTCTAATTTTACTTCTTTCCTCGATTTTTGTCAGAGAGTTGATTTAAGAGTAGTAAATAAGAGGGTAATCGAAAGTTTAATAAAGTGTGGCGCTTTCGATTCTATCGGTGCAAAAAGATCCCAATTGCTGGCGGTTTTAGATGTATCATTAAAAAACGGGCAAGAATATCAAAAATCTAAAAGAAATGGACAGACTTCGATTTTTGATCTTTTCGAGAAAAATAGCACAGAAAAAAATATCGGTAATTACCAGGATAGACTACCAGATGTATTAGAGTTTCCAAAAAATGAACTATTAGCTATGGAAAAAGAAATGTTAGGGTTATATATTTCCTATCACCCTCTGGATGATTATAAAGAAAAATTAAAGAAAATTATAACTTCTACCTCAATCGAGTTAGCTAACCATTCAGATAAAAGCAGAGTGGTTTTAGCCGGAGTAATTAATAGTTTTAAAAGAAAGAGTACTAAAAATGGGAATCTTATGGCATTTATTACTTTAGAAGATTTAGAGGGTACAGTAGAAATAATAGCATTTCCTAAAGTTTTCGAAAAATGTAAAGAAATTATAAATAAAGATGAGATTGTCATAACAGAAGGACGGCTTGACGTGACAGAGGGAAAGACAAAAATAATTGCTGAGAAAATATCTCTTTTAGGAAAATATGTAGAAAATAAAAAATCTACTTCTAAAACAAAAGAGATGAATCAGAATCTTGCTAAAGAACTTCATATCGAGATTAACACTAAAAAAAATGAACCTGATCTTTTAAGAAAGTTAAAGGAATTGTTTTACGAATATCCAGGGAAAAGTCAAGTAGTACTTCATTTTAAAGATAAAGATAAAATTACATTACACTCCATAGATAAAAAATATTCAGTTAACATTGATGATAAATTTACCGAAGAGATTCGTGGTATTTTAGGAGATGGCAAAATATGGACAGAAAAACGTTAAAGAATAATAAGATTACTATTAGAGGTTTTATTTATAATGTGGAAAGTTATTTATATTGCTAGAGATGTTTTATTAGCCAGAAATTTAGAAAAAATATTAAAAGAAAATGGAATTGAAACCATTTTAAACCAGTTACAAGTGAGGAAAGATGAATTGGACGGAAATGTAGAAATATTAGTTCCCAAATGCGAAACTCAAGAAGCAGTTGATTTGATCGGTCAAACCCTGATTTATGATGATGATTTATTAGATGATCTCGACTAAATAAAGTGGTGCCGAAGGTCGGAGTCGAACCGACACGAGCCGTGAGGCTCGCTGGATTTTGAGTCCAGTGCGTCTACCAATTTCGCCACTCCGGCATATGTGCGTCTCTGTTTAAAAATTATAGGTTAAGTGATATTTATTGTCAAGAAAAAATAAAATGAAAGAAGAAAGTTATGGATACCGGGAAAAAATTTATCTTAGTTGACGGACAAGGTTTGCTCTATCGTGCTTTTTATGCTTTACCTCAATTAACTACTACTTATGGCCAGATAATCAACGCAGTTTACGGGTTTACTATGATATTAATTAGGTTATTAGAAGAAGAAAAACCAAACTATATGGTAATAACCTTTGATACACCTGTTCCAACTTTTCGACATAAGAAATTTAAAGAATACAAAGCTCATCGTAAGAAAATGCCAGATGAACTAATTTGCCAAATCCCTCTAGTTAGAGAAATTATAAATAATTATAATATCGCCACTTGTTCGAAAGAAGGTTATGAAGCAGATGATGTTATTGGTACTCTGGCGAAAGAAGCAGAAAAAAGAAATTGTAATACCATTATTGTTACCGGTGATAAAGATGCTTTTCAGCTTGTTTCTCCCCACACTAAGATAATGATTACTGTCAAGGGAGTAACCGAGGTTAAAATTTATGACGAAGAAGGTATAAAGAAAAAATTCGGAGTAGGTTCTGAGAAAATAGTAGATATTTTAGCCTTAAAGGGAGATGTTTCTGATAATATTCCTGGTGTTCCGGGTATAGGAGAAAAGACCGCCCTGACTTTAATTAAAGAATTTGGTAGCGTAGATAATATTTTAAATAATACCGACAAAATTTCTAAAAAATCTTTGAGAGAACAGATCAAGAAATACGAAGACCAGATTAAAATGAGTAAAATGTTGGCTACTATTGTAAGAGAAGTTCCCATAGAATATGATTTTGATTCTTTTAAAGTTAAATTGCCAAATTACGAAGAATTATGGAAAATATTTAAAAAATTAGAATTTAAAAATCTATTAAAAAAGATTGCTCCTGAAATTAATCATGAAAATACAAAGTTGAAATACAATTTAATTGATACTGAAAAAAAACTAGAGGGATTGGCTACTAAAATTATAGAAAGAAAATATTTTTCTTTCTATTTAGTAACTTCCTCAGACAATGTTATTTCAACAAATATTTTAGGAATTGCACTCAGTTTCAAAGGTAATGAAAATTATTATATTCCGTTATTTTCTTTAAATTTACTAGAAAATTCCAAATGCCTTTCTCTCGAATTAGTTTTAAGTAAGTTGCGTCCGTGTTTTGAAAATGAAGGGATTGATAAGATTAGCCATAACCTAAAGTTTAATTTTGTGTTACTTCGTAGGCATAAAATAGAATTAGAAGGAAATAATTTTGATACTATGATTGCTGCTTATTTGTTAAATCCTTCAAGCGAGAATTACAATTTAAGAAATTTATTTTGGGAATACTTAAAATATTTTAAAAACGAGGATAAAGAAATTAAAAAAACGGCTATCATGAGCACAGGTATAGAAGATGCTTGTGAAAATGCTCAAAATATTTTGAAATTAAAAGATATTTTAGAAGAAAAAATGGAAGAAAAAAAATTGATTTCTTTATTTAAAAAGATAGAGATGCCTTTGGTAAAAGTATTAGGAGAAATGGAAATTAATGGTATCAAAGTTAATATTGATTTTTTAAAAAAGGTATCACGACAAGTTGATTCCCGTCTTGGAGAGTTGAAAAAAACTATTTATAATTTATCCGGAACAGAATTTAACATTAATTCTCCTAAACAGTTAAGTGTTGTACTTTTTGAAAGATTAAAACTGCCAGTAATAAAAAAGACGAAAACTGGCTATTCCACTAATGCGGAGGTACTTAATATTTTAGCTCCCCAGCACAAGGTTGTGTCCTTTATTCTGGAATATAGAGAATTAGATAAACTAAAAAATACTTATATTGATAAATTGCCCTTATTGGTAAATAGAAAAACTAAGAGGATACATACCTCTTTTCATCAAACTGTTACTTCTACAGGAAGATTAAGCAGTAGCGAACCTAATCTTCAAAATATTCCCGTTAGAACTGAAATGGGAAGAGAAATTAGAAAGGCTTTTATTACAGAGAAAGGATTTGTACTACTATCTGCAGATTATTCTCAGATAGAGTTGCGTATTTTAGCCCATCTCTCTCAGGATGAAAGTTTGCTTAATGCTTTTAAAAATGATGAAGATATTCATGCTCATACTGCCTCGGAAATATTCGGTATTGATCAAAACATAATTAGCAAGCAGATGAGAAGGATGGCCAAAGTGATTAATTTTGGTATTATTTATGGAATGAGTAGTTACGGGTTAGCACGCAATTTAGGGATAGGAAGAGAAGAAGCCGAAAAATATATTAATAATTATTTTTATAGATATCAAGGTGTAAAAAAATATATTGAAAGAGAAAAAGAGGAAGCCCGAAAGAAAGGGTATGTAATAACTCTATTAAATCGAAGGAGATATTTAGAAGGTATAAACAGTAAAGATAAAAATATCCGTGAATTTAATGAAAGAATTGCTATCAATGCCCCAATTCAAGGAAGCGCAGCTGATTTAATAAAATTAGCTATGATTAAAATAAACGAATCTTTTAAAAGAGAATGTTTTACAAGCAGATTACTACTTCAAATACATGATGAATTGATATTTGAGATTTACCAGCCAGAGTTAGAAAAAGCCAAAGATATTATAAAGGACATTATGGAACATAGCTTAAAACTTTTTGTTCCCATAAAAGTTAATTTGAAGACGGGTAGTAATTGGGCAGAAGTTAGTTAGCTGGTTATTTAGTTAATGAATTAATACTAAACCAGCTAACTAGGTAACCAGCTAACTAAATAAGGGAGGCATCATGACATTAATTGTAGGTCTTACGGGTGGAATTGTAGGCGGCAAGAGCACAGTAGCATCAATGTTTAGAGATTTGGGAGCTAAGATTATTGATGCTGATAAACTTGGTCATAGTGTGATTTTGCCAAACAAACCTGCCTGGAAGAAAATTGTTAAAATATTTGGGAAAGAAATTTTACAAAAAGACCTGACTATTGATAGAGAAAAATTAGGCAAAATAGTTTTTGCAAATCATGCTCTCTTGAAAAAATTAAATGAAATTACTCATCCTGAAATAACAAAAATGATTATAAAAGAGATAAATTTAGTAAAAAATAAAACACATAACCAGGAAAAAGTATTAATTATAGATGCTGCCTTAATTTATGAAGCTAAGATAGATAGATTTATGGATAAAATAATAGTAGTCTATATAGATAAAGAGGAACAAATAAAGAGATTAATTAAAAGAAATAATTTATCCGAAGATGAAGCCTTACAGAGAGTAAAATCCCAAATACCTACGGAAGAAAAAGCTAAAATGGCCGACTACGTAATA
>Ga0209386_1001119_pt1 | contig 11475 bp, 10 predicted proteins | sample NGEPertwo_FD_184510 | JGI IMG/M metagenome (GOLD analysis project Ga0209386, IMG submission 184510) | Arctic peat soil microbial communities from the Barrow Environmental Observatory site, Barrow, Alaska, USA - NGEE Permafrost154B-two... | ecosystem: Environmental > Terrestrial > Soil > Wetlands... | reverse complement strand
TTTTATTATGTGTAACATCCATTCTTACAAAGAGACAATGGAACTATACTAATAGGGCATCTAAGACTACCATAATTAGGTACTTTTTATTGCTCAAATTTACCCACAATATTTACGAAAAGAGCCCAGCAAAAAGATAAAAATAGGCTGGCGCGCTACCACTGACTGAAATGAGCGCATTCATTTTTTCTTCTGGGATCCACATCGTCTTCCCGATCGCTGCAAAAATTTGTTCTCCCATTTCAACCTGTTCCGCGGTGACATTATCTCCACGCACCAACCCCGTCATAGAATGGAGAACTGCTGAAGAAGTATTTGGCATCGCCCGAACGATTGCTACGCCGGGAAGCACCTCGTAAAATGCCTTTAAGGGAACACCAGCTGCTACGCTGATAATTAATTTATCCTTTAACTCATAATTTTTCAACTGTTCAAGAACTCCCCGAACATCTTTCGGTTTGACTGCAATAATTAGGACATTAGAGTTTTCCACAGTATCCCCAAGTTTGCTAGCTATAACATTATATTTATCCACTAAATTTTGAAGCCGTTCGTTATTTGATCGAGTACTAACTCTAATTTGGAGACCCTTATCTGACTTTCTAAGGCCACTGATAATGGCCCCTCCCATATTCCCTCCGCCAATAAAACCTATGCTATAATTCATAAATACATCCTTTCAAACATGTTATTCCTAAAGAAAGGCTCCTCTCATCCTTATTCACGGGACAAAAGAAGCCTTTCGGTAACACCTTTATTGCCTATACCAAAGTTTTGTTACAAGTTTATCCAGCAATATTCCCTACGGGGTTACCTATACTCTAACGCACACGACTAATAATTTCAAGTTTTTGCTCAAATCATCATCGACTCAGTGCTTCGACAACGGCATTGCCCATTTCACGAGTTCCCAATACTTTATCCCCTGGTTTTGCTAAATCTGCTGTACGGTATCCCTGAGCTAAGACTGCTTCAACCGCTCTCTCAATCCGTTGAGCCTCTTCTTCTAAATTAAACGAATGCCGCAACATCAAGGCGCCTGACAATATTGTTGCTAACGGATTCGCAATATTTTTCCCAGCAATATCTGGTGCCGAGCCGTGGGCCGGCTCGTACAGTCCCTTAGTGCCATTTAAGCTAGCAGAAGGTACCAAGCCAATCGACCCGATGAGCATCGAAGCCAAATCCGTTAGGATATCACCAAACATATTCTCGGTCACAATGACATCAAATTGACTGGGCCAACGGACTAATTGCATGGCTGCGTTGTCAACATACATATGTGTTAACTCAACGCCTGGAAAATCTTTAGCAATTTCCATGGTAATTTCACGCCAAAAACGCGATGATTCCAGGACGTTTGCTTTATCAACTGAGCAAAGTTTTCCGCGTCTCTTTTCAGCCATTTGGAAGCCCATCTGTACGATGCGACGGATTTCTTCCTCAGAATAATCCAAGACGTCATAAGCACTCCGGGGGTTGACCTTGCGTCCCTTCTCCCCGAAGTAAAGTCCACCCGTCAATTCACGCAAAACCACGAGGTCGACGTCCTTGACCACTTCTGGCCGAAGCGTAGAGGCATCAACCAGCATAGGGCTCATTTTCACCGGCCTGATATTAGCGTAAAGACTTAAAGCTTTTCTTATTTTGAGAAGGCCTCCTAATTCAGGACGTTCTGGAGCAGGAAGGGAGTCCCATTTTGGGCCACCCACTGAACCCATAAGAATTGCATCCGATGACTGTGCTGCTACTAACGTTGCATCAGGTAACGCTTTGCCCGCCTCGTCAATGGCTGCTCCGCCGATTAAACCGTTTTGAAAATTGAAGCTGGCGGAGCCCCCTTTTAATACAGCGTGTAAAACCTTAACCGCTTCTGGCGTAATTTCTTGTCCTATTCCATCTCCTGGGAGAACTAATACGTTAGGCATTCTTTTTTCTCCCTTCAATATATGCAATAAGCCCACCTGCATGTATCAATTCCTGCATAAAAGGAGGAAAAGAACGCGCCTGATATTTCATATTCTTTGTCTTATTCTCAATGGTGCCTGTCGCAACATCCACAGTGACCTCATCACCGTCCGAAATTCCTGCTGCAGCTTCTGGACATTCCATAATTGGCAACCCAATATTCAAAGAATTACGGTAAAAAATTCTAGCAAAAGAATCTGCAATCACAACTTTTATTCCACAGGCCTTGATGGAGATGGGAGCGTGTTCGCGCGAGGATCCGCAACCGAAGTTTTTTCCACCGACCATAATGTCCCCAGCCTTAACCTGCTTAGCAAACGATGTACCCGCATCTTCCATGCAATGGGCTGCAAGATGTTCAGGCGTAGATTTATTCAAATAACGTGCTGGTATAATAACATCGGTATCTATGTCATTTCCAAACTTAAACGCTTTCCCCAATTAAGACACCTCCTCTGGATGAGCGATTTGACCTTTAATTGCTGATGCCGCAGCGACTGCGGGATTAGTTAAGTAAACTTCACTTTCCACAGACCCCATTCGACCGACAAAATTCCGATTTGTGGTGGATACAGCACGCTCGCCTTTAGCCAAAATCCCCATGTGGCCACCTAGACATGGGCCACACGTTGGGGTGCTAACGGCAGCCCCCGCTTCAATTAAGGTGTCAATGATCCCTTCACGCATAGCGTCCCTTAGAATAGTTTGAGTTCCTGGGAAAACCAGGAGACGAATTTCAGGATGAACTTTTTTGCCACGCAGAACATCGGCTGCCATCCGTAAGTCTTCGAGGCGTCCATTTGTGCAGGACCCTATCACCACTTGGTCAATTTTAATCCCGCTGGCTTCGTGGACGGGTTTGGAATTTTCCGGCGAATGAGGGAAGGCCACTTGCAATGGAATCTCCGAAACATCAAACTCCTGCACATCCATGTACCCAGCGTTTGGATCACTGTGAACCAGAGGATACGAACGACGTGCCCGTCCTTCAAGAAAAGCAAAGGTCTTGTCATCTGGCGCAATAATACCATTTTTAGCTCCAACCTCAATGGCCATATTGCAGATTGTAAACCGGTTATCCATGGATAAGGCTGCAATGCCTTCTCCCGTGAACTCCATGGCTCGGTAGCGAGCGCCATCAACGCCTAGCTTTCCAATGAGATAAAGGATCAGATCTTTTCCTCCGACCCATTTTTGAAACTTAGTTCCACGGAAGACAAACTTCATGGATTCTGGAACTCGGAACCAAGCTTCGCCTGTCGCTAACCCCGCTGCAAAATCCGTACTTCCTACCCCCGTGGCGAAGGCACCAACAGCACCATATGTACACGTATGGGAGTCAGCACCAATAATCAGGTCTCCCGGCAAAGTAAGTCCTTGCTCAGGTAGCAGGCAATGTTCAATTCCCATTCGTCCCACTTCAAAATAATGTTCAATTTCCTGTTTCCTAGCGAAATCTCGCATTACTTTACATTGCTCTGCTGATAAAACATCTTTATTGGGCGCAAAATGATCAGGAACCAGAGCAATTTTCTTGGGGTCAAAAACGTTTTCAATTCCAAATTTTGCAAATTCTTTAATTCCTACTGGGGCTGTTACATCATTGCCCAGGACAAGATCCAATTTCGCCGTGATTAGTTGCCCTGGAACGACTTCATCGAGTCCAGCATGTTGTGCCAGAATTTTCTCTGTAATGGTCATTGACATTGCACATACTCCCTCCCTCTAGCTCAAATTTCTCTCTTTTATCTTAATCCAGCCTCGTGCGCACGCTCTGTTCACGGCCTCTAGATAGCCTAACACACTTGCTTCGATAATATCCGTGCTTACGCCACGACCCCCCACCAAATTTTCGTCAAACTTAACGGTTACCGTAACTTCTCCTTGAGCATCTTCTCCACCGTCAATCGCCTGCAGGGAATAGTGAACCAACTTACCTTTAGTACCTAGGACTTTATCAATAGCCTTAATGGCCGCATCTACCGGGCCGTCACCAAAAGTTGCATCTTCAAAACGTTCTCCGTTCACCATAAGCCCTACCGTTGCAGTTGGGGTAAGATTAGTTCCACTAGACACCTGCAAATAATCTAAGACAATCTGATCCTCTTTTTCCGCTTTCAAGTCCATTAAGGAAAACAAATCGGCGGTCGTTACTTCGCGCTTACGATCTGCCAATAGTTTAAATCGGGAAAAAGCCTCTTCAAATTGACTTTCCTCTAAATTCAGTCCGAGATCAGTGAAACGTTGATGGACCGCATGTCTCCCAGAGTGCTTTCCTAAGACAATGGTTTCCACTTCGACGCCAATATCACTGGGTGTCATAATTTCATAAGTCGATCGTTCCTTAAGGATACCATCTTGGTGAATACCAGATTCATGGGCAAAAGCATTTTTACCCACAATTGCCTTGTTATGCTGAATTACCATCCCTGTTAAACGGCTGACTAATTGGCTCGACCTCGCCAGCTCCGTCTTCACAATACTGGTATCAACACAAAATTTATCTCTGCGAGTGTGCAGCGCCATCACAAGTTCCTCTAACGCTGCATTTCCTGCTCGTTCTCCAATCCCATTGACTGTACACTCCAGTTGATGCACCCCTACCCCAACAGCAGCAAGGGAATTGGCTACCGCAAGGCCCAAATCATTGTGGCAGTGCACACTTACTTTGACTCTCTCAATTCCGCTCGTACGCTCCATGACAGCTCGTAAGAAAGCCGCATATTCTTCAGGGGTCGCATAGCCTACGGTGTCAGGGATGTTGATCACCGTAGCGCCTGCTTTTATGACCCCTGAAAAAACTTTCGCTAAAAAATCTATATCACTACGTGAGGCATCCTCAGCACTGAATTCCACATTATCCACTTTTGATTTTGCCAATTTAACGGCCTGAATGGCTTGCTCCAAAACTTCTTGAGGCGATTTTTGGAGTTTATAAAGCATATGAATCGGCGATGTAGCAATGAAGGTATGAATGCGGGGAAGCTCCCCACCCGAGAGAGCTTCCCAAGCACACTCAATATCTTTGACATTAGCCCGTGCTAGGGCTGCTACACTCACATTTCTTACCTCCTGAGCAATCCGACGGACTCCCTGGAAATCACCTGGGGAGGCAATCGGAAACCCTGCTTCGAGAACGTTAACGCCCAGTTTAGCTAGTTGCTGAGCGATTTGCAACTTCTCATCTGAGTTGAGTGCAACTCCCGGCGATTGCTCGCCATCCCTCAGAGTCGTATCAAAGATATCAATCCTACGCATTCAAAAGCCTCCAATTACTCGTGTTTCTTGAGCCAGCTCATCATTCCTCTTAATTTTTCCCCAACCTTTTCAATGGGATGTTCTTCTTCGATGCGAGTCATAGCGTTAAAGGCAGGACGATTCGCTTGGCTTTCGAGTAACCATGCTTTAGCAAACCGACCATCTTGGATCTCTTCCAGAACTTTTTTCATTTCTTTTCTGGTGTCTTGATTAATAATTCGTTTACCGATCGTCATATCACCATATTGTGCAGTATCGGAAACAGAATAGCGCATCCAACCTATACCGCCTTCATACATCAAATCAACAATCAGCTTAAGTTCGTGTAAACATTCAAAATAAGCAATCTCTGGTTGATAGCCTGCTTCAACTAGCGTATCAAAGCCAGCTTTGACCAGTTCTGAAGCCCCTCCGCAGAGGACTGCTTGTTCTCCGAATAAGTCTGTTTCCGTTTCTTCTCTAAAGGTCGTTTCCAGAACGCCGGCCTTAGTAGAGCCTATTCCTTTGGCGTACGCCAGGGCTACTTCTTTGGCTTTCCCTGAGGCGTCTTGATGGACTGCAATTAAAGCCGGTACCCCTGCGCCTTCTGTATAGGTACGACGCACCAAGTGGCCTGGGCTTTTAGGAGCGATCATGATGACATCGACATCAGTTGGAGGAATAATTTGTCCAAAGTGAATGTTAAAACCGTGAGAAAAGACGAGCGTTTTTCCAGTTGTAACATACTGTTCGATTTCGTCATGATATATCTTAGCTTGGGTCTCATCTGGTAATAAAATTTGAATTACATCTGCCTTGGCAGCCGCCTCTGAAACCGTCATAACTTCAAAGCCTGCTTCTTTTGCACGCTTCCAACGCGCACTGGTCGGACGAAGTCCGATGATCACCTTAAGTCCCGAATCTTTTAGATTTTGGGACTGTGAATGTCCTTGGCTACCATATCCCATGACCGCAATCACTTTTCCTTTTAATAACTCTAGATTTGCATCTACCTCATAATACATCTTAGCCATTCCTATTACTTCCTTTCAATTTCGACAATAAGCCTTTCACAAGGCCGTGCTTTATACTATAACACGTCATGCGACTTACTTACACTTCAGATCGCAAAATGGCAACCTTGCCGGTTCGCACCAGCTCTAATAAGCCATACGGGCTAATCGCATTAACAAACGCGTCTATTTTAGCAGTATCTCCCGTTATCTCAACTGTAATATTGCTTCTACCCATATCCACAACCCGTCCCCGGAATACTTCCACCGTCTGGAGAACCACTGAGCGTGTTTCTGCGCTAACTTCGACCCGAACTAGCGCGAGTTCTCGATCAACCACACTTTGCTCGGTCAAATCCGTGACTGTATGAACAATTACTAGCTTGCTGAGTTGATTTCTCACTTGCTCAATGACCTGTTCATCCCCGCTGACGACAATGGTCATCCTGGAAAGATCAGGATCTTCCGTCCGACAAACTGTAAGACTGTCAATGTTATATCCCCTGCGAGCAAACAACCCCGCTACCCGGATTAAAACTCCAGGATGATTCTCCACAAGGACTGCTAGTGTATGCAACATATTCTTACCTCACTATCATATCCGTAATTTCGTTACCCGTTGGAACGAAGGGCAGAACCGCTTCGTCTGGTGAAATCGTGACATCCACGAGCACTGGTCCTGGGTGTTTGATGGCTGCCTCAAGAGCGCTTTGAACCTGCTCTGCAGAATCTACCTGGATTCCAAGTATACCGTAAGCCTCTGCAACTTTGACAAAATTCGGATTACCGTCGAGCTGTATTTGATTATACCGCTCCTTACAAAAAATTTTCTGTAATTGACGAACCATACCAAGGACTCCATTATTCAACAAGATAATTTTAATGGGGAGTTTATTCTGAGCAATGGTTGCTAACTCTTGGATCGACATCTGTAAGGAACCGTCTCCCGTGATCAAAATGACCAAATCATTGGGACGGGCAATTTGTGCCCCCACAGCAGCAGGAAGTCCATAACCCATTGCCCCGAGTCCACAACTGGTTGCATAATTGCGAGGGTTCACCGTTGGATAATACTGAGCAACCCACATTTGATGCTGTCCCACATCGGTTGTGATGATTGTACTATCATTAGCGAACTTTCCAAGACTTTCAATCACCATTTGTGGCGTAAGTCTGTCCAAGTCATAACTCAAGGCATGGTCCTTCTTCCAGACACCCAGTTTACTCCACCAGTCTGCCACAACGGGAACTGTGAATCCCGGAAAGACGTCCAACATTTCTTCCAAAACCAGGCGAGCATCCCCAACAATTTGGATATGTGTTTTTACTACTTTGCTTATTTCCACGGGGTCTATATCGATGTGAATAACTTTTGCTTTCGTGGCAAAACGGTGACCCAAACCGCTGGTCACACGGTCATCAAAGCGCACCCCTACGGCAATCAACAAATCACAATCATCGACGGCATAGTTCGCGGTGACCGTTCCGTGCATTCCCACCATTCCTAATAAATTAGGATGCCCAACTGGTAGGCTCCCAATCCCCATCAAAGTCGTGACGACGGGCAAATTCGCTTTTTCAGTTAACTGCCTAATAACAGCTTCTGCTCCTGCTGTTACCACACCGCCCCCTGCGTAAAGTACGGGCTTTCTACATTCCGAGAGTGCTTTCATCACTTCTTCGATTTTCCCGTTGTTTCCTTCACCGAACACTTTGTACCCCTTCAATTTCATTTCCGATGGAAAGGGTTCAACATTTTCCTTCGCTAAAACATCCCTTGGGAGATCGATGAGAACAGGCCCAGGTCTTCCTGTTCGAGCAATGAAAAAAGCCTCTTTAATAATTCTCGGAAGGTCCCTAGGATCTTTAACCAAATAAGAGTGCTTGGTTATGGGCATCGTGATGCCGATAATATCTACCTCTTGAAAAGAGTCAGTACCAAGCGAACTAGTAGAAACTTGACCCGTCATTACAACTAAAGGGATCGAGTCCATATAGGCATTGGCTACCCCCGTTACAATATTCGTCGCACCAGGACCAGAAGTTGCTAAACAAACTCCAACTTTACCACTAACTCGTGCATAACCATCAGCAGCAAACACTGCCCCTTGTTCATGACGCGATAACACATGTCGAATGGGACTATCCAGAAGTGCATCGTACAAAGGAAGCAACACCCCACCTGGATAACCGAAAAGAACGTCAACACCCTCACTCTGCAAGGCATTTAATAAAACGTCAGCCCCTCTTAAGCCTGCTTTTTCTTCACTCAACTCATTTCCCCTCCTAACTCATCTCGCCGTTCCTATTTATAAATTTTAGGTCCATTGACAAGGGTAAGTGCCCTAAAAGCAACAAGAAGTTGTTTATAAACTTCACCGGGAACTGCACCGCCTATTTCTCGCCCGTCAACTTTAGTCACCGGGATTAATTCAGCTGCGGTACCCGTGAGAAAACACTCATCTGCAGTATAAAGGTCATGCCGTGTAAACAGCTCTTCCCTCACGACAATTCCTAACTGCCCGGAGAGTTGGAGAACAGAATCACGGGTGATTCCTTCCAGTAATCCTGCCGAAAGAGGAGGGGTTAACAACACGCCATCTCGAAGGATAAAAATATTATCCGACGTTCCCTCCGTGACATAACCATCTTGATTAAGCATAACGCCTTCCACAACGCCCGCTTGATTAGCCTCAATTTTGGCGAGTATATTATTAAGATAATTGAGGGATTTAATCCGAGGGCTCAAGGAATCATGATTATTCCTGCGTATGGCCACTGTTACGACTTCCAAGCCCTGCTCATACATTCTTGGTTCAAAAATCTTTATTTGATCTGCTATACAAAATATTGCTGCGGCTGGACACTTCGTAGGATCCAGACCCAGATCCCCTTTACCACGGGAAACTACCAAACGAATATACGCGTCACTTAGTCCGTTCCTGCGTAGTGTTTCAAAGACAATTTCCTGCATCTCAGCCTTGGTTATGCCGATGTTTAGTTGAATGGACTTGGCTGACTCATATAGGCGTTTTAAATGTTCGTCTAATTTAAATACACGGCCATGATAGGCACGAATTCCTTCGAAAATGCCATCACCGTATAAGAATCCATGGTCGAAAACCGAAACCTTCGCCTCTTCTTCTTGAACAAATGCTCCATTACAGTAGATAATTAGCCCCATTTAACCCACCCCTTTCTACCAATATAAAATAGCCCAAGCGTCGTATTCCCCTGACCCCTGAAATCGTGGAACTTCCGCTTGGGTTTTCATACCCACGGTGTAAATCCAATTTGGATTCTGTACCGCTCAGGCCTTAACCTTAGGTACACTTCCCTATCTGTTGTATTACATTTATATTACAGACGTTGTGTATATGATACAGAATTCAAGCGCCACTGTCAACCTTTTTACATCGTATGTTAAATATTACACAAATAAACTCTTGTCAAAGCCCGTTAGCGCGAGGTATAATGTCCACTATACAAGTACATTTGTTTTTTTAAGAGGAGTTGACTTACTTTGACAATCCAAATTGGGATATTAGGTTTGGGGACGGTAGGTACTGGAGTCATTCGCATATTACAACAAAATTTTGAAGATATCCAAACTCGAACACACTGTGAAATTCACATTAAGGCAATTCTCGGTCGGGATCTTCATAAAGAACGAGAAGTTAGCGGAGACTTTCTATTGACCGATCAACCATCAGAAATTCTCCAAGATCCTGAAATTGATATTATAGTAGAAGTGATGGGGGGAATCGAACCGGCCCGCTCTTATATTTTGGAAGCGTTTAAACATGGTAAACATGTCGTCACTGCCAATAAAGACTTAATAGCACTTCATGGTCATGAACTTCTTGATGCTGCCAATGAGGCTGGTAAGGACCTCTACTTCGAAGCAAGCGTCGGTGCAGGAATACCCATTATTGCTGCTTTGAAAGATTCCCTAGCCGCCAACCGAATTACCGATGTACTAGGCATTATTAATGGCACAACGAACTACATTCTTACTGCTATGGCTGAACAGGGCCGAGAGTATTCAGAAGTCCTTGGTGAAGCACAACGTTTAGGGTATGCCGAATCGGACCCTTCTGCTGACGTAGACGGCCTAGATGCTGCCCGTAAACTTGCCATTCTTTCCTCTATCGCTTTTAATTCTCGTGTAGCCCTTAAAGACGTCTTTGTAGAAGGCATTTCAAAAATTACTCGTGAGGATCTAGCATACGCCGCTGAGCTTGGCTGCACCATCAAACTATTAGCTATTGCTAAGCATCGAGACGAGGCAATGGAAGTTCGAGTGCATCCCGCGATCTTACCGCTTAGCCATCCTTTGGCCTCTGTTAGCGGTGTTTACAATGCTATCTATGTCAGGGGCGATGTCGTTGGGGAAACCATGTTTTATGGTCGAGGTGCTGGTTCACTTCCCACTGGCAGTGCAATTGTTAGCGATATTATGCGGATCGTTCGTAATATTCATTCGAACTCATCCTCTTTTATTAATTGTACCTGTTACCTTACTTTGCCCCTTAAAGCCGTCGCAGAGTTCTATACTGCCTTCTACATTCGTCTACTTGTCAAAGACGAGCCGCGTGTTCTCGCGACTCTAGCCTTACTCTTTGCCGAAGCAAATATCAGCTTTGCCTCGATTATTCAAAAGCCACGCGGTCAACACCAGGCAGAGATTGTCCTTGTAACTCATCCCTGTCGTGAAGGTGCACTTCAAGAGGCTCTAACGTCTGTCAAAGCATATAGCAAAGTCCTGACGATTGATAATGTCATTCGCTTTGAACGCGGACAGGATGAAAATAATGATTCGAATTAGGATACCCGCCACCTCTGCTAATCTAGGTCCTGGATTTGACTGCTTAGGGCTCGCGCTTCAACTTCACAACACGATCACAGTTGAACGCGATCGCCCATTTGGAATTACTTTAACCGGAACCTACCGTGATGGGATTCCTGCGGATGAAAGCAACCTCGTATGGCAAACCATGTGCCACCTCTGGAAAGTGCTTGATTTCCCTATTCCCTCTGTCGCCTTAACCTTTGAAAATCATATTCCCCCTGCTCGCGGTTTGGGTAGCAGTTCTGCTGCTATCGTAGGGGGGCTAGTGGCTGCCAATGTTTTAGCTGGATCACCCTATACAAAGATTGAGTTGCTCCAAGTAGCCAACGACCTAGAAGGTCACCCTGACAATGTGACCCCTGCTTTATATGGAGGAGTCACCCTCCATATAAAGCAGGGGTCACA
>Ga0209386_1001118_pt1 | contig 11479 bp, 9 predicted proteins | sample NGEPertwo_FD_184510 | JGI IMG/M metagenome (GOLD analysis project Ga0209386, IMG submission 184510) | Arctic peat soil microbial communities from the Barrow Environmental Observatory site, Barrow, Alaska, USA - NGEE Permafrost154B-two... | ecosystem: Environmental > Terrestrial > Soil > Wetlands... | reverse complement strand
GCTTAATTCCAAGGGCACGACGGGAATGAGCACGATGATATACGTTTGAGGGGAATCGGCCGATTCCCCTCAAACACGTTTTTCTCTATAAGTCTAGATTTTCGATAATAAAACGTGTTTTATATTTTAACAATCTTATCACGATTTTCAAGGACATTTTTGGTGGCATTACGAGTATCCACTACGAGCTTAGCCTTGGCCACAACACGGTCATAATCAACCTCAGTATGGTCTGTGAGGATCAATACGCTGTCTGCCTCTGCGAGTACTTCATCTGTCAACGGCACGCTCTCTAAGTGAAGAGTACTGCCGCCGTGGGGCTCAATGACGGGAATAAATGGGTCATGATACGTGATAATCGCTCCCTGTTTACGCAAGAGCTCCATAATCTTCAACGCTGGCGATTCACGCATGTCGTCGATATCTTTTTTATAGGCCACGCCTAGCACGAAGATTTGAGCATCCTTTAAGCTCTTATTTTGCTCGTTTAGAGCACGAACTACTTTATTAACGACATAATATGAAACTTCAACGTTAACTTCTCCTGCAAGTTCTATGAAGCGGGTATGGAAATCATATTCTCGCGCCTTCCAAGTAAGGTAGAACGGATCAATTGGAATACAGTGACCCCCTACGCCTGGTCCAGGGTAAAAGGTTTGGATGCCAAACGGTTTTGTTCCGGCGGCTTCAACAACTTCCCAAATATCAATTCCCATTCGGTCACAAAGCATCATTAATTCGTTGACCATAGCGATGTTGACTGCTCGGTAGGTGTTTTCAAACACTTTGGTCAGCTCCGCTGCGGCAGGCGAGGAGACGGGGACGACATTACTAATCGTTTGGATGTAAAGAGCATACGCAATTTCTAGGCAAACTGGAGTCATACCCCCAACTACTTTAGAGGTATTTTTCGTGCTAAAGCGTTTGTTACCCGGATCGACTCGCTCAGGTGAGAAAGCAAGAAAGAAGTCCTTGCCCACTTTAAGTCCCGTCTTTTCCAGTAAGGGAAGAATAACTTCCTCAGTGGTCCCCGGATAGGTGGTGCTTTCTAAGGTGACTAACTGCCCCGAGCGGAGATATTCTACAATTTTCTCTGTGGATGCTTGGATGTATGAGATATCTGGGTCGCGGGTTATAGTTAACGGTGTGGGAACGCATATAATCACGACGTCACAATCGGCTAGTTGGGAGAAATCTGTAGTAGCAACTAATAAACCTTTGCTCACCACATTTTGGAGATCTTCGTCCAGAACATCTCCGATATAGTTGTCCGCCGCATTCACGCGTCCGACACGCTCAACATTAATGTCAAAACCAATGACGGGGAATCCGACCTTACCTTTTTCTACAGCTAAAGGAAGCCCTACATACCCTAAACCGATAACCCCAATTCGTGCTTCATGCTTTAGAATTTTCTCTTTAAGGGCGGTGGCCACAACATCTTCGCTGGTAATTACGTTCTTAACGGTCATCATTTTAGTAAGTTTCCTCCTTATTGATTGGCTACTGCTTTTACTGTCTTCCGATGAAAGGTGGGAATGACTGTCTGCAATAATTCAATGACTTGATCTCGTGTTAAATAACTGCCACGCTCGCGAACAATATGCGTTAGCTCTTCAAGGAGTTTAACATCAATAACGGTCGGTTTAGCTACGAAAATTCGACTATGTTTAGTTGAGGTAATTCCTTCTTCAGCCGTTAATAATTCCTCGAAAAGTTTTTCTCCCGGCCGAATCCCTGTGAATTGTATCTTAATATCAACATCGGGCTCGAAACCCGAAAGTCGAATTAAGTCTTTTGCCAGATCCAAAATCTTGACAGGCTTACCCATATCCAAAATGAATATTTCTCCACCCTTAGCCATGGCCCCTGCCTGAATGACTAATTGAGCTGCTTCCGGGATTGTCATAAAATAGCGTACCATATCAGGATCGGTAACCGTTACAGGTCCACCTTTGGCAATCTGTCTCTTGAACGTTGGTATGACGCTACCACTGCTACCTAAGACATTTCCAAAACGGACAGCTACAAACTTAGTTTGTGAACGACGATCTAGGCTTTGAACCAGCAGTTCTACGGTCCTTTTGGTTGCTCCCATAACGCTTGTTGGGTTGACGGCCTTATCTGTGGAGATCGAAACGAAGATCTTTACTCTTGTTTTATCAGCTGCTTCTGCCAGATTTTGCGAGCCAATGACGTTGTTTTTCAGAGCCTCTTCGGGATTTCGTTCCATTAACGGGACATGTTTATGCGCTGCAGCGTGGAACACGACGCCGGGCTTGTATCGCGCAAAAATCAAGTCCACTTTCTGTCGGTCTTTAATATCCAATATCTCTGTTATGTAGTCGATTCCGGGGTGCTCGTCACGCAACTCCTGTTCGATATCAAAGATGCTGTTTTCTCCATGTCCAAGTAAGACAAGTTTCCCAGGATTAAACCTGGCAATCTGACGGCAAATCTCCGAGCCAATGGAACCTCCGGCGCCGGTGATGAACACGGTCTCTCCTGCAACATAGCCCGCTATCTCTTCTAGATCTACGTGCACTGGGTCGCGGCCGAGTAAATCCTCCACTTGAATCTGACGAATCGGGTTGACACTGACATCCCCACTGATAATGTCATAGACACCGGGCATAATTTTCAAGTCGACTGCAGATTTTTCGCAGATTTCTACGATTTCGCGAACCGATTCACCCAAGGCTGAAGGCATGGCAATAATGACTTCGTCAATATTATGGCCTTTTACAACGCGGCCGATATCCTTACGTGTGCCTAAAACTGGTATTCCTAGCACATGAAATTTCTGCTTTGCGCGAGCATCATCTATAAAGCCAATAGGACGCCCATCTCTATAATTTCGATTTTTTAATTCTCTGACTGCTAAGACGCCTGCATCGCCAGCTCCGACAATAAGCACCTGCTTTTGGGAGCCCGGAACGTGATGGTCAAATATATTTTCCTGAAAGATCCGCCAAGTAAAACGCGAGCCCCCTATCAAAAAGACCATAGTAAGCCATAGCAGCATTGAAGCAGAACGTGGCATCCTAAACCCATCCTGAGCTAGACCATAAAAATAAACAACTGCCACTGTTCCGCCCGTTCCGACACTTACTGCATAAATAATAGAGAGTAACTCCCCTGTACTTGCATACTGCCAGAGTCGTTTGTATAATCCAAAAACGTGAAAAACTGCGATATATAAAATAGTTGCAGCTATAGCCGTGTGATAATACGTTTGATATAAAACTAACGGGATGCCCCCGTCAAAACGTAAATAAAAGCTACCGAAAGCTGCTAAATTAATTAACATAGCATCAATTAGCATTAAAACCCATGTCCGTTTGCGAAATAGCACTTAGTTCAACCCCCTCCAGCTCAATCCTGTCCTCAAACTTTATCGGTCTAAATTTTACTACAATTTATTCGCATTTACAACTATCTCCAGGGCTATAAGACATTAATTGTCGTATTACGTTCAGCTTTACCTAAGCTTGTTCACTTACTTTGTCGACCGATGATGTAATAACTATAGGGGATGTAACTGATTAGCCTTACGGCTATATAGCTGAAAACAACGGTGACAGCAAACACGGTCGGATAAAATACCCAATTGTTATAATCGATCGAATTGTTTTTAAGTACCCTTATGGCATATTGGTTAAAGAAGATGTGTATTAAATAGATTCCAAAGGAGTAATCTCCTATTCTATAGATGACTTTTGCAAGGATACCCTTCTTTCTTAGTAGGCTTGCCGCAAGGTTATACAGCAATAAAAAGGTTGCAATTCGTAAAATAGGATAAATAAGTTCTGCTCCTATAAAGAAGTAGGCTGGTATAGTATTATATCGATAACCTGTAGTTAAACCAATAATGATGAAAAAACTCGAGCCTAAAGTTAAGGCCAAAGAAGTCATGAAATATAAAGGAGTTAAGTGGTTCTGTCCCTTCTGCAGTTGGTCAAAATAATCACAAGTGTAGATCCCCAGGCCAAAGTAAAACAGGAAGGACATAAAATTTAGTTTAATAAAAGGAAACGAAGAGGAATGTATTCCGATCATCCAAAGGGTCTGAATTAAGAACAAAAAAGCAATTAGGAGTTCTGCTTTGTCAATGAGTTTGCAGAAATCGTAGATTTTAATGATGAATGGATAGAGTACATAGAACTGGATTATTATTGAAAAGAACCAGAGATGATACGATGCATTGGCATGCAAGATATTATTCAGTAAGAGGGAGAGATTTGTGCTTAATGCGCTATTTTGTATAACTTCCCAATTATTAACTAAAGTATACAGAAGAGAAAATATAAGGAATTGGGGAATAATTGAGCGTATTCTCTTCTTGTAGAATTTCACTAAGGAAAAATCAGAACGATAGTTCCTGGCTAAGACAAAACCTGATATTAAGATAAACATGGGCACAGCAAACTGGGAAAATATATCTGTCCATAAATTCAATAAGACTAAAGTGTTATAGCTCTTAATTGCTGTGAAATAGCCGGTTGTATGTATAGCTATGACTGCTAAGACTCCAAAGCCTCTTAAGTAATTTAGTTCCTCAATTATTCCCAGATCTCCATGCCCCATCTTCTTATCATCCATGTTCGGCCTATTCCCTTCTTAAAAGAGCATAAATAAGTCATTCATTTTCAGATCAACCCCCATAATTCTATCACACAACCCCGTTTTCGCATAAGTGAACCTAGGTTAACGCCAAAAAAGGACTACCTTGTCTTTTTCATAGACGGTAGTCCTTTGATCATTACTGGATTGAGTTCTCTCCAGTTATAATCCAACGTGAATTCTGTTTCAGTAGATTGACTCGTACCTGCACAGTTTGTTCATGTTCTTCCCCCAAGTTCGTCCCATCTGCCAGGTTATAATCTCTTGCTTTGTAACGGTAATCCACTCGAAGTGTCGCTGTATTCAGATCTGCACTTTCTACGTCAACTTCGTCAAACGTTATTTGGGTGACATCTAACCCAATTCCTAGAGCTAAGAATTGTTCCGCTCGACGGGCATGTTTTTCAAATATTTCCCCAGTATACGCTTTGGCTAGTTTGAGACGAAAGGTATCCATATCCGCTGACTTCCAAGCTCCGAAGAAAATCCCAATATCCTGCTTATAGTCTGAGACTATTTGCTGCTCTATCTGACTTGAAATCAAATCCGCATTACCATTATACAGGGCGTCGTTGGTTGCGGAAAGTGCATCCTTAACTGGGTTAAGGGAGGTAGAGTCAGTTGTCGCTCCGGCGACTGTTTGAATGCTGTCTTGACCGCGTATCTTAGAGATGAAAGATCCCGGGGAGCTCGGATCCGAGAGTAAAGACACACCTAGTGTTCCAACTATTACACCAAGACCTAAACCCAGAGCTCCAATTAACAATTTCATTCTACGCATAGTAACCAAAATCTCCTTCAACTGGTTTTACTACTAGCTTGACCAGCGGTGGAGGATTTTAGACATCAACCGTAACAAGACGGCTGTCCAAGCCAGAAACTACTACTTTATAACTTGGACGAGAAATAACGCAAGGCCTGTCCCAGTGGGGCAGGCCTTGCGTTATATTCATTTTTTACAAAAGTCGCAACAACTAACTGGTTCTTCAAACCTTGATTATACAAGGTCACACAAACACTTAATGTAGTTGTCTATTCAGTTAGCCAGTCCAAATGCATCAATAAAATCAATCCTTTTAAGTGTATTTCAAGAATCTATATTAAAAATATTAGAGAAGGCTGGCTTTTTACCTAAGCCACCTTTTTGTGTCTAGTTTCATCTATCGTTTAATAAGTACAAGAGCCCCCGTGCACCTGGGAAACAATTCAGTGTGAATACTAGCGTAACCATTACTTCATCTTAGCTGCATATCATTCCTACGTTCAAAGCGTTAGCTTAGTTAACTGAATTATGATCGCTTGGTTGCAAACGGCGTCGCTCCGTAGATTTTCGAACTTGGATCATTACGCATAATATGCGCGTCTAAATCATGAATTCCTTGGTGGAATTGTTCAATCCGCGTTTTATCCTTTGAATCAAGGGCATCGATTCCGCTGTTCAAAAGGATATCGAGGTAACCTGTAAACGCGGCTGCTTGAGCAGCATTCACTTCATTTTTATATTGTTTGTCCAAGAGCGTTTTATGGAAAACAATATACTTCTTGATGTCTTGTTCGTTCATTTGAGGGCCTGCAGCCGGCCCATAGAGAATACCGTCAATGTATTGGTGAATGTTCCACACAGTACCAAAAGCTAATGATTTCGCATCCTCGCTTAAGGCTGTCTCGCCAAAGAACATAGCAACGGATGGTGCGAGGTCTATTAGCTTATTGTCCGGTTCCCTGTATTTATTCTTGGAACCAGTGTCTGCTGGTGAAGGTGCCGTAATGGTCGTCGCCGGTGTAGCTCCTGGCTGCACCACTTCAGTTGTACCATTTGGCGGTATCCCTGTTTCTCCGTTGATTGGAGTGGTTCCAATCGAATCAACGGGTGGGGATTGAACAACTACCGGGTCACTGATGGCACTCTGTTGCCTAAAAACTTTCCAACTGCTGGGGCCATAAACTCCAGCAGCTACAACAGCGCCGGCCAGAACTAACGTCCCGACTAAGGTCACAATCCTCTTTTTGTCCATAGGTATTAGTGGTCTGCTTGGTCTCTCTCCCATTAGTATCTCTCCCTCCTTGGCTTTCATTTATGCTACGTGCACATTTTACCAATTTTTAGGAGAGAACCGTGTCGTTTTTGCTGTGAACCTTGGACCATTTTCCGTCATCTGTTCTCGATATATGCCATAAGAATCCTACGTGTATATAAATTTCGCCACGATGAGGCAGCATGTCCAAAAATATAGTTCAGTCTTACTACCTGTAAATTTCAGCGTTTCTCACCAATACGCGCAAATAATTCATAAGATCCTCCGAAAGACCTTCCCGACGCAAGGCGTATTCAATGGTCGCTTCCACAAATCCCAACTTGTCTCCGACATCATATCTACGACCTTCGAACTCATAGGCCAGAATCTCCTGATACCTACTAAGTTCCATAATTCCATCCGTGAGTTGAATCTCTCCACCTTTTCCAGGTGGAAGGACGCTCAAAATATCAAATATGTCCGGATTTAAGATATAGCGACCCATTATGGCTAAATGAGTTTCCGGGGCATCTTTTGGACTAGGTTTCTCCACCATAGTCTTGGCCCGATAAAGCCGATCAGCAAACTTTTCCCCATCTACAATCCCGTATTTGGACGTATCCTGGAGAGGGACTTCCTGTACCCCTACGATACTCGCTCCATAGCGTTCGTATTGATTCATCATTTGGCGCAAAGCCGGAACTTCGGAATAAATGACATCATCCCCTAAGAGGACGGCAAACGGTTCATTTCCAATAAATTTCCGAGCACTATAGATCGCATGCCCCAAGCCTAGTGCTTCTTTTTGCCGGACGTAATATATATCCGCCATCTGAGCGACATCCTGCACCAAATCCAGAAGTTCATCCTTCGCGTTTTTCTCCAAAAAATTTTCTAGCTCCATCGAACGATCAAAATGGTCCTCGATGGCGCGTTTATTACGTCCTGTGACAATTACGATGTCCTCAATACCTGATTTGATCGCTTCTTCCACAATGTATTGGATCGTTGGCTTATCTACGATGGGCAGCATCTCTTTCGGTTGGGCCTTTGTTGCCGGCAAAAAGCGGGTTCCTAGCCCGGCTGCCGGGATCACAGCTTTACGAATTTTACGCATTCCTTTATTTCCCTTCTATATCTACAGATATTCAGTATAAATGATTGCTAAGTGTCTAATTCTATAATATATGTAAGCAATATGCAAAATAAGACGAGAACCTGTTTGGTCCTCGCCTTCCAAAATAACCCTGTTTTAAGAGAGGGATAGTTAAGAGGTTGGAGATGAAAAGCTATCTTGATTATGATGTATAAGTCTAGAGGTCATTGGGTATAATATTATTACTGCTACAAACAAAACTCTCTCATCCAATCTCTCCTCAATTCTAAAAGAAGGGAGGACGGTTTAATCCCGTCCTCCCTTCTTTGTTTGCTCTTCCTTGGTGAGGAGTGCTAAATAGCCCAATAGCTAGCGATTAAACACCAACGTCTTCAAAAAAGACAAGGGTCTGCCTCTTCATAGAAATCCAAATTTCTATTTTGAGACAGGCCCTTGAATATGCCGAGAAGATAGCTATTACTTAGTTTCCTTAATCTGTTCAGCTTTTTCCAAGACCTGATCAACTAGACCATATTCTTTGGCCTCTTCTGCTGTCATATAGTAGTCTCGTTCAGTGTCTTTCTCAATTTTCTCTAAGGGTTGTCCTGTCTTCTCCGAGAGGATTTTGTTCATCTTAGCCCTAGTGCGGAGCAGATGTCTAGTGTGAATCTCAATTTCAGTTGCTTGACCAGAGAGCCCATGCCCACCGATTAAAGGCTGATGAATTAATACTTCCGAATTAGGGAGAGAAACTCTCTTGTCTTTCGTACCGGCTGCAAGAAGGAAAGCACCCATGCTGGCTGCCATCCCGATGCAAATCGTACGAACATCCGGGCGTATGTACTGCATTGTGTCATAAATAGCCATTCCTGCTGTGATGGAACCACCTGGACTGTTGATATACAGATTGATATCCTTTTCAGGATCGTCTGCTTCGAGGAAAAGCATTTGTGCTACGACTAGATTGGACACATCATCATCAATTGCGCCACCTAGAAAAATGATTCGATCTTTTAGAAGACGAGAGTATATATCATAGGAACGCTCCCCACGATTTGTTTGTTCCACAACCATTGGGACTAGATAACCCATTTATAAATCCCCCTATTCATCTTTATTAATGTGTAATGCCTGAAGCCTATTATATTCTGACCGATTATCTTTATTTTATTACAAAGGTCAGTTAAGGTCAAATTATTATCAGAAAAACTCTCATTAAATTTTGTATTAATTCTTTATAATTTTCCAATAATCCTTTTATTGATCTATGAAGGGTATTATTTCAACTTTCTTTGACGCATAAAATTTCTTAACCCAAACTCACTATCTGGAATATACTGGTATTATACATCCACGGGAAGGTGGTCGTTCAGACGTGGCCTATTATGGAAACTATCCCATAAACCCGAGCATTATTCGAGGGCATAGCACCCTTTTTCCAAACGCCCCCTATTGTGCCCCTCCTGGCAAACAACTCATCCCGCTAGACCAGCCCCTTGAACTTGGCTATTGGGAGTTAGTAACTCCCGCTCTTTTCGGAGCAACGGCGGCACTTTTCCTAAGCCTTTTCTCGAACAGCGATCACTTAGTGGAATGCGGCGGTGGGACTGTCTTTAAACTCGCTATCGTTTCCTATGCCATAGGTGCCACGGTGGCAACTTCCTTTGCAATATCTGGTATCTTAAATAATTCCAAAGTCCCCCATGACCATCTCCTTTACCCCATTATGGGAGCCCTTGTCTCAGTTATTTTACTTTTTGCCGCAGAATATCTTCTCCTCTACCGATTTTTTCCCTCCAGTTTTAAAGGGGATGTAGGGGATAACATCTGGTCCCAACTCTTTTCGTTTGTATATTTAAGTACAACGACAATTGCTACTGCAGGCCTAGGCGACATCATGCCCAATAATATAACTTCGCGTGCTTTGATCGCTATAGAAATATCGTTTAACTTGTTCACACTGGCTACCTCAATCCAGCTTCTCCTGGCTCAAGAACATTAAAGTAGGGGCACGATGGAACGTGCCCCTACAATTTTCCTCTTGGATATGCGCAAAGAGCTTATGGGAGCGTTGCCTATCCTCGTCATTTCGTGGATCGAAGGGTGCTGCTACGACTGGGGTCCGAGTGGGGGTTGTTGATACAAATTAAAATTCATCTTCGGGTCTTGTCGTTATGGAAATTCAAGGAGCAACACGATCTTCGCCGTAAATCTAAAACGAATACTTAAGATTATAGGTTAGTAAACGAAGGATAATATCCATTGTTCAGACACAAAGTCTTAAAGTCCATAAATTACATCAAAGAAAGCGGTTCAGGATTAAAAACAAATCCCGAACCGCTTTCTTTTAATTTGACATTAAATCCTCTACGAAAAAAGTAGGTTCTTCAATGGTCTCTTAAACTTAGAGGGTGTTTTCTTTACTCTCAATTTAGTTTTTATTGAAATACACAAGATACATGACTCATTCTAGTCATTATGCATCGGCTTTTAGTAGGACTTTAATAGCGTTGTCACGTTTCTCTTCAAAGATATCATACCCTTCCGCAACCTGTGATAGTGGAATAGTATGAGTTATAAGTGGTTTCATATCGAGTTTGCCTTCTTTAATCATATCAATTAGTCTAGGAATATGATTAGCCTTAACTAGCCCCATTTTGATCGTAATATTTTTTATCCACAGTTTATTCATCTCTAAGATCTGTGGTTTTTCAAATACCCCGATAATAGAGACTGTCCCCCCTGGCCTAACGCCGTCAATCGCGGCTTTAAAGGTTGCCTCAAAACCATTAGCCTCAATGGTTACATCAGCACCACGTCCTTTGGTAAAATCTTTTAAGGCCTGTGTAACATCAACATTGTTGGGATTCAACCCGTAATCTGCCCAGCCCTGTTTAAGGGCAAAGTCAAGCCTAGATTGATCAATGTCTACCGCAACAATTCTAGAAGGTCCCCAAAGACGAGCGGTTGCCATAGCACACATGCCGACAGGACCAGACCCGTACACTGCCACTGTATCTCCAGACTCAATATTCCCGTTTTCAGCGCCAAAATAGCCTGTGGAGAGGATATCCCCGACGAACAACACATCTTCGTCAGTTAAACCGTCTGGAATTAAGTACATTCCATTATCAGCATAAGGAACTCTTACATAATCAGCTTGACAACCATCAATCATATAGCCAAATATCCAGCTACCATCGACACAATGAGAATATATTCCACGTTTACAATAGTGACACGCCATACATTGAGTGACGCAGGATACGGCGACCTTATCTCCCTTTTTAAACTTCTTAACCCCTGTTCCAATCTCCATAACTTCACCGCAGAATTCATGTCCGATAATTCTTCCCGCTTCGATTTGAGGCATTCCTCCGTTCCTAATGTGTTTATCTGTTCCGCAAATTGTTGAGGTGGTCACTCTGATTATTGCGTCTGTAGGTTTGAGAATTTTCGGGTCAGGTACTTGGTCAAGACTCATGTTTTTCGGGCCATGATAGACAAATGCTTTCATGATAGACCTCCTATTAGTATTTTAATCATATTAATTTATTAACTCTTTGTTGATTCAATTAACATGATTATTCAAACTATATTATATATTCTGATAATTATATATAGGGAAGATCGTTATTGTGGACAACGTTCTTCCCTATATAGGGAATTTTGGGTTAAGTTGCTTTATATTTAACCCCAACATATATTTGAATGAAGTTATGCACCTCTCTGGATAAATTGCACA
>Ga0209386_1001117_pt1 | contig 11492 bp, 9 predicted proteins | sample NGEPertwo_FD_184510 | JGI IMG/M metagenome (GOLD analysis project Ga0209386, IMG submission 184510) | Arctic peat soil microbial communities from the Barrow Environmental Observatory site, Barrow, Alaska, USA - NGEE Permafrost154B-two... | ecosystem: Environmental > Terrestrial > Soil > Wetlands... | reverse complement strand
CGAGCTGCTCCGCTCGGAGATCGAGGTGTCGACGCCACGCACCTTGCACTTCGGGCAGGCGGCGAAGCAGCTGCTCCTCAACCGCGCCGAGCTGTTCGCCCTCGCGGACCGCGAGGGCTATGCTCTCGGCGCCACGGGCACGCACCCCTTCTCCGCGTGGAAAGACCAGCAGATCATCGACACGCCCCACTACCGTCTCGTCGAGGACAAGCTCAAGTACGTCGCCTGGCGCAACAACACCTGGGCGGCGCACGTGCACGTCGGCGTGCGCGGCTGCGACCGCGCGGTGGCCGTCTGCGACGCGCTGCGCACGTACCTGCCACACCTGCTCGCCCTGTCGGCCAACTCGCCGTTCATCGAAGGCGTGTGGACCCAGCTGCACTCCGCCCGCACGCAGACCTTCGTGCGCATGTTCCCGCGCTGCGGCATCCCGGACGTGTTCGGCACGTGGGCGGAGCATCGCGGCTTCTACGAGGAACTCGTCGACACCAACTGCATCCAGGAGTTCACCCAGGTCTGGTGGTCGGTGCGTCCGCATCATCGCTTCGGCACCGTCGAGGTCCGCATCTGCGACGCCCAGACCGAGGCCTGGCAGAGCTTGGCTATCTCATCGCTCACCGTGGGTCTCATCGCGCACTTGGCGCGCGTCTACGACGAGGGCATGCCGCTGCCCGTCCTCCCCACGCGCTACATCGAGGAGAACCTCTGGCGGGCCATCAGGTACGGCATGGACGGCAAGTTGGTGGACTGGGCCATGGGGGAGGAGTTGACCGCCGCCGACGCCATCCGTCATCTGGTCGAGATCTCGGCGCCGCAGGCCGAGGCCCTCGGGCTCGCGCCTCACCTCGCGGGCGTCGAGCGCATGCTGCGTGAGGGGAACGGGGCCCAGCAGCAGGTCAAGGCTCACCTTGAGGGTGAGACTCTGCCCGAGGTGTTCGCCGGGACCGTGCGCCGCGCACACGCGATGTCTCTCCAGGAAACCGCCGATATGCAGGAGGATCAGCTATGAGTGACGAGCAGCGCGGGGCGGGCGCGCCGACGGAAGAAGAGCGCGCCCGCGCCATTCACGAGCAGCTGAGGAGCCTGCACGCCTTCGACCTCGCCTACGAGATGATGATCAGCCTGGTGAGCTTCGGCTACCAGAAGATGGGGCTCACGGACGAGACCAGCGAGCTGCGTGACCTCGGCGACGCGCGGCTGGCGATCGAGCTCCTGCGCGCCAACCTGGAGGTCGTGGAGCGCGAGCAGGGGGAGGGGCGCACCCGCGACGTGCGCTCCACGCTGGCGCAGATGCAGCTCGGGTACGCGCAGGCCGTGCAGCTTGCGGGAGGGGCGCCGGCGGCGCGGCCGCCGGCCGCCGAGCCACCGGCGGACGAGGGTGTCGCCAAGGAGCCCGCGGTCGCGAAGGCGGCGCCACGAAGGCCCGCCGCCAAGAAGCCCGTCGCGAAAAGGCCGGCCGCCAAGAAGACGGCGGCGAAGAAGCCCGTCGCCGAGAAGCCGGCCGCCAAGAAGCCGCGCGGCGGCGCTACTCCACCGGCCGGCTGATCTCGCCGTAGAGCTCGGGGCGGCGGTCGGCGAAGTAGGTGTGGCCGCCGTCGTCCCCGCCGCGCGCTTTGTCGACCTCCGCGGCGTCGAGGTCCGCGCACACCACCTCATCGCCGGAGTCCGCGGCGGCGATCACCGATTCGCGCGAGTCGACGATCCGGCTCGCTCCCAGGAACTTGCCGTGCGCGCCTGGCCCCGCGTGGTTCGCGCTCGCCGGGAGTCGCGTCGATGCGCTCCTGGACGGCTGCGCGCAGCCTGTCCGGATCGTCGTGCAACGCGCCCTCGAAGAACTCGACCTCGTTGCGCAGGACCTCACAGCTGATGATCTTGGGTAGGGCGTCCATCGCTTCAAGGTGACAGGACCACGATGGTCCTGTCGCGTGGGCGCGCGTGGCGCGTGGCGGGCGAGTGCTCCGTCGCGTCGCCTGCGGTAGCATGAGCAGCGCTTTCCCGGAGGCATTATCGTCGCGACGCGGGCGGCACGAGCGGCTCGCGCGCTTGACAAGGAGGATCCCGTGAGTGTGCAGAAGCTGCTCGTCGCCGGCCTCGACGTCGTGAAGTGACGCGCCGCGAGGTGAAGCGATGACCGCCGCGCGCCAAGGGTACGTGCAGATCTACACCGGGGACGGCAAGGGCAAGACGACGGCCGCTCTGGGGCTCATCGTCCGCGCCCTCGGTCAGGGCTTGCGGCCGGCCGTCCTGCAGTTCATGAAGTCCGATCCCAGCTGGGGCGAGGTCGTGACCCTCAAGAAGCTCGGCGTGCCGGTCGAGCAGTGCGGGCTGAACCACTGGGTGATCAAGGGCGAGGCCTCGGAAGAGGACCTCGCCGCGGCGGCTGCGGGCCTCGCGAAGGCTCGGGCGCTGGTCGACAGCGGCGACTACGACCTTGTCGTCCTGGACGAGCTGATCACGGCCGTGTTCTTCGAGCTGGTCCCCGTGGACGACGTGCTCGCCATGATGGCCGCGAAGCCGTCCACGGTGGAGCTCGTCATGACCGGCCGCTGCGCGCCCGAAGAGCTCGTGGCGGCGGCCGACCTCGTCACCGAGATGCGGCCGCTCAAGCACTACTACGACGCGGGCGCCGCGGCGCGCCCCGGCATCGAGTTCTGAGCGCCGGCGGGCGAGGGGCGGCTACGGCCGCCCCGCCCGCCGTTCGCGCGCCAGCGCGCTACGCGGAGCTCCGTCGGCGCCAGATGAACGCGAGGATGCCGGCGGCCACCAGGATGACGCCGGCGATCAGCCAGGGTCGCGGGTCCAGGTACTCGTCGGCGCCGGACGCCGTGGCCGTGTGTCAGGTAACGACGCCTGGTCCCTTGCGCTGGACGTAGGCGACGTAGCGCAAGACCAGCCCGGCTCCGGCGAGTAGTCCGAAGGCGGCTCGCGACACGGCTCCTCGGGCGACCAAGACCAGCACGACCACCACGACGAGCGGAGCCACCAGGATCTGCAGCGAGAGCGAGGCGGGCGTCGCCGCGGCGCCGAGCGCGGTCCACAGGACGAACCACGCCCAAGCCCTCAACTCGCGTGGCGCCCAGGCCGAACTCGCGACTCCGCGGGCGATGGTAGGATTACGCCTGTGACCCACACGCTCATCTATCCGCACACTACCGTGCACAACGCCGCCGGCCATCTTGAGATCGGCGGCTGCGACGTCGTGGACCTGGCGCACGAGTACGGCACGCCGCTGTTCATCTACGACGAGCAGTCGGTGCGCGACCAGTGCCGCGCCTATCACGCGGCCTTCGGCGCGCGCACCGACCTCTACGAGATCGTCTACGCGAGTAAGGCCTTCATCTGCCGCGCGATGTGCGAGCTGGTCGCACAGGAAGACCTCTCGCTGGACGTCGCCACCGGCGGCGAGCTGGCTGCCGCCCGCGCCGCCGCCTTTCCGCCCGAGCGCATCTACTTCCACGGCAACAACAAGTCCGTCGCCGAGATCGAGTTCGGACTCGACGTCGGCATCGGGCACTTCATCGTCGACTCGTTCGAGGAGATCGAGCGCCTCGAGGCCGCCGCCGCCGCGCGCGGGCAGCGCCAGCAGGTCCTCGTGCGCGTCACCCCCGGGGTGCGGCCCGCGACGCACGACTTCGTGCAGACCGGCCAGCAGGACAGCAAGTTCGGGTTCGGGCTCGCGGACGGCCGCGCGGAGGAGGCAGTGCGCCGCCTCCACGACGCGGCCCACCTCGAACTGGTCGGGGTGCACGCCCACATCGGCTCGCAGATCTTCCTGCTCGACTCGTACCGGCGCGAGGTCGAGGTGCTGTTCATCGCGCTCGACGACTGGCGCCGCGACTTCGGCTTCGGGTGCCGCATCTTCAACATGGGTGGCGGCCTCGGCATCCGCTACACCGAGGCCGACAAGCCGAGTTCGATCGCCGAGTTCGCCGAGGTGAGCGTCTCCGCGGTGCGCGAGGGGGCCGAGCGACACGGCATGGTGATGCCCAAGCTCTTCGTGGAGCCCGGGCGCAGCATCGCCGGCAAGGCCGCCGTGACGGCGTACACCGTCGGCACGGTCAAGGTGATCCCCGGGGTGCGCACCTACGTGGCCGTCGACGGCGGCATGAGCGACAACCTGCGGCCGATGCTCTACGACTCGCGCTACGAAGCCATGCTGGCGAGCAAGGCCGAAGCGCCGGCGACAGAAGTGGTCACCATCGCCGGCAAGCATTGCGAGTCGGGCGACGTGCTGGTGCGGGACGTGCACATCGCCCCCCCTGAGCCCGGCGACATCCTCGTGACGCCGGGCACCGGCGCCTACGGCTACGCCATGGCCAACAACTACAACGCCCAGCCGCGCCCGGCCGTGGTCATGGTCGCGGAAGGACGGGCGCGCATCATCATCGCGCGAGAGACCTGGGAGGACGTTCTGCGTCTGCAGCGCCCGTTGGGGCCGTGACGCGGTGAGCTTCCCCAGACTCCGGAGGGCACCACAGTGGACAAGGTAGGCATCGGACTCCTCGGCTACGGCACCGTCGGCTCCGGGGTCGGCAAGCTGCTGGCCAACAACGCCGAGGACGTCACCCTCGCGACCGGCAAGCAGGTGTATCTCAAGCGCGTGCTCGAGAAGGACCCGGGATTCACCGCGCCAGGCCTCGACCCGGCGCTGCTCACGACGCGCTTCGAAGACATCCTCGAGGACCCCGAGATCGACATCGTCGTGGAGCTCATCGGCGGCGTCGGCGCGGCGCTCGACTTCCAGCTCCGCGCGCTGCGCGCCGGCAAGAACGTGGTGACCGCCAACAAGCAGTTGCTGGCGCAGCACGGCGCCGAGCTGTTCGCGGCCGCGGAGAGCACCGACGTGCATCTCCGCTTCGAGGCCAGCGCCGTCGGCGCCGTGCCCGTCATCAAGGTCCTCCGCGAGTCGCTGGTGGCCGCCCGGGTCAAGACGATCTTCGGCATCGTCAACGGCACCACGAACTACATGCTCAGCGCCATGGCCGAGACGGGCGCCGAGTACGACGACGTGCTCAAGGAAGCGCAACGGCTCGGCTACGCCGAGGCCGACCCCACCGAGGACGTCGGCGGCAAGGACGCGGCTGCCAAGATGGCGATCCTCGCCTCGATCGGTTTCCACAGCCGCACGGGCCTGGACGACGTGGACTACGAGGGCATCAGCGGCGTGACGTCCGCTGATATCGCCCACGGCGCGCGCCTCGGCCTCGTGGCCAAGCTGCTGGGCGTCGCCAAGCTCATCGACGGCCGCATGAACGTGCGCGTGTACCCGGCGTTCATCCCCAGGTCGCACCCGCTGGCCGGGGTCACGGGCGCCTACAACGCCGTCTTCCTCGAGAGCGACGCCTTCGACAAGATCATGCTCTTCGGCCCGGGCGCCGGCAGCGTGCCCACCGCCTCGGCGGTCATCGGCGACATCATCTCGGTCGTCAACACCGTGAAGGGCAGCTTCGTGCAGAACTGCCTGTGCTACAAGGACGTGCCGTTCTTCGCCGACGCCGACATGGTGTCCAGCTTCTACCTGCGCCTGCGGGTGAGCGACCAGCCCGGCGTGCTGGCCAAGATCGCATCCCTCTTCGGCGACCACGGCGTGAGCATCGCCTCGATGGTGCAGGAGGGCGGCGGCGGCGGCGCCGAGCTCGTGCTCCTGTTGCACCCCGTGCGCGAGGCTCAGTTCTTCGCCGCCCTCGACAAGATGAAGATGCTGCCCGACGTGCAGGGCGAGCCCGCCTTCATCCGCGTCGAGGGCGAGACCTGAGTGTGAAGGAGGCAGTCATGGACAAGGGCAAGAAGGGGCGCATCGGCATCCTCACCGGCGGGGGCGACGTGCCGGGCCTCAACCCGGCCATCCGCGGCGTCACCCAGCGCGCCCTGCATGAGGGCTTCGACGTCGTCGGCATCCGCCGCGGCTGGGCCGGCCTCGTAGAGCTGCGCCGCGAAGCGGAGGCGGACAACTCGGAGTGGGTCGTGCCGCTCACCGCGGAGCTCGTGGACCGGCACGCCTACACCGGCGGCACGTTCCTCCACTCCTCGCGCACGCGGCCCAGCGCCGTGCCGGCGAAGGACGTCCCCGAGCACCTGAGGGGCAAGTACGCGGCCGAGAAGAACGACCTCACCGACGAGGTGCTCGCCAACCTCGAGTTCCTGGGGGTCGACTACCTGGTCCCGGCCGGCGGCGACGACACGCTGGGCTACGGCGTGGAGTTGGGCCGCCGCGGGTTTCCCGTGGTGGCGCTTCCCAAGACGATGGACAACGACGTGCCCGGCACCGACTACTGCATGGGCTTCAGTACCTGCGTGTCACGCACCATCGAGTATGCCCAGCAGGTCACGAGCTCGGCGGCTTCGCACGAGCGCATCGTGGTGCTCGAGGTGTTCGGGCGCTACGCGGGCTTCACGGCGCTGCTGCCCACGTTCGCCGGCGCTGCTCAGCGCTGCCTCATCCCCGAGCACGAGTTCGACGTGGAGCGCCTCGCCGAACTGCTCGTGGCCGACCGCAACGCGCACCCCGACCGCCTCTCCGTCTGCCTGGTCAGCGAAGGCGCCATGCCGGCGGGCGGCGAGATGGTCTTCCAGGGCGGCGAGAAGGATCAGTTCGGGCACGCCAAGCTCGGCGGCATCGGCCAGCGCGTGAGCGCCAGGGTCAAAGAGCTCGCGCCGCGCTTCAACGGCGGCCGCAAGATCGACATGATCAGCATGAGCCTGGGCTACCTGGTGCGCAGCGGGGCGCCCGACGCGGTGGACTGCATCGTGCCGACCGCGTACGGCAACCTCGCCGTGGACCTCATCCTGCGCGGCGAGACCGGCCGCATGGTCGCGCTCACCGACGGCAAGTACGGGTCGGTGCCCATCGGCGAGGTCGTGGCCACCAAGAAGGTGGTCGACGTCGCGCGCTGCTACGACACCGAGCGGTATCGCCCCAAGTACGACGGCCTGGCGGGCCTGCCGATGATGGTACTCGGCGGCGCCGGCTGATGCCGGCGGCGAGACCGGCGGACGGCCGCTGACGTGATGCGCAAACGCATCCTGCTCGTGCCGGACGGCATGGCCGACGAGCCGCAGGCGGCGCTCGGCGGCCGCACGCCGCTCGAGGCCGCCGACACGCCGTGCATGGACGGGCTGGCGCGCGGCGGTGTCGTGGGGCTCGTGCGCACCATCCCCGAAGGCATGGCGGCCGGCAGCGACGTCGCCAACCTGGCCGTTCTCGGCTACGACCCGGCGGCCGTCTTCAGCGGGCGCAGCCCGCTCGAGGCCGCCAGCATCGGCGTCGAGCTCGGCCCCGACGACGTCTCGTACCGCTGCAATTTCGTGACGATCGTCGACGGTGTGATGAAAGACAACACCGGCGACCACATCTCCAACGAGGATGGCCGCCGCTTGATCGCCGCCTTGCAGGCCGCGCTGGGCGGCGGCCCGTTCGAGTTCTACGCTGGCGTGAGCTACCGCAACCTGCTCGTGTGGCGCGGCGGCGAGCTCGTGCCCTGCACGCCGCCGCACGACATCCTCGATCGCGCCGTCGACGGCTACGTTCCCGGCGTCGCTCTGGCGGGCGGCGCCCCTGCTTCGCCGACCAGCCAGACATTAGCTGACCTGCAGGAGCGGGCCCACGAGGTTCTCGCGCCGCTGCGGCCGGGCACCGACATCTGGCTGTGGGGCGAGGGCAAGTCGCCCAGCTTGCCTCGCTTCCGCGATCTCTACGGGCTCAGCGGCGCCGTCGTCGGGGCCGTGGACCTGGTGCGTGGCATCGGCCGGCTGGCCGGCCTCGACGTGATCGACGTGCCGGGCGCCACCGGCGACCTCGACACCGACTACGGCGCCAAGGCGCGCGCCGCCGTCGCGGCGCTGGACGACCACGACCTCGTGTGGGTGCACGTCGAGGCGCCGGACGAGGCGGCCCACATGGGCGACCTGCGCGCCAAGGTGCGCGCCATCGAGCGCGTCGACGCCGAGGTGCTGGCCCCCATCCTCTCGGCGCCGCAGCGGCCGGCCGCTATGGTGCTGCCCGACCACCACACGCCACTCTCCACGCGCACGCACGCCGATCCGCCCGTGCCGTTTGTCATCAGCGAGCCGCTCCCGGGTTCGGGCGGCGGCGGCGCGCTGACCTTCGGAGAGGCCGACGCCGCCGCCACCGGCCTGCTGGTGGCGAGCGGCGCCGAACTCATGCGCCTGTTCCTCGAGGCTACGGGGTAAGAACTCCGCGTCGCCCGCGGGCCTTGATCTCACACCAGCGAAGCACGAGAGCGAATCATGACCACGTCGCCATCACAACACGAGCGCAGCTCCGCAGGCCAGGAGCGGTACGTTGGAGCCGCCGGAGAACCGGTGGTCACGACGAGTGCCGAACGCTACGTTATGAGCGGCGGGCGCACCCCGCGCCTGGCGATCAAGGAAGGCGACCTCTTCCTGTACAGCGACGCGCTCGGCCAGGCGCCCGGTAGCGAGAACTCGGTGCTCGGCCTCTTCTACCACGACACGCGCTACCTCAGCCGGCACGAGCTCACGATCGCCGGCCGCCAGCCGGTGCTTCTCTCATCGACGGCCGAGCGCGGCTACGCGGCCACCGTGGAGCTCACCAACCTCGAGGCGCGCACCCCGGACGGGCGCACGCTCCCGCAGGCGAGCGTGCACGTGCGGCGCACGCGCTTCCTCGCCGACCGCCTGCACGAGCTGCTGCGGGTTCACAATTTCCATCACCACGACGTCGACCTCGTGCTCGACCTGTACTTCGACGCCGACTTCGCGGATTTCTTCGAGGTGCGCGGACTGCGGCGCCGCAAGCGCGGGACGCGGCTGGCGCCGAAGGTCGAGGGCGACCACCTCACGCTCGCCTACCTCGGCCTGGACGACGTCGTGCGCGAGACTGTGGTCAACTTCACCGACCCTCCTGAGTCGGTGAAGCAGGGCCGGGCGCGCTATCGCCTGCGGCTGGCGCCCGGGGAGCGCGCCGTCTTGCGCTACGACGTGAGTGTCGTCGCGCCGGACGCACCCGAGCCGCGCGAGGGCGACTTCAACGCCAAGCTCGGCGCCCTGCGTCACGAGCACGAGCGCTGGGACTCCGGCGCCACCGACATCTTCACCGACAACGAACAGGTGAACCACGTGCTGCGCCGCGGCCAGGACGACCTGCGCATGCTGGCTGCCACCGTGAACGGCGAACGTATCGCGCTGTCCGGCCTCCCCTGGTTCGTGGCGCCCTTCGGGCGCGAGCTGCTGCTGGTCGGCCTCGAGACGCTGCTCCTCGACCTGCGCTGGTCGCAGGCGGCCGTGGACTTCCTGGGCCGCGCCCAGGGCACCCACGACAGCGTCTTCAGGGAGGAGCAGCCCGGCAAGATCATGCACGAGCTGCGCCGCGGCGAGCTCGCCAACCTCCACGCGATCCCGCACACGCCGTACTTCGGTTCGGTCGACGCGACGCCGCTGTGGCTGCTCGCGGTCGCCGAGCTCACGATGTGGACCGGCGACCTCGACGGCTTCGACTTCCGCCGCGACGCCGTGGACGCCGCGCTCGCCTGGCTGGACGTGTACGGCGACTTCGACGGCGACGGGTTCGTGGAGTACGAGTGCCGCTCGCGGGCCGGCCTGCGCAACCAGGGCTGGCGCGACGCCGGCGACGCCGTCCTTCACGCCGACGGCTCGCAGGCCGCGGGCCCCATCGCCCTGGCGGAGACGCAGGGCTACGTGTACTACGCCAAACGTCGCCTCGCCGCCCTCTACGGGCAGCTCGGCGACGTGCAGCGCGCCGAGCGCCTCGCTCAGGAGGCCGACGATCTCAAGCGACGCTTCAACGAGCGGTTCTGGATGGAGGACGAGGGCTTCTTCGCGATGGCGTTGGACGGCGAGAAGAACCAGGTCAAGTCCGTCTGCTCGACCATCGGTCACGCGCTGTGGTCGCGCATCGTCGCCGACGAGCACGTGGCCGCCGTGGTCAAGCGCCTCATGGCGCCCGACATGTTCACGGGCTGGGGCGTGCGCACGTTCAGCAAGGACATGAAGGGCTACAACCCCGTGAGCTTCTACAACGGCAGCGTCTGGCCCTACGACACCGCTATCATCGCCAACGGCATGAAGAAGCAGGGCTACGTGCAGGAGTCCAACCGCTTGGCCTGGGGCCTCGTGGAGGCCGCCGTGGCGCACGAGTACTCGCGTCTGCCGGAGATGTTCTGCGGCTTCACGCGGCAGTCGATCAACAAGCCCGTGTCGTTCCCCATGGCCTGCTCACCCGACGCCTGTTCGGCGGGCGCCCTGTTCATGATCCTCCAGTCGATGGTGGGCATCTACGCGCAGGCCGAGGAGAACATCGTGTACGTCCACGACCCGGAGCTGCCCAAGTGGCTGGGCGAGGTGACGCTGTCCAACCTCAAGGTGGGTCGCACGACCATGCGGCTGCGCTTCCGCCGCGAGGGCAGCCAGACCACCTTCTCCGTGCTCGACAAACAGGGTCCGGGGCGTATCGTGGTGGTGGAATGACCATGGCGCAGCTGACCCTCGCCCACATCTCCGATCTGCACGCCGGCTCGCCGTACTTCGTGCCCACGCTCATGGACCGCGTGGTCGTCGAGCTCAACGAGTTGCGGCCCGACATCGTCCTCTGCACCGGCGACCTCACCGAGATGGGCTTCCGTCAGGACTATCTCGTGGCGCAGGAGTATCTGGAGCGCATCGAGTGCCCGCGGCTCGTCGTGATCCCCGGCAACCACGATGCCCGCAACGTCGGCTACGTGCATTTCGAGGAGCTCATCGGCCCCCGCTGGCAGACGCTGCAGTTCGACGAGGTCACCATCGTGGCCGTCGACTCTTCGGAGCCGGACCTCGACCACGGGCAGATCGGCCGCGCGCGCTACGACTGGCTCAAGGACAAGTTCTCGGGACCGGCCACGTTTCGCATCTTCATGCTGCACCACCACCTTCTGCCGGTGCCCGGCACCGGGCGCGAGCGCAACATCGTCTACGACGCCGGCGACCTCCTCGAGGTGCTGCAGGAGTGCGGCGTCAACCTCGTGCTGGGCGGGCACAAGCACGTGCCCTACGCTTGGCGTCTCGAGCGCCTGTTCGTGATCAACGCCGGCACCTGCAGCTCGCAGCGCCTGCGCGGCCACACCAAGGCCTGCTACAACATCGTGCGGCTCGACGGCGACCGCGTGGAGGTGGTGCGCAAGTACCCCTTCCACGGCACGGAGACGCTCATCGACTTCGTGCCGTCCACGGCGTCGTTCGAGAAGTACATGTGTCCCGTTCCCGAGGAGGATGGCCGATAGGGGAGACCCTGCCGCGCGCCGTCGTGGTGATCGACGGCGAGCACTATCCGCCCGTGGTGGCCGCCGCGCTCGATGGGCTGCGGCAGCGCTACGATGTGGTTGCCGGCATCTTCGCCGGAGGCTGCGAGAAGCTGCGCGGCGGCGGAGCCGCCGCGCCAGGTCTCGCGGCCGGGCCGGGTGCGGGCCTCGACGGCTTGGCGAGGGAGCTCGGCCTGCCGTGGCTCGCCGGTGTCGAGC
>Ga0209386_1001116_pt1 | contig 11517 bp, 10 predicted proteins | sample NGEPertwo_FD_184510 | JGI IMG/M metagenome (GOLD analysis project Ga0209386, IMG submission 184510) | Arctic peat soil microbial communities from the Barrow Environmental Observatory site, Barrow, Alaska, USA - NGEE Permafrost154B-two... | ecosystem: Environmental > Terrestrial > Soil > Wetlands... | reverse complement strand
AATAATGATTTCCTGTTTCGTATACATACTTATCATGCATTAAAAATGAGATTTTATTCTCACTTTGTTATGACTAGTGGTATACTTCTCGATTGAAAAGGGGGGTAGTTCTTAACTGAAATAAACACATAATAATGAAACGTAGCATTACGAACCTCCATAATTGAATTCGCTTTAATCTTAGAATCCAAATATTTTTGTGATTTTTCAAGGAATTCAATGGTTGTATACATCCAGAAAGGCACATTTGCATGAAACTCAATCTCATCAATTAATTCTTCGCGAGGTCGCTCTGGTTCACCTCTTTTTTTCAAATTCCACCAATCTTCTTTAACATCATCAGTTATCAATACTATTGGTTTATTGATTGCTTTGGCATATTCAATTATCTGTTTCCAGATTATTAAATCACCAAAAATCTGAAATCCAGATTTCTCTTCTAAATCTTTGTATCCTGGAGGAATTGAATATTTATATCTAAATTCACCTTCTTTGGCAATTTCAGTCAGTTGCTGATAGTTAAATTCTTTGCCAACTTTGAAATACTTATTAAAAGCTATAGAAACATCATCTTTTTCACTCAATTTTTCAATCTCACTGATTCGTTCATCAATCTCGCTTTTAAGCTTTTCTTTAAATTTATCAAACTCAATATCAAAACTTTCAAAAACATTTTCCGAAATGTGTGGATGCTTATTTTCTTTCTTTGATTTGTTTCTTAGTTGTTTATATTGTTCGTCAATCTTAACCAAGTGTTCTGTCAATAATTGTTGATATTTTGAAATTGGTTTTTTGAATGTAACTTCTTTGTTTTTTAAAAACTCAAATTCAACATGCTGAGGAATCCAAAGCCTTTCTTTAATAACTTTGAGAGTCGTATCAAATATGTTTTTCCTCGTGTCAACTGAATAATCATAAAAATTGAGTAGAGAGGAACTATCAAATACAAAAAGACAGTCACTCCATAATGTCTTCTCTTTATCAGAATCAATTTGATATTTATCTAAGTTTTGTTTCATGCAGTATCTTATTTAAACTTGTTGGCAACGTTCCGCAAATACACGCAGGGCGGGAGTTTCCCGATGAACTTCCTACGAAGAGTTGCTTTTCGAATACTAATTTCTTGTCAACGAAGCACCGAACCCCGGCTTGCGGGTATTTTGCTGTTATGGGGCGGTTTTATGTAAATTTCAATGTTGCTTTGTCAATTGTTTTTTTCCAAAAATAGGATATCGAGTAGGATGAAATTGCTATTATTAACCCAATATCTCTAATTATAAAATTGTCTAACTTGGTATAAATAAATCCCAAAATTAAAATAGCAAAATAGTAAATCATTGCGATTATAATGAGAGAATCGAAAATCTGTCCAATTTGCTTCTTCTTATTTGTCTTAAACCAATCCTTGAAATTATCATTGTCAGGCTTTTTCCTTAAAAGCTTCTCGAACTCAATATTTGATTTGCGATACTTTTTCAGTCGACCAAGACATACGCCCTTTAAAAAAGTCAAACTCTCAAAATATTGATTATACCATTTTGACCTACCTTTGAGCTTTTCTAAATCTCTGTCAATTTCGTTAAGCACTGTAAACGCTTTTTTATGATTGCCTGTCAAATTTAAAGAATCTGCATATTTAAACATCTTAATTGGCAAGACATATTCAATTTCTTCTTTTCGTCCACTTAATAGCAAATCGTTGAAGAAATCTAAATTTTTCTCATACATGTCAATGTACTCAGAATTTTCTCTTTTAGAGTCAAAATATACTTGCAATTTACTTTTAGAATTCATTAGATGCTGATCTTTTTAACTGCCCCATAACGTTTCGCAAATACACGCAGGGCGGGGATTTTACCCGAAAATCGTCCTTGATGAATTGCATTTCGAATACTGATTTACAGTCAACGAAGCTGAAACCCCCGGCTTGCGGGTATTTTGCTGTTAACGCCAGTATTTTGGTCACTTGAAATAACAATAATTATTTGTCAAATTAAGTATTTCGTCCAAAAAAATCGCTGTCTCTCAGCGAATTCTCTATCAAACTCCAAAAGTTTCTCAACCAAATTATCGGTTGATTTGTCAATGGAATTTTAAAACTCAAAAATTCTCATGTCGAAATTCTCCGATTGCATGTCCTCGAAATATTAAAAACTTGTCCGAGAATACGTTTCCAACCCGAAAGCTGTGTCAAACCGAATATGCAAACTTTGTCCGCGAAAGCGTTTCCAGTTGCAGTCTGTGTCAAGTTGTACATGAACGTTTTGGTCGAAATCATCTCTCAAAAAGCGAAAACCTGTCAAACCGAACCGACCTAAAAACCAATTTTTTAAAACCCTGTCGAACAACTCAGCTCTGTCGAACCCCGAAAAACTCTCAAGCTGCATGAACCTGAATCTTAGAAATATCTGTCAAACAACGAAATTCTCTCAAGTTGCCGGAATTCTCAAATTGAAATAATTTTCAATACCCGAAAAATGTTTCAAGTGGCGACATAATATTGGCGTTAACGTTCCGCAAATACACGCAGGGCGGGAGTTTACCCATGAACTTCCTACGAGAATTGCTTTTCAAAAACTAATTTTATGTCAACGAAGCAACGAAACCCGACTTGCGGGTATTTTGCTGTTATGGGGGCGGTTTTCGATTCCTTGAAACATTTGTATATTTTTCATTTTGTAAAACACTAATTTACGCTGTCTGTCCTAAAATTCCGAGTCTAAAAGCAAAATTTTCTCAACTAAATTCTCCGCGAAATTGTCCACAAAGTTTAAAAACTCTGTCCGCGAAAACGTTTCCGATTGCAGTCTCTGTCAAGTTGAAAATGAACGTTTTGGTCGAAATTATCGCCTCTCTCAAAAAGCAAAAACCTGTCAAACCGAACCGACTTAAAAACCAATTTTAAAATTTTCTCAAAGAATTCGGTTCTCTAAAAATGTGGGAAACTGTCAAAACCGAAAACTTAAAAACTAAAATTCAAATCTCTCTCAAAGGCTCGGCTCTGTCGAACACTGAAAAACTCTCAAGTTGCCGGAATCCAAATTTTAAAAGATACCTGTCAAAAAACGAAATTGTCTCAACTTGCTGAACGGTCAATTTTAAAAATCTGTCAAAAACCAATTACGTTTCAATAAGCGAGTAAACTGCCCCATAACGTTCCGCAAATACACGCAGGGCGGGAGTTTCCCGATGAACTTCCTACGAAGATTTGCATTCCAAATTTACTAATTTCCGGTCAACGAAGCTGGATGCCCGGCTTGCGGGTATTTTGCTGTTAACGCCATGTTGTTATTTTTTTTTTCTTTATTTTTTCATTTTTTTGTTCAGTGTCGGAGATGCTTCGCCACTTCAGTCCCAGTCGAACGGTCAATTCCGATTTGTCAAGGCACAAAAGTGTCGATTCGTAAATTCCTTATATTCCCTACTTTCCATCTCCGTCTATATTTTAAAATTTGATTCCATATCAAATGGTGAAAATGTGTCAAAACCCAATGTTTCAGCGGATTATGTATCAAACTGCAAAACTCTATCGAAAAAAGTAAACCTGTCAAACCCAGAAAACCTAAAAACACTTTTAATAATTGCTCAAATAACTCCATTTTCTCTCAAAACCGATTCCGTTTCAAATGGTGAAAATGAGTCAAAACCCAATTTGCCAGCGGATTCTGTGTCAAACTGCTAAATTCTCTCGAAAAAGCGGAAACCTGTCAAATCCAGAAAACCTAAAAACCTTTTTAAAAATTTCTCAAATAACTCGGCTTTGTCGATAATCGAAGCAGTTTCAGACAACTACAAACCAATTTTTTGTCAAACCTGCACAACGTTTCAAAGTGCGACTACAATTGGCGTTAACGTAGGAAGCTACACGCAGGGGCGGATTGCGGGCGATTTCCTGTCAAGCCGAAAAACTGCTTGAGCGGAAAGATACCCATCGAAAACCACTGCTGCCGCACTTGACGGGTAGCTGAAGTTATGTGCCGTTTTTTGTTGTTGGTTTAAATATCAATTCCTCTAAATAATCCTGCGATGGGACAAATCCTAATTCAATTATTTTCATAAGTGCATTTCTAAGATGAATATACGAACTTACAACCGGCGAATAGTCAATTTCTTTTGCTGTATGAGCAACAATAGAACGGTCATTATAAAGATGAGATAACTCTTTAAAAACCTCCAGTCTCTTATCTCCATGCTCTTGCAGAAATGCAGCAAGATTTGAAGAAACTCTATATTTTAATTCACCTGTATTTGGGGAAAATAATTGTTCTATAGCTCCCCAAATATTTATCAGAGATGTAGATGGTTTTCCTTGAATACTAGCAGAGTCAAATGCTTTAAACGCTAAATAGAATTTTGAATTCTCCTTTAATAAAGTAACTGTTCTTTTCCAATTTTCTTTGAGCCAACACAAGTCGTCTATTGATAAAAAAGGCTTTACATTTTCTACTGGCGAGAATATTCTATTCTTTGTTTCGAAAGGGAAAATCGTTGGTTCTTTCTCACTTTCCGGTATTTTACTGAATGAAATGTCCGAAATAGCAGAAACAACCAAATATGGAAAGCAACTTAACCTAATAAGACTAGCAATGATCCATATCATTTCTTCACTATCAAAATTGTCATTAAACTCTTTTAGCAAAGGCATTTCAATTTCAACTAAAATGTCAAAACTAATTCCACCTTTAGCTGATTTCCATGGACCTTCGTGATGTTTGTATTTTCCGGGAGGTTTAAAAGCCATCATAAATGGGGCAAATAAATGAGCATAGGTCTTTCTAATGAAAATTCCTTCTCCTAGATCAAATTCATTTTCGGTCATCTCAATCTTAGAAAGTCCACCAAATAATATTTCCATGCTTTGTCTCATCTGTCGCACTTAAAATGGCACATAACGTTCCGCAAATACACGCAGGGCGGGAGTTTCCCGATGAACTTCCTACGAAGTATTGCTTTTCAAATTTATTAATTTCCTGTCAACGAAGCAGCGAAACCCGACTTGCGGGTATTTTGCTGTTAACATTAGTTATTTATAATATTTTTTCCATATTTCATCCAATTCCTTTCCTGTCCGTCCATATTTTTTAATAAAGGAAGCTACACCTTTATATCTTGATTTAATATCTTCTCTTTCCTCATAAACTTTAGAATAGGACTCTTTAATTGGTTTATCTAACAATATTTTGGAATATTTAAATTTATTTTCTCCTTCTAAAATTACGAGTGCTTTATATTTTAGTCCGATTATTGCTCTCTCAAAATCTTCCCTGTCAAAGTCAAATGATTGACTTTCCAATTCTATTAAACTGTCATTATGTTGGATATCAAAAACTAGAAAATAGTGGTGGATTCTATTACTTTCAGTCTCATATTTATAAGTCAATCTGCATTCAACTTCTGTTCCATAATTTTTAATCATTTCTCGTGCATTTTCTCGCGATTTATCTGCAACCTGTCCTAAATATGCAATTCCAATAATAACTGCAATGGCAATAGAAAAAAATATTATTCCAGCAAATTTCAGAGAGATATTTGGCGAATCTTTCTTGTTCTCAGTTAACTTTTTCTCAGTTGTCATAGCAGTTGAATCCGGCTTTTTTTATAATTAATGTTAACGTCTCGCAAATACACGCAGGGCGGGAGTTTCCCGATAAATTTCCTACGAAGTATTGCATTTCAAAATTTCAATTTCCTGTCAACGAAGCAATGAAACCCGACTTGCGGGTATTTTGCTGTTAGGCACAGGGCTTTATGCGATTAAGTAAACTAATAAAGGAATTAATAATACAAGCAAATAGCCACCGACTGTATGTAAATAATATCTAAAGTTGATATAAAACACAAATATCCCTTTGAACTTGATATTATATTCAGATCTATTATTACACATAAACATTAAGTAATCAAGTCTTGTATGATTTTCATAATTATCTAAAATTTTATAGTATTCGGTGCTTATTTTTTGTAATTCTTCATTACTTGGCAGTTGTTCTGTATTTTTCCAAAGACAAATCTTATCGTATATCTCGTTAATTTTCCGACCACATTCATGGTATTTATCCGCCCTCATTTTGTAATTTTTTGAAGCCAAAATGAGTGAAACTACCAACACTAATACAGAAAGGCAAATCGTTGAGAAAGTAATATTCATTTCGGACAAAAGAGTAGTTCGATTAGGAAGAATAATTGTAAGATTTAAAGAAATGATATATACCGAAACTATACTTATAGTGATGGTTGACCATTTATCATGAAGTTCTAATCTATTTGCAGCAATAAATCTTGCACCTTTGGTTTCCCATAGTTTCTTATACCAACGATTGATTTCTTTCTCCATAATTATTGTTTTAAAAGGGGCTACTTAGTATAACATAAGGACAATTTTTCCATAAAGGAAATCTAAGCGCAAAATGCGTTTATTTTACAAATACTTGCCAAGCAAGTCCCACAAATGTGGAAGTAGCCCCTTAGAATTTTAAACATATTTATATCCTAAATCCTTTTCAACTTTTTTTATCTGTCTACTTTTATATTTATGAAACAAGAAATCTATTTCAGAATCCTTGTGGTTAAAATCAGGATCAATTTTCCCTCTATATATTAGAAAATTTCTTTTCCGTCTAATACTGTCAAAATCATCATAATTACAAAGATAACTTTTTGACCCATTATGTTTTATTACTCTGAACGTTCTCGATAATTTTTTTAATTTTTTTGGTGCTCTATAATCAAACGAATGTAAGGATAAAAAGAAACTGTTAACAATATTATCAATTTTAAAAAGTAGACTTTCATCATTCATTTCTGAAAAATAAAACAACCAACCATAATTTCTTGATGATGATATGATACCTGTTATTGTTTCATTAAGCTCTTCAATAAATACTTCCTTAAATCTGTCATCGTCAATTAACCAATTTGGTCTACTATTTTTGTTTTGTAAACCATTTTTAAACCACGTAAACTTACCTGCAATTCTTCTAATAAAAAGTTCAACATTGGCATCTGCGATTGAAATATTTCTATTTGTTATTTTATAACTTAAAAAAGTAAAACCTGCTTCTAAAAAATCTTTTTCCGTCTTTTTATCGTTTAGGTTAAGGTTCACTGCTTCTAAAGCTTTCTTGATATTATTATAACGATAATCAGATATTTTCTCTTTATCAAGAATTAAAATATCATCTACATATCTTTGATAAAAGTATTTTCGTTTGTCAATTACCTTGTCAACATCGGATAAAAATATCTGTGCTAAAATATTCGAAATAGATAAACCTTGTGGAACTCCTTTCTCTGTTATATATTTAAAATAATCATTTCTTTTCGTATGCACAGGAATAGAAGGTGTTGAGATGGCGCATTCAATTAGACTTACAATGCGCCTGTCAAGTCCTTTTGCTACTAATTTTTTAATTAATATTTCTCTATCAATCGTATCATAGAAATTTTTGACATCAAGTTTTATAAAGTATTCACTTCCTGTCAGATTAGACAAGTACTTTTTTATATCTTTAATATAGCTGTTGGGCAATTTTCTATTTACGTTTTCAGGAAAAGCATCGTGGAGCAGTTCTTTTATAGCCAATATTACAAGTCTATCTCTAAGAGTTGGTATTGATATTACTCTAGGAATTTTGTTTCTACCTTTAAGCTTTAGATTTTCAACAAACGGACTGAATTTGTACTCTCCTGAATTAACCTTTCTATTAATTATTTCAATTTCGTCTTTAAGTCTTTCATTGAAGATAAAAGAATTAATTTTGTCAATACCCTTAGAATTTGAATTACTAAGTTTTTCATTATATAACTCAGTCAAATATTCAGTGTTGAAATAAGTTTCAATTATCATAGTTCTGATTCTATATGGCTCTTAGCCTTGTGCCTAACGTAGGAAGCTACACGCAGGGGCGGATTGCGGGCGATTTCCTGTCAAGCCGAAAAGCAGCCCGAGCGGAAAGATGCCCACCGAAAACCACCGCTGCCGAACTTGACGGGTAGCTGAAGTTATAAACAGGGTTTCATTCTCTTAAAATAATATTTAAGTCCTTTAAAATCTCTGCCTTTTCTTCTGTCCTATAGATGTGTATTTTTCTTGAAACTAGATGAATCTTCTTTAAACTAAAATTACACCTTGTCAAAACTTGCCACATGATAGATCTAAATAGTTTATTGTTGTCTGCTAAAATGTATCTTCTACTTTTAAAAAAGCTTTCGTATGCCATAAATAACGCTGTAAAGTAAATGAATGGAATATAAAGAATTGTCAGTATAGGACTTAGGAAAAAAGTTCTCAGATTATTAATTGTAGCAAGTTTGTCAAAGTCGATTATCGCGTGGTAAATTGAAAAAATTATGACTGTAATACCATAAATTGAAAGGAGGAAATCAGATGCTTTTTTTGCAATTTTATGTTCTTCTTTAATTTCTCCAAACGCACTTGCCATTGCAAAGAATAGAATGATAGGTAAAGAAATTAGTTCAATTATTAGATTAAAGGAATAAAGGTTTGTCAAAAATTCGAGAAGAATTACGATTTTAAAACAATTTAAAAAAGCTTTTCTAAAATATCCTGTGTCGCTGGAAGTGTTGTTAATATTGAAAAGTAAAATAAATGCTACCCCAAAGGTCCAATATATTGTATCTTTCAACAACGAGAAATCCCAAATTTTAAATTGATAAAAAAGTCCAATAATGATTGCGATATAAAGAAGCATCAAAATGAATATGGTAAGAATTTTTCTATCAGTAAATGATTTTATCAGATTTACAACTGGCTCTCTCATTGACTTTTTACTCAGCGTCCAAACCAAAAACAGTATAACCCAGAAGAAAATCGAAATCTCTCGGTTATTAAAAATCTGTCCTATTTTAGTAATTGTTTCCAAATCTGGTCTAGTTTGTGTCAGTTTGAGTGCGTCCCTTAACCTTGTTTATAACGTTCCGCAAATACACGCAGGGCGGGAGTTCCCCGATGAACTTTCTACGAAGATTTGCACTTTAAATTATTAATTTCCAGTCAACGAAGCAGCGAAACCCGGCTTGCGGGTATTTTGCTGTTGAACCAAACCTAAAGGTAGCTTTACCTTCAGGTTTGGATTTTTCAACTCCATAATGTAATTTAAAACCTACCAATTAATGGTTAAAAATTATATGATGAAAAAAAAATTACAGTGGATGAAGATACAAGGTATTCTTCAACTCAACAAGGGAAAAGTGTATTAAAACATTATGAGCAACGATTAATTGTTGCCCATCGGTCTCCACAAACAGTGATAAGCTATCTGCGTAGTATTGAATTCCTTATGGATTTCCATGATGAAGATCCAAAGGAGCTTGAAATCGACCAGATTATTGACTTTCTGTACGACCTGAAAGAAGAAAAACAACGCAACTGGCGCACCATCAAGATTTATGTGGCTGGGTTACGCTGGTATTATCAGCACATGCTCGATGATGTAGAAACTGCAGTCTCTATTCCCTATCCGAAAGAAGAGAAAACACTTCCCAAAATAATCAGCCGGGAAGAACTTACCGATCTCTTTAATGCCTGTTCAAATCCCAAACACCGAATCATGTTCCGGTTAATTTATTCTTCGGGCTTGCGTCGTGGCGAACTCATCCGCCTTACACCTGAAGATATTGACACAAAAGATGGGAAATGCAGGATACGGATTTTAAATGGGAAAGGCAGGAAAGACCGCTACACCGTACTTTCAGGCAAAGTGCTGACCGAACTCCGGGAATATTACATGACCTGTCATCCCCGGAAATATCTCTTTAACGGCAGATTTAAAGGAGAACCAATGAGTGCAGAAGGATTGCGCCATGCGCTCAATGCAGCAGTTAAAAAGTCAGGTATCCGCAAAGAGGTAACCATGCATGTGTTAAGGCACTGTTTTGCCACACACAGCATCGAACACGGCATGAACATCAAGACCCTGCAATATCTTATGGGGCATAGTTCGGTGCAAACCACCATGATTTATCTGCACATAAGTGAAGTCCCTTTGGAACATGCCTTTAGCCCTATCGACAAATGGGAGCTGTAAAGCATACGCTGGGACAGGTGTTTGATCAGTTTATTGATCAGTACAGGAATCAATATCCCCTGACCGATTATCAGCAGCATGTTGTGGATAACATACGTCAGTGCCACACCGAAGCAATGGGCGGGCACTGGACCGCCTGCACCAATTGCGGGGAATTGAAAAAGCACTACAATTCTTGCGGAAATCGTCATTGCCCAACCTGCCAGGGAATAAACAAGGAACGGTGGATTCTTGAACGGTCGTACGACCTGCTACCGGTAAAATACTTTCATGTGGTGTTTACCGTTCCATCGCAACTTCGTGGACTGTTTCTGCAAAATCAAAGGTTGCTTTACAACCTGCTGTTCCGATGTGCCTGGGATACCATTGATGAGTTTGCCAAAGATCCACGCCAACAGATGATGGCCAAAGCCGGGATGATTGCTATTTTGCACACCTGGACGCAAAAGTTGTTGTACCACCCGCATGTGCATTGCATTGTTCCGGCAGGTGGCATCGACAAATCGAACCAATGGAAAACCAGCAAAGGAAAGAACGACTTCCTTTTTTATGTTCCTGCCGTTGCCAATAAGTTCAGGGGCAAGTTCCTGCACCATCTGCACCGCTATTATAAGTCAGGAAAATTAAAAGCTACCGGGAAACAGGCCATATTGCTTAATCCAAAAGTATGGTCTGAATTAAAGGACAGGCTTTACAAAACCAAATGGGTAGTGAACTGTAAAGAACCGTTCCGAGGACCCGAAACTGTTCTGGAATACCTGGGGAGGTATACTCATAAAATTGCCATCAGCAATTACCGGATAAAAGAAATATCGGGCACAACGGTAGGTTTTACTTATCTCGACCGCGCTGATGGAAATAAACAGAAATACCTTGAGTTGCCGGGAGTCCAGTTTATTCGAAGGTTTATGTGCCACATTGTGCCTAAAAGTTTTACTCGGATCAGACATTACGGGTTTTTGGCTACACGGGTAAAAACGAAACAATTGAAAGAAATCCGTGAGCTTTTGCATCATCCCGATCCGGGAGTCAAACCAAAGTTTACAGTGAGGGAAGTGATCAAAATTGTTTACGGACGTGATATTGATGTGTGTCAGTCGTGTATGCAAGGAGCCCTGCTGGTCGTCGAAAAATGGACAAAGGATAGGGCATCACCCATAGACTTTGGCCTACAGAAATGGGCTGTGTAGCACAGCTATTTTGTTTGCTTTGGGAAAAAAATGACCGACCCGATTTGTCGGAACAGGAATACTATGCCCCTATACTAAAAACAACCATGAAACAGAAATGGTGAATCCCGGAAAAGGAACAAATAACCTAAAAACAAACCCGTTGATACCAATACTGCCATCTATCAGCCAAAATTATCTTCAACAAAAAACAAAAAACAATAATAAAAACCCAATTGAATCTGCACAGCCCTGAATCCTTTCGGTTTGGCTCAACAGAGGGACAATCACAGTAGAGTCCC
>Ga0209386_1001115_pt1 | contig 11529 bp, 8 predicted proteins | sample NGEPertwo_FD_184510 | JGI IMG/M metagenome (GOLD analysis project Ga0209386, IMG submission 184510) | Arctic peat soil microbial communities from the Barrow Environmental Observatory site, Barrow, Alaska, USA - NGEE Permafrost154B-two... | ecosystem: Environmental > Terrestrial > Soil > Wetlands... | reverse complement strand
AAAGTCTGTGTGAACAATATAAAGTCAGCCGGACTCCTGTTAGAGAAGCCTTAAGACAACTTGAAATCGAAGGCCTTGTTGAAAATATTCCTAACAGAGGTTCTTTTGTTGTCGGTTTTACTTCTCAGGATATTAAAGACATATATGAACTCAGGAAAACTTATGAGATTCAAGCCGTGAAGTGGGCAATCGAAAGAATTGATGATGATGAACTGGACGAGCTGGGAGAGATTTTCGAATTCATGGAGTTTTATACAAAAAAACATGATATTGACAAGATGCTGAACATAAATTCGAATTTCCATCAGTTGATCTACACTTCTTCAAGGAATAAGATGCTTAGACAAGTACTTTCCTCTTATCAAATGTATATTAAATATAGCCGGGACAGAGGTTCTTACAGCAATGATTACCTTGAGATAGTACTGGAGGAGCATCGGGCGATATATAATGCTTTCCTGCAAAAGAACGAGACATTAGCAATAAATGCTATGCTGTCACATATGGAAAACTCTTATTTAAGACAATCTGAAGATTAAAGATTAAAGATTAAAGACTAAAGATTAAAGATTAAAGACTAATGGTAAATATAAAAAATAAAGGAGTATGAAAATTATTATGGTAACATTTGAACAAATAAAAGAAAGCAATGAAATAACAACCTACATTAAAAAAGGGAATGATCTGTTAGGAGCCATAGGTTATACGGAACATGGTTTTGCTCATGCGGGTAAGGTTTCGGAAAAAGCAGAGAATATACTTCGACTTTTAGAATATCCAGACCGGATGGTTGAACTCGGAAAAATAGCAGCTTACATGCATGATATCGGCAACTGTGTAAATCGTAATGATCACGCTCAAAGTGGCGCCGTTATGGCTTTTCAAATATTGAATAAAATGGATTTTTCTGCAGAAGAAATTGCAGACATCATCGGTGCAATAGGCAATCATGACGAAGGAACAGGCTCTCCTGTAAGCCCTATCACAGCAGCATTAATTCTTGCAGATAAATCAGATGTCCGAAGAACAAGAGTCAGATTTAAAAGCAGAACAGCAGAGAAGATTTCTGCCGACATCCATGATCGAGTTAATTATGCTGTAGAGCACTCAGAAATTGTAATTTTTCCTGAGCTTAAAAAAGCAATTCTTTCGCTTCAGATAGATACCAGCATAAGCCCTGTAATGGAATATTTTGAAATATTTCTCAGTCGTATGGTATTATGCAGGAATGCTGCGGAATATCTGGGCCTGACATTTGAGTTGAACATTAATAATATTAAACTGCTTTAAGCCCATTATAAGCATCCGACATTGGGCTTGTTTTTTTTAGAAGCCTTGCAATCACTCATTTCGAAATTTCGTTATCCACAGGCAACCTGTGCATAAGTCTCCCGGTTTAAAATCAAAAAATGAGCATTCACTAGATTTTACAAAAAATCTAGTGAATGCTCATTTTCTCGGATTAAACTTATCCACAGGCTCGATTTCAACAAACCCATCAATTACAAGGTTAAATTTTTTTGCAAGCCCAATGTAGGATGCTTATAATGGGCTTAGTATCCCAGTTCTTCATTTATGATATAGATGATTGCCGTTCCTGTTGTCATTCTTTTTTCCATAACTAATGTGGCATTGCAGATTCTCTGCTTCGAGCTGCAGTCATTACACTCTCCGTACCTGCAAGGTGTATTCAAATTTAATCTTTCTGCGTTTTTTTTACAGGCTATGGTTTTAATTCTCACCATTGCTTCTGCATAATCTTTCGCCAATTTATTCTTTCCGCAAATATAAATCACTCTTTCGTGGCCAAACAACATGCTTGACAGTCTGTTGCCAGTACCGTCAATATTCATTAATTTTCCATCTTCTGTGACAGCATTTGAACTGGTAAGATAAACCTCTGTTGTAATCGCTTTTTTCAGCATTTCCTTCCTTATCAAAGGATCTGATTCTCCATTGTGTGTGAATACAGAGTAGCCCCGTTCCTTCAGCTTTTCACGTATTCCTAAACCCATTATGGTCATGGAGCCTCCAATGCCAACGCTTTCTTTTATATTTATTTCACTGAAAAGTTCTTCTAAAGCTTCATCACTAGTTTCAAAATATTTTGTGTCAAAGCCGTTTTTTTCTAACGCTGCAATTGTTCTTACAATATTATCATCCATCATTATACCTCCATTAAATTCAATTTTTCATCTTAAAACAAATAATAAAAAACAAATAATAAAAAACAAGAAAAGTTTCCCCTCTTGTTTTTTATTATAACATATTATTTACTCTTTTAATTACTGTTTTACCGCTCTTTTAATTACTGTTTTACTGCTCTTTTAATTACTGTTTTACCGCTCTTTTAATTACTGTTTTACCACTCTTTTAATTACTGTTTTAGTGCTCTTTTAATTGCTGTTTCATTTACTTTTCTGCTTACTTATACAACTGATCCAATTTATTTTGTTGCTGCATCATAAAGCTTTTCAGCATTATCCCACTCTTCAATGATTTGAGGGATTACTTTATAAATATCTCCTACTATACCATAGTCAGCAACCTCAAAGATTGGCGCTTCCGGATCTGTATTTATTGCAACTATAATATCCGAGGACTGCATTCCAGCTAAATGCTGAATCGCTCCGGATATCCCGCAGGCAAAATAAATGTTTGGCTTTACAGTTGTACCAGTCTGTCCAACCTGATGTGAATGATCAATCCAGCCAGCATCAACTGCTGCTCTTGATGAACCGACAACTCCGCCAACTTTATCAGCAAACTTCTTTATTAAATCAAATCCAGATCCTTCTCCCAGACCTCTTCCGCCTGAGCAGATGATTTTAGCGTCAGTCAGAGATACTATTTCCTTTGTTGATTTAACAATTTCAACAACTTTTGTTCTGATGTCTGCCTCTGCAACAGCCACCTTAACAGTTATTAATTCTCCCCTGGCACCTGACACTTGTTCTCTCTTCTGCATAACCCCCGGTCTTACAGTTGACATTTGCGGTCTGGTCTTAGGACAAATAATGGTAGCCATCAGGTTGCCGCCGAAGGCAGGACGAGTCTGCTTCAATTGAGTATTTGCGTCACTAGGGTCAAGGGTTGAGGTATCAAGCGTAGTATTCTTGTTTGCATAGTCGATGTAAGTTGCGACCTTTACGTCAAGTCTTGTACAATCTGCTGTTAATCCTGTGCACAATCTGGCAGCTAGTCTGGGAGCAAGGTCTCTTCCAATGTGAGTTGCTCCAAAAATAACAATTTCCGGCTTATATTCTATACATGCATCGGACATTACTTTTGTATATCCATCAGTCGTGTAATTCTTTAAGAGAGGGTTTTGTAATACATAAACGCTGTCAGCACCATACTCAAAACATTCTTGAGCAAGATTATCAATATTGTCTCCAACAATAACTGCGCATACCTTTGTGCTGTCACTTATTTCTCTTGATAATTTATAGCCTTCTCCTATTAATTCAAGGGCTACATTCATTAATTTTCCGCCTCTTTGTTCTGCATAAACCCAAATATCCTTATATGCAGTCAAATCAACAGTCGCAGCTGCTTCTTCCGTCTTTTCAATTGCATCAAAAGGACATGCAGTTATACATTGTTTACAAGCTGTACATTTTTCATTAATTACAGCGATTTTCCCAACCATATCAATTGCTTCGAATGGACATGCTTTAATGCATAATTTACATCCTCTGCACTTATCATTAATTACTTGAATTGCCATTATATGTTCCTCCTCCTCATTAGATTACATGCTTACTCTTTAAATGGATCAGCAGTTTCTGAGCCGCTTCTTTTTCACTGTCCGCTTCAATCATCATTCCCTTACCTTTTCCGGCAGGTGTGAATGAGCGATATACATTTGTTGGTGAAGCATCAAGACCTACTTCTTTATTTACATCTACATTTAATTCCTTTGCTCCCCAGGTAGGGATTTCCTTCTTGCAAGAATCAAAAATACCGGAAATCGACATATATCTTGGGACATTCAGTTCCTTGATAGTTGTAAGCATGCAAGGAGTCTGAAGTTTTATTATTTCATATCCATCTTCAAGTGCTCTTTTTACTGTGATATCCTTTAAATTCTTATCTAATGCAAATTCTTCCACATAAGTAACCTGAGGGATATTCAGTTTTTCCGCTATCTGAGGTCCTACCTGTGCGGTATCTCCGTCAATGGCCTGACGACCTGCGAATATAATATCAAAATCACCAATCTTTTGAATGGCTGCTGCAAGTGCATTTGATGTGGCCCATGTATCAGAACCACCAAGGGCTCTGTCTGAAGCAAGAACTCCCGCATCAGCTCCTTTAGCCATACATTCAATAAGCATATCTTTAGCCTGAGGAGGCCCCATTGTTACAACTGTAATATATGTATCAGGGTATGTATCCTTTATTTTTAAAGCTTCTTCAAGCGCATTTGAGTCATCATGATTTAGAATACTTGGAACTCCTTCTCTAATAAGAGTTTTTTTAATAGGGTCAATTTTAATTTCGTTTGTATCAGGAACCTGTTTTGCGCATACAATAATTTTCAATGCCATTTAATTTTCCTCCTTCTTCCTTTATTTACCAAATACTGATGCTGCGATTACTATTTTTTGAACTTCCGATGTTCCTTCGTAGATTTCTGTGATCTTCGCATCTCTCATCATTCTTTCAACCGGATAATCCCTTGTGTAACCGTAGCCGCCATGTAATTGAACAGCCTTTGTTGTTACATACATGGCAGTTTCTGCAGCATATAATTTAGCCATTGCAGAATAAGGGCCATAAGGTAAATGTTTTTCTTTCATATCCGCAGCTTTATATATTAATAATCTGGAAGCTTCAATTCTGGTTCTCATTTCAGCAATGTCAAACTGAAGTGCCTGCATTTTAGACAGTTTCTTACCAAATTGTTTTCTTGCCTTCATATATGTAACGGTAGCATCAAATGCTCCCTGCGCGATTCCCAATGCCTGTGATGCAATCCCAATACGTCCTCCGTCAAGCGTTGACATGGCAATCTTAAAACCATCTCCAACCTTACCCATGATTCTATCTTTAGGAATCTTACAGTTAACCATAATCAATTCGGTAGTTGAGGAAGCGCATATTCCCATCTTATCTTCAGTCTTTCCGATTGAAAATCCTTCATCTTCCTTTTCAATGATGAATGCACTGATTCCACCCCTTGTACCTTTTGCTTTGTCAGTCATTGCCATTACAATAAATAAATCTGCATATCCGCCATTTGTAATAAATACTTTAGTTCCGTTGATCAGCCAATGGTCTCCCATGTCAACGGCTTTCGTCTGCTGACCTGCAGCGTCAGTTCCGGCATTTGGTTCAGTCAGACCAAAAGCACCGAGTTTTCTTCCCGAAAGTACATCCGGAAGATATTTTTGTTTTTGTTCTTCTGTACCCCAATTGTAAATTGGCCACCCGCAAAGTGATGTATGTGCTGAACATATAACCCCAGTTGAGCCGCATACTCTTGATAACTCCTCTACTGTAATTGCATAAGAGATCTGATCTCCGCCGGCTCCACCGTATTCTTTAGGGAACGGAACTCCAAGAAGTCCATATTTTGCCATTTTTTCTACTGTTTCAACTGGAAATCTATGTTCTGCATCGATTTCCGCAGCAATTGGCTCAACTTCATTAATAGCAAATTCTCTTACCATTTTTCTAACAAACTCTTGTTCTTTCGTTAATTGAAAGTTCATATAAAGGCCTCCTTAATTATTTTAATAACGGTCTTACTTTTCACTTATTTAATACCGTTCATTTAAGAATTTATTGCTGTTAAATAAATAACAACATATACACTTATTAAACTACATTTAACGATTTTTTACAAGTCTTTTTGGACGTTTTCGCCTTTATTTCCCGGTATTTCGCATATTCAGAATACTCTACTTTTTCAAGCAGGGATATGGATGGAATCCCTCATTTGTTTAGATTGAATACTTACAATTTTCTGAATTTATTTTGTATTTAGACACATCACGCAATTGGTTTTTTGACTAGTATGGCCGTTTACCAATTTCGCCATTCACTACTTAAGGCTACGGGGGTTTCAAATAAAGGTTTTATTTATTCAGGCACTGCTTTATTAATTTATTCATTCCTCATTTGTTATTCATTTTTAACCGTTTTTTCTGCATTTTCAATAAAACTTATTTAGAAAATAAGGTGTTTTTTAAAATCAGGAATATTATATTTATTTAGCTGATTTTACGTCAGCCACTGTTGATTCCCACCTTTATTTCTCTCCTGTTAATCAGGCTGACTCATGTATCTCCCGATGCTCCCATCTTTGTTAAACTTTTCTCTATTTTTTGTCAAATATCATTGTCATCTCTAATCAATGGCTGATTTTTACTCCCATATAACAAAGCTGACTCCTATCCCATTCAGAAGTCAGCTTATATAAGTATTTAAATATTTATTTTATTCGTTCGGGTCCAAACTGGCTCATATAACTCGAAGCCATTTTTATCAGGAGCATTTATATACTAATTATTTTTCGTATATATTAATAGTTTCCTTTGTCTGCATAACCTTTTCAATTAACCCTTCTACATCCAGCTTTGATTCCGATTCAAGTATTCGTTCCAATCTGGGTTTTGTTGCAGGGTGCTTTGGCAGGAAAACGGTGCAGCAGTCTTCATAAGGTTTTATGGATGTCTCATAAGTACCTATTTCTCTAGCTTTGTCCATTATATCAACCTTATCCATGGCTATTAAAGGTCGCATTACAGGCATTTTTACCACAGCGTCGGTAACTACTAAGGCTTCGGCTGTCTGGCTCGCCACCTGCCCCAGATTTTCCCCTGTGATGAGCATCATGCAGTTTCTTTCCACTGCAACCTTCTCTGCTATTCTCATCATGAATCTTCTGACTAAGATGGTAGTCTCTTCTTCCGGGCAATGTTCAACAATTGCCTCTTGAATCGGCAGCAGATTAATGGAATGCATCCTGAAATTTCCAGTGTAACCGGCAATAATTTTTGCCAGATCCTCCACTTTCTCCTTAGCCCTCTCACTGGTGTACGGATAAGAGTGAAAATGCATGGCTTCAATCAGCATCCCTCTTTTAGCCATCATCCAGGCCGCAACAGGACTGTCGATACCCCCGGAAAGAAGAACAAGACCCTTTCCGTTTGTTCCGAGTGGAAGTCCGCCAAACCCCGATACCTTTTGTTCGAAAATATAAGTTTTGTCCTTCCTGACGTCAACAAAAAGTAATGCTTCCGGGTTATGGACATCAACAGACAAAACCTTACAGCCGATTAATACTTTGGCACCAATCTGCCTCGCGATATCAGGGGATTTTACAGGGAAATTTTTATCTGCTCTCTTGGCGTCAACTTTAAAGGTTTTAACTCCTTTTCTTTCAATTAATTCCAGCATAAATGCCACCGCAGTCTCCCCAATCCTGTCCATGTCCGATTCAGATTCAACCGCCGGACTTATTGAAGCCACTCCAAAAACTTTTGAAATAATCCCTATTATTCTATCCATATCAAGTGATTTGTCAGCACGTACAAATATCAAGCCTTCCAGCCTTTTCACCTCAACATTTACAAATTCCTTTAAAACCTTTTTTATTCGATCGACCAGCATTTTTTCAAAGTAAGGCTTATTCAGTCCCTTCAACGCAACCTCGCCGCATCTGACAATCAGTGTATTTCTTTCGTTCACCTTTTTCCTCCATTATCTGAAACTTGACAGTTTTCTCATTTTTTTGATTATTGTCACAAGCTTATCCACAGTATAATCTATATCCTCCTGCGTATTAAATTCACTTAAACTAAATCTAATAGCTCCTTCAATTTCCATATTATTTAACCCTATTTCCTTCAATACGTGGCTTTGCCCTTTTTTATTTGAAGAACATGCAGATCCTGTTGAAACATAAATTCCTTCCTGTTCCAGCGAGTGCAAAAGGACTTCCCCTCTAACCCCCAGAAAACTGACATTTAAAATACTTGGCGATGTCAAACCCAAATCAATCTTACTGCAGCAGGCATCACTGACATTACTTTCATTTGCATCAGGCGCGTTTGAATTCCAATCTCCATAATTTCCGTTTATCTTAATGTTATTAATTTCATGGCTGATTTTGTAAATCAGATTTTCCTTCATACTTTTGATTCTTTTGCAAGCTTTCCCTTGATCTTTATTAATTATGGAAGCAGCTATACCAAATCCAGCAATCGCCGGAACATTTTCCGTCCCTGATCTTTGACCTTTTTCCTGACCGCCGCCAAGAATAATCGGATCCAGCCGAACGCCCTTTTTTATATATAATGCACCTATTCCTTTTGGTCCATGAACCTTATGCCCGCTCAATGAAATAAGTTCCGCATGGAGGCCGCATAAATTAAGCTTGCCATAACTTTGCACTGCATCTACATGCAGAATAATGTCTGAATCATTTGCTTTATTCCATTCTTCCTTAATCCTGTATATCTCCTCTATTGGCTGAATTGTACCGATTTCATTATTTACATGCATAATTGAAATCAGAATTGTTTCATGATCTATTTCGCGTTTCAACTGATCAATAAGGACAATGCCGTTTTTATCAACATCAAGATAAACCACCTGATACCCATCCCGCTCCAGCCGTTTGCAGCTTTCTAAAACAGCAGGGTGTTCAATTTTTGAAGTTATTATTTTATTACCGCTTCGCCTTCTGCTGAATGCCATTCCCAGAATTGCTGCGTTATCTGATTCTGTTCCGCCGGAAGTAATGAAAATTTCCTCTTCATCTACTCCAATTGATCTGGCAATTTCATTTCTTGCCTGTCTTACAAGTTTTTCTGCTGACAGACCGAGCCTGTGCAGTGATGATGGATTCCCATAATCATCTTCCATCACTCTGACCATCTCAGCGGTAACCTGGTCATACTGCCTTGTCGTTGCGCTGTTATCTAAATAAATCAACCTTTTCACCATACTTTCATTGAATTTTACTTTGCAAGTATATCACATCAACTTGTCCTAAAGCAAGTTTAAGCAATAGCCAGCCCATAGAAAAACGAGGTAGATAAACTACCTCGTTTGAACTGGTTCATATTATTTTGCGTATTCAATTGCTCTTGTTTCTCTTAAAACATTTACCTTGATCTGTCCAGGATACTCAAGTTCACTTTCTATCTTCTTAGAAATTTCTCTTGCCAGGAAAACGATTCCATCATCCGACATTTCGTCCGGTTTGGCAAGTATTCTGATTTCTCTTCCCGCCTGAATTGCAAAAGCTTTTTCAACACCAGGAGTTGTCATGGCAATTTCTTCCAGCTTCTGAAGCCTTTTAATGTAAGTCTCAAGTGTTTCTCTTCTGGCTCCCGGTCTTGCTGCAGACAACGCATCTGCCGCTGCTATCAGGACTGCTTCCATACTTTTTGGTTCATAGTCTCCATGATGAGCGGCCATGCCATTGATAACAATTTCTGACTCCTTATATTTTCTAAGAACATCCATGCCAATATCAACATGCGTTCCTTCGATTTCGTGATCCAGGGCTTTGCCTATATCGTGCAGCAGTCCTGCGCGCTTCGCAAGTTTAACATCTAACCCAAGTTCCCCAGCCATTAATCCAGCCAGATGGGCAACTTCGATAGAGTGCTTCAAAACATTTTGCCCGTAGGAGGTTCTATATTTCAGTCTGCCAAGTAATTTAATCAATTCTGGGTGGAAATTATGTATGCCAACCTCAAAGGTTGCCTGTTCCCCAGCTTCTTTTATAACCTGTGCAACTTCAAGTTTAGCCTTTTCTACCATTTCTTCAATTCTTGTTGGATGAATTCTTCCATCAACTATAAGTTTCTCTAAAGATATTCTGGCGATTTCTCTTCTAACCGGATCAAATCCAGATAAAATAACTGCTTCCGGTGTATCATCAATAATTAAATCGACTCCGGTAAGCGTTTCAATAGCTCTGATATTTCTACCCTCTCTACCGATAATTCTACCCTTCATTTCATCATTTGGAAGCGGAACCACAGAAACTGTACTCTCTGCAACATGGTCAGACGCGCACCTTTGAATAGCGCCGGTAATGATCTCCTTCGCCTTTTTATCTCCCTCTTCCTTCGCTTTAGATTCAATTTCTTTAATCATCACGGAAGCTTCTACCCTTATTTCTTTTTCTACATTGGACAATAATAGGTTTTTAGCTTCTTCTCTTGTATAGCCTGAAATTCTTTCAAGTTCATCCATTTGTTTTTTTATTTTTAATTCAATATCATTTTGTTTGTCTATTAATATCTGTTCTTTGTTAGTAATGCTTTCTTCTTTCTTTTCAATGTTTTCTATTTTCCTATCAATGGATTCTTCTTTTTGTATCAGTCTTCTTTCGAGCTTCTGAATCTCTGCTCTTCTTTCGCGAATTTCTGATTCAACCTCACTTCTCATTCTGTGGGCTTCTTCCTTCGCATCAATCGTAATTTCTTTCTTAATTGTATCACATTTATTTTCAGCATCCAGCAAAAGATTCTTTGCTTTCTGTTCAGCACTGCCAATTGTTTTTTCAGCCAAGCTTTTTCTGAATATATATCCAGCCAGAAGTCCGACGACTAAGGCGATAAATGCTACAATAACTGTTATTAATATGTCTATTTCAAACACCTCTCCTTCTTTAAAAAATTTTAATTGAAAATGTCAAATTAACCTTTGACAACGTATAAAATAATTGCATTCCATAATTAAATATTGATATAATCACACAATGATATTATAATGTTTTTAACACCTATATGTCAAGCAAATGTACTCCTGTTATGGAAGGGGAAAAATGAATTATTATTTAAGCTTGTTCAAAAACATAGATAAGATACTTTTAGCCCTGCCGGTATGCTTTGCAGTCATTAGTATAATAATGATCGGAAGCACTGCATACGATGGGGCTTTCATATTCAACAGGGACTTAAAAGTTCAGTCCGCTGCCTATATTATAGGCTTTATTTCTATTTTCTTTATTCTTATGATGGATTACAAAACATTTCAAAAGTATGAAAAATCTGTTTATATTGGTTCAATTTTATTTCTGCTCACTGTATATGTTCCTGGTCTTGGGGTTGCGCATTTTGGAGCCAGATCATGGATCAATCTTGGGGTCACAGATTTGCAGCCTTCTGAATTGGTTAAAATTACTTTTGTCTTACTGTTCGCAAATTATTTATCCAGGAACAGTGAGAACCTGTTCACCTATAAAGGCGTATTTTTTGCGGCCTTATACGGCGGTTCTTTTATTGTAATTGTTTTAAAGGAGGATTTAGGTAGCGCAATCGTCATGTGTATAATGTGGATTATCATGGTTTTTTTTGCCGGAGTGGATTTCAAGATTTTTGCGAAGCTTTCAGCTCTGTTTCTGCTCTGTGTCCCTTTATTGTACAGATTCATGGCTTCCCATCAAAAGGAAAGAATTGATGCTTTCTTACATCCGGACAATCTTTCATTAGGAGGAAACTATCAGGTTTGGCACTCCAAGGTTGCCATAGGTTCTGGGGGTTTTTTCGGGAAAGG
>Ga0209386_1001113_pt1 | contig 11547 bp, 13 predicted proteins | sample NGEPertwo_FD_184510 | JGI IMG/M metagenome (GOLD analysis project Ga0209386, IMG submission 184510) | Arctic peat soil microbial communities from the Barrow Environmental Observatory site, Barrow, Alaska, USA - NGEE Permafrost154B-two... | ecosystem: Environmental > Terrestrial > Soil > Wetlands... | reverse complement strand
AGGGTTTAATCCATCAGTTAATTAGTCATTGTTCGGATTTTTCAATGGCCTGTTTGTTATGACCTTTTTTCCGAAACCAAAATCTAACCATTAACCAATCAAATTCTTGACTTTAATTAGCTGGTCTATAAATTATTTGTTTCCTTTTGTTAAAGGGAACTATTCTCAACTATTTTATCATAATATGTGTTTATTGGGAAATTTACCCTTTAAACAACAACAAACATAAGGTCTCCCGCGGAAACGTTTTGACCAGCACTCACTTTGATATCAGAGACGCTTCCGTCCTTACCGGCGGAAATTTTATTTTCCATCTTCATAGCTTCTAGAGTAACAACCCCTTGATTCGCTTTAACAACATCCCCGCGCTTCACGTGGATCTGTGTAATGACCCCCGCCATCGGTGCTAATACCTGACCAATCTCACTCAGGGTTACTTGATCTTCGGCAGGCGAGCTAGCACCTTGCTTTGAGTCCCTCTGTATATCTTCAACGCCCACTTCGAATTCTTGGTCATTGATCATAACCAGAAATTTCCCAGTAGCATGATTGTTGATAATCCGGTAGCTTCCATTTTCCGAGTTTCCCTTCGTTTCAATGGCCGCGCTTAGCACTGCCGCTATGCTGGCATTTCTTGGATCATCCTCCTGAGTAAGCTGAGTGGGGGCTTCTTTGATCTTCAGAAGATCCGCCTCTAGTTTATTCTTAATGAAGTTTGTTGTAAATTTTCCGCTTTGGAAGTCCTTGTCTGCTAAGATAAGTTGGTGAAAAGGGATCGTAGTCTTGATCCCGCGAATATCAAATTCAGCGAGGGCACGCTGCATTCGGACGAGTACTTCTTCTCGTGTCTGACCATAAACCAAGAGTTTGCTAATCAGAGAATCATAATACGGGGAAATAGTATATCCGCAGTAAGCCGCACTATCAACTCGAACTCCGTACCCTCCTGGCGGACGGTAAAACTCTATCTTGCCCGGTGACGGCATAAACGTAACAGGATCTTCGGCATTAATACGGCATTCCATGGCCCAACCTCTCAGCTGAATATCAGATTGGTTATAACCTAACGGCTCTCCTGCTGCAATCCGAATTTGCTCCTTAATGAGATCAAGACCGCAAACTAATTCTGAGACGGTATGTTCCACTTGTACACGAGTATTCATTTCCATAAAGTGAAAATTCATGTCTTTGTCTACTAAGAATTCTAAGGTACCTGCGCCACGATACTGCACAGCTTTAACAGCATCTTGGGTTACCTGACTCATACGAGCCCTTAATTCGGGTGTAAGAGCAGGAGAGGGTGACTCTTCAATCAGTTTTTGATGTCGCCGTTGAATGGAACAATCCCGTTCACCTAGGGTGACGACTTCTCCGTAGTTGTCCGCTAGAATTTGAACTTCCACATGACTGCATCCCACGAGATATTTTTCTAAATAAACATCTGGGTTAGCGAAACAGGATTTCGCCTCGGAGCGGGCGCTCTCCAAGCCTTGAAGAAGTTCGTCTTCTTGAAGTGCTAGGCGCATGCCACGTCCTCCACCTCCTGCAACCGCCTTGATCATTACAGGGTAGCCCAGAGTCTTGGCAATTTTAAGGGCTTCCTCGTCCTTTGTGACAATCCCTGTGCCGCCTGGAATCACGGGACAACCATAGGAAATCATCGTTTTTCGACCTTTCTCTTTATCTCCCATAGTGGCCATGGTCTGGGCATCTGGACCAATGAAGACAAGCCCCGCTTCCAGAATCTTCGTCGCAAAAAGTGGGTTCTCTGCGAGAAAACCGTAGCCTGGGTGGATCGCTTCGGCCTTCATGTCTATGGCCGTTTGAATAATCCAATCAATGTCCAAATATCCAGTGCTAGCAGCAAACTTCACAGTCTCGTCCGCCATCTCAACATGGAGAGACTCTTCATCTACTTGACTGTATATGGCTACTGTCTTGATTTTCATTTCTTGACAAGTTCTTATAATCCGTACAGCAATTTCTCCTCGGTTCGCAATGAGGATCTTCTTAAACATCTTTCCACCCCCTTAAAAGGAATATCACCAGGCCTCTGACCTGATCGGTCATTATAATTCTAAATCATCGTCCTTAATATCTGTAATAAACATGCACCCAGGAGCATGAGTTATGACAAACTCTGGTTTTACATGCATGATGACTGCCTGAGGTGTCACTCCGCAGGCCCAGAATACAGGGACTTCACCCTCTTTAAGGGTGACAGACTCACCAAAGTCTGGTTTCGACAGGTCTCTAATACCGAGCTTCTCAGGATCTCCTACATGAATGGGTGCTCCATGAACCCTCGGGAACCTTGCAGTAATGGCGATCGTTTGCTCCACCAGATGTTTTGGTATGGGTCTCATACTGACAACCATTGGCCCCTTGAAGATTCCTGCGGGTATGGTTTCTATATTGGTGATATACATGGGAACATTACGGTCTTCTTCAATGTGACGAATACCAATGCCTGCATCTGACAGAGCTTTTTCAAAGGTAAAACTACAGCCAAGCAGGAAAGAGACCAGATCCTCCGACCACAAATTTAAGATGTTATTCACTTCTTCTACCAATATTCCGTCCCTGTAGACCCGATATTTGGGTATATCCGTACGGATATCGGCCATCGGCGCCGTCAAAATAGGCGTGAATTTTCCAGGTTCACAGATATCTAGAATAGGACAAGGTTTAGGATTACGTTGGCAAAATATCAGAAAATCCAAGGCATATTTGGCGGGAAGTACGACCAGATTAGCCTGAGTATAACCATAAGCTAGTCCAGGCGTAGGACCTGTCCATTTTTCAAGTCTTATGGCTGCCCTTGCTTCCTCTCCATTTTTAAAAACCAACCTGATCATCTCCTTGAATTGATTTCTTCTACGGTCACTTTGAAGGATTTCTTGTCCGGCTTCCCTTTTACGCTGACCTCATAGAGCCTCGTACTGGTAATCTCAAAACTATTGTTTTTTATGTGACGCTGAATGTCTTCCATCTTAACCTTGTATTGGTGATATATTTCATGCGACGTTGTAATGCTCACTTGCTTAAACCTGACCTTATCCCCTGGTTTCAATTGTGCTAAGATCGCTAAATCAGGGGAAATAACGGTCGCTATTTTCGTATAGCCTCCGGTGGTTTGCCGATCTGACATCATAATAATTGGTATACCATGCCCCGGCACCTGAATTGATCCCAGAGCAATCCCATCTGAAATAATATCTGCACTCTCAATGTGCTCTAGCTTAGGCCCTGCCAACCGATATCCCATTCGATCTGCTTCGTTAGTGACGTCATACTCGGATTCAAGAAACGTTCTTATGGCCGGCTGAGTAAAACAATCATCTTGCGGACCTAATACGACTCTGACTTCACATGCCTTTTCATAAATCGGCAGGTATTCCAGTGGTATTCTTTTTAGAGGCAACAGACTCATATCCTTGTTCGCAAAACTTAGATCAAATTCATCGCCGGCCTGCAGTTTTTCTCCCTTTAAGCCGCCAATAGCACCTCGTACATAGGTTGATTTACTCCCCATAACCGCTTCAATACCGATGCCACCTGCCAACGCTATATAACCACGGCAGCCTGAGATAAGGCCTCCAAACGTCAGGACATCTCCTGGACAAACAAGTATTGATCGCCACATAGTGACAGCCTGTCGATTGATTTGCGGCTCCATATTGGCACCGGTTAGTGCAATCCTCGTCGTCACATTAAATTGAACGCTTGGGCCAAGTATCGTCGTCTCAAGCACCGCTTCATGCGGTTTATTTCCAACGAGAAGGTTGCCAAGTTGCATTGAATAATCATCCATCGCGCCAGATACAGGCATACCATACTGCTGAAATCCAGTTCTGCCTTTATCTTGAATAGTGGTCATAAGGCCACCGTCTAATATAGTAACATCCATATTCATCTTCCTTACTTATAGCTTATTTTAAGGCTATACGTATTTTCTGCAACCTGAGTCTCGATCTGTCGATAGTCTTTCAATCCCACCGACACGAACCGAATAAAGTCTCCTGCCTGCATCAGTATGGGGGGTTCTCTGTACGGGTCATACAACGTGATCGGCGTTCTTCCGATGAGTTGCCAACCCCCAGGGCTTTCAATGGGATAAATGCCGGTTTGCTTTCCTGCAATGCCTACTGAGCCAACGGGGATTTTGTTCCTAGGTGTTTCTAGACGAGGGGTTTCAATTTTATCACTCATTCCGCCCAGATAAGGAAACCCAGGCGTAAAGCCTAACATATAGATCAGATAATCCTGGGAGGTATGAATTTGAATCACTTCATCAACACTTATATTATTATGACTTGCAACAAACTCTATATCTGGCCCGAATTCTTGTCCATAAATAACAGGCACTTCAATAATTCGTTGCTTAGTCTTTATTTCCTGATCTAAATCCTCACTTAATTCTTTGAGTCGATTGATGAGTTCTTTATAAACGACCTTTGAAGGATTATACTGCACCATTAACGAACGATACGTAGGAATTAGTTCCTCAATTCCCTCTATATCACAACTATTGATGGCCTGGTATAACGCCATCACTTTATGATTAATAGCTTGATTAATTTCATTTCCAAATTCAACCACAATGACTTTGTCTCCTGCGGGTAAATAACGCATCTCTTTAACCATCTTTCTCTCTTTCACCATCCTCTAGACACTATAGCGATGCAGCCCATTTACATGAGCTGCAATTCTATAATAGCATAATAATTTAATTAGGAATAATTCTTCTAGAATAAGGCTTGAATGCCAAGCATGGACTGATAACCACCGATCACCCCAATGACGACAATGACGATCCCAACGATGATGAGCCACATCGGCTGTTTGTAGTCACCCATGATTTCTTTATTCCTAGTCGCTAAGAGCATGGTCCCAAGTGTTACCGGCAATATCAAACCATTGAGTGCACCAGCAAGAATCAATAAGCTGACAGGTTTTCCAATTGTAACAAATATGAGTGTTGAAGCAACAATAAACCCTATAATAAAGAATTTGTTGTACTTTTCAACCACCGGCGATAACGTTTTAATGAACGAAACGGAGGTATACGCCGCACCAACAACGGAGGTAATGGCCGCCGCCCATAGAACCACGCCGAAAAACTTATAGCCCAGCATGCCTGCGCCCAGTTTAAAGGCGGAAGCCGGTGGATTTGCAGGATCAAGATGTACGCCTTTTGCTACAACCCCTAATACCGCCAGGAAAAGCAAAATTCTCACGATTGATGCAATAATAATACCTGTGACAGAGGCCTTTGTAATTTCGCCTAAATGTTCTACACCCGTTACACCAGCATCTACCAGCCTATGCCCCCCGGCAAAGGTGATATATCCCCCAACACTACCTCCCACGATGGTTATAAGCGCGAGGAAAGAAAAGGTTTCTGGAGCGAAAGTCCTAATTACAGCTTCGCCAACAGGAGGACCTGTCGAAATGGCTAAATATAAGACCAGCAAAATCATTAAACCTCCAAGGACTTTGGTAAAAGTATCTAAGGCTTTGCCCATTTCTTTGGAAATAAATATGACAATTGCAATGGCCGCGGATATAAGAGCTGCGAACTTTAAATCCATACCGAACAAAACATTCAGACCCAATGAGGCCCCTGCAATGTTACCAATATTGAAGGCCAAACCCCCTAAGGCAACTAAAGCCGCCACGAAATATCCCAGCCCTGGTAACACCTTGTTCGCAACATCTTGACCTCTCAAGCCGCTGACCCCGATCACTCTCCATACATTCATCTGCGCACCGATATCAATGAGTATCGATAGTAAAATAATAAATCCGAAAGAGGCTAAGTACTTTTCCGTAAACACAGCGGTCTGTGTCAAAAATCCAGGGCCAACTGCTGAAGTTGCCATTAAAAATGCCGCGCCTATAAGAACCGAAGTATTTTTCTTGTTTGCATTTTGAGTTTCTTTCATGGACATATTGAAACTCCTTTCTTATACTAAATTTTTGAGGGATCGCAGTTCAACACCATTTTTCTTAAGCTGGCTGCTGATCAGCTCGACAAAAGCAATCGCTTCTGGATTGTCACCATGAACACAAATAGAATTTGCATTGAGTTTAATTTCTTTTCCATCAATTGCCGTCACTTTGCCTTCTACAACCATTTTCACGGCTCTTTCAACGGCTTCTGTCTTACCTAGTATCATTGAACCAGGCAGTGTCCTAGCAACAAGCGTACCATCAGAGTTATAAGCTCTATCTGCAAAAACCTCCTCTGCAACTTTAATGCCAATCTCTCTGCAAGCCGTCACTAATTCGCTGCCTGCAAGGGCCAATACAATGAGACTCTTGTCGACATCATAGACTGCTTTGGCGATTTCTTTGGCAAACGTGGCATTACCGCTCACCATATTATAGAAAGCACCATGCAATTTCACATGATCTACCCTGCCTTCAGCCGCAGTCGCAAAAGCTGAAAGGGCACCCAATTGATATATTAAGTAAGTCCTTGCCTCTTTGGGTGTAATATCGATATTTCTTCGACCAAAAGCCGTTAAATCTGGATAGCCAGGATGTGCGCCGATCCCTAAGCCATGCTGTCGAGCCAAATTAACGGTGTCTTCCATAACCAACGAGTCACCTGCATGCCAGCCACAGGCAATGTTGACGGAGGATATATATTTCATGACCAATTCGTCGTGACCTAGCTTGTAGCGACCAAAGCTTTCCCCAACATCACTGTTTAGATCGACATACTTCCCTATCATTAGCACCTACCTTTTTCCATCAGTTCGTAGGAACCGATTTTCTATTAATTATTAGCCAACCATACTAGCATAAGTTGTCCAATTGGCAACCTATTCATCCCTTTTATTGGGTTATCCCGATTCACAACAAACTGAGGAAAACGTGAGTTGATACTCAGAAAAAATGAGGTTCAGGAAAAAAACTCTAAAGTTTTATTCCTGAGCCTCATTGCTCTTTCAAAGGGTTGAAGGAAACTACTCTATTGTATTATTGGATGGTATGAGTGTCAAGGCACAATTGTACAAAGGCCAACAAATAAAAGCTACCACCTGAAAGGTGATAGCCAGCTCATAAGATCTTTTTAGAAAATCAATCCTAATGCGATAAGAATCAAGATTGCAACAGCAATGACTGCCACACCGACTCCGGCTCCTACACCATAAGCAGCAACAGGAGCGACAGGTTGAGGGCAACATGCTTGATGCATTCCTTGCATCATTCCTTGGTTCATTCCATACATAAGAAGTTCCTCCTTTAATTTTTATTTAGAATACTATTCCCATAGCGATCAGAAGAAGAATTATTACAACGACTGCAGCGATTCCTGTACCGATACCTTTACCGTGTTCTTCGCAACCACAACCGCAATTTTCATTACCAAATGCCATATTATTTTCCCCCTTTGTTAGTGATAGTAAATAATATGCACAGCCTAAGCAATATGGAACAATATGGTAATTTTATTTTATATGCAGGATTGTCCTTTTTGATACACTAAGTCTATATTGCGATATAAGAAGGCCTTCGGTTTTATTAAAACCGAAGGCCTTCTTATATATTTTGGAGACAACACCCAGATTTGAAGCGCAAATGAAAGTTACCTCACCTTGAGAAGCTTATGAAGTTGTATTCCCAATCTTAATCCACGTTCTGGAAAACGTTGAACCAAATCATAACCCTTTTGCGCGGACTCCGGTCGACCACTTTCTACCTGAAGATAAATAGTTCCTTCGACCCTATCCTGTTCAGTAATACAATCAATCGAAAATTCATCATCCACCACATACTTCAGTTCGTCTGCCTGACAACATAAGGCAAACCCACTACCCGGTTTTGGAGATGCAGTAATCCAATCAATACCCCACTCAGTCGGTATTGGATTCGTCCCATTTGTTTCTATCGCCACATATTTACCTAACTGATGCAATGCTCTCACGAGTGGCCCTAGATCATAAAGTGTCGGTTCCCCACCCGTAATAACAACGTGATGATGAGGCATTTCGATCTCCCCCACGATTTCCTGTGCACTCATCCGTCGTGCTGTCGATACATCAAAGGAGTTCTGAGTATCACACCAACTACATCGCAAATTGCATCCAGCAACCCGAATAAAGGTAGAGCCCTTTCCCATGTGAGATCCTTCGCCTTGAATACTCGTAAATATCTCAATGATCGGATAAAGCACCTTATTCATGACATGCTTCCGCATAGGAATCTGCAGTCTCCCATAATTTCACGCTATCAACCGTAACGCCCCTTGGTTGCAACTGATCGGTCAAAACTCCAAAAAAATGTGCGACCATATTCTCGGCTGTTGTTCTAAAAGGAAAGACTTCATTGAGCACTTTATGATCTACTTTATCGATGACTTCAATCCCTACAACATCTTTCAAATCAGAGAAGTCCATGACCATGCCATCATCCGAGCCACCAGTAATCAGCCCCCCATTATCACGAACCACCGTCACCTCTAATTTGTAGGTATGACCATGCATTGCAGAGCACTTCCCCTTATGATTTGGCAAAAAATGTGCAGCATCAAAGGTGAAACTTTTTGTAGTTTTTATAAGGACACGTTTCATTGAGCCACCGCCTTCCTTTCTAAATACTTTTTAAGCCCAGCACTTCGCAGCTTACACGCAGGACAATCGCCACAACCCGTCCCAATCATTCCGTTATAACACGTTAATGTATTTTGCTGTACGTACTCCAATTGACCTAATTGATCCGCCAATTCCCAGGTGTCAGCCTTATCGATCCACATCAACGGAGTATCAATCACAAAAGTATAGTCCATGGCCAGATCTAATGTAACATTCAGCGACTTTATAAAGATATCGCGGCAATCTGGATAACCACTAAAATCGGTCTCACAAACACCGGTAACCAAATGATGGATCCCTTTTTGTTTCGCCACTACCGCCGCAAATGAAAGGAAAAGTAAGTTGCGACCATCCACAAAGGTGTTCGGTGGCTGCCCACTTTCACCGGCTTTTATTTCAAGGTCATTTCTTGTGAGTGCATTAGGTGCCAGCTGGTTTAGCAGACTCATATCTATCACCGAATGAGGTATCTCCAACTCTTTGGCGATCTTCATCGCACAATCGATTTCCGCCTTATGCCTTTGATTATAGTTGAAGGTAATTGCTTCTACTCTATGATAGTTTTTTATTGCCCAAAATAGACACGTCGTGCTATCTTGACCACCACTAAATACGACCAAGGCTGATTGATTCATTCTATGTCACTCCATTTCTAACGAGGTTAGCTTTGAGTATAAACGTCCTCAAGATAGTTGTTCTTCCTTTAGACATAAATTATTACTATCCTGAAAGTCAGACTGCAAATATTTAGCTTTCAGGCTTAAATTTCTTATCTCTTGTGCAACAAATGATTATATCACATTCTTGGTCTGCATAACCAGACCTATCGCCCAATCAAGTCTATTCTGCTGCATTCTCCGTTTCGTTCTCTTCACTCCTATCAGCCATCATCTCAATTAATACGCCAGAACCGTGCCAGAGTCATGACAAAGCGTCACAGCTTGTAGCGTAACAAAAAGGCACATGCTGACAAATTGTCAGCATGTGCCTAAGCCATACCTTGATTATTGCTCTTGGCCAGCTCCCACAATTATAACTGATCAATCGCGGACTTTAACTGTCCCAGCGCCTTTTCTAGTGTGGAGCGATGACAAGCAAAATTAAATCTCAAGAAGCCAGCCCCTTCTTCGCCAAACCAGCGCCCCAAATCGGCTGCAACCTTGGCTCTTTCTATGACTAAGGCATCAATTTCATCTGCTGAAAGACCTGTCCCCCTAAAATCCATCCAAACAAGATAGGTAGCCTGGGGTTTTAATATCCTTACCCCTTTCAGATTCTTTTCTGCATAGTCTATCGCATAGTCTATATTGGCTTCTACATACTCAAGAAGCTCCGTTAAGTATTGCTCCCCATGGTTATAGGCTGCCTGCAGTGCGGTAGTACCAAAAACATTAAGATTACCTACACAATTTATTTCAAGCTGATTGACATACTTTTTACGAATTTTTTTATTCGCAATAATAATCGCCGAAGTTTGTAGACCGGCTAAGTTAAAGGTCTTGCTGGGTGAATACGCTGTAATAATGTTCTGATTGATGCTATCGCTCAACATTCCTAACGGCGTGTGCTTATAGCCCTTGAAAATAAGGTCAGAATGAATCTCATCAGTGAATACGAGCACCCCATTATTTAAACAAAGCTCGCCTATCTTTCTCAAATCATCCACAGACCAAACTCTACCCATCGGATTATGAGGATTGCAAAGAATTAAGAGCTTATTATTTGGGTCTTTAACCTTGTGCTCTAAATCTTCAAAATCTATGGCATAGTTATAAGTCTTAGGATCAAGCATTAGAGAGTTTTTTATTACAATTCGTTTATTTTTCTTGATCGTTTGTTTAAACGGATAATACACAGGGGGTTGAATAATGACACCCTGGCCCTCTTGCGTAAAAGCTTGGATAGCATAGGTAACAGCAGGCACAATACCAGCCGTCGGAACGATCCATTCCTTGCTTAGCTTCCAGGCATGACGCTTATAAATCCAGTCTATTACAGCCTTGTCAAAGGAGTCACCCTTTGACCTTGGATAGCCATACACCCCAAATTTACCCTTTTCAACAATCGCATCAATCACTTCTTGTGGAGCTTTAAAATCCATATCCGCGACCCACATGGGTATGCAGCCCCTTGAATCGAACCCAGGGTAGCGTTCTTCAAAGCCGTCCCACTTAGCAGAATCAGTTCCCATTCTATTGATATATTCTGAAAAATTGTTTGACATATTATAACCTCTTTTACAAGTATAATGAAGGATTACTAGTTAACTCCTACTGATTTTGTTTGACGATTAGCTATCCCCTGTTCATTATAGCTAATCCCTTTAAGAAATTTCTAGCGTATTTATCGCCACACTCTTTATAATTGCTATGGCCTTCTTTTCTAAATATAGCGCCCAATTCACCCTTTGTTACAATGACACCTGCCTCTGCTAATATGTGAAGCATATCCTCACTTGTTAGGGATAGCGCTATTTTCAATTTCTTAAGAAGCATATTATTAGGATTTTCATTTTTTGTCAGTACGATTTTTTCAGGTTGGCCTGGTTTAGGTTCTTGTTTCCCTCTTTTAAATATAATAAAGCCATTTAAAAATGACTCTAGAACACTGTTCTTACATTTTATATTCTCTTCCTTTTCGTCTATTGGGTCATGCTCGGCAACGTCATTATCATATTTATAGGTTTCTTTTGATTTAATGAGCAGCTTCCTCACTTCTTCTGCTGTTAGTTCAACGCCACCAAGTTTAAATATCTCTAGCATCCGTGTATTCTTTATATCTAGTGCATATCTTAGTCTAATCAATATATCATTACTGAAGTTTTGCACCCATAAAATGGGCCAAATTTTGGCCCGAAAAGATATAAAAGAACAGCAAAAATCCGCATGAACACTCGGTTTTTGGTATAATTAAGATGCAAAACCAAATAAACCAAAAATGA
>Ga0209386_1001112_pt1 | contig 11551 bp, 11 predicted proteins | sample NGEPertwo_FD_184510 | JGI IMG/M metagenome (GOLD analysis project Ga0209386, IMG submission 184510) | Arctic peat soil microbial communities from the Barrow Environmental Observatory site, Barrow, Alaska, USA - NGEE Permafrost154B-two... | ecosystem: Environmental > Terrestrial > Soil > Wetlands... | reverse complement strand
ACCCACAAGGATTTACTTGAAGCTATGTCACTTCCCGCCGAGGAAGCTGAACAAATAGAGCGCTGCCTGGAAAATTTCCGCATGGCCATCACGCCTTACTACTTTTCCCTCATGGATCCCAACGATCCTGAGTGCCCCATCAGAAGACAAGCAATTCCTTCAATCCACGAATTGAGTAAATCCTCATGTGATTTAGAAGACCCGCTGCATGAAGAAGCCGATTCTCCAGTACCGGGACTAACTCACCGTTATCCTGACCGGGTTCTGCTCCTAGTAACCGATCAATGCTCAATGTACTGCAGACATTGCACTAGACGAAGAATGGCGGGACAAACTGACCAAGCATTGCCTCTGAGTCGGTTCAAACTCGCCTTGGATTATATACGTTCCAACCCGCAGATACGTGATGTACTAATCTCCGGAGGAGATCCATTGACCCTTTCTGATGATCGTTTGGATTATATTTTGTCCAATCTTCGTGCCATTCCTCACGTAGAAATTATACGAATTGGCACAAGAACCCCGGTAGTTCTTCCTATGCGCATAACGGATCACCTCATTGAAATAATGCAAAAATACCACCCAGTCTGGATCAATACACATTTCAATCACCCCCAAGAGCTTACCGTTGAAGCACGTGCTGCGCTAAACAAACTGGCCAATGCTGGCTTTCCACTTGGCAATCAATCGGTTTTGCTCAGAGGAATCAACGATTGTCCTGTCACTATGAAAAAACTGGTTCATGAACTCGTAAAATGCCGGGTAAGACCCTACTACTTGTACCAATGCGACTTATCCAGCGGGATTGAGCATTTCCGCACCTCCGTTAGTACGGGTATTGAGATGATTGAAATGCTCCGGGGACACACCTCAGGCTTCGCGGTTCCTACCTTTGTGGTTGATGCACCGGGAGGTGGCGGTAAAATTCCACTACAGCCCAACTATTTGATGTCGCAATCCAATGACAAAGTGATCCTGCGTAATTATGAAGGCGTTATCTCCGTATATCAGGAACCAGAAAATACAACCAGCAGCTGTAAGACCTGCTCAAAAGACTGCCCCAGCTCGAATACCTCACAAATCGGTCTTGCTAAATTGTTGCAAGGTCAGCAGCTTAGTCTGATACCCCAAGAAAACATGAGACAGGAAAGAAGAAAAAAGGTTACCCGCAGTCGCGGAGGTATAGCAAATGCCTAACACAATGAATCCTAATGAATTTTCGAGCGCCATTACGGTGGATGTGTTAAATAAACGACTCGTTGTCAACGGTTACTCCGAAGGAACGAAACCACCCTTGTTCGGCCCACATCTCATTTCGCTAGCAGTATCCAAGAAATTAGAGAAAATATGGCTTTGGGCGTTGCCAGCAGACGTTACCGAATTTTTACAATGTGGCTATCAGATTGAAGGCAGTCTCTTCCATGGCAGCTTCCAGGAATTCGTGGTTAGCTTAGCCTACTATGTTAGTGAGTCAAGAGGTCATTCCGATAAGACTCAATCAGAAGATGATATTATTGATGGCGTTAAGGCAGAACCCATCAAACCATCACACCCCTTGCCTCTCGAAATAGAGATACAACTTTTAAATGAATCCTTCTCCGAGCAAATATCACATTTACTAACGCAGGTTTTTACCAGTTATCCTTCCCCTGTCGAAGATCCTGAATATATCCGTTCCCTAATACAGAAGGGAAATATTTTTGTGGGAGCATTTTTAGGAGAGACGCTCATTAGTGTCGCGGCTGGTTACCCAGATCCGATTCTTAACCGTTGCGAAATGACAGATTGTGCAACTTTAGAAAAATACCGGGGACATTCACTCACTGAACGGTTACTAGCCATTCTAGAGCAAGAAGTTAAAAAACGCGGTTCATATACCCTATATACCCTGGCACGGGCCCAGTCCTTTGGGATGAACAGAGTATTCTACAAACTTGGGTACAACTATCAAGGCCGCCTGATTAACAATTGCGATATAGCTGGTTCATTTGAAGACATGAATATTTGGGTTAGATAGCGTTATGAATGAACGAATTGACCGCATGATTTAAAACCGTTGCGCGGTTACACACAGTGTGTTAAAATGTAACCAATTATATATCACAACAGGGGAGCTGGAATTTTTCGGCTGAGAGGGGCAATAAGCCCGACCCTTAACCTGATCTGGGTAATGCCAGCGTAGGGAGAATTAGAGAATAAGTACACCGCATTACATGCGGTGTTTTATTATGATCAAATTCCCCCCAGATCTCAGTAAAAATTAATTAAGGAGGAAATGCACTATGGCAAAAATCATTATGGCCTTACAGGTGGTTCCTAAAGTTGAAGAAGCTCGTATCTATGAAGTAGTGGACGAGGCGATCAAAGTCATTGCAGCCAGTGGAGTACCCTATGAAGTGGGAGCGATGGAAACAACGATGGAGGGCGAACCAGATCAGCTTTGGGAAATTATCAAAGAAGCACAGGAAGCCTGCCTTCGTGCTGGAGCCACTAGAGTGATGGCCTACATTAAAATGGATTATGTTCCAGCTGGCTCAACAATCGGAGAAAAAATAGACAAATATCGCAATAAATAATGGGTGTACTAAAGTGGAAAGGGCTCCCCTCCCTATTGTTCCTTCTCTTTCTCCTTGGCGCCTGGCAAATGATGGCGACGGCGATTCAGGTTCCCCTCTGGCTTCTCCCCACGCCCGCTCAAATCGTTGAAGCCCTATGGGAGACTCGCCAGCTTATTTGGCTGCATACCCTCACAACGCTCGTTGAAACAACCATTGGTTTTGCGTTTGCCGTCGTCTTCAGCCTGATCACCGCGGGGGGCATGGTCCTTTCCCCTTGGCTCAAACGCCTCTTATATCCATTTCTAATTATTTCTCAGACCGTACCTCTGATCGCTGTGGCGCCCCTTTTGATCCTTTGGTTGGGTTATGGACTACTGCCAAAAATTATCATCGTCATTATAGTCTGTTATTTCCCGATCACCATTAGCTTAATTGAAGGTCTCGAATTAACTGATACTGACATTCTCAACTTGTTAAAAAGCATGGGCGCTTCCCGTTGGCAAATGTTCTATATCGTTCGCTGGCCACACGCCCTACCCTCGCTTTTTGCAGGCCTGAAAATTGCCGCTACCTACAGTGTCATGGGAGCCGTGATTGCTGAATGGTTGGGCTCCGACTCGGGGCTGGGTGTTTATCTGACGCGTTCTTCTCATTCCTTTATGACCGACCGCGTGTTTGCCGCAATCTTCACGATTACAGCCTTGAGCTTTCTCTACTACGCGCTAATCTCCATCCTTGCGCGGCTCTCAATGCCTTGGATCCATAGCAAAAACCAAGATTCCACGTCTTAAATACTGTAACTAATTCATAGGGGAGATAATTGTATGAAGAAAAAGTTGCTTCCAATCTTAATAATTTCTATTCTTTCCCTGTCAGGCTGTGGGACTGGAACTACGACACCTGCTTCCCCAACAACTAAGCCCCTTACCACCGTATCCTTAATGCTAGACTGGACCCCTAATACGAATCACACAGGTCTCTTTGTCGCCCAAGAGAAGGGGTATTTCGCCAAGGAAGGTCTAGACGTTAAATTCATCCAGCCTTCAAGCTCCGGAAATGTCGAGCAGCTTGTAGGGACCGGAAAAACGGACTTTGGAGTGAGTCAACAGGAACAAGTGACGACGGCACGCGCTAACGATGTGCCCATTCTCTCGATAGCAGCGATTATCCAACATAACACTTCAGGCTTTGCTTCTCCAACCTCTAAAAATATTTTGAAAGCCAAAGACTTCGAAGGCAAGACTTATGGTGGTTGGGGCCTACCCTCAGAAGAAGCTATTTTGAAAGCACTCATGCAAAAGGACAACGCAGATTTTTCAAAGATTAAAGTAGTCAATATAGGGGAAGCGGATCAACTCACATCTTTAACTAAAAACATTGATTTAACCTGGATTTTCTATGGTTGGACTGGCAAAGAAGCAGAGCTGAGAAAACAGACTTTAAATATGATTTGGCTTAAGGATGTTGACCCAGCCCTCGATTTTTACACGCCCGTCATAATTACCAACGAAAAAATGGCCCAAAGCCAGCCAGAAATAGTGCGTTCTTTTACAAAGGCTGTTAGTGAAGGTTATCAATTTGCCATCAAAAATCCGGCAGAATCTGCCGAGATCCTCATTAAGAATGCACCCGAAGCGAATCCCGACTTAATCCGCAGCAGCCAAGCTTGGCTCAGCCCTCAGTATCAAGCTGAGACAGCCCAGTGGGGGCAGCAGGAGACTGTCGTTTGGGAACGTTATGCAACATGGCTGGTTGAACGCAAACTGTTGCCGAAGATGATTGATCCCTCGAAAGCCTACACAAACGATTACTTACCCAAGTCTTAAGGAGCGCGATCATGGGACTATCAATTAAAGCTCTTTCCAAATCTTACTCTGACCCAACCAAAAACCAGACCATGGAGGTCTTTCATTCTCTGGATTTAGAGGTTGTGACGGGCTCCTTCGTTTCCCTGATCGGACCTTCAGGCTGTGGCAAGAGTACCCTTTGCAATCTCCTGGCAGGAATTGAAGCGCCCGATACTGGGGAAATAGTATTGGATGGGAAAGCAATCCATGGGACAATAGGCCAAGTCGGTTATATGCCTCAAAAAGATTTACTGCTTCCCTGGCGAACCTTAATAGAGAACGTGCTCTTAGGCAGCGAGATCCTGCATAAAGACAAGCGCAAAGCACGTGCAGAGGCTAAAGAATGGTTAGAACAATTTGGTCTCTCTCCATTTTCCGAGTATTACCCCCACCAGTTATCAGGCGGTATGCGACAACGTGGGGCGTTACTTCGAACCATTCTCTTTGGCAAAAAAACCTTACTTCTAGACGAGCCGTTCGGTGCTCTGGACGCTTTGACCCGACGGGAAATGCAACGCTGGCTTTTAAGCATCTGGAATAGGACCCGACATACGGTCTTATTTATCACCCATGATATTGATGAGGCGATTCTTCTTTCTGACAAAGTAGTGGTTCTCAGTCAACGTCCCACTCGGATTATCCAGGAGTTCAAAATCCCCTTCCCCCATCCCCGTATTCCTGAGGATCTTTTGCTTTCTAAGGTTGCGTTAGATCTCAAAAAGCAGCTATTACACCTCCTCGTCCATTAGTACAAACAAAAGAGCACGAGGCACTTAGTTTAGTCAACTAAGTGCCTCGTGCTCTTTTCCCGCCTGCTCAGGTCATCTCTGTATCTCTTCAATGAGCGCCTTAAAGCCTGGCAACGCTTTCTCAATGGTTTTATAAGCCACGCAATAGGCAATTCTCACATAACCGGGGCAGCCAAAGGCACTGCCAGGAACCAAGAGAATGTTTTTCTTCTTGGCCAGATTACAGAATTCAACATCATTTTCAATCGGAGTTTTCACAAACATGTAAAATGCCCCTTGTGGTTTAAGACATTGGTAGCCATAGGCGGTGATTCCATCATAAAGAAGTTCTCGATTCCTGTTATATGTTTCAATATCCACCTTGGACTCTAAACACTTGGCAATGACGCGCTGGAATAACGACGGAGCATTGACGTACCCTAAGATGCGATTAGCAATGTTTGCTGCTGCAATGATATTTACGTAATCAGCTGCCTCATCAGGAATGACTAAATAACCAATTCTTTCACCGGGTAACGATAGGGATTTGCTGAAAGAGTATCCGATGATCGTGTTCTCATAATAGTTGGATAGATAGGGAACCTCAGTATGATCATAAGCAATTTCTCGATACGGCTCATCAGAAACAAGATAAATATCCGTTCCAAATTCGGTTTGTTTCTCTCTCATTATTTCAGCGAGCTTGATGATGGTTGCTTTCGAATAGATAACCCCTGTTGGGTTATTGGGGGAATTGATGATCACCGCTTTAGTTTTGGGGGTGATTTTCTCCTTGAATTCTTCAAGATTAGGCTGGAAATCGAGGGTATTTGGGGATACTATCACCAATTGGCCGTCATAGTTTTTCACATAGTTTTTGTATTCCCCAAAAAATGGTGCGAACGTAATGACCTCATCCTGGGGATTCAGTAAGGTTTTGAAAACTACGTTTAACCCACCTGCTGCACCAACGGTCATAAGAATGTTATTGGCTGTAAAAGCAGTAGAGAATTTATCATTAATAGACTGGGCAACGGCCTCTCTTACCTCTTCATAACCAGAATTATTCATATAACCATGAATGCTCATCGAATCTTCTGTAGTGATAATTTCTATAATTGCCTTCTTTACTTCCTCGGGAGACTCAACATTAGGGTTTCCTAAGCTGAAGTCAAAGACATTTTCTGCTCCGTGAATGGCCGCCAATTTTTTCCCTTCCTCAAACATGGCTCGAATGATAGAATTACCTTTTACCTGCTCTTGCATTTTAATCGATATCATAACACTCAACCTTTCTTCTCTAACTTTATAGTTCCTTACTGAGAAATATTAACTTTATTATGGCGAAAGCCCATAAGAGAGTGAATAGCTTTCACTCGTTGGGGAAAAAAACCGCTTTCTAGAATAGTCATAATAATATCACATTTAAGGCATTTCCGATATTGCTCAGGCTTCACTTCAGCGTTCAAGCCTGCAAGCCAAACCTAAATGATGAAAATATAACATAGAATAGGGTCTATTTCTTGTGTTTCTGTGAATACTTAATCAGGAGGTGATAATTGTGTGGTTTAATAAAAGCATTGCAACTGTCCTAACGGAATTAGGAGTCGACTCAACGACCGGTTTATCTGATGAGGAAGTCATCCATAGACGACAAAAGTACGGATTAAATGAATTAATCACTAAAAAACCTAAAACCTTACTGAGGATTTTCCTGACTCAACTAAATAATATAATGATCTATATTTTAATCGGTGCTGCTCTCATTTCTGGGTTTATAGGGGAGATTAGCGATGCAATAATTATTGGAATTGTAATTCTCATTAATGCCATTGTAGGAGTCATCCAAGAATCTAAGGCTGAAAAAGCTCTCGATGCCTTGAAAAAACTTTCGACTCCAAAAGCATTGGTGAAAAGAGATGGCACATCAAAAGAAATTCCTTCACAGGAAGTGGTTCCAGGGGATATCGTGATCATCGACGCAGGAAGATACATCCCATGTGACCTTCGCCTGATAGAAACGGCTAATCTTCAGATTGAGGAATCCGCACTGACCGGAGAATCGGTACCCTCCGATAAACAGGCTGATGACATTATTGAAGCCAAGGATACCCCTCTTGGAGATCAATTAAACATTGCTTTTATGTCTACCTTGGCAACTTATGGTCGTGGCGTAGGCATCGCTGTTGCCACTGGTATGGATACTCAAATTGGAAAAATCGCTACCATGCTCGACCAATCAGTGGAAGAACAAACGCCTCTCCAAAAGAAAATTGAAGAGTTAGGGAAAATATTAGGCTTTGCAGCCATAAGTATTTGTGGCCTTATGTTCCTAGTTGGGGTTCTTCAAGATAGAGATCTTTACGAAATGTTTTTAATTGCTCTTAGTTTAGCCGTCGCCGCAATTCCTGAAGGATTACCCGCCATTGTTACAATTGTCCTTGCTATGGGTGTTCAACGACTGATCAAAGAACACGCGATCGTCAGAAAACTCCCCGCTGTAGAAACGTTAGGATCTGTGTCAATTATTTGCTCTGACAAAACTGGAACGCTTACACAAAATAAAATGACGGTTACCAACTTCTATGCTGACAATATATTAGGAGACATCGATTCCCTAGATCTGACCAAAGGCCCCCATAGACTTCTGCTCGAAAATCTAGTCTTATGTAATGATTCTACCTATTCAGAATCCATCAAAACAGGAGATCCCACGGAAATAGCCCTTCTAAAAGCTGGCATGACATTCGGCATTTCGAAAGAGTCCTTACAAAAATCACATCCAAGAGTCCATGAAATTCCGTTTGATTCCGATCGAAAATTGATGACCACTATTCATAACCATGAAAATCAATTCATGGTCATGACGAAGGGTGCCTTAGACAGTTTATTGAAAATCTCAACAACCGCTTATTTAAAGGGAGAAATGGTGACTTTAACGGAGGAACTTAAAAACACAATTATTGAAGCCTCCAACACCATGTCTGATAGTGCCTTAAGAGTGCTAGGTTCTGCATATAAATTACTCGCTGCTATCCCAGCAAAGGATGATATTGTAGAGGATAATTTGACGTTTATAGGTTTTGTCGGAATGATCGATCCACCTAGACTAGAAGTCAAAGACTCAATAGCCCTTTGTAAAAAAGCCGGCATAAAAACCGTTATGATCACTGGAGATCATAAAAACACCGCCTTCGCCATAGCCAATGAACTAGGTATTTCTCATAATATTGAGGAAGTTATCTCTGGTTACGAACTTGATAAACTATCTCAGGATCAGTTAAATGATAAAATACAACGTTTATCCGTCTTTGCTCGAGTTTCTCCGGAACACAAGGTAACCATTGTTAAAGCATTTAGATCCCAGGGAAACATAGTTTCTATGACGGGAGACGGGGTGAACGATGCTCCCTCTTTAAAAGCTGCAAATATTGGAGTAGCCATGGGAATTACAGGAACTGACGTTGCTAAGGGCGCTGCCGACATTATTTTGACAGATGATAACTTTTCAACCATCGTTTCTGCGGTTAAAGAGGGCCGTAACATCTATAATAATATTAAAAAGTCTATCATATTTCTATTATCGTGTAATTTGGGTGAAGTTATCGCCCTCTTCCTAGCAATCCTATTAGGCTGGGCTTCGCCACTGAGACCCATCCATATTTTATGGGTCAATTTAGTGACAGACACTCTTCCCGCTCTTGCCTTAGGTGTGGATTCTGGGGACCCCACAGTCATGGATCAGAAACCACGTGATCCACGAGCAACACTTTTTGCTGACGGTGCTGGTATGAGGCTGATATTAAATGGAATTTTGATCGGGCTTCTAACGTTAATCGCTTTTGTCATAGGAAACAAGTTCTACCCTGATTCCTTAATGCATGCTCAGACAATGGCCTTCGCAGTATTGAGTATCTCTCAACTATTCCATTCTTTGAATATGAGACATCCCGATAAATCAATTTTTCAACTAGGACTGCTTACCAATAGATATTTGATTTATGCCATATTAATAGGGATATCGCTCCAAGTGATGGTCATTACTGTCCCTGCATTAGCTTCAGTCTTTAAAGTCTATCCTTTGACTTTAAGCGACTGGTCGTTCGTTATGATACTGTCTGTTATCCCTTTAGTGATTAACGAAATTGTGAAAGCAGTTCGCAGAAGCTTCCAGGCAACCCATTAACTATAACAACGTTAACCACTGCATTATTTGACGCCCTTTATTTATGGTATAATAGCTATAAATTATGAAATCACGAAAGTAGGTAGAGTAATGTCGATATCACGGGTTTTTGTTAAAAACAAAATAGAATTTCAATATATTCCAGACCAGAAGAAAATTTTGATATATGATATAAAAAATGATAAAACTTTACGGACGTATGCATTATCTAATCAAACCGAAGAACTAGATAAGGAGTCTTTTATTACTCTGTGTCTTAATATTCGTGATCAGATTGAAAAGGTAAGAAGAACAAAAAACATCTAAATCACAGTATCAGCGAAATATACAAAGAGCTCTCCTATGCCCTAATTAAAGTGGACCCTATGTTGATCTATACCCCCTTAAGTAGACACGAAAATGAAATGTAGTGTAGACTAAATTAAGGGGGTATAAGTTATGGGGAAAAAATGCAATACCTACTCGACTAAATTTAAGATTAATGCTGTTGAGAGATACAATATTGGTGATGAAGGCGGAGTAAAGGCTCTGTCTAAAATACTTGGTTTAAGATCTCATAATCTGTTAACTTTATGGCTGAAGAAATATAATGAGTTTGGAATAGCAGGGCTCGAGAATCAAAGGGGTAAAACTCAATCACCCATGAGAGGTCGTCCAAAAAAAAATTTCGACTCTCCTGAAGAAGAAATTACGAGATTAAGAGCTGAAAATGAATATCTAAAAAAACTCCTTGAAAGCAAACAAGAAGATATTAAAAAAAAAGAAAATATCAAGTAATTGAGGAGCTGAGCAGCAGGTACCCTGTAACTTTGCTACTTAAGATTGCTGGAATAAACAGGTCAGGATATTACCGATGGTTAAATAATATAATGGTTGTGTCTGAGAAATCCAAAAGGGATGCACAAGCTATTAAGTGCATTGAAGCGCTTTATAGCAAGCACTATGGTAGATATGGCGTTGAGAGGATGACAGCTGCGCTGTGGACTGGCTATGGTCTTAAGCTTAACCATAAGAAGGTTTACCGTTTGATGTCACAGAATGGTTATTTGTCAGTAATCAAAGCAAAAAAACGGTATCGGAAGCCTGGAGCTGAGCTCCACATCCTAAGAAAAATGTGTTGGTTAGGAATTTTAGTACGAGTTGTCCATTTGACAAGATGGTAACGGACGTTACCGAGTATAAGTTAGATGGGAAAAAGATATACATATCTGCAGTTAAGGACATCCACACAGGCATGTTAGAAGGATTCGCAGTTAAAGATCACCAGACTCGAGAACTCATACGAGAATCTTTTAACAATATCTTGGATAAATGCTTACCCGAAGGTACCATTATACATTCTGACCAAGGGACACTCTATAATAATGTTAAGTTTCAGAATCAACTTAAAGATAAAAATTTCATCCAGAGTATGTCTAGGAAAGGTACTCCTATTGATAATTCTCCTATGGAAAGTTTTTTTGGCTCCTACAAGAGCGAGGTGCTGTACAATCCTAATATTAGTATAGTGAGCAAAGTTGACCTTTTAAGAGAAACATGGGAATTCTATGATTACTACAACAATGTAAGAATTCAGAAAAGGTTGGGATTTCTAACACCTGCTGACTTCAAAGAAAACGAGCTAATCAGGATTAAAAATGAAAAGAATGACAGATAAATCTATCATTCTTCCCGGTTGCATTTCTTTTATTTGTCCACTTTTGTGGGTATAGATCAATGTTGAAGCACAATTAAATAATACTAAACATTTCTAAGAAGATGATTTCTGTATTCAGTATTCAACCGGAGTCATCTTTATTAAATCCCATTGATATTTGTAGTTATTATAGTAGGTCATAGACTCATCTACCTCATCTTTAAGCTTCTCCAGTATCTTCACTCAAATCAAGGAATAGATAATTAACTGCATGGGAAATCCTGCATCAACAGGGTTTCCCTTTTTATAAAAGCTAATTTTAGTACCTTATTAATCGCTATAATACGCGTTTTTAGAATGTCCTTAAACGTATACCTTTAGGGACAACGTGAAACCCACACACCGAAACAATTTATGGAAACCGAAACAATAAGCTGACTTTTCCTTAATTAAGGAAAAGTCAGCTTATTGACGTATACCCGATTCGCCGGACACAGGGAAGTTAGTGTAAACTAAACCTGTGGGGGGCGAAAATTATGTCAAACAACGGGAAACGGTATGATAAAGAATTCAAGGCAGATATAGTTCGTTTGGTA
>Ga0209386_1001111_pt1 | contig 11558 bp, 18 predicted proteins | sample NGEPertwo_FD_184510 | JGI IMG/M metagenome (GOLD analysis project Ga0209386, IMG submission 184510) | Arctic peat soil microbial communities from the Barrow Environmental Observatory site, Barrow, Alaska, USA - NGEE Permafrost154B-two... | ecosystem: Environmental > Terrestrial > Soil > Wetlands... | reverse complement strand
ACTCCTTTTTAAGTAAATAGTTAGTATCAACCTCTAACTCTACAATAGGATAGACCCGCCTTCTTGGCGTCTTGGCTGGCTTCATTCGCTGGATTTGGCATTTAATTCATTCCCCTTTCGTGAAAATATTTACAGGCTTTTCCTCTTTCATGAGCAGTTTTACATTACTGTCTTAAGATCATCCATTGCGGACACCAGGTTATGATATGGGGTAGTCAACTCGTTTGGGAATCCAGGGTTAGTATTGAAATTACATTCCTTGATTGCTTCAACGAGCTTAACCGAACATTCCAGTATGGCCTTTACCTCTTCAATATCTGCGATATGAATAGTTGTTGTTAATTTTGCCATTTTTTCCACCTCCCCTCATACCAACTTCTTCACAAACTAGCTAACTCGTTCAGCCTTCTCCCCCTTCCGTGCTTCAATCCATTCCACGAAGTCTTTCTTCTCTACCTTCTTTGAATTTCCGATGTCGAAGCTTGGTATACCGCCAGAGGCTGGGTTAATTTGAAATAGCTCGTAGATCTTCCCCCGTGAAATACCCAGGTAGTCCGCTATATGTTGGGCTGTGATAACCTCGGGGAGTTCGTCAATTAACATTTGCCATCACCCCACTTCTTGAGTGATCGCATATTTAGCCTGATACTTCCGCACAATTCCCTCGAAAATGGGCTTTAACTTCGGGTCGCGTTCGATAACCTCAAGCTTTGTTATAGCCTTACAAGCGGTTTTAGTTGCACCCTGCGCTTGTAATCTCGTGCGTAACCGTGCTAAACGAGCCTTGAGGTCTACCCTTGCTAAGTTCTCTAACTCTTCGTAAAGGTCATGATAAAATGTAAGGTAGCTTAATCCATGCTCCTGACAGATACCGCGTATCTTGGTGTTCATGGCCTGTCTCCAATCCTTGTCAATTGGAGCTGTGAAGACTTCAAGGACATTGGTCATTTGCCGACTCGCCTTGTTTGCGACTTCAATGGCTGTATTTGCTTTGCGCTCAATCTCGACGGTAACTTGGGCAAGCCCAGCTAGTATTTCCGCTTGGGTCATTTGCTTTGGAGCATAGGAACCAGTCTTACGGATGGCGGGTAGGATTTCGTCTGCAATTTTGGCTTGGAACTTTTCAGCAACCTCATTGTTTGCCTTCATTGCCAGCCGATAGAATATGTTTTCGGGGATAAATTCATTTTCGCCACTTGTGGCGAAACCGAGTTCTGACAGATAACCGTTTAGCCTTCCCCATCGTATATACTCTGTGCTATCAGCCTTTCTTTCGATAAATCCTAATCCTCTTGCAACATCTTCTTGGTGCAGGTGCGCCGTTCCGTTTTCGTCGATGTAACCCCTGACCCCAGATACCGTAATTAAATCGTTCATGTCTTCCCTCCTTAAAAATTGATATTTACAGGTTTTTCCTCCTAAACGTCGAATAAGATAATTTGAGGTAAGGGAGAATAATATTTTTGAGGTGTTCAATGTCAACGTATTTAGATAATCTTCACCAGATATCGAAAGAAATAACTCTAGTTGCTATGGAAAAGGGAATAATCAGAAACACCGATGATTCAACTGACGAACGTATAGTTGAGAGCTATGCTGAACAATCAGTCAAGTTTTACCAAACGGTTTATAAGGGCTTAAAGGAATGCGATAAGTAAATAAATAACTACTCCCTTACCTCAACTATTTTCTTGATCTGATCTGCTAGTTTGATAGCGTTATCTATTTTGAGTCCTAAGGGTCCATCAGACCTAATGTTCTTGTCCTGAAGATTTTGTAGCTCTCTGATCTGCTCTTGCAATACCGCTTTATAGTCCATGTTGGTCCTCCTTTCTGATTTATAATTCATCCTCGGTGGTTACGGTTGAAAATATCTAGTCTTTAGGAGCGATTTGTTATCAGCAAATCGTTCTTTTCTTTTTCAACGTAGATTCTCAAGCCGTGGAGTAAGGGCTCCATTTTTTCCCGTGTTTCACGTCGCCAATGTAAGTCTCTTTCGAATTGAAGTAACTTTTTTTGAAGCTCAGCATAGGTTTTGCAATCTTTTTTCAACTCTGAAATGATCTGACTGACGGTTTCTTCAAAAACTTGATTATATTTATCTACAATCTTTTCTAAATCCACTTTTTCCACCTCCCCTCGTTGAAACTAAGTTGTTCATGGTTCCCTCCTTAAAAATTGATATTTACAGGTTTTGTCTCTCTCGTGTCGAAATGATTATCTGCAAGGATAATTCACGACGAAAGGAGGTGATTTTGTGTATACAGTTTTTGCCAACTTACGCGGAGCATGGACGGAGCTGACTGATGACGATGCTATTAATGGTCAGGTTCCCTCTCGCTATGATATTCATAGTCTTTTTCCCGTGATTGATTTTAACGATCAAAGCGAACGCGAAAAATCTTTTGTGGAGATTGTTCACGACGGGATTAAGTGTTATGTTCATGCGGCATGTCTACAATTCTTCGGGGAAGAGTAATTCTGAATGGAGCAGTCCGAATCTTGGCGCTCTGGATGTCACAAGCGTCCAGGGTGCTTTCTTTTTGAATTTCCGAAAACTGAACATCAATTACTGCTTTTACCTTCGCCCAGTCTTTCCAGTTCATCCCCTGCATGGATTCGATTGTCCTGTTAATGTCAAATTCTTTCATCTCGTTTTTCCTCCCTTTTTTAACCCGCTTTCGTTAAACCGCTATTTTAAGATATTTCCTCGAAACAATATCTTTTATGGCCTGATAATCGTAATCCAGAGCAATTAACGAACTTACCTGTCTCTCTAGCCTTTCAACCCCTTCCAGCTCGCTTGCCGTAAAACGATTTCTTACATTACCTGACTTATCTAATCCAAATTGTTCCTTCAACTGTTTTGTGTTCTTGCCAAACACTATTTTGTAAACGAGATCCGTATAGTGCTTATACTTCATTTGCTTATGTGGGCTTTCGGGTAAGTCCTGGATGGCATTAGTTAATGCTTCGCGTGCTTGCTTTCCAATCTGGCGAGTTACTTTGCGGCTGATAAGTTCTTTTTGCATTAGGTAGAATTGTTTGACGAGGGCCTTTTTAAATTGTCTGACCGGGAGAGTGTTTTTCATGTAAATGATCAATAGGGTAGCTTGCTGTTCGTTCAATTTGTAGATCTTCTCCGACTGTCCACTTTCCGAAGGTCGGATTTCAAATCCGAGCTTGCCGAACTCTTCAAGGTCGGATTCGTAACCTCTGATTAATCTTTGAACCGTGTCATGTCGAACCTTTCCGTTTTCGGCAATGACTTTTGACGTGGTGAATGGTATCTCGTTTAGATCGTCGGGTTCGAGAAAAACTAGGTTGTTCATGGGTACCTCCTTTCCGCTTTGCATAAATGCAATTACGCACTCCTTGATGCTTCCATAAATTTCAGATTATGCAATCTTGGATCAAAAAAAATATCGACCGCCGCATCTAGGTAGTTGCATGTTTTTAACATTTCCTCAAGCGTAAACTGTTTTCTGCCGTAAAGCTTTTCATTGAGAGCTTGTTGTGAAATATTTAATTCTTGGGCTAGTATTCGTAAATTATAACCCTTCTCAGCTACCGCCCCCCGAAGCTTTAGAAAATACTTATCACGCATTATTTCCACCACCTTCCGATATGTTAATTACCCCTTTAACAATTTGATCTTACCATTGCCGATATATGATGTCAATACATATCTTGCATTTTATTAAGATATGTATTAATATATAATTGAATACAATGCAATTTGTAATTAGTACAATATGGAAGGGTGCTAACTAATGGATTTTAAGACGGATAAAGAAAAGCGTAATGATTTATTAATGAAACAACTAGAACTATCATCTAGGAGGTTAAGGAGTTTTAGGGAGTCTTCCGGTTTTCAGCAAAAAAAATTCGCACAATTATTTGGCATCGAACCAAGTATTTATAACCGATATGAAACCGGAAAAATAAAATCCATACCACAAAACATTCTTATGGAGATCTGCAATAAGTTCGACCTAAACCTAAAATGGTTAGCGGGGGTTGAAGACGCAGAAAAACACATGATAATTCAAGACGCATCGCTAGGAACAAAACGCATTCCGATTCTTGGAACAATTGCCGCTGGACTTCCTGTCTATGCGCAGGAGGATGTTTTGGGTTTTGAATATGTTGATTCTAATTTACATGTAGATTTTTGCCTTCGCGTAAAGGGCGACAGTATGATCAACGCGCGAATATTAGATGGTGACCTAGTGTATATACGTCAGCAGTCGGATGTCGAGATAGGAGAAATAGCCGCCGTCTTGGTTGACAATGACTCGGCTACATTGAAACGAATTTATAAAGCTAACGGGACAGTTATTCTAAGGTCTGAAAATCCAAACTTTCCCGATCAGATATATACCAAAAAAGATATGAAGGAGGTCCGTATTTTAGGTAAAGCAATACTATTCAAAACGGAGGTACGATAAATGGCAAGTATAACTAAGCGTCCAAGTGGGTCATATCAAGCGGCTATCTATGTTGGCCGCGACGATGAGGGGAAACAAGTCAGACGGATGGTAACTAAGCCCACGTTGAAGGAATGTAAAATTGCAGTTAAGGAGATTGAACGAGAACTTGAAGATCAGAATTATTCAAACGTGCGGAACATCGGGGTTGTTGCGTGGATTGATGAATGGATTAAGTTGAATAAGACAAGGCTCTCACCCTCAACTCATGCAACTTATAAGATCTATTCAAGGGTGCATTACGCGCCATATTTTAAAAAAATGAAATTGAAAGAATTAAATGAAATCCACATTCGCAAATTCATGGCGCAACAACTTGGCTTCCTTTCTCCAACTACTGTTCGAAAGCATGTTTCCGTTTTGAATAAAATATTCGAAGAAGCGTTGAAGGACAAGAATCCAGCTAGGTATATTAAGTTACCATCTAAGGCTAAGTACACTCCCTACGTCTTGTCTGAAACCGAAATGGAGAAGATACACGATGCCATAAGGGGAACAAGGGATGAGATTATAGTGCTACTAGCCGCCTGGTGCGGCTTACGAAGGGGTGAAATATTTGCATTAAAACCCGATGATGTGGATTGGAAAAATAAAACCGTCCGTGTGGATGAGAATACGGCAATAAATGACGAATATATGTACGTTGATAAGGGGCCTAAGTCAGATAATGGGTACAGGGAAGTAGTTGTTCCAAAGGAACTCATGGGATTATTGGAGAACAAGAGGAAAAATTGGAAGGAGATACCAGAACGCTTTTTCCCAATACGTCCAGATCATTATTCCAGTTACTTTGCCGAACTTATCAGAAGAAAGGAATTACCCCCAATCAGATTCCACGACCTCAGACACTACCATGCATCATGGCTCTTTGCAAACAAGATACCCGACCAATACGCCGCAAGACATCTAGGGGACGATATACAAACTCTCAAAGCCACATATCAGCACATTGGTGCAGACTACCGCCAAGATATAGACGACACAGTCCGCGGTCTACGTGATGAGCCACGCAAAAAAGCAAGAGTCTGGAAATTAAAAAGGACTATGCAGTAAAGCATAGCCAAGTAATAAAATATTCTGTGCAACATTTGTGCAACATCCGCTGTAACGGGCGATGCGCAAAATCATTCAAGGTTCAGTAGTGGTGCGGGAAACAGGACTTGAACCTGCACGGTTTACCCGCTGGAACCTAAATCCAGTGCGTCTGCCAGTTCCGCCATTCCCGCATGAAAATAATTCTTGCAACAGAAGAAATAATATCATAGTTTTTGCAGTATGACAAGTATTTTCTTATTTTCGTTTTAGATTGATTTAATTTAGTCATTGCATCAACCAAAAATATTCAAAGAGTAGGATTATCAAATCAATCAAGACTAAGGCCAGTAGATTCATCAGCCAATCTATTGGGTATTTCCAATAATAGAACAGGCTGTTGAAAGTGACGAGAAAAATTGAGCAGATAATCCAAAGTGAGTAAATTGCAGGGTTCTGAGAAAATATATCGATGAACCATATAACGGGCAAAAACATAAAAACACTCATAAATGTGATCATGATATACCCAATATAGCGGCGAAGGTCATTAGCATCCAGCTTGACTTTACCCACCGTCTCTCCACCTCAGCTCTCGTGAATTCCTCATAATAAGTATACCACGATTCACTCCAAAGGGGACGACGAGGGGAATGATGCATCGTGCCTACTTGAATCTATAGAAACAGAAAAGCGGCTCATAAGAGCCGCTGAGTTGATACTTTATCTATGGTCTCGACTATTATTGTCTCCACCCTTGTCGTTGTTCCGATCATCGTTTTTGTCCCTATCATTATCTTTGTTCCAGCCAGCTTTATTTTTATCAGACGTCCGATAATTTATATGGCTTAGCTTTTCAAGTTTTTGATTCACGTCTAATTTTTTCTGATCTGTTGTGCATTGATTGTCTGTAATTTCTCGGTCTTTAATTTGGAGTAGATTATTTTTTTCGTTCACAGAATTTTTAAATTCGAGCAAAGCAGCCTTAGCTTGTTTTTCCAACAATTTCTTTTCAACGTCGTCGTTCACTACTGGAACCACTACTGGAGCGACCTTTGCTTCTTCTTTTTGAACCTTAACGACTGCTTTGTCCATGGTGCGCACGACATTAAGCGCTAATTTTTGGGCAACTTGAGGAGGAAGCTTGACTACTAAATCACTCAATACTGCAATGTTTTTTGCTTCAACATTTTCCAAGGCTTTGGCAAGAGCTACAGCGGTTGCAGAGCCAGGAGTTTCAGCTTCATTAAGGAATTCCTGAGCTTTAGCGATTTTATCTTTGTACTCACTAAAACAGATCTTGGAGTCTTCGATATTTCCGTCTTGCATCAGTTTGTTGGCTTGGGCCAACTTTCTAAGTGCATGTCGTTTATTTATCTCGCCTTGACGTGCTGCGTCAAATGTCAAAGCAAGCTGGAGATTATCGATGAAATCACTAAACTGAGTAGACGGAATAACTATTTTGCCATCGTATTCGACCACTGGCGGGGTTAATTCAATTTTCGCTGCTTTAATGGCTGCTTTTTGGGTTGTTACCCTAAGTTCAAAAGCTGTTTTCGTATCCACATTACTTACTACCATTACTGCTTGAACTGCTGCTGCTTTTAAACCTTCAGCAGTAGCTATTTCTGCCAATGTAGTGATGGGTGCACTTTCATAGGCTAATACTGCTGTTTCTGCCGCTACTACTACTGCCGCGGCTTCTGCAGCTTCCTGTAGTGCAGTTTTCGTTGTTGTAATTTCTGTTGCCTGGGCTGTCACCCTAAGTTCAAAAGCTGCGTTTGCATCCCCATCGCCTACTCCATTTACGGCCGCATCCGCTGCTGCTTTTAAGCCTTCAGCAGTAGCTATTTCTGCTAGTGTATCTATTGAAGCATCTTCATAGGCTGATACTGCTGTTTCTGCTGCTGCTACCCGAAGATCACTTTTAGCTGTTGCGATTTTTGTTGCTTGAGTTGTTACCCTAACTTCCAAATCTGCTTTCTCTGTCGAATCCACTTCCAGATCAGCTATTGCCGCTACCGCTGTTGCTTTTAAGCCTTCAGCCGTAGTTACTAGTTCTAAGGTTGTTATTGGCGCAAGTTCATAGTCCACCACTGCATCTTCTGCTGTTTGTACTGCTTCATCTAGTGTTGTTACATGAACATTGCTTGCTACCGATATCGGAGCATCAGGTAGGCACGCCTGGGCTATTGCTGTACTGAGTGGAAATGCCAGAAGGGCAACCGTTACGGCAACTGCTAGTTTTTTCCTCATTGTTTCTCCTCTTTCCTTTTATCAACGCTTGATACATAGTTTGGCCTGTGTTTTACAAAGGCTCTTATGGGCTTGTTTAACCCTTACATACTATCAATACGATAGCTAAAAGTTTATTGGGGGGGTCTCCAGAAAATCTATTGTTTATTATAAATGAACCTCCTCATTTGTTCTCAGGTCGAGAGCGTTTGAGGAGGTTCCAGACAAAACAAAAGCACCGAACTTGCGTCACAGTAAAAGTGCCAGTCAGAAAAGGAAGGACGGTTTTGTCGTCCTTCCTTTTCTGACTTCTTTATTTTTCAGTAGTAGGCCCTTTGGATTTTAACTTTCTTTTTGTCGTACCTACTTGTTATCATCCATAAATTTGTTATATTCTTCTTGGGCTTTATCTTTGCTGTAACCATATTTTTTTTGAAGAATACCAACCAACTTTTCTGTCTTGCCTTCTACTTCAGTGACGTCATCATCTGTAAGATCTCCCCACTTCTCTTTGACACTGCCTTTCCACCCTCATCCCACTCTTTAATTCAAAAACAAAATGCGTTGGTGTGAGAATTTCACTTCTCACCCAACGCATTAAATATTTTTCATCAAATTCTTCAAGTAGTGAATCCCTGCCTTTTTAATAGTCTAGTTCACTCCAAGCCTCTTCGGTTGCGATTTTTAAATCATCCCATACATCTCCGCACGGTTTCTTGAGTTCTACATAGTTCACAGCAAACAGATTCCGAATATTTTCAAGGTTTTCGACTTGGAAAAGATACTCTTCTTTCATATCATCCTGAACTTCAGCAACTCTTGTTTTCATTTCGACTAGTCTTGTATTATATTCTGCTAGATATCCTTCAAGCTTATTCATATTCGTTACAGCTTTTAAATCATTATCTATCTTCGTACAAATCGTGTCTACCCGGTACTGTTCCCCCATAAACACACCACTAGTATCAACACTGGTTCGTACAATTACATCAGTGCTAATGTTCAAATTAATGTCTGGACTAGTCTCAATGATAGTTTTAGCCATTGAATAGTTCCCCCTTTGAGATCTAGTATACTCAGAATTCGTTAGAGATTATGATTTCACAGGTCATCCCATTTCCAAAGTTCACTATAGAGATCCTCTCCTATGCTTCTCTTCGCTGTGCCGTTATCACTGTTACAGATGCTGCTGGTACTGGTGATTTCGGCAAAAAACTTATACCAAAGAGTAATACTACCGATAACATAATAAAAATGATTACTGCCTTTCTATACATTCACGATTTCTTACTCTTCCTTTTTGGGGTAACTTTATAAATGATTGCCACTGTTTAAGTGCTCCACCTTTAATTGTTATTCTTTCTGCCCACTCCTTTTTAGTGCAAGTTTTAATGTCAATATCAAATGCCACCTTAAATAACTTAACAATCGACTCCTCAAGTAGATCACTTGGATACAAATTTAGAGAGCTTGTTTCAGGCAACCCCTTTGTAGCGTTACTAGCATAGTCAACTGGATGTGCAGAATCCGCGAAATCCGCGAAATCCGCGAGATTCACTCTCTCATCTGTTATTGGTTGATATTTGTACGTTTGCACATTCTTTTCCATATTAGATTCCTCCATTAAAATCCTTGAGAATACTATGAATTTGGTCGTGAGTCTCTTCATAAAGAAGCGGTCTATCCCAATTTGATAAGAGGCTACCCCCATCACGATGATAATTAGAAATCCTAGGACCATTTGAGGTTTGGTTGAAACTATACCCGTTAATAAGAAACAGAAGTTCATCATCATTCCGAAGAAAGCAGCGAGTGTCGTAAAACCGCCTAATATGAGTCTAAGCCCAATGAAAACTTCTCCACTTTTAACCAAAAGGGCAAAAAATCCTGCGATAGGGCATGAGAATATGACTAATTATCCAACCCCATGTATCCGAGACACTTGGATGAGCAGCGGCAGCTGCGCCCTTGGCGGCGTTTATCCCAATGAAAAACCATTTCATCTTGCCGTCGCCGCGGTAGTCACTGTTGCGGTCGGTGCAGGCACTGTTATTTGTGGTGTTTTTGGCAATAACCCAATCCCGATGAGAAGCATCGCTGATAAAGCAACGAAAATAGTTAAAGCTTTTATAGTGCTCATTTCAGGATCGTTTGCACCCTTTGTAACTGATTGCCTCTGTTTAAAAATTACTCTATTAACTGGATCCGGACATAAATAATCGGTGGCTGCATACAAATTTTTAAGTTTTGGACGGTTGGTTGGAATCGTAAAATCTAAGTAACTCCTACGTTCTACCAGTGCTGGTGGTTTATAGTGGCGCCTCATGCTGTTAATTTCCAACAAAATACTACTCCCTTCCGTCACCCTTGATCTATTGATTTCAATTATTTTCCTCTATAGTTAGATGATAACAAAAAAAAATGCCATTATTATGACATTTTTCTTTTATATAGAGGCTATTTTCTTCATAAAATTAAAACCATTAGCCCGTTTTTTCAGTAAGGCTTCACTCCTAATTTGTATCCTACCCCTTGTATAGTTCTGATGTAATAGGGATTAGAACAGTCTGGCTCAATCTTTTTTCGCAGACGTCTTACCAGCGAAGTGACGACTCCAGGATTGCCATAATAGTCTGTCTCCCAGATTTGGTAAAGGAGCTGCTCTCTAGTAAAGACCTGTTCTGGACTGTTGGACAGTAGCCAGAGAAGGGCATACTCCTTGGGGGTTAGGTCAACCTCTTTGCCTCCAACCTCAGTAATTCTACTGATATAGTTAATAGTAAGTCCAGGAAGTTCCACGATATTTCGCCCGTTTTCTGGTTGGCTGTTTTCTTTAACCCGTCGCAATACCGCATTAATACGTAAGATGAGTTCTGTGCTATCAAACGGCTTGGTTATATAGTCATCACATCCTGATATAAGCCCTAAAATCTTATCCTTATTTTCTTCCCTAGCCGATAGAATGATAATCGGCAGATTGCTTTCTTTCCGTATTTTGCGACAAACTTCAAGTCCATCCATTCCGGGCATCATGATATCGAGCAAAAGTAAATCCGGCTTACCATTATGGCATTCTTTTATGACTTCCGCACCTTGTCCAACAACCTTTACACTAAAACCTTCTCGAGTCAATAAAATATGTAGGAACTGCTGGGTACTGGCATCATCTTCTGCCACTATGATTTTTGATCCGATGATAACTACCTCCTTCTCCCAGTAGTAGGAATTTTAGCGAATAACAAGTGATTTTATTTGCTCAAAAGTAGCGTTACAGTGCAGCCGTACATAAAACACTCTTATTTGGCACTAGATAATTTTTCATTTCTAAAAATGTTAGTTCGCAATTGCTTTTATCTTTTGCCAGAGCAGATATTTCAAGCGTCCTTGCCAATTCAAAGATTTCCATGATCTTTAGATTACCAGAAGAACCTTTAAGTTGATGTGAAATCTTACAAAGTTCCTTCAAATCATTGTTCACTAAGGCTTCTTCAATATTTTCCATCATTTCGGATAAGGACTTGACATATACTTCGAATATTTTATTTGTATCATTTATTTTAAGTCCTGTTTGAGTCATAAAACTCTCCATGCATTTGTAAATATAATCGGATTTTCTTTGAATCGCTTCATGCACCGTGGTTTCTTCGATCATTTTGAACATTATTTCAGAGTCGATAGGTTTGCTTATGTATTCATCCATTCCGGCTCGAAGGCATTTTTCTCGGTCACCCGCCATGGCATTTGCTGTCATAGCAATAATTTTAGTATGTTTGTTGCTTCCCTCTGCATTTCTGATTCTTT
>Ga0209386_1001110_pt1 | contig 11572 bp, 10 predicted proteins | sample NGEPertwo_FD_184510 | JGI IMG/M metagenome (GOLD analysis project Ga0209386, IMG submission 184510) | Arctic peat soil microbial communities from the Barrow Environmental Observatory site, Barrow, Alaska, USA - NGEE Permafrost154B-two... | ecosystem: Environmental > Terrestrial > Soil > Wetlands... | reverse complement strand
GCTTGATAAATCAAGCCCCTACACTAAATCTTTATACACTCTATGGTTCTGCTAATTTTTTTATGGGCGTATATAATACGCCTCTACTTCTTTTTTAAAACCCGAAACTCGTAACCCGCAACTTGCAGCCTATATCTTTAATTGGGCAATTGGTAAATAGGTAGATTGGTTAATTTAATAACTATATAACTATTTTAAACAGTCTGCACTATCCAGATTGATTTATATTTTGATTTTAATTTATCGTAAATTTTTAAAGCCTGTTCTTTGTTTTGAGCTATTCCAAAAACTGTAGGACCGCTGCCTGACATAAGAGCCCCCATGGCACCCTCTTCTATCAATCTATCTTTAATTTTTCCAATCTCCGGATATTTTTTAATTACTAACCCTTCGAAAGAATTAAATAGGTTTTTTGCAATTCCCGGAAGCTCCCTCTCTTTTAGAGCTTTTAGCATGGCTTTGGTATTGTTTTTCTCCTTCTTAATTCGTTCTAAATCAAGATTATTATAGGCCCATTTGGTGGGTATTTCAAAACCAGGATTTATTATGATAACCCATAAGGGTGGGTTGATAAAGGGTAAAGGAGTTACTTTTTCACCTTTATGATAAGCAAGAGCAGTGCCATTTTGTATGCAAAAAGGGACATCCATTCCTAATTCTTCTCCTATTTCCCTTAAATCCTTATTGCTTAAATTCATAGCAAAAAGTTTATTTATTCCTACCAAAATAGAGGCAGAATTAGCAGAACCACCCGCCATTCCACTGGCTAAAGGAATTTTTTTATCAATTTCTATTTTAACTCCCTTTGTTACTCTATATCGGTTAAGAATCTTCTCTGCTGTCCGATAGGTTAAGCTCTGAGAATCGACAGGAACCAGAGGATGACTGCATTTTATCTTTATCCCTTCTTTTTCTTCCTTGATATATATCCTGTCAGCAAGATTAATAGATTGCATTATAGTCTCGATACTATGATATCCATCCTGCCGTTTTCCCAGTATCTGCAGAGTTAAATTTATCTTGGAATAGCTGTCTACTTCAACTTTATTCATAATTTAAACTTAAATCCAAACCCTTTCTTTAAAAAAATATCCGCTACAATTAAATCAAAGGGGGTAGTTATTTTAATATTTTCCTCTGAACCTATTATTAATTTTACTTTATACCCGTATCTTTCCACAATCGCGGCATCGTCTGTGGCTAAATATTTATCTTTATAAGCCTGATTATAGGCAGATAAAATTATATCATATTTAAAAGTTTGAGGGGTTTGAGCTCTCCATATCTCTTCTCGGTTAAGAGTTTTGCTTATAAAAAAATTATTTTCACTTTTTTTTACTGTATCTTTAATGGGAATAACGGTAATCGCCGCTCCGTATTCCTGTGCTTTTTCAATTGAATCCTGAATGATACTTTCTTCAACTAAGGGGCGGGCACCATCGTGAATCACTACTATATCTGCATCTTTATCCAGCGCCTTAAGGCCATTATATATTGAATCCTGTCTAGTTTCTCCACCATCAACTAATTCTTGAACTTTAGAAAAATTATATTTTAATATTATATTTTTATGACATATCTCTTTTTCCTCAGGGCTAACCACGAGATATATTTTATCAATTAATTTACATTTTTCAAATTTCTCGAGAGTGTAAGCTAAAATTGGCTTGCCAGAAATAAGAATGAAGGGCTTACTTATTCTAGTATTCATCCTTTTCCCTTTACCGGCCGCCGCTATTAGAGCTACTATTTTCATCTTTTTCCATCCGTATTTTCAATTGTAAAAGGAATTTCCAGGTATCCCTCCATAACCATATCTGTTTCAATCTTAGAAATTAGTGATTCCTCTTCTTCTTTTTTCCTTAGGTCATTATTATTAATATTTTTTTCGTAGGGCAATTCATTAGAATATATAATTACCTCTCCGATAATTTGATTGCCCATTGGCCGATCAGAAATATTCTTAAAAATCTCTCCTAAACTTTTACAATCCTGTTTGTCACTATTAACAAATTCTTCTTGGTAATTATTTAACTCTCCTCCTCCGTTTACCATTAATAAAGCTTCCCCTGGAGGTGTATCTGAAGGGATGTGAATAGTAAGTGTCTTTTCAATTAAATCTCCGCGAAAAGGTCTAATCTTAATTTTCGCTTCAAGATAATCTCCTGGCTTAATTGAGGAATTTTCTAATACAACTTCCTCCACCCTGCATATTTTCTTTTTAGTATCTATTTCAATATCGATATTTATCGCCGTCAAATCAACTATTTCAAAATAATTATTTACGATTAAATCTATAATCTCGGGTATCTCAGTGATAGCCTGAATGGCTATATCATCTGAACTGTAATACATATTCTTTCGGAAAAGTTCTTGCCCCTCTTTCTTCCCTTTTATCTCTATATCTATCTGAGCAGTTCCTGCTCCAATCCTGTCCAGAGCATTATCTATAGCCTGCACGGTTATATTTGAAACCAGGGGTTCTAACAGATCGTAATCATTTATCATCTGGACTCCCATCTGGTAGGATAATCCTGAATTAATATCTGTTACTTGTATTTTAAGCGGAATTACTGGGGGGTAAGAATTCAATATAGCCAATATACCTGCTTCTCTATCCTGAACGACTTTCCCCACTAAATTTAAAGGAGAACCTAATTTAAAGGGCATAACTTTATTGGGAAAACTATGATAAATATACATTTCAGAAAGGAGGAATGAAGATTTACCCTTCTTTAAAAAAGGGTGCCCTAAAGCCAAAATCTTATTTCCTTCTCGATAAGTTACTGTTCCGATAGAAGTAATATTAACATCTCCCCGAGTCAATTGTATTCCTATGGCAGAACCAGCTTCTATTTTATTGGAAGGTCTTTCTCCCACCTCTTGAAAGTTTATATCACTATTTTCATTAAATCCGACTCCTTGAATAGGTATAAGATTAAATTTTTTTAGAGAAAAGCTTAAACTCTCTAAAGTTCTGCCTTTTATTCCACTTATGATAACAGGTGAGGCTACGGGGTAAAAGGTAATTTCCTCTCGTCCGACTAATTCTGGAAAATTATTATTTTTCACAGAATTTTTCACTTTTATCTTGTTTGCTTTTTCCCCTGTAAAATATAAAGAATTATTGATCTTATATTCTTGCGATGTAATATGACTGTTATTATAGGGGAGATTAAATATTTCTAACATCTCCTGAATAGGGGTTACAAGACAGAGATTATGTTCGCTCATTTCCCAGGCATAAGATACAGCTCCAATAAGTCTATCATCTATATAGACCGGGCTGCCACTCATCCCTGCTGAAATGCCGCCACCTTCTTCAATCTTATCTCCGTTTAAATTGGCTAAAATAAAATGATTAATATCGTCTTCGCCTTTAACTATATCAATGATATCCACTTGAAAGGTCTCTATCTGCGTTCCGTGAAAAACGGTTTTTCCTATCCCTTTCATCCCCGGCTTTATCTCTGAAACTGGCATAAAAATATTCTGGCTAAAGGCTAAATTTATCCCCGCACTTAATAAAATTAATAAAATAAAAATAATTGTTATATTAATATTTCTATTTAATTTTATCTTCATTTTTTACCTTCTTTATTAAAATTGTATCTCGAATCTCGCGAGTATGGTTAGCCGGTTTACCAGTTAATAGGTTTCGGGTTGCAAGTTGCAAGTTTGAAAAAGACGCATTGGTGTATTACTATACATCCGCAATAATCTAATAAAACCGTAGGACAGGCATCTCGCATGTCTATCTAAGTGTAGGGGTTCGATTCATCGAACCCGTTTCGGGTCGAATAAATTCGACCCCTACTTAATTGGTCAATCGGTAAATTGGTGAATCGGTAAATTTACTTGTATGAACTTACCAATCCACTCCTAAGCACATTGATATTGTCTAAAACTTTCCCCGCACCTAAAGCCACACATGAAATTGGATTTTCGGCTAAATAAACTGGTATTCCGGTTACTTCAGTTAACAAATTATTGAAATTTCTTAATAATGCCCCTCCACCGGTAGTAATAATTCCTTTATCTGCAATATCAGAAGCCAATTCAGGAGGAATTTTCTCCATAACCGCTTTAACTCCCTCTATTATTATCTTCAATGAAGGAAAAATGGCTTTTAACACTTCATTGGAACCGACCGAAATACTTTTAGGCAACCCGGATACTAAATCTCTCCCTCTTATTTCGGTATGTAATTCTTCTTCTAATTCCATTGCAGTACCGATTTCAATCTTTAAAGTTTCAGCAGTCTTTTCGCCAATCATTAATCTGTATTTATCTTTAATATATTTGATAATATCTTCATCAAAATTATTACCTGCTACTCTCAATGATTCACTTACCACGATTCCACCTAAAGATATGACCGCGATATCTGCGGTTCCTCCCCCTACGTCAACAATCATATTGCCATAAGGCTCACTAATATCTAAGCCTGCCCCAATAGCTGCAGCCATCGGTTCTTCGATTAAGTAAGCTTTCCTTGCACCAGCCTGCATAGCTGCTTCTATCGCTGCTCTTTTTTCTACTTCTGTTCCTCCTGAAGGTACGCAAATTACGACTTGAGGGCGGAACACTTTACTATTGCCACAAACTTTTCTGATAAAATAGCTTAACATCTTTTCTGTTATCTCATAATCGGCGATAACTCCGCTCTTCATAGGCTGAATAGCAATTATGTTCCCCGGTGTCTTCCCTAACATTTGTTTGGCTTCTTCTCCTACAGCTAAAACTTTTCCGCTATCTCTTAAAATAGAGACTACCGAAGGTTCCTGAAGGACAATTCCTTTCCCCTTCTGATAGATTAATACACTTACGGTACCCAAATCTATGCCCAGACTTCTGTCCATTCCTAGCATGTTTATTTTCTCCTCCTCTATTTACTCTTTCACTCTCTTAATATCCGCTCCTAAGGAAGTTAGTTTTTCCTCTAAGTTCACATATCCTCTATCTAAATGATATATTCTGCTTAACTCGGTGGTTCCTTCTGCTACTAAACCTGCTAATACCAAAGCTGCTCCGCCTCTTAAATCTGAAGCCATTACCGGGGCAGCACTTAACTTTTTTACTCCTTTAATGATAGCACTGTGCCCTTCTACTTTAATATCTGCTCCCATCCTTATCAAATCACCGATGTGAGTGAATCTTTTCTCAAATACAGTCTCGATAATAACACTGGTACCTTTTGCTACACAGGATAAAGCCATAAATTGGGGCTGCATATCAGTAGGAAACCCAGGAAAAGGTAAAGTTTTAATATCCACTGCTTTAACTCTGTCTGGCCCGGTTACTTTAATCAAATTCTTTTCTAGCTCAATCCGCACACCTACTTCTTCCAACTTCACTATTAATGGTTTTAATAATAACGGATCAACTTTTTCTATTAAAACATCTCCACCTGTGATAGCAGCTGCTATCATATAGGTACCTGCTTCAATGCGGTCAGGAATTATAGTATAATCAACTCCATGTAATTTTTTTACTCCTTCAATTTCAATTAAATCAGTTCCCAATCCTTTAACTTTAGCCCCCATCTTATTTAAGAAATGCCCTAATTCCACTACTTCAGGGTCTTTGGCTGCATTTTCAATTTTAGTTAATCCTTCTGCTAAACAGGCAGCCATCATTATATTTTCAGTTGCTCCCAAACTGGGGAAATCCAAGTATATTTCAGCTCCTTTTAATGTATCAACTTTCGCTTCAATATAACCTTTTTCCACTTCAACTTGAGCGCCTAAAGCCTCAAATCCTTTTAAATGATAATCAACCGGACGAGCACCAATAGCACAACCCCCAGGTAAAGATATCTTTGCTCTTTTTAAACGAGCCAAAAGCGGCCCCATCACTAAAATAGAACCTCTCATCATTTTAACCAATTCATAAGGTGCCTCATAATTATTAAAATTATCAGAATCGATATAAAGGCTGTTGTTTTCTTTCCACTCCACATTTATTCCTAATTTCCTTATAACATCCGACATAGTTTCAACATCGGTAAGACGGGGGACATTCCTTAAAATACAAACATCTTTAGTTAACAAGGTTGCCGCCATAATAGATAAAGCTGAATTTTTTGCTCCGTCAATTTTTACCGTGCCCTGTAATCTGTTTCCTCCGGAAATAATAAGCTTTTCTGAATCCAATTTTCTCCTCCTCTATAAAATAAGTATTTAGTTATTTAGTAATTAGTATTTAGCAATAAAATGAAAAATTCAAAATGTAAAACTATACGCTCTACACTATTCTGCACTATATACTAAATACTAACGACTATTTTCTTACGACTGATTTGATATTTTTTTCAAAAGGTTTTCGGATGATCCCTTTTTCGGTAATAATAGCCTCCACATAACCGTTAGGAGTAAGGTCAAAAGCCGGATTAAATACTTTTACTCCTGCAGGGGCTATCTGCTTACCCAATATATGAGTAACTTCTTTAGGGTTCCTCTCTTCAATGGGAATTTCCTCCCCTGATTTTAGCGACATATCAATACTAGATATGGGAGCAGCAACATAAAAAGGGACTTTATTTTCTCGGGCTAAGACAGACAAAGAATAAGTTCCGATTTTATTCACCACATCACCGTTTCGAGCAATACGATCTGCCCCAACTATGATTAAATCTACCTTTTTTCGATACATTAAAAATCCGGCCATATTATCGGTAATCAAAGTAAAAGGAATTTTTTCCTGAGTTAATTCCCAGGCAGTTAACCTCGCCCCCTGTAATACTGGTCTGGTTTCATCGACATATACCTGTAATTTTTTACCCTCTTTAAAGGCAGTTCGAATCACCCCTAAAGCGGTACCATAATCTACAGTAGCCAGAGCCCCGGCATTACAGTGAGTAAGAATGCTATCACCATCTTTAATTAACGAAGACCCGTGTTTACCCATTGTCTTATTAATTTCTATATCTTCCCGAGCAATATTCTTAGCTTCCTGTAAGATTATATCTTTTAATGTAAATAAATCAACATCTTTTTTTATATTGATTAAATTCATCATCCTCTCTAATGCCCAAAACAGATTGACTGCGGTAGGCCGAGTAAGGAATAGGCAGTTTTTGGCCTTTTCCATATCTTGGATAAATTCTCCGTAAGTACTTGCTTTTGAAGAATAAGCAGCTAAAGCCATGCCAAAGGCAGCCGCCACCCCGATAGCCGGCGCACCTCTTATTTTCATCTTCTTAATAGCTACTGCTACTTCTTGGTAAGTAGAGCAATTAATTATTTCATATTTTAAAGGAAGTTTTCTCTGGTCAATTAGAAATACTTTCCCGTCTTTCCATTCGATAGTTTTCATATAAAACGAATCACTCCCAGACTGGCTAAGGTAACGATTACTCCCGCTATCATAACTCCTCCCACTATTGTAGGGAAGGCATACCAAAACCTTATACCAAAGATAAATGCAGCCGCTGAACCGGTCCAGGCCCCTGTTACGGGCAGGGGAATAGCTACAAAAAATAATAAAAATATGGCTCCGTATTTTTCGAATTTTTCTTCAGTATTCCGACGTGTTCGTATAAAAAGCCATTCAAAAAATATATCAAAATAATGCCACTGACGTAAATATTCAGAAAAAGGTTTTAAAAATAGCAATAAGAAAATTGCCGGAACTATATTCCCTAATACCGCAAATACATAAGCCGAAAAAGCCGGCATTTTATAAATTGTTAGGGCTATCGGAATAGCCCCTCTTAATTCGCTAATGGGCAAAGCAGATAGAAGAGCTACTCTCAAACCATCATTAATCAATTTTTTTTATTACCTTCTCTATTAATTTGGTCATAATCGGTTCAGCCTCCGAGGCAGCTTTTAAAATTTCCTCTACACTGGTTTTTACTATCACTCCATCTATGGCTAAATCAGTGATACAGGAAATTCCCAATACTTTCATTCCTATATGATTAGCTACTATAACCTCTGGAACAGTGGACATACCTACTGCATCTGCACCAATATTTATTAAAAATCTATATTCAGCAGGAGTCTCTAAAGTAGGGCCGGTTAGCCCTGCATATACTCCTTCTTGCAACTTAATTTTTTCTTTTAAGGCTACTTTCTTAGCTAACTCGATAAGTTTATAGCTATAAGCTTCAGACATATCTGGAAATCTTGGTCCTAATTCTTCATCATTGGGACCAATTAAAGGATTATCTCCAAACAGATTTATATGATCAGTAATAAGCATTAAATCCCCTCTCTTAAAGAAACGGTTCATCCCGCCTGCTGCATTGGAAATAATAATTATATCTGCACCTAATTTTTTCATCACCCTTACCGGAAAGGTGACCTCTTTTAGGCTGTAACCTTCATAATAATGAAATCTACCCTGCATGGCTACTACTTCTTTATTACCCAACTTTCCCAAAACCAGGTTTCCGCTATGGCTTTGAACTGTAGATACGGGGAAATTAGGAATTTCACTATAAGGGATAATTTCTTTTTCTTCAATATCTTCTGCTAGTCTTCCTAATCCTGTTCCCAAAATAATAGCTATTTTTGGCTTGATCTTACTTTTCCGATTAATGAATTCTACACTCTCTGCGATTTTTGCTTTTAAATCTTCCACTTCTATCCTACCCCTTAACTAATCTCACTCGATACTATCTTACTTATTCTTGCTTTTTTCTTTCTTTCTTACTATTCACTATTCACTAACGACTAATTCACGTTCTCGGAAACGCCCTATAATATTCCTCGCTAACCCATTTTCTACTTACATGGGTATAGATTTGGGTGGTAGCAATATCTGAATGCCCCAGCATCTCTTGAACTGACCTAAGATCTGCTCCATTTTCTATTAAATGAGTAGCTAAAGTATGCCTTAAAGTATGTGGAGTGACCTTCTTCTCTATCCCTGCTTTGTGAGCATATACTTTTACCAGATAAAATGCTCCCTGCCGGGAAAGCCTTTCTCCCCGATTATTCAAAAATAAAGTATCATCGTTCGGGTTTTTAACTAATTTTGGCCTTAATCTATCCAAATATAAATTTAAAGACTGGCGTGCCTTATCTCCAAAAGGAATTATCCTCTCTTTAGAACCTTTCCCTAGACATTTTAGCATGCAATTTTCCATATTTATATCATTAATTTTTAAATATATCAGTTCTGAGACCCTCATACCGGTAGCATAAAATAATTCTAATACAGCCCGGTTTCTTAACCCTAATTTACCTTTAAAATTGGCCTCATCTAATAAAAGATTTATTTCTCTTAAACTCAGAACATAGGGAAGCTTTTTGCTCACCCGGGGAAATTCGATAAAACTGGTGAAGTCTTCCTTTATAAGACCTTCCATTAATAAAAAACGATAAAACATCTTCACTGCTGCTAAATTTCGAGAAATTGAAGTAATTTCTAAATCTTTTCCCCTTAAATAAATAAAATAATTTTTAACCGAAACTTTATTAGTTTGGTTAAAAGAACTAATCCTCTTCTTTTTTAAAAAATTAATATACTTTATTAGATCATATCTATAAGAGATTATAGTATTTTGAGCCAAACCTCTTTCAATGGATAGATAATCTAAAAAACATTCTAAGGTTTCTTCTAATTTTTTCATTTTATGACAACTTTCGTGCCAGGCACCAAAGTTTACATTCTTTAGTACTGCATTTTTATATCCGAAGGAACAATTTGAATCCAAATATTTCCTGGAGTTAAGGCTATTCTGTCCCCTTCTTTATACATAAATATAGTTTTTGAATTTAAATCTTGTTTTTCCCAGATAATCTCTTCCGAACCACCTTTAAAAAATAACAATCCTTTTCCCTTACCGATGAAATCTACCGCTAATCTCCCCTCTTCGTCAATAATTTTGGTTTCAGCAAATTGAATTATAATATTATCTACTGCTAATTGTTCTTTAGTTTTAGAGTCTATGTGAGGTTCGCCGTTCATAAATCTTAAATATTTCATCGATTCAGGTTGGTATTTATAACTAACCGTATAAATGCTGTTATAAGGAATTAGTATAGAATCACTTTCTCTGCCGGTTAACTTTTCATCTCTATCAGTTTCAAATTGATATTCCTGCTTTTTTATCATCTCAATATAACCCAATTTGTTAGCTTCCTTTCTCAACTTTAAAGTAGAGGTATATAAATTGTGAGGTGGTATTCGGTCTGTAGTCCTCCAGAAAGGTTCAAAATCTACAAACTCATTTATATCATCTATCCTCTCTTCTTTTATGAAATTATATGCTTCTTCACTTCCTCCAACATGGACATAAATTGCCTGATGCTCTAAAGACTTACTAACAAAGTAAGGTCTTGCACTTCTTATCGGTCCAACTTCTTCTGCATCCTGGTCATAATAAATAGCTAAAAACCTGGTAATTCCACCTTCTGCTAAAACTTCATAAACAATGTTAGCTTTATCCAAACCGCTTTGCGGCCTGGCTCCTTCTGAATTTTCCACCATAATAGAAAGGGGCCTGCTACCAAAAGGAGATTCTTTCTCCTTTACTTCCGGTAAACTAGTAATTTCCCCGGGGTTTACTACGGTACCGTAAGTTGCTTCAATATTTTCTTCTTCTTTTTCGCCTAAATTAACTTTAAGTTGTGATTCACCCGGTTCGAATATCTCTCCCTTCACTTCCTCCCTGCTGGTTATAGATTGCTTAAAATATTCAGTAGAAACACTTATATCCTCCCCTAAAGATTCTTTGGTTTGAGCCGTGGGAACTGCTGACACAGGTTCAGTTTCAATCTCGGGAGTTTTAACTTCTACTTTTGGTGCTCCCTCCGTTAATTCTTCCTTGCTTACCACTTTTGTTTCGGTTACCTCTTCTTTTATCTTAGGTGGCTCAGGCGAAATCGGTTTAGCTTTTGGTTTAACTTCCAATTGAGCAACGGCTTTCTCCTCGGTAATCTCTGGTTTCTTAGATTCCGGCTGTTTTAGGGCAGGAATTTCCACCAGGCTAACCAAGATTAGCTCTTTTTCTGGTAAGGGTCTGGTGAAATCAAAGGCGATCATATTTCCGAAAGCGAGTAAAAATATAATATTAAGTATGATAGAGATTAAAAATGATCTCCCTAAAAAACCTTTTTTATTCTGTTTTAAGCGTTTTGTTCTATATCTGTTTATGGGCACGAATTATTTACCTCAATTAAATTAGTCGTTAGCTTAGAATTAGCGTATAGCGTATAGCGTACAGCGTTTAGCGTATAGTCTTAAATTAATAAAATGCTTATGCGAATTAAAATAAAAAATTAATTTGGTTACTTGGTTACCCATCCTCACGAGATACGAGATACGAATTTAGCAATACGCCCCTACTTCTTTTTTCTAAACTTGAAACTCGTAACCCGCAACCTGTAACCTTTGATTTTAACTGGTTAACCGGGTAACTGGCTAACTAATATTCTATCCGCTCTACGCTAAACGCTATACGCTATATTTTATTCCTTCTCCGCGGGTTGGGCGGCGATGGCAATTCTTTCCGCTCCTCCCTTTTTGAGTAAATCCATTATTCTAATTACCTTACCGTGAAGAACATTTGCATCTGCCTCTAAAACTACTATTTTTTCGGGTTCCTCTTTTATTTTCT
>Ga0209386_1001109_pt1 | contig 11572 bp, 12 predicted proteins | sample NGEPertwo_FD_184510 | JGI IMG/M metagenome (GOLD analysis project Ga0209386, IMG submission 184510) | Arctic peat soil microbial communities from the Barrow Environmental Observatory site, Barrow, Alaska, USA - NGEE Permafrost154B-two... | ecosystem: Environmental > Terrestrial > Soil > Wetlands... | reverse complement strand
ATTCCAGGCCGATCATCATCGTCATCGTCTTTTTTATTACCGATGATGTAACCATTGACTTCAGCCAGCATTTCAGGAGTCAGCCTTTTTCTAAACCAGGTCATTGTACTTGCATCGAAGGGCGCTTTTCCAGTAAACTCCGGCATACCGATGAACCATTGCAAATACGGACTTTCTTTAATGTGTTCCACAGTTTCTTCATCCGAAAGGACGAATTTTTCTTTAATAATATGGGAGCCAAGCGCCATCCTTGCAGCTTTTGCAAGATTGCCAACATTCTTGTTTCGGAACTGCTCGTTATATTTTTCATCAAGCAAATCCCATGGAATTATTGCTGCCATCTTGACCCAGCGGTTTTCTGGATCCAGTTTTGCTCCAATAAAGTTAGATGGATTCTCAAAGAGTGAACTCTGCCCTGCGGTGGATTTATACATTTTGTGTCTCCCATTTTTTAGAAATGAAGTGCAAGCTTTTTTGACGTTTTAATCACTTTTCTATGCACTTATTATCTCACAAAATGGCTTCAAAGTCAATGGTTTCAACGGTCAAGCTATTATTCAGTAACCCCTAGTTATATTATGATATGTCAAGAAGAAGGGTTGGTGATGTTGTGGATATTGATAAGTTAGAAATATTATCTGAGCAATTCCTGGCAATTGCAGAGATGTGGGAAATGTTGTTAAATGCTCCCTGTAGGGAGCCGCAAGCAAGAGAGCGGTCCGAAGAATTGCTTCTCGAATTGCTAAAAGTAAAACAATGGGAATTGCATGATTTATTATAGCTCTTTTTAGCTATAATAAAAGTAAATTATGCAATCAAATCACAAGTCCAGGATTCGGCGTGAAGAATAAACAACCTCCCAATTAATTCAAGTTACAAATTATGCTTTCTTAATCATAATATTCTATTTTAACCTGTTGTCTTAACTGCTCTAAGGTTGTGTCAATACCTAAACCTAACATTTTCTTTGATTTTTGGATTATAAACCAATTGCGAAATCCTTCTATAGATTTTTTATCTAATTTATTCTCGTCACCATCAACATATTTTTCAGAACTCATTAGTTGCAACATTTCCTTATAATTCTCTTTCACTTCGTCATCTGACATTGTTATATTAAGTTCCTTAGCTTTTATTAATAATAATTGATCTTCTATAATCTTATCCAATACTTCCCTATCAGAAAAAACCCTTTGAGAAAAATCACTATCCTTTTTTCTCGTGTCCACTTGCCGTTGTGTAATTTCGGCACTATCTACAGTTGCTAAAACTTTTGATTTGTCGGTAACGGACATATTATCTTTACTGTTAGAACAAGAGACAAGCGACATTGTAAGCATTATAGCGATAAATATTATCAAAAATCTATTTCTCATCTGAATTCCTTCCCCTCTTTATTAATAATCTTCATCTTATTTAATAATACACTTTATTTTTTACATTGCAGCAAATTTTAAAATAAAAAGTTCAAACCCTGCCTTTAAATGTGATTAAAAACAGGGTTAATTTGCTAGTTAACTTTAACTCCTTATAAACAGAATTTTTTACTATTTTTTATTATATTCTTCAAATTGTTTTATGCAATACCAACTTTATTTCATCATAAAATTAATATATCACAATTGTATTGTTAAAGGAATAACAATTAGTTAACAACCAAAAGGATGCCCGCAACTAAAGCGCAGACAATTATAGCAACCACTTTCACTCGGCTTAATTTAAATTTATTTATACCCACACCACGTCCACCTTTTTATCGACCTCTTGAATTACAATATGTCATTTTATTATTGTCTGCAATATCCCACTAAAAATAATCATTATGAATAGAACAATCCAAATTCCAACAATCATTCGGTCGCCATATTTTTTAGGGTGATTTGGCATGCCATAGTCATTAGCGCCAGAGGTGCCTTGCCTAAATAATAGATAGCAATACCAAAGCCCAATAGAGCCAATAACAAGATCAAGAAAGATAGACATCCCAAATGACACGTTTCCTAGGAATAAAGTTACGAATGGAGAAATAAGACTTAAAAAATAATAGCCTCCATTCAGGTTTGAATCATGAAGCCTTCTAACTGTTATTGGAGCAAAAGCTAATAAAATGAGACAACTCACTATTGCAAATCCGATTGCATATTCAACTATGGTTGATGGAAAAAGATAAATAACGTTATAAATTATCAATAACCACAGCATAATATTAACCTTGAAATATTCAAGCCGATTTACTCTACCTTCAAAACTAAAAAATCCTATGGGCTTGTTGCCATTTCTTTCGATTGAAGAATTATCTTCTCCACAAATTATATTTGCTTCATTCTCAGTATCAATTATATTCTTCATACTAATATTTCTCCATTTCTTACTTTCCAGTTTTAAGTTAATTGCTATATGCACTATTTTATCACAGAAAAAAAATCTGGCAAAATAATGTATCAAAATTAAAACATAAAATATAAGTGTCCTGTCCTGATATAATTGAGTTGTAACACCCCGATATAGTTTGGTAAAATACAACTATGATAAGGAGAGTTTCCTCTCCTTATTGAGATTATTAAGAGTATAAAATTACATAACCGTTTGCTGAAATCCAGAACCAACCTTGGCTTCCCTGTTTCCACCAGGTAAATTTGGAGAAACAAGAAAATCAGACATCCTTTCACAATCATGTGAGAGAATGTCTGATTTCGTTCGTCGAATGATTCATCAATAGATTTTGCATCCGTCGAAAATGGTTTGATGTAAAGTGGCATGATGTTTAGGCCGTTCCCTATGCCTTTTGGTTGGAGACAAAGAGGTATCCGCCGTCCTTCTCACGCAGGGTCAGCACTTTGTCACCGTCGGCCATGAATGTGTCATTGTAAAACAGCCGGATGATATCCCCCTCCCGCTCGCCGCTGGAAAAGGTAATATTTCCCCGGTAATTGGTATCTCCGTGGTAATAATAATAGGCGTCGTATTCCTTCAGATAAGTGAATTTCTCCAGCCCAATTTCCCCTGTATCGGCAAGGGTTAGACCCATATATTTAGTCAGTACCGCATCCATATTGGCGCGGCTGATCTTTTCGCAGGGGCAGTCCGGAGCTGCCTCCCACCCGTTATACGCAATGACGGCCGCTTCTTCTGCCTCTGTAGGGGGTTCAGATTGACCGCTGCCGCAGTAGAATAGCTGAAATAGGTCAATTTTTTCAGGCGCATCGTAGAGCGAACTTAAAAACTGGTTGTGGATATTCATAGTTTCTCCGTTAAAAAATTCATTGCCATTAAAATAGTTGAGTTCTTTCGATGTCAGTGGAGTTATTTCGGCAGGGATGCCGTTTTTAATATCCCCGCTGCCACGAATAATGGTCCTGCCGGTAACTGTAACCCCATCAAGGGTCACATCGCCATTTCCTACGCCATCACCAATAATGAGATCTCCAGTAATTTTAATATCTTTAAGCGTTACCCCAGGCACATTAATCATCACGTTGCCGGTATAATCGGTAGTATATGTTCCGGCTGTTTTGATGTAATTTTTCAAGAGATTGTCCATCATTTGAGCGAATTCTGCTCTTGTTATATTCTGCTTTGGATTTAATTGACCATTTGAGCCCAAGACATATCCTACTGCAACTAGTGATGACACATCGTCTTTTGCCCAGCTGCTTACTAAAGCTTTGTCTGAGAACTTATCAAGCGCGCTCTCAGCAGCACCAGATAGCTTAAATGCACGGGCAAGTACCACAAAAGCTTCCTCACGGGTAATATTGTTATCTGGATTTAATTTGTCTCCGCTGCCGACAAAAGTTTCCATTTGCACAGCCTTTGCCATGTCATCATAATACCATGCGTTAGCTGCTACGTCAGTGTAGTTGCTTAACGACACCTTTTCTGTTGTCCCAAAGGCTCGATTTACAACGGTTGCCATTTGGGCTCTTGTCAGATTGTCATTTGGCATAATCTTGCCATTGTCACCAACTAACAAACCATTGTTTACAGCATTTTCAAGCGCTTTTGTTGACCAATTGCTTGGCATATCTGAAAAATCAGAGGTTGTGTCTGACGCAAACGCCGACACTGGAAACAACGAAAGCACCATTGCTAATGATAGTAAAATTACTAATGTCTTTTTCTTCACGGTAATCCTCCTTATATAATTTATATACACAAACTAATATCAAAATCTGTCTCCAAACTATTTTCTCATGTTTTTACTTGCTAATAATTTCCAGAGACACTTTTATTATAAACTTTTTATATCTTGATTAGATGGCTATATTAATTTCTTGTGTTTATCAACCATATAATGTGACACAGCCTTTTTCTTCAATAGCATATTTTACAGCTGCTTTTGTTACAAAAAAATATAATCAGTAAAGCCAAGGAGCATTTGGGTTATAAAATGTGTTGACATCATGTCTCATCACTTGGGAGTATTATAATTAGCGGGGCATCTATGACTTATTATTCTAATAATTCTCGGTATTTTTTGTTAGTTATTATATATTCTATTTTACTTTTATCAATATCTTCAATATTATTTTCCTCTAAATAATGTTGTACTGTATTTCTTAACAAATAGCCTTTATTTTCAATCAGTTTATATTCATTCCAATATTGATCTTCTGTTAAACCTAATGCGGCGATATATTCTTTCATTATTTGTTCGGTTTCAGCATCAGCACCTTCAAACATCTTTCTCTGATCCTTGTTATATGCAACTACTTCTTCGTCTGTAATTACAATATTATATTTTTCTGCTAATTTTTCATCGTGCTTTATTCTCTTTAAAGACTCAAGAGCGTCTTTGTAAGGATTTGCACTGTTTTGAGATTCTGCTTTAATTTTATGAAGTTCTAATTCTCCTGCATATAATGGAAGTCCATCAATTTCTCCAATTTGATTTTTATTCTTGAGTACATCTTGATTTGCAAATATTCCTTTTGCTTCATTTAGCATCATTTGTTTCACATCTGCACTATTATTTGAATAAGAGATGATACCTACAGATAACAAACTCATTATCAATAAAGTCAAAATTATTAAATACTTTTTCTTTGTACTTTTCATAAAAAACCTCCTCAGATAAGTTGCTATTTGTGCGGTCTGTTAAACAAATTAATTGTTTCCCCTTTTTAATATCTCTATAAACCCTCTGCAACATAATAAGAAACCTATCAATAAATATGAAATTATAAACCCTGCCATATATTCTGGCAGTACCCATGTTTTTAGCTTCTTGATTTTAATTTGTTCGTGAAATCAAGCTAAAGGGTATACTGATATTAATTGAAATGCACCACTATCTCTGGAAAGTCCTTTAAATATTTTGCCTCAATTGCAGGGACTATGTAGGTTGCATAATTCTTAAGTCCCAGTTCAATTGACTCACTAGGGAGACGGGCCTCACTTCTACCTGTCACATCTACATAAAAAGCATAAAATGGCATAAACACTTCATCATAACATTGTGTCTTATATCCGATTACTGCTCCCACAATATCACTTTCGTCAATTCCTTCTTCCAGAGGCACAATACTATACAACTGTCCCTCAAGAAGCAATTCTTTTGCTTCATCATAGGAAATTGTAGGATATTTACCCAAAACTTCACCCAGTGACCAGTTGTAACTATCCCAAGACATACTATATAAATACCCATCCGCAAGGTTCAAGCGAACTGAGCTGGAACTATCATCAGCATCTACCAATTTACAGTAGTAATATCTTTCACCATCAAAATTATAATCATGACTAATAACTGGCGTAGGATTTTTAACTCCGCATAACTCTAAAAGCGGTTTTAGTTCTTCTGAAACATAATTTACAGCAGTGATATACGACTCACTGCTGCCTTCAATTTTCATTGGTAATTGGAAAGTCTTATTAAATGCCACACTTACATATCCGTTGCCCGAAACAGAAATTTCTATTCCTTCACAAATCATACGCAAATAACTATTGTTATGGCGATTTTCTACTTCAATAATATTCTCACCTAATCTATCAGCAACCGAATCTCCAAGCTTTATCATCTCATCCTCAGTTAAAGGTTCCAAAGGTTCCCCTGCCCCATCTGTCACATATTTATTTTTAAATACCGCCATAGTCTCAGGTATGCTGTTGGCCATATACGGATGCTCTCCGAGTATTTCCGTAATGTCATAAGCAAGTGGCCATGCCAAAATGTCACCTCCGCTTACCATTGCAACCTCTATATTGCTGTTTTGTTCTTTTATTATAGTACTATTATCCTCTTTTGAATTATTGCAAGCAACCAAGCTAATTATCAAAATAAATACCAACAAAACTGTCAGAATCAATCCAAAATTTTTCATTTCAAATCCTCCATTTTGAATTCCATTTAAATAACAATGGGATGTTGTATAATTTAAATAATAACAGCTTTAAAGGCGATACTTTCACCGTCCTGCAATAGCTCAATAGTGTATATGTTTTCAGGCAAAACAACCTCATATACAATCTGGCTGTTTCCAACACTTAGTTCTTTACTAAATAATATTTCCAATGATTTTCCGCTTGTTTCATAGTGGATGTCTTTGTAAACATTTTCATTGCCGTTGAAAATAACATAATGCGTTTTATCGGTTTGCAGAGAATAAATTCCATCTTCACGCTCGCCGCCTAAAATTTTCAATAATTTGCTATCTGTAGATGACAAGGGATCAATTTCTTTAAAAATGATGTCATCACCTGAAACCATCCAAGAGCAAGCATTAATTGAAAATAAGAATATACCACATAAAATTATAATGAATACTTTTCTCATCGCTTATTTCAACCTTCCCAAGAGTATACATGGCCTTCTAGTTATGAATAAAAGACCGTATCTGTCTAAATAATTTTAATTTGTTTGCCGCAGTGTTTGGGTATTACAAGGCTTCTTCTATCAATATCGTAGACTCAATCTTTGAAATAACTATTTGATTAGCTTCCACTCATCTTATTATAATAAGCTTTGCTTTTAAACACCTTTTCGTATTTATCCTGAATCGCAAAAGCCTGTTTTTTAAGTGAGCTGTTATAATCGTTTTGATTGAATTTGTACTGATCAGTACAAACAATATCAATTACTTCGTACGCATGATCTAATTGTAAGTCAATAAAATCCTGCAGTTCTTCATCGGTAAATTTGAGATTTCTTTCTGAGGTTGGTACTTCATATTCAAATAAAACTTGCTTAACAAAAGTGAGCGGATATTCCGCTGCGTAATTGATGGGCGTTGGCAAAGTCATAGCAAGAATATATATATTATCAATTCTCCGAATTATATCTTCCTTATCTTCCTGGCTCAATATGTCTAAATCCGATGCCTTGTTCTCAATATCTCTTAGCTCACTAAGCATCACAGTTGCCGTATTCTTTACGGAATCCCTGATTTGTATTTCAAGTGATTTATTTTTTTGATAAGCTTGCCAGTTGTAAAATCCTGATCCAGCAAGCAATACTATGGCCATAATAAATGCCAACTGCTTAAAATGTTTACTTTTATAATTCATTTTCACATCCCTCACTTGTCATTTGCAAAGAATCCAACCATTTTATCTATACATAATGTAATTCAACAAATGTACTACACTTATCATAGGCCAGACTGCAAAAACACCCGCAGCTAAAAGAGGATTCCGAAATATTAAACTTAATAACAACAAAATCGCTTAAATGATAAACGCTCTAAGCAAAAATTTTTTATCCAATAATACAACACCATTTTTTTCTCTTTTAATCATATTTAATCCTTCCATAGCAAAAACTATTTCGCTTAGTAATAAGCTTTGAATTTCCAGAATTTGATTATCATTCTGGCTTTATTATCTCTTTCAAAGTATCTATTTCTTTAATTTCGTACGTGTATAAGGATTTCGAGACAACTGGGGATTCAATATCTGGATTCGCTTCAATTGCCACTTTTTCAAGTAACGGCTGTAAAACTGAAGACTCATCAATTACAACTTTTTGTAAAACGAATGTATCTTTATTAATCCAAAGAGAAATTGGAATGGATTCTTCCGAGTAAGCAAGCTTTGGGATTCCAGATTGTAATTCTACCACTTCTCCATTTGTTATTTCGGTTTTTAACACCTCAAGAGATGGATTTTCTGATTCAACTAATAAACCCATTTCAGCATAATTATCTCTTAGATATTTTTGATAAGCTTCTAAGACCGTAGTTGGATCAATATACCCATCATACTTAAGAATGTTTTTATCCTTGGCCCCATCGTCTTCAGCCAACTTGAAGCTTTTAATATTTGAACTTAATAAATAAAGTTGCGCTTCTAAATTGCTTCGGTTCATTTTACTAAAAAGATCAATCTCTTCTTTGACTTTGGTCGAGTTATTTTCCCAGGCAGATAACACGGGTTCCTGGCTTAAGTTTATTTCTTCTTGGTAGCTGTATCTAAAATTAATATCTAACTGATCATTATGCGCCTTTTGGTAGTTTTCAATGACTGTTCTTGATTTCTCACCATTAATTCTGGTATTTTTGGTGTCCGATTTGCTCCATATTGTAAAAGGTTCAAATATTTGCTTTACATTCATTTTACTAAATGAATCAACTTTATTTATTCCATACGTTGTAGCCTCTTCAACAACGAGTGTATACTCAAAACTGTTTGCATTTGAAATAAGTTGAATTGCTTGAGAGATTACTTCATTATCATCTGTTGAAGCAGGGTTCTGTGGATTTTCGCACCCGTATAAACTAAAAATTAATAAAAACGCAATAAAAAAACTTGTTTTTTTCATGACAATCCTCCCATTCTTGAATTAATTGTCTTTAAGTGCTCATTACTGTAGCTTTTACACCTAAATCAATTTTCAAGAAGTTCCCCTTCCTTCTTCACTTTTAGTAAACATATTAGATTTATCTAATTATTAGTTTGTTAAGTTCGTTTAGAAGCCTGTATTCGAATATTTTCAATCTATGCAGCTACACATTGCCGTGATCAAATATCTTCCAAATGCCATATCTTTTAATTAATATTATATTTTCTGTTCTATCATAATTTTCATCTATTAAGAACTCTTTTTGTTCATTTATAGGCGTTAATACATATTCCACTTTGAATGTTTTCACATCCTCTATATGCACAGAGCTAGCAAACCCTTTTACCTCGGACATTCGTTTTATTTCATTGATTTCGCTTTCATTCATTATAATTTCTTCAATGTTTTTAATATTTACATTTTTAACATTAAAGACATCAGAATGTGTTGAAAGATATTCCTCACTCTTGTCGTAAAATTGATCTAGTAATCTTAAGGTTAGCAGTTCCTTTTCCCCTGTTTTAAGGGCGAGCAAATATTTTTCGGTCACACTATATGCATCCATTTGGTTTAAAGCCACTAAATCAATTGGAACGTCCTTTGGTTTAAGAAGAAAGAACGATTCAATACCTAATGCCACTATCAGGCATAAAATTATTATATTTTTGACATTTAACATTTTTTATCTCCCATCATTAAATTATGTGCCTGGGTCATGTGACGTAGACAATTCTTTTTTCTTTGTTTTCTTCTACATCAGCTCAATTTTTACTTTAACGTATTGAAATATTTATCCACTTTATAATAATCGGCTCCGTAGATCCGCAAAAAAGATAGAAATGGTATTCTCCTGTCTCAGGGACTTCGTACTCGAATTCTTTTTCCTTTTCGACGGTAACCCCTTCGTCAAGGTTGCCCACCAAAAAAGGCTCTCCAATTTTCAGTGCACCGAAATAAAGATGTCCACTGGATTTATAATATTCTTTGTCTGCATAAACATGGAAAATAATCTTATCCCCTTTTTTCAAGCTCCATGACACGCCTTTTTCATCAGAATAAACAGCAGCCTCAGCGTGCTCTAAAACATGTGGTCCAATAGAGCCGTCTGCGGCAGACAGATGGGTTTCCTTTAATGCTCCTTCAGGAGAAGGGGTTAAGGGAAATCCAATATCTTTACATATGGCTTCCAAATTCAATGAACCATCAGGATTACGATATTTAGGATCTTCTTCCATCTCCTTAGTTACTATAAAATAATTACCACCCTCAGCAATTTTTTCTTCTTTCAGGCGTAATTCTTCACTCTTTTCAGCGATGACACTGTTCAACAACCGCTCATACCCAGGCTTTTTATCAAAATCCACTGTACTTTTATCAGTTTGCTCTTTTGGCTCCATCGCATAGATAAAACCGATAAAAATAACAATGATTACCATCATTGCGAAGATTAATTTCTTCATTTTTCTTTTTTCTAACATATTTCTTTTACCTCCTTGTTTGAAAACGTTTTTCCCTTATAACAAAAACTTCGCACATGTAAAATCCATATAAAACTTTATACATCAAAATTTTAAAGCATTAATAAGTTGAGCCGCTGTTCCGATGAGACAATAATCGGAGTGAAGAGTAGCTTTACAAAATTATTTAAAATGGTCTGCCATGCTACTTTAACCTAACTTAAACCTATTTTGTTATCTACTAGCTTTTATATACTACCATTAAATTTATTGCTGTGCAGAAAGATGGCGGAAATCATACATTTTAATGCCGAAATTCGTTGTTTATTTTAGGGTTGCTTTCTTTCATTATTATAAAGCATTACATTAGCTGAAAATGTTTTTGATTGGTAATCTATGTCTATTATTCCTTCATATTTATCCAAAACATTTTTAATACTAACTAATCCAATTCCATGATACTGGGAATTATTTTTTATGGTTTTTAACTTTCCATCTCTAATTTCAATATTTCCATCAAATGTATTTTCTATCTTAATATATAGGGCCCCTCTATCTAGTTCCATTTCAATTTTTATTTTTTTGTTATTGGTTTTTTTAACTGCTTCTACTGCATTATCTAATAAATTCCCTAAAATCACATTCATATCAAATGCTTCTATCTTTAACTTATCAGGAATATTAATTACCAGTTCTATACTTTGAAAGTACCCACAATATTTATGAAAAGAGCCTAATTTAATTATAAAATTACTCAAATTTTATGATTTGTCTACATTTTAATAAATTCTCCTTTTTTTACTATATTTTAGCACTTTCATTATTTTTTTCTGAATTTTAACAAATTCTCTTATTAATATTTAATAAGAGAATTTGCTAAATCAATAAAATCAACACTGCAATTTCAACGATTCTTTTATACGACATTTTAACAATTTGTCTTAATTGAACAAAAAACCACTGAATGACAATTTAGACAAATATTACGGTGTACACAAATAATATTGCCGCATTTTGGACATGCCCATCTTTTTTCCTCTTGATCCAGAAAATATGTCATTCCGTTTTGTTTGATTGTCTCAAGATTTTTAATCATGCTCATATGATATTTTGTTCTATACCGCTTATCTAATTGTTTCAATCTCTGACAAGGATATTTTTCGCATTCGTAGCAGAATCCTGAATTGTTATTTTGAACGACCGGACAATTTTTAATAATGCACTTCAGACAGCTACTTGAGAATTTTAAAGCATCATCCATATTACATCCATTACAATGGTTTTTTTCTCTCTGGTATGCCATGCAAAGTCTGCAGTTCATCCCGCATGGCGC
>Ga0209386_1001107_pt1 | contig 11582 bp, 9 predicted proteins | sample NGEPertwo_FD_184510 | JGI IMG/M metagenome (GOLD analysis project Ga0209386, IMG submission 184510) | Arctic peat soil microbial communities from the Barrow Environmental Observatory site, Barrow, Alaska, USA - NGEE Permafrost154B-two... | ecosystem: Environmental > Terrestrial > Soil > Wetlands... | reverse complement strand
TTGCGTTTTCATTGTAGCAGTGTTTTATGTGAATTTATTTGAGTTATCACGAATTTAGGGGGCTAAAAGTATGGTAGTCCCAGCATTTTGTTTCATAATTCGTGATAACTCAAAATTCTTGATAATCTCGCTGGGTTGAAGTGTTTAACGACCCTGCACTGACCACTGCCCTTTTAGATCGCTTGACCCATCATTCGCACATCCTTTTGTTTGATGGAGAATCGTATCGTTTCCGTGAACGATTAAGCCAGATGGAAGGAGAGAAATAGCGTGAAAAAACGAGATCGTCGCATCCTGAAGCTGGTTAAAAGGTTGCTCAAGAGCAACGTTGCTGCTATCTATCCCGCTAAACTTGCCCACCAGTTACATTGCCCAATCGTGGCGGTAGAAGACGTTCTTATTATTATGGAAGAAAAAGAACGACTCAAACACAGCTATGAATTACATTGCTGTCTGTGTGAAGAGGTGATGAGTATCTTTGAATCACCAAAGCTCTTAACGAGTGCTCCATTCCCCTGTGATAGCTGTGGGTCCCAAGTCGAGTCCTTTAATATGAACGAAACAGTAAGTGCCTTCTATCCGGTAAAGGCTAACGCTTTGTAATTACCGCCATGAACTAACATAAACTCCCCATGATTCAATAAGAAACTGTAAGATAGGGCTGTGGATAATGCTGCATTGTGGACAACTCTACGCTTGATCGCTTCAAGTTGACCACAATGCTTGGGCAAGCCATTTTGGGTAATTCTTAAAAGAGCTTGTCCACATTCTCCACAGCCCCGGCGGCAGGGACAAGATTGTTGCTAATCTGTATTTAAAATACCATATTTTTTTGCCAGGGTAGGTCAACTTTTAGGTTGACAAATACAAGCACCTGCCTTGAGCCAACAGATGCCCTTTAGTATAAGTGGATATTCAATTTCTTACTTATTCATTCCGACCTCTACCGTAACCTTCTTGCCCTTTTCCCCTACAGTGTAATCCTTGTGATATAGCAGTACACAGGTCTCGACGTGCGTGGATACCCCACATCGGCTCTATAGAAAGCACGTTGATGCCCCGTATTGGCTCTTTAGAAAACAGTTGACAGTTTAATGATTATAAGAATTCTGAACTTTTGAGCCATATTTTGGCAGAATATCTTCGCGAAAAAGACATATTCACTCGTATAGTATGTTTAAAACAATCAGAGCGCCTTGAAATTTTTGAGAATTTAATTCTAATGATTTGAAAACTGAATATGGCTTAGAGCATTGCTTTGGTCATAATCTGTGTGCATTTCTTGTTCTTATGGATTAAGAGCAAATTTTATAAAACGCAACGGTTACTCCATATTGTTGATAAATGTTGACTCGTAGTTGCATCAACCTAACCTGCGGCAGCATTGATCCTCGAGAGCAACTAGTGTACTAAACTCATTATTTCTGATCATCAAATTTAGCTCGTTAAAGTTTTTGATCCTCAGCAAAAAATAAAAACACAGGCAAAATTACTTGACCTGTGCTATACGTGCGTTGGGTGACACTTCCGTCAGACAGTTTATTCAAGCCACGATCAACGTGGTAAACATTCTTCATATATCTTATTAATTTACAAAGTAGTTTTGTCTCATTTCAGCCCTCTTTTCCCCTCTGATTTTAGCAAAAGGAGAGGTCGGACAAAACATTAAAACACTCCGGACTTGAGACAATCTTGGAACCGCTAAATCAAACATTGTTTCTCTCTTCTCCTTCATCATAGATTAAATATGTTATAATACGGTTAAATTTCTTCTTCTTTTCCAAATCATTCTACCTATTAATTGGCTCCATTCTTCTATTCCCTCATCCTTTAGTGCTGATACGGGGAAAACTTTTATGTCGCCGTTTATCTTGAACAATTCCTCAACATATGACCCGAGGTTAAAATCAGTGTAAGGAAGTAGATCGGTTTTATTGATAACAACCGCATAAGCCTGTCTATATGACATGGGATACTTGGACGTCTTATCCATGCCCTCTGCCACGCACGATATAACGATTTTAAAATCATCCCCTAAATCAAACTCGGTCGGGCAAAAAATATTGCCCACACTTTCTACAATTATAAGGTCTAACTCGACAAGATGCAGTTGATCCAACACATTCTTAATCATTTTAGCATTCAGACAGCTTGTTTCATGAGTATTAACCTGTACCAGTTCAACACCTGTTTTAGTTATTCTATCTGCATCACAGGTGGCGTAAATATCTCCAGTTATAACTGCAACTGAGAATTTATCCGTCAGGAGAGGGAGGGTCTTTTCTAAAAGAGATGTTTTACCGGCGCCTTGTCCGCCAGTCAAGTTAACCATAACAACTCCCATATCCTCGAGCAGACGTCTGTTGTCAGCAGCTATTTCTTCGTTTGCGTTTAATAATTCCTCAGGTATTATCACTTTAACCATATACTTTTTCCCCTTCCACGCCTTCAAATCTTACATCTTTTTCCTCAATACCTTGAACATAGAGATTGCGTATTTAAGCGCATCTGTAACATAACTCCAAATACTTTCTTTATATTCCTGGGTACCTCGAAAAGAGTCAGATAGGACCACGCATTCCTAGCTAATCATAGCTCCGATTAGCCCATTGTATAGAGATGTACTTTATTCTTTAAATGTATAGAACATGTTTTTTTGAGTTCTTCATATCATACCGTGGCTTTTGCCGATCTTTAACTGTCCTGCAGTATTAATTCCTCTAGAGTTATATTGTGGTAAATACAGATACTATTCGACTTAGACATAAATGCCTTCTGCTCGGATATGCTGGCCTTCCCAGCGATAATCCCTTTCATCCACTTGACGATATAAACCCTTTCTTTTACGAGGGTATCTTGAGTCTTATCTTCCATATTTGCCACCGGAATCACCCTTTCTGTATATTTCATGCCTCCCATAGTTCAGGTAGCGCAATCCGCTTCCAGAATAATTGGATTTGTCTTAGCTGTGAACCGTAACCTTCGAGCCGTTCAAAGCCGGCGTCACCGACCAGGGTGGTCTTATAATCAAGACCTTCAGGGAGCCTCCGGTCCGACCATTCCTCATTTATAGCTTTGATCAATTTTAAAAACAATTCTTTTATTCTGTCCTCTCCTATTGCTTCAACAGCAATTAAGATTCGGTTTAAACTTAGCATCCCATTATTCTCATCTGAATCCATCTGTTCACCCGCCCACTGCTGGTAAGCTTGTGCGTAGTCCTGGCGAAATTTTACGTTTTTATACAGTATTTGATCAAAATACGGCCGGTTACTGGCGAACAGTTCTGCTATCGTTTTATCTGGGTATCTGCCCATACACATTTTCCTTGATAGAAATTTTTTTATATCTTTCATCTCCATTCACTATAATCGCTACGCCGTTCTGGACTTTCAGTTTAGCCGATCCCCTGTTGAATTATAACACACATACATTATGGGAAATATGTACCACTACGGGTATTATTATAGAGAGTGGACTGAATTATATTATTATGAGTAATTGGCTCATTAACAACCTGATTATCAACCTACAGAAAACAAGACAATTCGGCTTGAGGTGCGCTGATTGGAACAAGAATATATTTTTCCAAACGGGATTGTAGGTGATCAAGAGTTACTAATGCCATTTAAGTATCTAAGTTACGTACATCTTTAGCATAACGATTAATAAAGTCACGACGTGGTTCTACTTTGTCTCCCATCAATATTGTAAACATTTCTTCAGACCGTATAGCATCTTCTATAGTCACTTTCAAGATCGTGCGTTTTGCAGGATTCATCGTGGTTTCCCACAACTGATCTGGATTCATTTCTCCCAAGCCTTTATAACGTTGAAGTTCGACTTTTTCTCTGCCGATCGTATCTAGAATTTTACTGAGCTCTTTATCCGTATAAGCATATTGAATGTGTTTGGCCTTCTTAACCTTAAACAGAGGTGGTTGTGCGATATATACATAATGATTTTCAATTAGAGGTCTCATGTAGCGATAGAAAAAAGTCAATATAAGTGTCCGAATATGAGCGCCATCCACATCTGCGTCTGTCATAATAATCAGCTTATGATATCGCGCCTTACTAATATCAAATTCATCTGAAATGCCAGTTCCCAAAGCGGTAATCATGGCCCTGATTTCTACATTTGCCAGAATTTTATCAAGTCTAGCCTTTTCCACATTAATAATTTTCCCGCGTAAGGGCAAAATTGCTTGGAAACGTCGATCTCTTCCCTGTTTAGCCGACCCACCGGCACTATCTCCCTCAACCAGGTACAATTCACACAGATTTGGTTCTTTCCAAGAACAATCTGCTAGTTTCCCTGGAAGAGAGGTTCCCTCTAAAGCACTCTTCCGACGTGTCAGTTCTCGAGCTTTTCGGGCAGCATCTCTCGCTCGGGCAGCCTGAACAGACTTATCAATGAGCCCCCTTGCAATTGCCGGATTCTCTTCCAGAAAAGTACCTAGTCCTTCCCCAGTTGCAGAGTCCACTATACTCCTGACTTCACTATTTCCAAGTTTTGTTTTTGTTTGCCCTTCAAACTGTGGCTCTGGCACTTTAACCGAAATTACGGCAGTCAAACCTTCCCTGATGTCATCCCCTGAAAGATTCGAATCAGCAGCTTTTAGCATATTACTTTTACGTGCATAATCATTAGCAACCCGTGTTAAGGCCGACTTAAAACCTGCCTCATGCGTTCCCCCTTCTTGGGTATTAATATTATTGGCATAAGAAAATAAGTTTTCGGCGTAACTATCATTGTACTGAATACATACTTCAACTTGTACATGATCTCTGGTCGTTTCAATATATATTGGGTGGGGATGCAAAGATTCTTTGTTTTTGTTGAGATAAATCACAAAGTCTTGTATGCCGCCGGTATGAAAAAATGTTTCTTTAACGTTTGATCTTTCATCTGTAAAGTTGATCTTGACACTTTTATTTAAGAAGGACAGTTCTCTAAGACGATGTGCAAGAATGTCAAAGTCATAAACAGTCTCTTCAAAGATTTCCGAGTCTGGGATAAAAGTTATTTTTGTACCAGTATTTTCTGTGGTCCCTATATTTACGAGCCCTGTGGTAGTCTTCCCTTGTGCATATTCCTGATGGTAAACATGGCCCCCTTTTGACACCTCAACAATTAACCATTTTGACAAAGCATTCACAACACTTAAGCCTACTCCATGGAGGCCACCTGACACCTTGTATGCACTTTCACTCCCACCAAATTTTCCACCAGCATGTAATACTGTCAGAGCCACCTCGACAGCAGGTTTACCTGTTTTAGGATGTATATCAACTGGAATTCCCCGTCCATTGTCTATTACTGTAATGCTATTGTCTGCATGTATAAATACATCAATTAAATTGCAAAAACCAGCCAACGCTTCGTCAATGCTGTTGTCAACGACTTCGTACACAAGCTGATGAAGGCCGCGGCTACTCGTAGCACCAATATACATACCAGGACGTTTACGAACGCCTTCCAGTCCTTCAAGAACTTCAATTTGCCCTGCATTATAATTGTCAATAGGATTTTGACAAGTTAAATCCGTATTTTGTTGCAAAAGTGATTTCCTCCCAAAATTCATATGCCCATTTCAGTTCGGAGTGTGTGACCTCTGTTTCAAGTGCTGTAATGTAATATTCTAATTCCTCTTGAACAGCACGGTTTTTATTCTCAGTGAAACCTTATATATTCGTTATTTAATCTCTTTTCGCGAGTAGAAAGGGTGGACCGGGCCAGAACCCGATCCTTATGCAGTTACCCAGAAAGTCTAATAAAGTTGAGGTACGGCTGTCATCTGAAACTTTTTTAGAAATACTGCCAGAATGTCAGGTTGTAATGCATGACCGTACCCCAGAACAGCCACGAAACCAGGCCGCAGACAAAAGCGCAAGCCGCCCCGTAAACAGGCAACCGCCAGTGGGTCTTACCTCCGAGAGCGATTGAAAGGGCCAACGTTCCGGTGGCGCACGGGATCATGAAGGAGAAGTTTACGGAATATCCCATCATCAATAGCCACGGAATAGGATTCACTCCCGCGTGTACAGTTGCCGCGGCAACCGTTGGGGCTAGCATACCAGCTGCGCCGGTATCGGAAGCTGGCTGGGCTAGAATAACACAAAACAAAACGAAGAGACCAACTCCGGTATAAGCGGGCATATCCCAATAGTTACCCATGAAATTCCCCATCAGTTTGCTGGCTCCCGTAATATTTACCAGAGCAGCGATACTCATCGCGGTGGGCCAGAGCAAAAACGCCTGCAATGGAAGAACACGGAATGCGTTTAAACTTAAAAGTCTTTCACCCTGATGGTATTCAACTTGCTTTCCGTATGCACCCGCATCAGGAGCAGGTAGGATGGCCAATATACACGTGATAACTGTGAAGATTAGCGCAGGAGCCGGGTTAAGGCCCTTGGGGAGGTAGGGCATCCAAAGTGGTTGCAAAAAAGGGAGCGACACTGCAAAGAAAAATAAATATACGCCCAGCTTTTCAGACTTGGTGACGGCACCCATTTTTTTTAATTCTTCAACAAAGAAGGTTTGTGATCCTTCGAAATTCTTGACATCTATAGGGAATACCTTCCAGAACAGAAACACCACGGGAATTATGCTAAGAAATACAGGAAGGGCAAGTAAAGATGTATAGCTCGCCATGGGCACACTATAGCCAAGTGTATCCCCTAACTGAGCCCACGTTATAACAGCCTGGCCGCCGGCCATAGGTGTTAAGAACCCTCCAAGGGAAGCACCGATACAGACAGCGAGAATGATCAGCATGGCGCTCTTGCTCTTCATCAGTTTTTTGCTGGTGTCGTAACCTACAGATTTAAGTACTTCCAGGGCAATCGGGGTGAAAGCTATCGCTATAACGACGTTAGCAGTTACGAAGCTAACTGAAGCCGAAAGAATTAACCATGCAACAGCTTGCGCCCTGACAGAAGTGCCGACGTGCTTAAGGAAAAACAACGCCATCCTCCTGGTAAAGCCCCATCTGCACCACATGCAAACGATTAGGGCAGGACCCAACAGCATCCCCAGGCCCGGGTGTATTAGTGTCTTGGTAATTACGCCCCAATCCATGCCCGGAAGAAAAGCAGATCCTAAAATTGGAATGAGAATAGTGTAACCCGTAGGAACGATACCGGTACCCCAGTACCACGCTGCCCAGACAACGATTCCCAGTCCGCCTCGGTTAGTCACGGTACCCCCTAGCGGTAAGGCTATCATCAGGAAGTATAGAAGGGGGCCAGCTATCAAAATTAACCATTGTATCGGTGTTTTATCAAAACCCAGAAAACGATATTTCCCGGGTATTGGGGGCTCTTGAATTCTTGTCATAATCGACATATTGTTGTCACTCCCTATCAAATTTTTTACAATTATTAAGGTTGTTCACAAAATGTGATTTAATTGGCATCAAGATTAGCGCTCATTATTTTTTGACATTTATATAAAAATATGTTATAATTAAACTAATTGCTTCTGTACTTTATTCCTTTGATAGTGGTGATAATAACTAATTCAACACTGTTTAAAAGTCAATAAATCAGAGGTAAACTTATTTCCTGCAAGCGAATAAGTTTCCACAAGCGACTACTCAAGACCCATACACATTTTCAGCAATCACCTACTTTACTAGTAATAAAGTAGGTGATTGTATTGGTACCCTGCGCATCTACTATTTGAGCACTACTGACAGTCTACATTTAATTGTGCGTAGCGTAGTCTATCAGCTCGAATAGCATCTACATAGTTACCCACACATTCGTTTGAAACATTGAGTATCAGGTAGCTGTGGTAAGTACCCCCTTTTCTTGTAAGGGGGGTACTTACAATGTAGCGTTCTTAATTAACGAATCAGGTATGGAACGGTCTCCAGTTCAATTGCTTCTTGTTCGCACACGAATTTACAAACATCACAGTACCAACAGTCATCGCGATAAGCCATATATGGGAACCCTTCGTCATCAAGACGCAACACGTCGCGAGGGCAGAACTCAATGCAGTTGCTGCACCCGATGCATTTAGACTTATCAACTTTAATCCATTCATACTTTTTGCTATCAGAACTACCCATTTCTAGTCCTCCTTCTTGACATGCATTCTCTTTGGTATCTCCATTCCTTCCCGTTCAACCTTTTCTACGATCCAAGGATCGGTAAAATCATTAGGCGGAGGATTAAATCCCTTACCAATGTCATGTTTCATTTCGGGATATTCGTATTCCAGCCTTTTAGGGTAATCCCACTTGTACTCCTGAACATCCTTGCTTGATAGCTCCATTTCATTGGTGTCAAGATTTTTCTTGACTACGCAATACTTACCGTCCCACTTTGGATCTCGGGCGGGATATGCCAATCGATAGTGGCTAAGACCCCATCGACTTTCGGTACGGAACAAGGAAGCTTTGGTGGCCATTTCAGCGCAATCGATTATACTTGAAACTTCTGTTGCCTTAATCATATCGTGGAAATCGTTAACCTTGATATTTGGAACGTCTTCACAACGCATCCGTTCTATCCACCAGAGTAGCTTATTCATCAGAGGGTCGCTCTTAGGCGGTGTTATATACTGACTTATTTTGGTTCTGATCTTCCTTTCAACCTGCTCAACTGGCAGACCATTAGCACGGTCAAGTGGCGCTTTGATCTCTTTCCAAAGTTTGTCAACATCTACTTTAAGCTGAGGAGCTTTTGCATTTGCAGCATATTCTGCTGCCACTCGGCCGGCAATCGCTCCAAATACGAACGCGCCTCCTAAATACTGTTGTGGTACTGCAGCGCAGTCACCGGCAGCAAATAAACCCTTGACGGTAGTCTCTGTGTCTTTATTCACAAAAATACCTGACATACTATGGCCGCTGCACAGAGTGATCTCTTCCAAGCCCTGTTCTACAGAATCCCAGCATCGGTAGTCCTCATTCCGTTGCTTATGGAATTGCCCTCGCGCTGTACGCTCTGTGCCCCACAGGATCTTTTCCAGACCATGAATGGTTTCCTCCGGGAGATGATCCAACTTGAGGTAAACAGGACCACGCCCTTCCAGAAATTCCTTCCAAACCGCCAGAAACATATCGCCTGACCAATAACCATGACTCCAGTATTTTTCACCTAAAGCATTGATGCCATATCCTCCGCGTGGAATAACCACATAACCGCAGGCAGGGCCATTAAAATCTTTCATCAGTAAATTAGTTTGGAAACATTCCATGTTAACCAATTCCGCTCCGGCATGGTAAGCTAGTGAAAATCCTTCGCCAGTATTACCAGGAAATTCATAAATGCCACTCAGAAATCCATCTCGTGGCATCCCGAACTTCCCAACACAGCCAGCAGTAATGATCACCGCGGGAGCACTGATAACATAGTGCTGGCCTGTTCTGATATTAAATGCAAAAACGCCTGTAACCATACCTTCTTCAGTAAAAAGACGTACTACTGCTGTCCTGTCGAGTACCTCACAGCCTAACTTTCTGACTTCACGAGCAAGGGCTCGTTTGATGTCTTCCCCGTCCATCGCCAGGTAAAGCGCCTTGTTTGTCGGATGCAGATAATTGCACTTGTAATTACCATTCTCATCTAACGGGAAGAGGTCTCCGGGTTCCCTGCCAGTATATTCCTCTAAGTCTTTAATAATATCGTAAGTACCTTGACCCAGTGTATAAGCTAAATCCTGGTCTAAAATACCTTCAGATACCTTAGTCAGTGCTTCAACAACATCCTCTGGAGTGCCGTAGCCCGGTACCGAAACAGTGTTTAATGCATCCATACCACGGCCGATAGCTCCAGAAGTTTCAATGGGACCCTTATCTAAAACTACTACTCTGGCCTTTGGGTTTGTCTTTTTTGCCTTAATAGCTGCAAAAGTACCTGCACTCCCTCCACCGAGAATTACTATATCAGCTTCAATTTTTATTATTTCCACAATTAATCCTCCTTCATTGGGATTATTCGAATGTATAAAACGTTTAAGCAGAGCAAATCGACCACCCCCCCTTTACTAATTTCAGAAGATACCAAAATGCATAAATTTTATATTCAGAAGATTTCTTCTTGGTTGTAAATGATATCTCATTTTTTTACGAAGTTCAATAGTTATACTGTATGATTATAATCAGGATTAACTATTCCAAAATATGATAATATTTTTAATAATAGAATATAAAACCACCGGCGCAATTCAATTGGTTTGGTATATTTAAGTATATATTCCACATTATTTAGTTGACTCTCAGTCCCTATCTCTTCGAGAAGTATACATGTTCAGAAGTAGTTATTATACCGGCAAGTGAGGATTCGCCTACGTTTCTCAATGCACCACCTCCAACAGTAATTATCCATAGACGGCCACCTTCTTTTGTGGTGTTATTTTCCCCGCAAAGATTATTCATTTCTCTTGATACAATTTAGAGTTTTATCTCCATAATTATTATAATTTATAGTAGTCAGCCAGAGTGCATGGCAGCAACCACTATTCGACTGTCTCTTGAGTTCATTAACCTAAAATATTTCTGCTATGAAAAGGCAAGCGAGTGTATAAAACCGATAATTTCACTATTAGATTACCATTGATGTATGCAATTGCCCCTCTTTGACCTTTTGGGATTGTTATACACATATCATACCACCACATTCATTCTGATTGATCCTGGCCAATCCTGGAGGGAGGTATTTTAGCAAAAAGAACGTGGTATTGAAAATGGAGACACTAAAAGAGTTTTATTTACTAGGGCCAATATTCCTAAGAAATATTTAATATCGGTCCCTTTTCGACGTAATTGAAGCTAGATAATTAAATACAGGTTATGGGCAATTATGCATTCTGCAATTTCTGACGGACATGTTCGTGTGCGTGTTTCCATGTAAGGATTCTCTGGAGATTACCTCCAGTAGTAGCTGTAGTTGCATATATGGGTTTTGTGTCTATCTTCTACGTCTACAAAACATTTGATCCTTCAATTGTTTTGTATTTGATCATTTCATAGACCTAATGAATAACTACTATGATTTCGTTAATTATGTAGTTAACCTATACTGAAACTTTTTTATTTTTTTAATTTTTAGTCTATAAGAGAATTCGAATCCTTAATAGAGCATACTTGAAAGGGAGCACGCTTGTTATTATCGTCCTCCCTTTCAAGTATGCTCTATACCGATATTAGTTTCACATAAACCGAAACCATCCCAAGCAATGCTCTTCGTTGGAGTCAGCTTAATTTTGATCTTTTTACGGATGACACTCATACTAGTTATGGTGCATGAATTGCTCACAGACCAAGCAATTAACAAATTTATTGTATTGACTTTTCTTATCAAGTATTTAAATTTGGTAACTACTCACCACCCCAGGCGAGCGAAATTTTAAAAATAATCTGGACAAACATTTCCGCTTATGTTATTGTAGAGTTATCAAGTAACAGATCGGAAGGAATCTACTATGGACTTTCAAGATCTCACTCGGGAAGATATTATGAAACTGTGTGAAACCTCCTCTGAATTGATGGGGGCACTGCTCCTTTATCTGTGGAATGAAAACCAAATGCTTAAACGGCGGGTCAAAGAACTGGAAGATCGCCT
>Ga0209386_1001106_pt1 | contig 11587 bp, 13 predicted proteins | sample NGEPertwo_FD_184510 | JGI IMG/M metagenome (GOLD analysis project Ga0209386, IMG submission 184510) | Arctic peat soil microbial communities from the Barrow Environmental Observatory site, Barrow, Alaska, USA - NGEE Permafrost154B-two... | ecosystem: Environmental > Terrestrial > Soil > Wetlands... | reverse complement strand
CTTGCCTTACTCGGTTATTAAGTAGAAGTTCATCAAATCTTGAATTTGAAAGATAAAACAGGGGGTGCAGTAGCACCTTATTTAAGGGTGCCTTTTTTAGGTTGCGCTATAAACTGTAAGGTGAAATTGCTAATTTTTGAAACACGCCCGAAATTCTAAATGAACTCAAACAAATAAAGGAATTACTAGCCCCACATGACTGTAGTGCTAGTAACGATTCTAAGACATACAAACTTACTCCCTATGAAAAGGAATGAAATTACTTCTTTTTATAGCTTTGTCTGCTAGTGAGTTGTATTAGAGCAAAATCACCTTGCGTACATCTCAGAACCTTATTACCATGTTCTTCACAAATCTCTGTGGTAATACCAAGATTGTCGCAGAAATCATAACGAAGACATTTGTGCTTAGAGCCTAAATAGTATGGAGTTCCATTTCTAGATTCGTCGATCTCTATGTCTAAAGCATCATCCATACTAATGTTTTTCTCATTCACTTTTTCACCCCCCTTCTCTATCCTACTATAAAATTGGATATATATAATATTTCCATATTGTGAAGGATTCTCCTCTTTTCTGTCGAAGATTATTTGGATGGAAATGAGGGAGAAAAGATGTCCGTAGATTTTAACATGCAAAAAATAACCTCTAAATTAAAAAGTATTAAGAAGTATGATATTGAAGGTTTTGTATATGATTTAAGTGGCATGGTTCATCAATTATGGTTTTTTCATAATAAGTTGATTCCTGAAGAAGATGAAAATGGAGATGATACTTTTTATACTCCAACTCCTGCCCCAAAAATAAATCAACTTGCATATTTCAATTTAGGACATGGTTATCCTAAAGAATTATATGGAGGACATTGGTGCTATATAATAAATGAATTTAAAACAAAATATTTAATTATACCTACGACTTCTCTTAAAGATGGAAAACTAATTAAAGAAAGTAATTTTCCAATTGAAATTAAGGACTTTGAAAATGATTCAGTAACAGTTGCAAGAGTGGAAGAAATAAGAACTATTGATAAAATGAGGATTTTTCGCGGAAAACCATTTTATGATATTTTAACAAGCAAAGAAGAAATAATTAGTAAAATCAATGAAAATATGTATAAACCGTTGACATTATAAAAACAACAGAATATACTTATACTATAAAAGCGATATATTAAATAGCCCTTAGATGGGCATATATAATCTGGTAAAGACCTCCAAAAAGGGGGTCTTTACCAATTTCCTCGTTACCCTTACAAAGTTTGAACACTTATGTACGTATTTACGCTAACTGTTTACTCCAAATGGAGTAGGCAGTTTTTTTATTGACTATTTTGAAAGGAGTCTACTATGGAATTTAGAAAAATAAACATATCAGACTTAAAACATGCTGATTATAATCCCAGAAAGGATTTAAAGCCTGGGGACAAAGAATTTGAGAAAATCAAGAACAGTATCAATGAATTCGGCTATTGTGATCCCATAATTTTGAATAGCGATCTGACAATTGTTGGCGGCCACCAGAGAGCTAAGGTACTCAAAGAGCTAGGCTATACTGAGGTTGATTGCGTTATTATCGATATTGATAAGACAAAAGAGAAAGCTCTTAATGTTGCTCTGAACAAAATCTCAGGGGAATGGGACTTTGAATCATTAGCAAAATTGCTGGATGACTTAAAAACAGAGGATTATGATATTGAACTGAGCGGCTTTGATATGAAGGAAGCTGAAAAACTATGGGATGAATACATGCCAAAGGATGAGCAGGATGAAGAGGAAATCCCTGATGTTCCAGATGTACCAGTTATTCAATCAGGAGATATTATTCTGTTGGGTAAGCACAGGTTAATATGCGGTGATGCCACTAAGGTAGAAGATCTGGAAAAATTGATGGATGGGAAGAAGGCAAAGCTTACTGTGCTTGATCCTCCCTATGGAATCTCCTATGTGGGTAAGACAGATGATGCTTTGACAATCCAAAATGATAATTTGAGTGATGAAGATTTCTATAATTTCCTGCTTGAAGCATTCAAGAGAATTTATGAAATATCGGATGATGGAGCCAGTAGTTATATTTTCCATGCTGATGCTAAAGGACTGATATTCAGGAAAGCATTTGTTGATTCAGGCTTCAAACATTCTCAATGTTGTATTTGGGTAAAGAATACATTTGTCATGGGAAGGCAGCCGTACCAGTGGCAGCATGAACCAGCTTTGTTCGGATGGAAGCCTACAGGAGCTCATTATTGGAATGGTGATAGAAAGCAGACTACAATCTGGAATTTCGATAGACCAAGAGTTAATGATGTTCATCCAACAATGAAACCTATTCCGCTTATTGAATATATCATCAAGAACTCCAGCAAATATGGAGATATTGTTGTGGACACATTTCTTGGCAGTGGGACAACTTTACTAGCAGCAGATAATACAGATAGAATTTGCTATGGCTCAGAGCTTGACCCGAAATACTGTCAGGTTATTATTGAACGCTGGATTAATTATAAGGATGGAATTAATGGTGATGATGTGGTGATTGAAAGAGAAGGACAGCAATATAAATACTCTGATTTGAAGGTTGAGCAGGTTGAGGTTTAATATATTGAGCGAACCCTTTAGACGACCGTTATGATTGGCATTTCATTGGCTAACAAATATTACATAATTCACCAAAGCGATGTATAATTACATTTGGCAAGCAGTAATATCGAGGGGTGGAGAGATTATGGATTATAAGCAGATTGATGCAATTATGCTATCATATGGCTTGGGGAAACATGATAGTTCAGGAGGAACTAATTATAGTTTTATAAAAGGAAGTAAACACAGAATTATTTTGGAAAGATTGAAAGAATTAGATGAAGGGGGAGCAAGAGGCTTTTTATATGCTGTTGTGCTTGATGATTATAAAAAGAAATGCAGTAAGAATGGTCACATCAATGTTAAAGATATATGGAATGAATCAAAACTACGCAGTATCGTTGAGCGCATAATTGCTCATTTCGATAGCATTTTCTAGAGATACTTATTTAAAAAATGTGACCCTTCATTTAACTTGATTTAATGTGCATTCAGAGTGATGAATGGTGTACGTTCAAATCAGGAGATGGAGGGTTATATTTATGGAAAGAAAAGAGATCGTCAAGGCGTTAGGAAAACATTTTGGAGTTAAGCCAAAGTACATGGGAGTGCCAAGTTGTGCTTATCAGATTGAAACAGCAGAAGAGACTTACAATATTGACCGAGTAGGTAAGATCACAAGTTCTGAGGGCAAAGAACTGGAATTTGAAACCTTAATAAATGGAAGGGTTGAAGAAGAGGATGCAAGCGAACCTGCCGAAACAGAAACCACATCCTTTGAAGTAGCAGTTCCGATGGAAGGTCATAATGGCATTACTTTAAGAAATCTGGTAAACATGGTTTATAGCAAACAGGCACTTATTAAGAAATCGCTTGGCATTGCAGTCAATATTGTTGAGGATGATTTTAGCATAGGAATTAATGAAGCCAAAATGGAAACCTTAGAGGATTTTAAAACAGCTATAGAGGATATTGGTGTGAGTAGTTGCCCTGGCATAGGACTCGATTTTAATGATAATATCATTACCTTTAGATTTTTAGAAGGAGAAGTAAGTCCTGAAAAGATAAAAGCATACACCCAGCTTGTAGCTCTATTGAATCAAAATGCTATGGCGCTAAAACATGCTTCAGCTAAATCGAAGGATACTGATAACGATAAGTTTACTTTCAGAGTCTGGCTGGTGAAGATCGGCATGGTTGGCGATGATTATAAAATAGCAAGGAAGGTTCTGATTGAGAGGTTGAAGGGCAATTCAGCCTTTCGAAGTGGAAGCAAACCGGAAAAGGCTGTTACTGAGTAGGAATATATGGGCTGTGTGTCGCTTCACGTTGGCGCGTGTGGCGATATTTTTTATTGGTGGGGTAAGTTGTTCGATGGGCTTCTGGTAGGCTCTTTATGGTTGAATTCATACTTCAGCTTGTGTAGAATGTAGTGAAGAGGAGTTGAGAAGAGTGAAAGAGTTTATTTTAAAGTTCAATGAACAATTAAAGCACACAGGAAACAATGATAAGGCGACACTTGAATATATTAGTTCACATCCCGAAACCGAATTATTTTGTGACATATGCCGCACTTTAGATGACGTCGCGGTAAATAAACAAATCCTTACTAAAGATGAGTTTGGTAAGGCAAAAGAAGTAGAATATAACGATTTAACTCTTAAGACCTTAGCACTGAAAATCATTAATTTGCTAGACATTATTAAAGGCGTTGATTTAGAATCACTTTATAAAATGATTTGGGCGAATAAACATGCAAGCCTGTCAAAAGATGTTAAAGAACATTCCAATTATTCGTGGAGTGATCATGATATCCCTATGGTCAGTTTTAAAAATGTTATATTTAAAGAAATAAATAACTTGATTAAAACTGTAGATATTCAAGAAGTAATAAAATTCCCTGAAGTAGAATATTCAATCGTTCGGGGTGTAAGTAAGGTAAAAGAGCTTAATCCGCTGTTCAATGTCAATAGAATTACAGTTGGCATTGAACAGGCACATACAGTAGATGACATCTATGGAGTTGGTTTTTTAAGGAAAGAGATACCAAAGCTTTTCGCGATTGAAGGCAAACTAAAGTATAGATTTGTCAACGCGAATAATGAAGAAGTTAATAGTGATTAATTGCTCAGAGCCTATCAAAAGGCTCTTTTTATTTTTGGAGAGGTGAGGTAATATGGGTACAAGAGCTAGAAATAATACGAAGTGGTTGACCAATGTTTTTCCACGTTTGTCGGAGATTCGAGATTGGTGCATGGATGGAAAAACCAATGAAGAAATGTGTGTGCTTTTAGGCATAAGTCCTGACAGTTGGTACACTTATATGAAGGAACATAATGAGCTTAATGACATCGTTACGGCGGGGAAGTCTGTTATAGATAACCGTGTAGAAAATGCTGTTTTGAAAACCGCTTTAGGTTTTGAGTATGAGGAAATCAAAACAATCATCGAGGAAGATCGCAATGGCAAGAAGAGAACAAGGATTGAGAAAACCAAAAAGTATATGCCCCCTAACCCAACTGCTCAAGCCTTCTGGCTAAAGAACCGGAAGAAGGATGAGTGGGGCGATAGGAAAGAGATTGTCTTTGATACAAAGGGCCAGGAAGAAGAAAGGAAGCTGCAATTCCTTAAAATGATAAATGAAGAGGTTGTGGATGCAGATTATTCTATTGTTGAAGAAGCGGCAACACTTCCCGATCCTGAAGTCATAGAAGAAACAGAGGAAGGTTTTGTTGAATATGAAGAGGATGACTTCGATAATGAAACAACAGAAGCATAATCTTATGTCGTCAGTAATCTGGGAGATAAATGCCCTATATGAGCCTAATACTACCCAAAATAAGCCCATATAGAATCCATAATTAGTCTTATGTATTCAGTTGCTATCAGGGCGATACAGAGGTAACATGGACACACCTAGTAAGAAGGGGTGTGTTTATATGCTTGATTTAGGCGTTTTTGAGGAATATCTCACAAACAGGGAACTGAGCCTGAATACCATCAGCTGCTATATACGAGACAGCAAGGTATTCATGGATTGGTTCGGTAGCAGAACGGATTGCGGAATGGATAAACTGATTCAACTTGATGCCATTGGATATAAGAAGCATCTGCTCAATACCAATAAATCGGTGGTGACAGCCAATAGGAAGGTTGCAAGCGTCAATGCCTTATGCAAATGGCTCCATGAAAGCGGAACAACTCCTCATGAGATCAATATAAAGGCAGTAAAGAGTCGGGAGGCCCGGCAATATAAAGGCTTGGAGGAAAAGGATCTAAGGAAACTTCGAGCAGAGATACACCGAAACCGCAATCCACTTCATATATGCATCATAGAGATACTGCTTGGCACTGGACTAAGGGTGAGCGAACTATGTGGATTGAAGCTACAAGACATAGAATTATCCGAACGTAAAGGCACAATCAGAGTCATTGGCAAAGGAAACATATACAGAACACTGCCACTCAATAAGGATGTTCGCAAAGCAATTCAAGATTATGCTGATACCAGACCAGCAAATGATAGTGACTTCCTATTAATAGGACAGCGTGGCCCCTTCAAACGGAATGCAATCAACTTAATTCTTGAAAAGTATGGGCAAAGAGTATCAGTCGATGTAACGCCACACCAGCTCAGGCATTCACTAGGATATAGGCTAGTCAAGGCAGCAACTGCAATAACAACCATTCAGGAAATACTCGGCCATGAAAGCATACTGACAACAAATTTATACACCGTTACAACTGAACAGGATAAGGTAGAGGCTCTGGAAGCCTTGGAGTGGTAAGATAGCCGCTCTATTTTTATGCACCTTTCCCAATGGGAGGGGTGCTTCTATTTGTGCAAATAGCCCCTGCAGTAGATGGTGTGGAAATTTTTGTGGTATTTTTGCTGTAAATATATTTGATATATGGTAAAATTTAGTTTGAAATATATTAAGTGAAGTGAGGTGCGAGGTTATGCTTAAGACTCGTGTTTTCAATACAAATCAAACATATAATAAAGATTCCGAACTAGATATGATAAAAAACGAAAAGTGTGCAGCTTATTATGCTCCATGGAAATATATGATTAATAGAATTGGAGCTAATGATATTATTTTCCTTTATAGTAATGGGAAAGGGATTATCGCAAGAGGAATAGCTACTGGGATAACCAAGATTACTGATCATGAAGGTAATCCTGCTGAGGAACATTATATGAACTTAAAGGAATTTCAGGTATTGGGCGACCCACTTCCAAAAAATGAAATTACCAGAATAGTTGGCCATGATATTTTTTGTGCGCAAACTAAATTTCTGCTTAGTTATAAAAATGGCAATGATTTATGGGAAGAGATCACTAAAAAATATATCTAAAAATGAGAAATTCATATTCATATTGTATGAAAGCGTCTTCCAACTTGGAGGACGCTTATTTTTATGAAAGGAGGGCTCCATGCAAACAATCCCAGAACTAAACCATGATAATGACCATACCCGCCAAAACCTCCTACTAAAGCAATATCTGAATAAATACTTCTCCCCGAACAAGATAGAAGAACTTGTCGGGGAGTTTTCATTTTCAGAGCTACGCAAGCTACTTGGCGAGATGGATTTAGAATTTTTTAGCTTATGCTACTTCCCTAAATATTTTGATAGAAGGTTCGGAGAATTCCACAAAGAGCTATTCGAGGAACTGAAATATATGTTGGACAATAAAGGGTTGATTGAAGCTTTTGGATTGCCAAGGGAACATGGCAAAAGCACGATCAACTCTTTTTTATTTCCCCTGTATTCAACACTCTACAATAAATCCCAGTTTACTTTGATCATATCAGCAACAGAGCAGATTGCTCTCCCCTTCCTAGATATGATCAAGGATGAATTAGAAAACAATGAATTGCTAATGGAGGACTTTGGTATCCAAAAAGGAAACCGCTGGAACAATAATGAGATATGGATAAGGGGTAAGGGCGGCATTGATGCTTGTATAATGATTCGTGGTATCGATGGCTCACTTCGCGGAACTCACTTTAAACAGCATCGGCCCCAACTTGTTCTTTTGGATGACTTACTCAAGGATGATACAGCCAGAAGTGAAACCAAACGGGAACAAGTCAGAAATACTTTCACCGATGTTGTCATCCCAATAGGCACAAAGGATACCAATATTTTAGTTGTCGGTACGTGCTTACATGAAGAAGATCTGATGACTGATCTACTCAAGGGGAAAATACCTGGGGTAAGGAGCATAAAAAAGTCGGCAGTCATATGCTTTGCTGAACGAGATGATCTTTGGAGTGACTGGGAGGCCAAATATAATAATCTACTGGACTTGGATAGAATTGATACTGCCAAGTTTTTTTTTTATGATCATCAGGAAGAAATGCTAGAAGGTACAGAAATATTGTGGTCAGAGTATCTTGATTACTATTATCTCATGTGTAAGAAGCAAGCAATGGGAGATAAAAGCTTCTATAAAGAAATGCAGAATGATCCACGCAGCACCGATGACTACATTTTTAGGGATATCCAATATTGGGACAGGCTTCCTGGATTTGAAGAAATGGAACTCGTGATGTACATCGATCCAGCAATTAAAGCAGGTAAAAGAAATGACTTTTCAGCAATAACGATTCTCGGACTTCATAGAAAAACTAAGCAGAAGTATGTTGTTGATGGCAGTATATACAAACTGCTTCCCGATGATCTATTTCAGGTAGCTATTGAGAAATTACAGCAATATCCAGTTGAGAAGATTGGCTTTGAAACTACAGCAGCGCAGAGCTATATCAAGCAGAAGTTCGAAGAAGAACTGTGGGAGAACAAGATCTTCACTCCTGTAGAAGAAGTATTAAGTAGGGGCCAGAAACATGAGAGAATTATTTCACTTGAACCGGAAGTTAAGAAGGGACATATCCTATTCAACCTTGGTAATATCAGGTATAATAATCAGGTAAAGGATTACAACAAAGGAGCAAAACATGATGATGCTCCAGACTCGCTTTATGGAGCAGTTCAGTTGGTTGAAGGGGTAAAGCGCATCAGGTTTTATGATAGGAGTTTGTTGTTTTGATTTTGTCTTTTTGCGTATTAGTAGCATAAGACGACATATGAAAGGCGTAAAACAATTCAATAAATAAGAATTTGTAAAAAAGAAAGAAAGAGAGAGAGAGAGAGAGAGAGAGCGAGAGGAGAAAATGAAATATGAGCAGATTAGATAAGAAAACAATTGAAGACGGTATAAGTCGTCATGAAGCCAACCTTGCATCACTTATTCAAGAGAGAAATGCAGCAAGAGAAAGGGCTGCTAATGGTGAAGATATTTCTGAATACTGGCTTGATAAAATTGATAGAAATATCGCAGATATCGAAAATACAATACACAATTTGAGAACAAAAGGAAGGGGATATGATTAAAAGTATACTTTCCTTTAACTTGTAAATTCCAATTTTTATACCTGATGTAACATAATTTGGGTTTAGTTCAGTCGCATTTTTCTTATTAAGCGTAGGATGTACTACGAATTTATCACGCCTGTACCCTTTGGTACAGGCCTTTTTCATGCCCATTTTTAGAAAGGAAGGGTCTAATTGAACACAAACGAAAACTTAATAATGGAATGCCTAAATGAACTAAATAAAAATGCACTGGCAAAGCAAAAATATAAGGACTACTACGAAGGCAACCATTCAATCCTAAAAAGCTACCAGATGCAGGATAGCCGAAGCAATATGAGACTGGTATTTAATTTTCCTCGGAAGTTCGTAGATAATGAAACTGGCTATATATTGGGTAAACCTGTCAATTATATTTCCAAGTCGGATGAGTCAACCATCATTACTGCCATAGATAAAAACTCTAGCCACTGGGATAAAGAACATAATATCAATCTGCGAAAGCAATCGGAAATCTATGGAGAAGCCTATGAACTCAACTATGTGAATACTGATGGCGAGTTTTCAGCGACAATACTCACCCCTCTGAATGCTTATGTTCTGGAGGATGGATCTGCCGAAAGAAACGTTGTGCTGGCATTGCATACCTTCATTAAGAAATTTGATGCCACGAAATATCTTGATGTTTATACTGCCAACGAAATCCTGCATTATGAATTAGGCAGTAACAGCAATAAATCATCACTCAATCTGATTGGCAGCCATGAACATATTTTTGGGAGAGTACCTGTGACTGTATGTCCCGCCAATAATGAAAAGATAAGTGGCTTTCAGGATGTCATTTCCTTATTTGATGCTTACAACGCTCTGAATTCCGATTTGGTCAATGAAATCGCTGATCACCGCAATGCTTACCTAGTGATTGAAAATGCCAAAATCGAGGAAGAAGATTTACTCAAGATGAAATCCATGGGGATTATTCAAGTGCCTTCAGGGGGTAAGGTTAGCTGGCTCACAAAGGAAATCAATGACTCGTTTGTGAAAAATGAGCTGGATAATATAGAACGAAAAATATATGACATGATGGATGAGGTCAATTTCAATGAAAGCTGGGCCAGTAACACTTCATCTTTAGCACTTCGCAATAAACTCCTAAATCTTGAGAATCGAGTGGCTATGAGAGAAGCTTTTATGGAGAAGGTGATCAAGCAGCGGCTAAAAAACCTGTTTGTCTATCTACTGAAAAAAGAAGGCAAATTCTATGACTACAGAGATGTAGCAGTAAAGTTTACCAGGAATCTTCCAACCGATATGGTGGGACTTGCAGATGTCATCGTCAAAATAAAGGATATTTGTTCACAGGAAACATTGCTGACATTATTGCCGTTTGTTGAAAATCCAAAAGTGGAACTTCAAAAATATGATGCAGAACAACTAAGGAAGGCATCCCAATCTAGTGAAGCAAACTCTGCAAGCCAGACTAAAATGTAGTCTAAATACGCGCTTTAAGCCTTCAGATGTATGGAGTAGGGGAAATATACCACTACTTTTTTTTAGTGCCTAAAATGAGTAATATAAGCGATTTCCTATATTGATAAAATGCCATGAACCTACTGCTATATGCAGGTTTGTGGCTTTTTGCTTTAAATTTAATTTGCCCGTTTTGAGAGGGGATTGGAGGTGAAAGTTTGGTGGCAAGATTAAGCAAATTTGAGAAGGAGGATCTAGGTTATTGGATTAATGCAAAGGGAGAAATTGAGTATCACAAAAGATGTGCAAGGTGCAGTCAGGAATGCAAACAATCCTTTCGATGCTTAGAAGTTCTTTGTCCTATGTATCAAAGGAGATAATATTTTGTCCTGGGTATGACGTTAAACTGCTTAAATTGAAGCGTTTCTGGTTCAGTGAGTCAGAAGGGCAAATTGAAAGGGGAATATAGTTATGACATTGGAAGAAGCAAAACAGTACATGGAAGAAAACAAAGGTAGTGATGAGGTTAAAGCATATCTTCAGGGGTTAGTAAACGTTGAAGGGGTGCAGAAATTCTTCACACAAAATGAGGATGGCAAGAGATGGTTAGACAGCGAACGAGACAAGCACCTCAACAAAGGTCTGGATACTTGGAAAGCCAACAACCTGCAAAAAGAGATCGACAAGAAGATCCATGAACTCTATCCAGAGGAAACAGAGGAGAAGAAACAGCTCAGGGAACTCAATGCCAAAATAGAAACGATGGAGCTTGAAAAACAGAGAGAAGTCTTGAAGAACAAAGCTCTTACCATTGCTGCGGATAAGAAGCTTCCTATAAATAAGATCGTAGATTTGTTCATTTCAGATAATGAAGAAGCCACTGTTGCTAATATTGGCAGGTTTGAAGAGATCTTTGGGACTTCAGTTCAATCGGCTGTGGAAGAACGACTTAAAATCAATGGTTATACTCCACCCAATAATGGCGGTCAAAATACCCAACCACAAAATCTAAATGATGCTCTAAAAAATTATTATTCAGAAAAAAATAAAGCTTAAAATTGAAAGGGGATTAATTTATTATGATTACATTAGCACAAGCAAAACTAAACACACAGGATGCCATTCAAGCGGGGGTAATCGATGAATTCAGAAAGAGTT
>Ga0209386_1001105_pt1 | contig 11589 bp, 9 predicted proteins | sample NGEPertwo_FD_184510 | JGI IMG/M metagenome (GOLD analysis project Ga0209386, IMG submission 184510) | Arctic peat soil microbial communities from the Barrow Environmental Observatory site, Barrow, Alaska, USA - NGEE Permafrost154B-two... | ecosystem: Environmental > Terrestrial > Soil > Wetlands... | reverse complement strand
AGGGATTACCGACTTTGAAACCGGTCATGTGGAGTATATTGTAATTGGTATTGGAATCAATTATTCAACGCCAGCTCAGGAGTTCCCTGATGAAATCAAGGAAATTGCCGGCTCCTTATTAAACAGAAACCCTCAAAACGATGGCGAATCCATCCACCTGGCTTCCAGGTCGAGGAATGAATTAATCGGCACCATTATAACGGAGTTATTGGTGCTGCTTAGTTCTATAAACGAATCTAATTTTTTAGAGGAATATAGATCCAAATCCCTTATCCTCGGTCAACAGGTTATCTTTTCTCAGCAAAATGCCGGAAATATAATTTCAGAAACGGGAAAAGCTGTCGACATAGACCAGGAGGGCGGCTTGATTGTTCTTCTTCAGGATGGAACAACAATGGTTATCAGCAGCGGAGAGGTCAGTCTTAGGAAGGCAGGCAACATCTACGAATAAGAGCTGCTTCTAATAATTAGGGGCTGCTGAACAAACAAAATTTTCTTAAATGTTTGTTCAGGACATATGAAATCTGTAAAAAGCAGTCAAAGAACATGCTAAAACCTGCTTTTCAGCCCCTAATTATCGGCGCACCGAACCAAAGGTGAACTTGAATAATCAGACACCTTTGCATTAAGTGCAAGGTTTTTTATACTATTCTGCGAAAAACCTTGCACTTCATGAATTCAGAAATGGCTGTAAAGGTTGTAACTGAACCTTTTCTGAATTGTTCAGCAAGACCTAATTAAGAAAGCGGAATACTTGTCAGAGACAGGGATTCGGTTTTCTTTTAAAAACCAATAATGGTTAGAGTGTCATAAATATGGCTTTTATGCACCCCCCGCTAACGATTCTTTGCCCATTTTAATAAAAGTTAAAAAATATCGTATTTTTTCTTTGCTAAAATAATAAAAACGTAAAAGCAGTGCTCTATTAACAAGGGATTCAGTTGAGAGGTGCAAAATCAAATATCACATTGATTTTCACACCTAAAATCACGAATAAATCACCATACATTTCAAATGAAAACGCATGGTGATTTATTTGTGCCCCTACAAATTACTAAACTTAAGGAAGCCTCACTTAATAAAGATTATATGCACACTTTAGAAATAACTGTTATTTTAATTGATGTTTCTTTTTGAAACCAATGCATTATTAAAATCTAAGCCTTTAATAATTTCATTATCCACAATTTCAAGCAAATCTCTCTTTTCACCAAATACAAGTACCCCATAGACTTCTATCCCCTGATTTTCTGCATATTCTAAAGCAGATTTATAAAATTCATTTTTTTCTAATCTATATTCCAGCACACCTATGGCATCTTCTCTATCAATAAGATACTTTAGTAAACTCACATAATGATTCTCATAAGCTTGAGCCTCAATAGCAATGTTGTCATTTTTTCTACCAACAGGATTAACCAACCAGTCTAACATGAAAAATGCTGGATATTTTTCTGCAATCTTCTCATCACCAAGAAGGGCGTTATTTTTTTTACTATTAATCAACTGTATTCCTATTAAATCATTGCTCTCATCATTTGATGTATTTGTTCTAATGCCAGCCCACTCAAATTCAATTTCTGGGTATGCTTGCTCTAGTTTATACAATTCATCCATATTTAAATCATTTTGAAACGTAATTCCTAGAGACACATAGGAAACTGGATTCAGCTCGTTCAAGTGATTTATAACATTCTGTTTTTTGTTTTCAAAATAATTGTCATCTAATGGATACTTAATATCCTGAAACATATTAGTTTTTAGAATAGGATCTCCGTTAAAAGATTCTATTCTACCTCGCTTTATTCTTTGATTTACACTATAGATTTCATCAGTAAACACATCGCTATAAGAGTACATAACATTGTATTTCCCAAATCCTTGATTATCTACTAACACTGTGCTTGGACTCATGCCTGGCATATTCAATTCTGAAATAGCATAAATATCAAAACTTATATCATTATCTGATTTTCCTACTGAAATTTTATTCGGATTGTAGTAAAGAGAGCCAATTATAGGTGATACTAAGTAAAAAATACCAATAGAAAGTAAAACAACTATCAGCACTGAGGTAAGAACAACTTTTCTGAGCCTATTATTTACACTTTTCTTTAGTTTACTCGTTTCCTCCTTCTGATACTCAAAACTAGATGTATTCCAACTATTATCAAGCTCCTCATCCATTGCTTCCGACAAAAATTCTTCTACAGCTTCATACCTTTCTATTTCTTGCTCAATAATTCGTATTTCTTCATCATTTGCTAAACCTTTCTTATACTGCTTAAATAAATCTTTATATTTCATTTTCTCCCTCCATCGCTTTCTTAAGCTTCTTTCTTGCTCTGAATAACATTGTCTTAGCAGCACCTTCTGTGATATTCTTTGCTCTACTAATCTCTTTAATTGAGAAATCACAGAAATAATACAGAACAAGAACCTCTTTATAGGACTTATTTAGATTTATCACTAAATTGTATAAGTGCTTTTTCTCCTCAGAATCAATAATTTCATCCAATGGTGTTTCATTATTTGTTAGTAATCTCTCCAGAATACTTTCACTGCTATACTCCCTATTTTTCTTAACATAATCTAAGAACAAGTTCTTGCAAACTCTGAATAACCAATACTTAATGTAACTTACATCATCAAGAGACAAATAGGCTTTGAAAAAAGTGTCACTAGTCAAATCTTGTGCTAAATGATGGTTTTTACACAGTGAAAATGCGTAGAGATATAATTCTCTATGATATTTGATATATAATTCTTCCATTTGATCATTTATCACACTCGCACCCCTTTCACTACATAAACGAATTATAAAGATTTAGGTTACACTTTAATTCAAAAAATTTAAAATTTTTTTTCAATCTAAACTTTAAGCTGACTCAAAAACAATACAAGTCAGATATAGAAACACTTTTATTATATTTAGTTAAATTGCTCTATCATTCTCGCAAAACGCATTCTGGATAGATTTAAGTGTTTATTAACTACATAATGTAACACAGCCTGAAAGATTTATAATTCTCCGTGAGACAAAAATGAAAACAAACACTTAGCAACTGTTGTAACTACAAAGTAATTGGCATTTCAACGCTTTCTAATAGCGTATCTTCTGAACCTAAAATGGCTATACCCCTCTAATTATATGGGGTACAGCCATTTTAGGTTCAGAAGATACGTTCTAAATATTGTCACCATGTACTGTGCGTATTTTGGATTACCATTTGCATAGATATAGCTCTTATTCTTACCTCGTGCTGTTACCAATGGCCTCTCTAGGGTAGATACTCTACGCCTTACCTCTTGAAAGAAGTTGTCAACCGTAACTGAGCTAACTTCAGCAACAATTCTAGCCAAATCTTCAACGCTCATATCTGTTGTATCCGTCAGGAAGTCAATATTCCTTTTGCCTTCGGATATTGATGCAAGAGGACTTATTATTGATCCAAGACTCCGCTCGGGAAAAGTAGTCCTTGGATAAAACTCATAAATTTCATTATTTGAGAAGTATTCAACCAAGTACTTTCTAGCCTTGCTCATGATAGATTCTTCCCCAAATCCTCTTGCATCAGCCCAATCGTTTAGTTTTTTTCTTCCGAACAACATATTTTTTCTGGATTCTGCTAGTGTGATCATTTTATCTGCCTGGCATGTAAAGTAATGCATATCACCAGCCCTACATTCATCCTTATAGCTTCGGAAAATTGCTGTTTTAAAGGAGCTATCGTCGTCCGTAACAAGATACCACTTATCAGAATTTATAAGCTGTTTTAGAAGGAAATGGTGGGCTATGGCGGTATAAGTCTGGGTAACATGGCTGCCAGGGACATACTTAAGCCTATTTTCTAGATCGGCGAGGTCACTTTTATATTGCAGAATATCTCTTTCGTCATTAGTGCCTGGGTCCTTTGGATAATAAGTATATATCAGTCTTTGATTTTTCCTTAGGGATGGGTAAGATCTGTCACAATGGTACTTATTAGTATCCTTTGCAACTTGAAATAGGTCGAAATCAAAATCATAAGCTGCGTCAGCTCGAAAAACATACCCAGTACGAATATCTGCTGTTGCTATAATTTTAGTTTGAAACTTTAATTCTTCATTTTCTTCATCTTCGCTGCCTAGGATTTCTTCTGCGACAGCACCTTTAACCCTTAAATTATTCAAATGATAAACGAGCGAATCTGAACAAAGCATGATTTCATTAAAATGTAGCTTTTTAAACGCTTCGGTTTCGTGCACTTCGAGAAACTCGAGGCACCTTTTGTATAATATTTCAAGCTTTGAGTAATATGTTCCAGATGCTATTCCAAGCTTTTCGCAGGTTCTTCTAACTGGAGTTCTCGCTATTATGTCTTTTGCGAAATCGAAAAGCACTCCATCTAATTTTTGATTATAGTTAAACCTCTTATCGACGGTTGGTAGAACACAGGTTATCTTCTTGCACTCCTTGCACTGATACTTTTCTGATCCCGCAGTAGTTTTGCCTTTTCTGTAAAATCCCGTTTGATTAACAAAGGGATTTTCTGTTTTGGAACATCCCGCATTGTGGAATTCATAGCTATCCTTTAATAGTGCCACCGAGTTGATTTTTATCAAACGCTTTATTTCTTCTGCAATTGACCAATTAGAGAGTTCTGTAGTGTAATGGAGTTGTGCGAATCCAGGTATACTTGAATCTGGTACATCATTGCAAACTATCATACGATCCGCAGAAGCTGCATGTGAACCGATGAATTTATATCTGGATGGCATATGGCGTAAATTAATGTACCGCTTCTGTGGCAAACCAAACCATTTGCAGAATGGACTGCAACAATGATTAACTTGAATCTCATATTTTTTACCTTGGATCTCTATGATTGCAGGTTTATATGAATAATTTTTATATTTCTTCTTAAACTCTTCAGAGGATAACGTCTCATACTCGGAATGTCTTGCTAGTATTTCAGCTTCAGAAAACGGGCCTGATACATTGACTCCAATCTCATTGAAATTCGATAGTCGCTTGATCTGCTTCCCCAATAGTATTCACATCCTTTTCATATGTGGAAAAATCATCATCATGAAATATTTTACTCAATGTTTTCTTTGCATATCTTTTGGACTTCAAATATGTTACAAAGTCATCGTCTTCATTGATAATCTCGTAGATTAAATGGTCCACTATCTCGCTTTCGGTATACTTTGTGTATTCCGAATACTGTTTAATGATTTCTTTCGATTTATCTGATATGACGAACTCAACCTTTTCTAAGTTTCGGTATTTGGGCTTCATTGGTTTCATCTAAAATTCTCCTTCCATTTATACTTATATTATACCTTATTTTTCCATTTTGGGAAACTAAAGTTGACAGAATCTCAAGAAAATCACATCAAAATCACGGCGGAATCACAACAGATTCACCGAATAATAGTTTTATTATTTCAAAATAACCTTGTGATTTAACGTGAAAATAAATGTGAATTTTCGATAAATGTCCTTGAAAACGTTTAAAATTCAATAAAAAACACTATGAATAAATTTGCACATTCATAGTGTTTTTGTTGTGATTTTCAATGTGGTTTTAGGGTTTTGCACCTCTCAACTGAACCCCTTGTGATTTTAATGCCTCTTTTTAGTTTCATTTAAAACATTTTAAATTCCTTAACAATATATGTTGACTTAATCCCCATTATGTTATAACGTAAAATCAATAAAATTCGCTAGGCAGCTTTCATGAGGATTTGTGCCTAAGTGAAACGAAAGGGATGTGAATTATTATGAGCAAGAAATTTTTAGACAACACAATGGCACAAAAACTCAGAAACAAAGAACCTGTATCAGCAGCATGGGCACAGTTAGGAAGTAATCTTAGTGCAGAAATTCTAGCAGAAGCAGGTTTTAATGTTTTAGTTATTGATATGGAACATTCTCCCGTACATTTGCTAAGCCTTATTTCAATGATTCAAGCTACAAAAGGCACAGATTGCGTGCCTTTTGTAAGAGCTCCTTGGAACGATATGGTCTGGATTAAACAGATTTTAGATTCGGGCGCTTATGGAATACACATTCCATATGTCTCAACTAGTGAAGAAGCAGAGTATGCCGTACGAAGCTGCAAGTATTCACCCTCAGGCTTCAGAGGCATAGCAAGTAGCCATAGGGCTGTTAACTACAGCTTAAATAAAGCGGAATATTTCAAAAGAGCTAATGACGATATAATTGTTATGGTTGCAATAGAAACTCCTGAAGGTGTCAAAAATATAAAAGAAATTGCGAGTGTTCCAGGTATAGATGGGATTTTTATTGGTCCTTCTGATTTATCTACTTCTATGGGATATTTAGTAAATCCTTCAGAGCCTGAAGTTCAAGCTGCAATTAAGAAAATAGAGGAAGAAGTTTCAAAAACTGATAAATTTTTAGCCACTATTGCACCTAATTTCGAAGCAGCCGAGAAACTGTATGAACGCGGATACAGCTTGATCTATATGATGTCTGATGTTACCGACTTAGCAAACTTGGCTTCAACTACTGTCTCCAAGTTTAATAAGTACGAAGGCAAATCAAGGCAAGTTGAGAGTATATAATTAAACCCGAGAAGCCCAATAAAATTCAATCCTGTAGTTTTTAGAAAATGAGCTATATATTTTATAGTTCTATTATTATGATAATTTTTTTGAAAGCCAGACTGATTTTGGGCCAAAAAAATAAATAAATATCATTATTTCTTCAAAAGCCATAAAAACAAGAGCACTATTCCCGATTCTAGTGACATGATGCTCTTATTTTTATGGTTAACATACTTTTTTTGTTCGTTTTTATGGATTTGCTCGGCTACTTGATCTCGCCTTATTTGTACCATGCATGGTCTTCCTTGTGGTTGCGGCAATGAAGGATGTCTAGAGCAATATGCCTCAGTCACTTCAATGGTCAACAATGCCAAGAAATCATTAAGTGAAGGCGTACGTTCCAGTATATTGGATTATTCAAATGGTGATATTGATTTAGTTGATTCCTACTGTCTTACAAAGGCATACGAAAATCAGGACAAGCTTGCTTCTCGAATCATTATGGATGCTGGAGTTTTTTTAGGTGTAGGCATCTCACTCATTATAAATTTGCTAAACCCTCCCTTGGTCATTTTTTTTGGGGGGGGGGGTAAGGACAAACGCATCAATTTCGTTACTGTTCACACCCAATGTCATTTAGTTAAGGTTTTTATATAATTGAAAGTGAGATTTTCAATTCCTGATTTCTCACTTTTTTTGTACAGTAACGCAAAAAAAAATAAATAAATATTTTTAAAAAAAGCTTGACAAACTCCTAAAAAAATGTGGCGGAGCCTCTTAAATGAAATATATTTTAGGAGGTACTATCATGACTTACCCAGAACAGGTAAAATCTTTTCTTTGTGTTGAGCGACAGACTCTCGTCTGGTCAAACTGCAAATTGTTTTCTATCTGATTCATAGGGAAAACGACAAAATCAAATCTGGACGACACGATTTAATCAGGGAAACTGCACGCTGTCATAGTTTTATCCATGTGAAGAAAAGCAAGCTTCATATAGATAAGGCTATGATGAAAATCATCATAGCCCAGAAAGAGAATAAATGTGAAATTAGTAAAGAGACTGATTGTTAACAGCAGCAAGCATGGTTTCCGAGTCGATGGTTTTCTTGTCAAGCTGAGCACCTAAAGCGAGCGCGTCGCACATGAGGTTGTCAATGAGGCGCGGATTCCCCTGTGAATAGCTGTGAGCGGTGCTTATGGCGGAAGGCTCCAAGATATCCCTGCTGCCACCGGCAAGTGTGAGTTTGTGAAAAATGTAGTCGCTAATCTCATTATCCGAAAGTCCCTCAAAGTTGTAATGAACAGTTATCCGCTGCTTCAACGCTTCATGCACCGGCTTTTCCAAAATGTTGTTTAGATAAGTCTCGCCGGCAAGGATTAAAGTAAAGCAATTCAAGGAATCATAGCCATAATTCATGATCATTTTCAGATCTTTTAAAATGGCCAAATTCAGGTACTGAGCTTCATCAATGGCTAAAACTAAAGGTGTACGTTTTTCCTTGTAGAGATAATAGATTCTGCTTTGAATAGCCTTGAACATACCCGTTTTGCCATTCTTTGCATCAACACCGAGAACCTCACAAAGCTGCCTGTAAAATTCCGAAACGCTTATGGTGGAAAGGCAAAGATAGGACATTTGAAAGAGAGTAGGGTTCACCTCCTTTGCAAAGCAGCGAAGCGCATATGACTTTCCAACGTTATGTAAATATTTACATAAAATGGGGTATGTAAAGTGTACGGATAGGTAAAGTTTTTAGCGTTCATCAAGTAAATACACCAGATGTGCTTTAAAAAGTTTACATATCCTTTTGCATTCTAATTACCTAATGATTTTAACCATGCCATTAAGTCTTGATTTTTCTGCCACTCTAGCAGATTCGTGTTTTGTATACCTGATAATTTTTCGAGTGCTTTTCTTTTCATATCACCATCAATCTTTACGTATATTTTATGACAAGCTTGTCATAAGGTTTATTATGGAAAGCAAGTAATTATGGTAAGTTGAATATCCTAACGCAAGCAAACATCAAACTTTTACTTGATTTTCTTGTCATAATACTCTGATAATTGTATTGGAGCATCAATTGCTACTAATACCAAAAGGAGTGGATTTATAATGATAAGACAAATCAAAGTATCTGGTCTATGTGATGAATTGGAATCTATTTTAATAAAGACGAATTATTCCGATGATTCCATCCGTAGATACAAAAAAGTATTTCAGGAATTCATTGAATTCTCTGGAGACGGCTATTACTCACAGGCAAAAGGAACAGGTTTTCTTGTGAAGAAAGTTCAACAGCTAGGTGGTTTCGTGACATCTGAAGAAGATTCAAAAAACGAAATGTATTATTTCAGAGTTATACGTTCACTGGCTGAGTATTTCAATTTCGGAATTATATTCAGAAGGCATGATTTCTTTGGTGAAATCGTCTGGCCAGAAGCATTCAAAAAGTGCACAGAAGATTTTTTGAAATCTATGATTGAGTATGGATGCTCATATACCCATAACAAGCGGTGTAAAAGCGTCATCAAAGACCTAATTCTTTTCCTTGACGCATCTAGTGTCCATGAACCGCAGGGAATTACGGTGGAGCTCACATCAAGATTCATCAGTTCCATGGTTGGCATCGCGCCAGTGACAGTCAGCAACAGAGTTTCTGTTCTCCGCAGATACTATCGGTTTCTTTATCTGCACCAATACATAGATAAACCCCTTGCAGAAAGACTTCCGCATACATCCCCACCGCAAAGGACAAAACTGCCAACAGTATGGACGGAGAAACAGATACAAAATGTCATCAATGCAGTCGACCTAGCAAATCCCTGTGGAAAAAGGGATTATGCAATGGTTCTTCTTGCTGCAAGGCTTGGATTACGTGTTGGAGATATCATGATGCTAAAACTTTCTGATATAGATTGGGATAGGGAACAGATTGATATTATACAGCACAAAACAAACAACCAGCTGTTGCTTCCGCTTCCGAATGATGTAGGATGGGCAATCATTGATTATCTGAAAAATGGCAGACCAATAACTGAAAGTACGAATGTATTTGTACGGCATCTACCACCTTTTGATGGATTTTCGGTCAACAGCAACCTGCGCAGTGTCATTGCCGCCGTGGTAAAAAGAGCTGATATTCCGGCAGAGAAGAAAGCTTCCTATGGATGGCATACATTAAGACATTCCTTGGCAACAAATCTTTTGCAGAATAATGTAGGTGTTGCTGTAATCTCTGATATTTTAGGACATTCTGACCCTGGAATGGCAAAGCACTATCTCCGAGTTGATATGAAAGATCTCAGAAAATGTGCACTGGAAGTGGAATCTCGTGATAGGAAAACATAGTAGTCTTAGTAGTCGCTGTATGGTTTTAAGGGGATAAATTAGTGGTATCTCGTGATAGTAGTCGCAGTAGCCGCAGTAGTCGCTGTTGAAAAATAAAGCTAAATGGTATATACATTGTCTGTATCTCAAAAGAAAGGAGTTCAGACAATGGAAGTAGTAAAGGTAAGAAATGAAGATGGTCATATCAAATATTATCTGAATGATAACAATGGGGAGCCCATTGAAGAAATCCTGAAGTTCCTGAAATTCAAGGACAATACAGGATATGCTAGGAACACACTGCGCATGTATTGTACTAATTTGAAACAGCATTATGACTATTTAGCAGAAAGGAGGAAAAGTTATCGAGAAGTAAACATTGATGATCTGGCTGGTTTTGTTGCATGGCTACGAAACCCATATATGGGACAGAAGGTAGTTCCCATCCGGAATGAAAATACAAGACTGCCACAGACGGTAAATAGTGTCTGCTGATTAAGAACCCTTCAAACGAATTTCAGCTTCAATTCAGGCTGCCTCAACAGCAATATAACTTTGATTTTCGACTTTTGAACCCAATTTAAAAATGGGCATAATGAAACCTTGAATAGGTTCATTACAAAAATTGATAGGGATATCGACGTTAGCGTTGTTTCTTCCAGCTTAGTTCTGATTAGCCCAAGGCTGTAACACCTTTTTGCCAAACTGAAAGCACGCTCCACTTCGATCCGATCAACATTATCCTTGTATTCCACATGTTTGTCGTGTTCCCTGATACTGCTTGGTCTTCCGAGTTTGGGTCCTGACAACCGGATGCCGTGGGTTTTGCAGTAGCTTCGGTTATCCCGTGTGCGATATATTTGATCAGCTAAAACTCTTTCGGGGTAATACCCGTTTCGTTGATAGTATCGCTGCACCGTTTCTTCCAGGCAGGTGCTTTCATTATATGGATCAAACGACAGCTTTTCGATTCGTGCAAATCCTCCATCTACTACGCTGATATCAAACTTCGCACCAAATTCAACGGGAGACTTCACTTTGCCCCGGACAATCGGACGAAGATATGGCTGGCTGATGCTGACAATACGGTCATTCACAGAATGAGTTTTGTTTCTATACATGTATTCCTGCTGCTGATATACTTTGTAAATGGTTTGAATCAACTTGGCTTCCCTTGGGGTTAGGGCGTATCCGTCTTTTATGAAGCCTTCAAGGAAACCCATGTTTCGCTTGACATAGCCCAGCTGTTTGCGAATGGTTGCCCGAATTTTCTTGATGCTCCGCTTCTTGCATTTTGCTAACTTCAGATAATTTTTCCTCGCCTCTTTTCGATACATTCGAGGCTTTGGAACAGAATGCTCTTTGCAAAAGCGGTCAATGATGGATTCCAGTTTCTCCCGGGCATCGCTTAACAATTGGAAATCCTGGGGATATTTTATGTTGGAAGGGGCACAGCTGGCATCCAGCATCAACGTTCCTTTGTTTCCCGGCTCATCAGGCTTCTGGTCTTCTGATAAGCCTGATGAACCGCTAGGCGGTTTTGGATTGTCATGGTTGTCCGATTCGGATCCCTTGGTTGGGTTGATGATATATTCATTGGCTTCCGATATGATTTCTGCCGTCAGTCTCTTTCTAAAAGAAACAAGTACGCTGGCTTCAAATGGTTTTTCCGTTTGATACCCGGGAAGGCCGATGAA
>Ga0209386_1001104_pt1 | contig 11595 bp, 9 predicted proteins | sample NGEPertwo_FD_184510 | JGI IMG/M metagenome (GOLD analysis project Ga0209386, IMG submission 184510) | Arctic peat soil microbial communities from the Barrow Environmental Observatory site, Barrow, Alaska, USA - NGEE Permafrost154B-two... | ecosystem: Environmental > Terrestrial > Soil > Wetlands... | reverse complement strand
GGTCACGGTGAGCGCCGCCACCACTGCGATCGTGATGTTCAGCGCCCGCACGGGCAGTCCGGCGGCCCGGGCGAACTCCTCGTCGTGGCAGACCGCGAACAGTGCCGCTCGCAGGCCGACGCCGACGGCCAGCACCACGACGGACAGTGCGACGGTGAGCACCAGGTCCTGGGTCGACACGGTGGAGATCGAGCCGAACAGATAGCCGACCAGGTTCGCGTTGCTCCCACCGGCCAGGGACATGATCAGCACGCCGCCCGCGATGCCGCCGTAGAACAGCAGGGCAAGGGCGACGTCACCGCTGGTCCGCCCGTGCGAGCGCACCAGCTCGATGACCACCGCCCCGACGACCGCGGCCAGCACCGCGCCGGGGATGGCGAGCGCATCCTTGGGGACCAGGTTCGTCAGGTTCCCCACCAGCCAGCCGAGCGCGACACCGGTCAGGGCGACGTGCCCTATGCCGTCGCCCAGCAGGGAGAGCCGGCGTTGCACCAGGTAGGTGCCGATCACGGGCGCGACCAGCCCGACGAGGCAGGCGACCACCAGTGCCCGCTGCATGAGCGGGTCGCCGAGCATGCCGGCCAGTTCGGAGATCATCGCTGCCACCTCACCGTCGGGGTGACGCCGGCCTCGTCGTGGGCCGGGTCGCGGTCACCGTCGTGCGGGTGCAGGTGCACGTGATCGGGATCGGCGTGCTCGGCCTGCGGCGGCGGGGGAGCGCCGTCGTGCGCGACGGTGCCGTGCCGGAGCACGACCGCACGCCCGATCAGCGGAGCCAGCGCCCCGAGCTCGTGCAACACCACCAGCACGGTGGTGCCACCGGCGGCCAGCTCGGCGAGGGTGGTGGCGAAGGCGCGCTGGCTGGGCACGTCGACACCGGCCACCGGTTCGTCCAGCAGCAGGAGGTCAGGTCGGCGGACCAGCGCGCGTGCGATCAGCACCCGCTGCTGTTGGCCCCCGGAGAGCGTCTGTACCGCCATGTCGGCGGCCGCAGCGAGGCCGACGGCGTCCAGCGCCGCTCGGGCGCGGTCCCGGGCGTCGCGTGGCGGCACCAGGTGGTGACCATGCAGCGTGCCGGAGAGCACCACCTCTACCGCGGTTGCGGGCACCCCGGTTGCAGCGGTGACGCGTTGGGGGACGTAGCCGATCCGTTGCCACGGCACGGCCCGTCCCAGCGGGGCGCCGAGCAGGCGGATGCTGCCGCGTTCGATCGGCACGACGCCGACCAGCGCGCGGACCAGCGTCGACTTGCCGGAGCCGTTGGCGCCGAGCAGGGCAACCACCTCGCCCTGACCGATGGTCAGGTCCACTCCGCGCACGATCGGTGAGCCGCCGAGGACCACCGTCACGCCGCTGGCTTCGATCACCGGCTGGGTCGCGTCGCTCATGAGCAGCCCAGACCAGCACGTAGCGCCTCGAGGTTGGCGTGCATCACGTCACGGTAGTCGGCGGCGGTGTCGGCGTGACTGTCCAGCGGGTCGAGCTGGCCGACCTCGACGCCCAGATCGGCGGACAGGGTCGCGGCGACCGCCGGGTCGGCGAGCGGCTCGGTGAAGACCGTGCTGACGCCGTACCGCTCGATCTCCGCCCTGACCTCTCGCATCCGAGCGGGCGAGGGCTCGCCCTCCGGGTTGAGGCCGGACACGGCCACCTGCCGCAGTCCGTACCGCTGCGTGAGGTAGCCGAGGGAGGCGTGCGAGGTCACGACGGTGTCACCTGTGCAGTCGGCAAGGCCTGAGGCGAACTCGGTGTCCAGGCTCACCAGGTCGGCATCGAGGGCGTCGGCGTTCGCCGCAAAGGTCGCGGCGTTGACCGGGTCGACCTCGCCGAGCAGGCGGGCGACCTCGTGCGCGACCGCGGCCAGGCGGGTGGGGTCGAGCCAGAAATGTGGGTCGAGGGTGCCGCTGCTTGGCTGGTTCCCGTTCTCGTCGACCGCGCCCGCCGGCAGGGGGCGCAGATCGGCGGCCGCGGCGACGTCGAGCACGTGCTCCGGGGCCCGATCGGCGATCGCTTCGTCGACGGCGGGCTGGAACCCGGACAGGTACACGACGGCGTCGGCTTCCCCGAACCTGCGGAGCTGGCGGGGCGAGAGCTCGACCGCGTGCGGGTCGGCCCCGGCCGGGGTCACCGTCGACACGGCGACCAAGTCGCCGCCGACCTGCTCGACCACGTACTGCAGCGGGTAGATCGATGCCACGACCGTCATGCGCCCGTCGCCCTGCGTCCCGGTGGCACCCGAGCATCCGGCGAGGGCGACGGAGGTCCCCACCATGAGGAGGAGAAGGCGACCTGTGCGGTTGAGCATGAGGATCATTCTCATTAGCGTCGGGGCGACCTGTCAAACCCGCCCCGGGCCCTCCGGCCGCGAGCGGCCGTCGTCGCACCGGTAGCCTGGGGCTCCGGCGCGTCGACAGGGCGCGCGATCCAGCTGTCCGCACGAGCCACCTGCGGACCCACCCGAGGAGTGCCCATGGCCGTCTCCCGTCTCGATGCCGTGACCAACCTCGCCAAGCGGCGGGGGTTCGTCTTCCCGTCCGGCGAGATCTACGGCGGCACCCGGTCGGCGTGGGACTACGGGCCCCTTGGCGTCGAGCTCAAGGAGAACATCAAGCGCCAGTGGTGGCGGGCGATGGTGACCAGCCGCGAGGACATCGTCGGCATCGACTCCGCGGTGATCCTGCCGCGGGAGGTCTGGGTCGCCTCGGGCCACCTCAAGGTCTTCTCCGACCCGCTGACCGAGTGCCTGAGCTGCCACAAGCGGTTCCGCGAGGACCAGCTGCTCGAGGAGTTCGAGGCCCGCAAGGGCCGGGCCCCCGAGAACGGCCTGGCCGACGTCCCGTGCCCCAACTGCGGCACCCGCGGCAAGTGGACCGAGCCGCGCGACTTCAACATGATGCTCAAGACCTACCTCGGCCCGGTCGAGGACGAGTCGGGCCTGCACTACCTGCGCCCGGAGACCGCCCAGGGCATCTTCGTCAACTTCGCGAACGTGATGGCCAGCGCCCGGAAGAAGCCGCCGTTCGGCATCGGGCAGATCGGCAAGTCGTTCCGCAACGAGATCACGCCCGGCAACTTCATCTTCCGCACGCGTGAGTTCGAGCAGATGGAGATGGAGTTCTTCGTCGAGCCGGGGACCGACGCGCAGTGGCACCAGTACTGGATCGACACCCGGACCGACTGGTACACCGACCTGGGGCTGTCCCGGGACAATCTGCGGCACTACGAGCACCCGGCCGAGAAGCTGTCGCACTACTCGACGCGGACGGTGGACATCGAGTACCGGTTCGGCTTCGTCGGCAGCGAGTGGGGCGAGCTCGAGGGGATCGCCAACCGCACCGACTTCGACCTGAAGACGCACACCGAGCACTCCGGGGTGGACCTGTCCTACTTCGACCAGACCAAGAACGAGCGGTGGGTGCCGTACGTGATCGAGCCGGCGGCCGGCCTGACCCGGTCGCTGATGGCGTTCCTGGTCGAGGCGTACACCGAGGACGAGGCGCCCAACACCAAGGGCGGGGTGGACACCCGGACCGTGCTGCGGCTGGACCCGCGGCTGGCCCCGGTCAAGGCAGCGGTGCTGCCGCTGTCCCGGCACGAGGACCTGTCACCGGTGGCCCGGGACCTGGCCACCGAGCTGCGCAAGGGCTGGAACGTGGACTTCGACGATGCCGGCGCGATCGGCCGCCGCTACCGTCGCCAGGACGAGATCGGCACCCCGTTCTGCATCACCGTCGACTTCGAGACGTTGGAGGACCAGGCCGTGACCATCCGCGAGCGGGACTCGATGGTGCAGGAGCGGGTCGGGCTCGGCCAGGTCGCCGGGTACCTGGCCGCGCGGCTGGTGGGCTGCTGATCAACCCTGGTCAGTGGGGACGTCGGTCGACTTCGGCACGTCCTCGGACAGCTCGATTCCGGCCAGGGTCCACCGCCTGATCGCCCCGTCCCGCGCGGTGAGCTCGAGGTAGATCGTCGGCCAGTCGGCGACGGTGACCTCGTCGTGGTGCAGCGCGACGAAGAAGAAGTCGTCCGGCAGACCCGGGAGCCGGAACGCCGGGATCAGCGTCCGCTCGGCGCCCGCGGCGTGCTCGACGACGAGCTCGAGGGTTGCCCCACTTCCGGGCGACAGCCTCCCGAGCACGTAGACATCGTGGTCGGAGAGGCCCGACTGGTACATGGGGCTGCCATCGCTGGTCGCCCGGCGCGTTGTATACCATCCGGACCCGTTCAACGCCGTGCCATCCGCGGCCAGCATGCTGAGCAGGACGGCCGGACCTGCGCGTTCCTCCGGCGTCAGGTCGGCAGCCTCTGGGGCCATCTCACCCACCGTCGTGACGCTGAGGATGTATCTCAGGGCCTGGTTCGGGTTGCCCAGCTGGAGGTCCTCGACCGTGACGCCCAGGTCCGTGGCGGGGCCGATGTCCGTCTCGACCACCTGGACGTTCTCGGCGACCTGGATAGCAGGGGCGTCCGCCCCGGACGCCTCGAGCTCCAGTCCGTCGAGGCTCCATTGCGATGTCGTGCCGTCCTGGGCGGTGACCTCGATGAAGGCGAACGGCCACGTGGCGTGGTCGACCTCGGGGTCGGTGAGCGCGACGAACCACACGTCGTGGTCGAAGCCGGGGACGCGGAACGTCGGAACGGGTGTGCGCTCCGTGCCGCCGTCGCGCTCGACGACGAGGTCGAACCTGGCGCCCGCTAGCGCAGGGGTTCGAACGCCCAGCAACCAGGCGTCGTGGTCGTCGTGATTGGCCAAGTACAGAGGGCTGCGATTGTTCGGTTCGAGGATCGCGTTCTCGCCTCCGCTGGTGAGCATTGCCGTCGTGCCGTCCCCGGTCAGGGAACCTAGCCAGAGGCCGGTGCCGTGGGCCCCTTCGGGCTCCCCGTCGACGAAGTCCACGGCCCGGAGCGCGTAGGTCAGGGCGCCGATGGGGTTCCACCGAGCGGCGACCGGGATGCCGAGGTCGACGGCCGGACCGGCGTCGGTGTCGACCTCGCGTGTGTCATCCGCGACCCGGATCGAGAACGTGCCGCTCGCGAAGGCAGGATCGGGGTACGCCGGCGTGACATCCGTCCGTTGGGGCCGGCCAGCTGCAATGCGCCGACGACGAACGCGCCGGCCGCGAGCACGCCGGCCACGGAGCGCAGTGCCGTCTGCCGGTTTCGCCGGCGCCTCCCGGCGACCAGCACATCCGTCGGGTCCAGCGCCATCGGGGGCAGCAGGCGGTCGGCGCGCTGATGCAGGTCGCGGACCAAGAGGTCGTCGGACAGGGTCGGGCTCATCGTGAGCTCCTCGGTGCGGGCGTCGAAGACGGCGAGGCTGACGGGGGTGCGGCGCCGTCGGGGGCGTCGGAGAGGGTGGCGCGCAGCTGAGCCAGCGCGCGGGAGGAGGTGGACTTCACGGTGCCGACGCTGATGCCCAGGTCGGCGGCCACGTCGGCCTCCGGCAGCCCCACCAGGTGCCGGAGCACGACGACGCGGCGTTGGCGGGGCGAGAGCTTCGCCAGAGCCCGGACCAGCTGGTCCCGGTCGGCCTGATGGTCGGCCGTGCTGCGGTGCGGCGCGGTACCAGGGTGCGCGGCGTCGTCGGGCAGGTCCTCCGGAGCGACGAGCACCTCACGACGGCGCCGTCGCCAGGTGTCGATCCGCAGGTTGACCAGGACCCGCCGCGCGTAGGCAACGGGGTCGCCCGCACCGGCGCGCGACCAGGCGCCGTAGGTGCGGACGAGCGCCTGCTGAGTGAGCTCCTCGGCACGGTGGCTGTCCCCGCAGAGCAACCAGGCGGTTCGCAGCAGGTCGGCCTGGTGGTCCGCGACGAAGGCGGTGAAGTCCTCGTCCCGGGAGCGCCGGGAGGTGCCGATGATGACGACCGCGTCCGTCGAGGTATCCGACGACGCCGTAGGGAGCGGCTCGTGCGCCCTGCTGGCCATGGTGGTCACACCCTAGAGAACGCAGCACCCCCGCCCGGGGTTGCGTCAGAGCGTCGCCCTGGCGACCGGTTCGAGAGCGATGGGGGAGGATGACCAGGTGACCGCAGCACCGCGCATCGCGCAGCACGCGCCGACCCCCGGCCCCGTGCCGGTGGGCCGCGCCGTCCTGCCGCCGCTGCGGATCGGGCCGATCGTGGTGGACACCCCGGTGGTGCTCGCCCCGATGGCCGGGGTGACCAACCGGGCGTTCCGGCGGCTGTGCCGCGAGCACGGCGCCGGGCTGTACGTCGCCGAGATGGTCACCTCCCGGGCGCTGGTCGAGCGCACCCCGGAGTCGATGCGGATCATCGCGCACGACGACGACGAGCGCCCCCGCTCGGTCCAGGTCTACGGCGTCGACCCGGCGACGGTGGGCGCCGCGGTGCGGATGCTCGCCAGCGAGGACCGCGCCGACCACGTCGACCTCAACTTCGGCTGCCCGGTGCCCAAGGTGACCCGCAAGGGCGGGGGAGCGGTGCTGCCCTGGAAGCGGGACCTGTTCGCCGCCATCGTGCGGGCCGCCGTCGACGCCGCGGCACCGTATGGCGTGCCGGTCACCGTGAAGATGCGCAAGGGCATCGACGACGACCACCTGACCTACCTGGAGGCGGGGAGGGCGGCCGAGGACGCCGGGGTGGCTGCCATCGCCCTGCACGCCAGGACGGCCGCGGACTACTACTCGGGCACCGCCGACTGGGACGCGATCGCCCGGCTCAAGGAGGCCGTCACGTCCATCCCGGTGCTCGGCAACGGGGACATCTGGTCCGCGGAGGATGCGCTCGCCATGGTGGCGAGGACCGGCTGCGACGGCGTCGTCGTGGGTCGTGGCTGCCAGGGGCGGCCGTGGCTGTTCGCGGACCTCGCGGCGGCGTTCCATGGGTCCGACCTGCGGGTGCGGCCCGGCCTGGGCGAGGTCGCGGCGGTGATCCGTCGGCATGCCGAGCTGATGGTCGACGAGTACGACGACGAGCGCCGGCCGATGCGGGAGATGCGCAAGCACATGGCCTGGTACCTCAAGGGCTATGTGGTGGGCGGTGCGCTGCGGGCCCAGCTCGGGCTGGTGGAGACGCTCGCCCACCTCGACGAGCTGCTCGGCCGGCTGGACCTGGACCAGCCGTACCCCGGCGAGGCGGCAGAGGGGCAGCGGGGTCGCGCGGGGTCGCCGAAGCGTCCGACGGTCCCTGCGGGCTGGCTGGACTCCCACGAGCTGGACGACAGCTTCCGCGCGGCGCTGCACGAGGCCGAGCTGAGCGTCTCCGGCGGCTGAGCCGGCGCCGCAGGGAGCTAGTGTCGGCGCATGCGCCGCCGTGGTGCCTCCGACGACGCCGTCGAGGTCGAGATGGTGGAGGTCGACGACCTCACCGGCGTGGACGGCGCGGGCCCACCCCTGGTCCCCGAGGCCGACGCGCGGGACAGCGATCCGCACGCCAGGCGCGCCAGGGTGTTGCGCTGGGTGGGTGCGGGTGTCCTGGCCGCGCTCGCGACCGGTGTGGTGGTCGTCAATGTCCAGGCGGCACGCGAGGCCGCCGCGCGGCAGGCTGCGCTGGCGGACCTGCCGTGGGTGCTGCCGCACATGGACGGTCCGCTCGAGGAGGTGTGGCGGGCGCCTGGCGGCTGGGTGGTCGCCGAGACCGGCGAGGTGCTGGTCACCTCTGCCAACACGGGCGAGGGGGGCCTGCGCGCCGTTGACGTACGCACTGGCGAGGTGGTGTGGGAGCGGCCGGGCTCGGAGCAGGACACCAACTGCTCTGGCGTCGTCGACTACTCCGGTCGGCAGGACGACCCGGTGGGCTTCGTGCCTCCGGAGCCCGACCTCCTGATGTGCGTGCCGTGGGACGCCTACGGGCAGGATGCGCGGCCGACGCCCGACTTCGCGGTCGAGATCGCGGTCGAGATCGTGTTCCTCGACGTGGCGACAGGTGCGCAGGTGAGCTCCGTGACGCTGGACGGGGCGGTGCTGTTCTCCGAGAGCGTGGACGGCGACGTGGTGCTGTCCTTCGTGCGGTCGGATGCCGGCATGACCGTCCTGCGGCTGGATCCGCACACCGGCGAGGTGCTCTGGACCCACCGGAGCGATCCCGGCGTGCTGCCTGAGGGCGCCTTCGGCTCGTGGAGCTATGGCACGGTCGACGGGGTGCTGCGGATCGGCACCGGCGAGCTCGACCTCGCCATCGCGCTCGACGACGGCACCGTTGTCGCGTCGAGCCCGAGCGACACTGCCGACTCCACCGTGCCAGTGGCGCGTTTGGCAGACGGCGGCACCGTCGAGTGGACGTACCAGCCCACCGGGTCCGATGGGACGGTTCGGGTGCTGGAACCCGACGGCACCGTCCGCTTCGAGGTCAGCGGCAGTCCCTGGTGGTTCGGGCGGGCGGACGGGTCCGCAGCGGATCTCGTCCTGGTGCAGCAGCAGGGCTCGGTTGGGGCAGCTGCTCAGGGTTCCCAGGTCGTCGCGCTGGACGCCGCAACCGGGGAGACACTGTGGTCCCTGCCTGACCTCGGCGGCATGCCGATCGCCCTGATCGACGGTGTGGCGCTCACTTCCGGGGCCACCGCCGGCGCGATCGACATCCGCTCCGGACGCCAGCTCTGGGAGCTCCCGGTCGACCAGAGCGTCTACGTCGGCGCGCTCACCGATGGCGAGCTGGTGCTCGTCCCGGTGCGTGAGGCGGGGATCCTGCGGCTCGTGGCCGTGAGCGTCCGCACCGGCGTCGAGGCCTGGCGGATGCCGTTGCCGGTCGGGACCTCGGAGGTGAGCTCGACGCTCTGCGGCCTGGTGCTCGCGATGACGGGGACCGAGATCATCGCCTACCGCTGACCGGTTGACCCGTTGACGAGCGGGTTAGTGTCAGTCATGCGCCGTTCCGGTGCTGTGGACGGCTCCGTCGAGGTCGAGATCGTCGAGTCCGACGACGACGGCGACGGCGACGGCGACGACGGTCGCGCCTCCGGCGGCAACCCCCACCAGCGCCCCGCGTGGGAGGGCGACCGAGCCCGCCGCCAGATGCTGCGTCGGGTGGGGGTCGGGTCTGTCGTGGCGCTGACCGCCGTGATCGGCGTCGCGCAGGTCGTCGAGACCCGGCGTGACGCCGACCGCCGCGGATCGCTCGGGGACGTCCCGGGCCTGGTGGGATCGCTGGAGAACCCGCTGCGCGAGGTGTGGCGGGTGCCGGCCACATCGGTGGTCGCGTGGAACGACACGGTGGTCGTGGTCGCCGACCCGGCCCGGCCGAGCGTGCAGCTGGGCATTGCCCTCTCCTCCGGTGAGATCGTCTGGACCTGGCTCGGCCCCGACGGTCAGCACTGCATCCCTGTGCTGGACGGCGAGTGGCCGGCCGTCGAGCCGACGGAGCTGATCGCCTGCGCGGTCGCTCCCGGCGCGGCGGCGACGCCGGAGGTGGGTGGCACGGGCGTCGTCGTGCTGGATGTCGGCACGGGCGCCGAGGTCGGCTCGCTCGCCGTGCCGAGCGGGTTGGCGTTCGTCGACTCGGCCGACGGCGACCTGATCCTGATGTCGGTCGGTCCCGGTTCCACCGTCCAGGTGAGCCGCTGGGACCCGCGCACGGGCGAGCAGGTGTGGCAGTTCACCAGCGAGCCCGGGCTCTGGGAGGCGATCGCGTCAGAGGGTGGCGGGGGGTATGCGATCGACAACGGCGTCATCACGTTCGGCGACTCCGCCCTTGCCATCTCCGAGTCCACTGGCGCGGAGGTGGACCTGGAGCAGGCCTGGTGGGCGGACGCACCCGTCGCGGGGGGCCTGCCCGACGGCGGCTCGTTCGAGACCGCCTACCGCGACGGCGTGCCCCTGCGCACCCGGGTCTTCGACGCCGACGGCTCCCGGCGGTTCGACGTCGAGGCCGTGCCCTGGCTCGCGATGATCTCCGACGGGTCGCTGACCGAGGTGCTCCCGGTGCGCCGGACGACCGGTCAGGAGGTCGTCGGCCTTGACGCGACCACCGGGGCGGAGCTGTGGACCGTCGGGGCGATGGCCGGCCTGGAACCCGTGCTGCAGATCGACGGGGTCGCGGTTGCCCTGGGGACCTCGTTGGCGGTCGGGCTCGAGCTCCCCGACGGCCTCCGCCTCTGGCAGGTGCCGATCGAGCGATCCGCCGGTGCATGGCAGCCGGTGTCCGACGGCGGCCTGGTGCTGCTGTTGAGCCGAGAGCAGGGCCCGCTTGAGCTCGCGGCGCACGACGTCCGCACGGGGGCGAGGGTGTGGGGGGTCCGCGTGCCGGACGACGCCCAGTACCTGCGCAGCGTCGGCGGCGCCATGGTCCTGGTGCAGACCGCGACCGAGGTGGTTGCCTTCCGGTGAGCGCCCGCGCTGCGCCACCGCGCACCAGGTACCGTCGGCTGGTGCGCCGCAAGGGTGGCTCCGCCGACGTCGTCCCCGTCGAGATGCTCGACGACGACAGTCCCTCGGGCGACGGCGATGCGTGGGTCGCGCCGCCGAACGGGAGCGACGACCGGGTGCGCGGCCGCCGCGGGTTCACGGTGGTCGGGATCGCGATCCTGCTCGTGCTCGGCGTCACCGTCGCCGTCCTCAACGTGGCCGAGGCGCGGCAGGCCACGGCGCTACGCGCGGCGCTGGCCGATGCCCCTGGTTTCCTCTCGCCGCTGGGCGATGGGCTGACCCGCCTCTGGTCCACTCCGGACACGCGCCCACTGGTCGCCGTCGGCGACTTGATCCTGCTCGAGCACGGCGGGCTCGAGGCGGTCGATTCGGTCTCCGGCGAGGTCCGGTGGTCCCGGCCGATGCCGCGGGCCGGCCTGAACGACTGTCTCGCCGCGGACCTGGCCGACGCTCCGGACGTCTTCATCTGCGTCGGCCCGGCGATCGCCGCGGTGGGGCGCGGTCAGGCATCGGTGATCGCGAGGGTGCTGGACGCGAGCACCGGCGCCGAGCTCCTGCACCTGCGGCAGCCCGGCGTCCTGGTGGACGCGAGGGTCCTCGGCGACGACGCCGTCTCGGTCCTCTACCAGAACGACGGGACCCTGGTCGTGATCCGCTGGGACCTCGCCTCCGGAGCCGACGTGTGGCGATACCAGAGCCCGGCGCCGATCGGCAGCGGGGACATCGCGGAGCTGCAGTTCCTGTACTGGGGCACGCGGGAGCTCGGTCTCGGTGCCGGCCAGTGGCTGATGATCGACCTGGAGTCGGGCCTGGAGACCACCCAGGTCGTCGACCCGGGCGCTCTGCACTGGACGGAGTCGGTGCCCCTCGCCGGCGGGTCAGCGGCCACCTGGCGCGCGGGGTTCGACTACGTCCCCTCGGGGGTCGGCCCCGGCGCAGAACCGTTCACGGGCGCGGTGCTGGGCCCGGACGGCGGCAGGCGGTTCGATCTGCCGGCGCCCGCCTGGCAGTCCGCCCTGGATGACGGATCTGTGCCGGGGGTCCTGCTGCTGGTGACGAGCCGGCCGACGCCCGAGCTCCAGGGCGTCGACAGCGTCACCGGTGAGCCGTTGTGGACGGCGGACTCGCTCGTGGTCCAGGAACCGCTTGCCCGGATCGACGGCGTGGCCCTGGTCCGGGACGGATCGGCGGTGATCGCGATCCGGATCACCGACGGCCGCGAGCTCTGGCGAATCGTGACCGAGCAGGTGCACGGGTACCAGGCGCTGACGGACG
>Ga0209386_1001103_pt1 | contig 11595 bp, 9 predicted proteins | sample NGEPertwo_FD_184510 | JGI IMG/M metagenome (GOLD analysis project Ga0209386, IMG submission 184510) | Arctic peat soil microbial communities from the Barrow Environmental Observatory site, Barrow, Alaska, USA - NGEE Permafrost154B-two... | ecosystem: Environmental > Terrestrial > Soil > Wetlands... | reverse complement strand
GGACGAAATTGCCCAATCAATAGGGGCACAGGCTGGTGTAGATATCACTTATTCTCAGCTTTTGCCTGAAGATAAGGTTATAATAATAGAAGAATTGCTCGCAGAAACCTCCCGACATGGCAAACTAATTTTTGTAGGTGATGGAGTTAATGATGCTCCCGTTCTTGCCAGAGCAGATGTAGGAGTTGCCATGGGTGGACTTGGCGCGGACGCTGCCATAGAAGCTGCTGATGTGGTCATTATGAACGATCAACCTTCGAAGCTGATTACTGTAATAAAAATTGCCAGAAAAACTCTTGCCATTGCCAGACAAAATGTTTTTTTTGCTTTAACGGTAAAATTCGGTATTTTAATACTGGGAGCCTTAGGTATTGCCACCATGTGGGCGGCAGTCTTCGCGGATGTGGGTGTTACTATAATTGCCGTTTTGAATGCCATGAGGGCATTAAATATTTCCGCTTCAAATTTTGAAACACACTAAAAAAATTTTAAATTATTAATACACAGTTATTTGTTATTTTCTAAATCACGTCTTTTATTATCATTCGGGTTCATATCCGCATTTACTGCATTTCTTAGACAATTTATATCCCTGCTTTTTACTTAAAAGGCCTTGGTATTTATGTAATCCAGCGCTATTTTTGCGAGTATTAAGTGGCCCTCTTTTGAGGGGTGAAGTCCATCCAGTAAATATTTACCGTAATTCCCTTGAATCATATAATCAAATTCAGCATAAAAATCAATGAACATAATACTAAAGATTCCACAAAATTTTATTATCCAGTCTCTATTATCTGATATCTTATCATTCAAAACGCTAATATTCGTAAGCTCTGACCAGTCTTTTCTAAAATTACTAATGTCTGATTTAATGCTTATTCCAATAATCGGGATGACTCTATGATAATATGCCTGGTGTACCATCGACATTATGTTCGACTGTATCCCACCAGAACTGTTTTCAACGATAATGTCATTTACTCCCACCATAATGATTACAAACTTAAGTTTTTCTTCAATAACGTCCTTATTAAACCTAGACAACATTCCACTTGTGGTGTCTCCGTTAATCCCTTTGTTTATGAATTCCACCTTGCTTGATTTATTCATTAGTGCGACCCAGTTTTCTCTATTTGAAACTCCAAATCCCTGAGTAAGGCTATCCCCAATGCAAACGATTTTCATGTATTAACACCTCTCAAAACAATTGCGCTTTAAGTTTGTTGATTCCCAAGGCTGCATTATAAGAGCTTCTAACAAATGGACCTGATGCAACATATTTGAATCCCTTATCCTCAGCAATCCTTTTATATTCTTCAAATTTGTCCGGGTGAATATATTCTTTCAAACTGACGTGTTCCTCTGAAGGCTGCATATACTGACCTATAGTAAGAATGTCGCAATCAACTTCTCTAAGATCATCCATGATGATATAAATCTGCTCATCCTTTTCACCAAGACCAACCATAATTCCAGATTTAGTGAAAATTGTTGGATCTATTTCTTTAACTTTCTTTAGAAGATTTAAAGAACGCCGGTATTGCGCAAGCGGTCTTATCTCACTATAGAGTTCCGGCACCGTTTCAATGTTATGATTCAGGATATCAGGCTTTGCATCCAATATAACTTTCAATGCATCCCAATTTCCTTCCAGATCAGGTATCAGAAGTTCAATAGTAACCGAAGTATTTTGCTTTTTTATTTCAGATACTGTCTTCGCAAAGTGTTCAGCTCCTCCATCAGCAAGGTCATCCCTTGTGACTGAAGTTACCACAATATGTTTCAATTCCATTTCCTTGCATGCTTTACCAATGTTAGCCGGTTCATTTAAATCCAGCATCTCCGGGCTACCTTTCTTTACGGCACAGAATCGGCATCGTCTGGTGCAGACGTTTCCCAATATCATAAATGTTGCCGTTTTATTTCCAAAGCATTCCCCCAAATTCGGGCATTCCGCACTGTCACAGACAGTATGAAGAGAAAGTTTCTGAAGAAGTTCTACTGTTTCCTGTATCTGCACAATATTTGATATTCTCGTTTTCAGCCATTCCGGCTTTACATTCGTCTGGTTCATATGTTTTTCATCTCCGGATTATACTTCAAAGTGAGACTGATTTTCTTCCTGCAACTTTATTTTAAAGATTTCTTCAAAACTTTTAGCCAGTTGATTTGAGACTTTGTCAATATCCGGATTCATAACATAATCCTCCAGCGAACATATCCCAAATTCCTTAATCCCACAAGGATTTATCCAGTCAAAATATTTTTTATCAACATTAATATTAAAGGACAGTCCGTGGAATGTAATCCAGTGTTTAATTGCCACTCCAACTGCTGATATTTTAAGATCATCTACCCAGACTCCACGATGTTCAGGCTTTCTGCTTCCTGAAATTCCATACTGCCGCAAAACTCCGATGACACATTCCTCTAGGCATTGAATATACCAGTGCACATCCTTATTCAATTCAGTCAAATCTAAAATTGGATACATGACAATCTGTCCAGGTCCATGAAAGGTTATATTACCGCCGCGTTTTGTTTCAATAATATCAATTTTCTGGCTGTCAAAAAAATCTACAGGATATAAAAGGTTATCCCAACCGCCACCTGTTCCAATTGTAAATGTGGGTAGATGCTGAAGAATCAAAATAACACCTTTGCATTCCTTATTTTTTACTTTTTCAAATGCCTCCATCTGCATCTTAAGGGCGGATTGATAAGAAACCGGATACGTTATTTTTATTATCTTATACAATTCAATCTCCTCCTTTTAAGATGCAAATGGAGCATTCTTAAAGATTCTTTTATAATACAGCTGTCACTTTTAAAAATGTATTGCCTTGTCTAAAGCAGCATGAAATGCCTCGTGATATATTTCAGACACAGTAGGATGCGGATGAACAGACATAGCTACTTCTTCCGCTGTTGATTCAAGATTCATCGCAACGACTGCTTCAGCTATCAGGTCGGTGGCATGTATGCAAAAATTTTGTACTCCAACAATTTCGTTTGTTTCCTTTAGTAGGTCAAGGATGCTTTCGCATCCAAGCCCCTATTCAAAACCGTACGTGCGCTATTAACGCATACGGCTTTTCACTCTATATTCATTTATTATCTGTAAAACAAACTTACCTTTATCGATGGTTCCAACAACGGGAATGTCCTCAATAGACCATCGTAAAAAGTCTCTACAGTATAGCTTTTCCTTTGGCTTCGCCTGTTTAGCCATTTAAACAGCAACCACTTTGTCTGCGATAGAAAATTCTTAACATCTCTAATATTGTCTGTTACTCCATAATACTGATAATGTCCTCTTAACTTCGCATTCACCATCTTGAAGATTAACTCCAGCGACATCGTACGGTGGTTCTTTATCCATTCTTTCATGGCTTTTATCTTGCTTCTGAATTTTTTCTTGCTAGTTTTCACTCTACACCGAAAGAACTCTTTCTTGCCATTCATTCCGCAATAAAATGTAAAACCAAGAAAATCAAATGTTTCTGGTTTCCTTTCCCTGCGTCTGTATCGATTCATTCTGGCAAATCTCCCAAATTCAAGTACTTTTGTTTTATCCATTGCAAGTTCCAGTCCAAACTTCTCGAATCTTTCCTGTAACTTCCCATAGAAAACTTCTGCTTCCCATTTGTTTTGAAAGCAACATACAAAGTCATCGCAATAGCGAATCAAACAGCATTCGCCTTGACACTGCCTTTTTACAATCACCTCAAACCAACTATCCAGTACATAGTGCAAATATATGTTTGCAAGAACTGGGCTGGCTCCATTTCCCTGTGGTGTGCCTTTTTCGCTGTCTAAATATTCCCCATCTTCCATGATTCCCGCTTTTAGAAATTTCTCCATGATTTCAAGAAATCTCTTGTCTGCAATGTCATGTTGTAGAAATTTCATCAGCCATTCATGGTTTACATTATCAAAGAATCCTTTGATATCTGCTTCCACCACATAGTTTGTCTTTCGATACTGCACATTTTCTATGACCTCTCTTACCGCCTGATGACAATTTCGATTTGGTCTGAATCCAAAATTCACATTGTAGAACTTCGGTTCATAAATTTGCGTCAATATCTGTGCGATTGCATTTTCCACCAGCTTATCCTCATAACAGGATATCCCCCGTGGTCTTTTCTTGTTGCTTCCAGATTTTGTTCATAATCCCCTTTTGTTACTTTGTCAATTCCATATGCCTGTTAACTACTTGAAGCTATAAAGTGTCCGCCCCTTCCCTCCATCTGCTTTCACAGGTTTCTTCGGTACTATGAGCGAATCGGACTTCCTGCCACACATTTGGTTCCCTATCGCATTTCTTTGTTTTGGTTTCCATACCTCTTTCGGGGATATGACAGGACCTCAGTTGTTCCGACAAACTACTTATCATCAACCTCGCCAAGCTCTCGGACTGGGGGTAGTCTCTTAATTCTCACCATACCGATTTAAGAGATATTGTCTGCGACGTGTAAGAGCGCCTCGACCTGATCCCACTATATAATAATTTCCCAGCTCATTAACTTCACTTTCGGCTCTGGTGCTCCCTGTCCTACGCTTAAACCTAATGTTACCACTTCGGCTCCAAGGACTTGGTACAAGGCGGTTGGTTAGACCTTACCTCTGTAGGCTTTTCCTACTGTATTTCATCAGTTTACCAAAGCTTTACAGAATCACTTCCCATAGCGAACACCTTATACTTATTTTTATCACAAAATGGTCTCAAAGTCCATGGTTTCAACAGACTTCGGTTGTTCAGCAACCCCTACTTAAATACAAAATAATGCTAGACATTTGTAAAATCACTCAATAATGGTCGCGAACGGTACTTTCCGTTACTTCTCATTCAAAAGGTGGTTTTTTTATGCTCGGTTTTTGGCGCTCCCATAAGTCTTAGGGTTGTTTTTTTGTCTGTTTTGCTGCAGAAGTCAGGATTTATCCCACTGCTCAATAATTTCCGGTATTATCTTAAACAAGTCACCACAAATTGCATAGTCTGCAAGTTGCATCATTGGTGCTTCTTCATCTTTATTTATCGCTATTATAATATTTGATGTCTGCATTCCAGCCAAATGCTGAATCGCTCCTGAAATACCGCATGCGAAGTAAATTTTAGGCTTCACTGTTGTTCCTGTTTGCCCTACTTGATGTGAATGATCTATCCACCCCGAATCTACTGATGCACGTGATGCCCCTACTACCCCACCCACTTTTTCAGCCAGTTTGGTTATTAGTTCAAATCCTGCTTTATCACCTAAACCTCTTCCCCCAGATACAACAATGTCTGCATCTGTTAAAGATACTAATTCTTTTGCGGCTTTTACTATTTCCATTATTTTTGTTCTAATGTAATTTGCTTCAAGTTTGCACTCAACTACAATCTTTTCACCCTTCAGACTGGTATTTTTTTCTCTCTTATCCATCACTCCTGGTCTTACCGTTGACATTTGAGGTCTTTTCTTCGTACATACTATAGTTGCCATCAAGTTTCCTCCAAATGCAGGTCTTGTTTGCTTGAGGTTCTTATCGTCAGAATTCTTATCTAAATTCGATATATCAGCTGTTGTATTGGTCTCCAGGTAATTAATATAATTTGCTGTGCTGATATCCAACCTTGTACAATCTGCAGTAAGCCCAGTATCTAGTCTTGCTGCAATTCGTGGTGCTATGTCTCTCCCTATATGAGTTGCTCCAAAAAGTACGATTTCCGGCTTGTATTTTGTAATCGCTTCAACCATTACTTTTGTGTAGCCATCTGTCGTAAAATTCTTCAATAGTGGATTGTCTATTACATATACTTTATCTGCGCCATATGCAAAGAGTTCATCTACCAGTACTTCTACTTCACTGCCTACAAGCAGTGCGCATACTTTGCAATACGGTCCAATTTCTCTTGATAGTTTATAGCCTTCTCCTAGTATCTCTAAAGCAACATTTATGAATTTCCCTTCTCGTTGCTCAGTGAAAATCCATACATCCTTATATGCAGATAAATCTACTTCTTTTTCTTCTACTTCATCTTTTTCTATTGCATCAAACGGGCACGCCGGTATACATAGATTGCATACTGTGCAACTTGAATTAATTACCGCGATTTTATCTACCATATCTATTGCATTGAATGGGCAAGCTTTTAAACATAGGTTGCAGCCCTTGCATTTTTCTTTAATTACATTTATTGCCATTTATTCCGCCTCCTATACTATGTGCTTTGCTGTTAAAGCGTGCATCAAATTTTCTACCACTGTTTTCGGGGAATCCCCTGCTATTGTAACGCCTTTCCCTTTTGGCTTCGGTGTAAATGATTTATATACATTTGTAGGTGATGCTTCAAGACCCACCTTTGTTTGATCCACCTTAATATCTTCTGCGTTCCATACGGCTATTTTTGTATTACATGCTTTGTATACGCCAGCAACTGACATATATCTTGGACTATTTAGCTCTTTTATTGCTGTTAACAAACATGGGGTTCTTAACTGTATCCTTTCATAGCCATTTTCTAAGGCTCTTTTTACAATTATCTCATTTCCTTTTATACTGAATTCTTTAACGTAAGTGACTTGAGGTATCCCTAATTTTTCTGCCAATTGTGGTCCTACTTGCGCTGTATCACCGTCTATTGCCTGTCTTCCTGCGAAGATGATATCAAATTCACCTATCTTAGCTACACCGGCTGCCAATGCATTTGACGTTGCCCATGTGTCTGAACCGCCTAATGCTCTATCGGACAGAAGCACTGCATCATCGGCACCCATAGCCATACATTCCCTAAGCATATCTTGAGCTTGTGGAGGTCCCATTGTTAGTACTGTTATATGGGTTTCCGGATATGCCTCTTTTATTTTAAGTGCCTCTTCCAGTGCATTTGCATCATCATGATTTAATATGCTTGGCACCCCATCTCTTATTAATGTTCCCTTTACCGGATCTATTCTTACTTCATTTGTATCTGGAACTTGCTTTACGCATACGATTATCTTCATTATTATCCTTCCTCCTTATTTAAATATATCCGCAGAGATTACCATTTTCATCACTTCTGATGTTCCTTCATATATTTCTGTAATCTTTGCATCTCTCATCATTCTTTCAATAGGATAATCTTTTATATATCCATATCCTCCATGGAATTGAACTGCCTTTGTCGTTACATACATCGCTGTTTCTGAACATGCTAATTTAGCCTGTGCTGCTTCTACTGAACTTGGCATGCCCTTTTGTCTTCTATCACAAGCTTTATATAGCATTAATCTTGACATATCTATTCGCGTTCTCATATCTGCCATCTCAAATGCCAGTGCTTGGAATTTATCCAGGCTTTTCCCAAATTGTTTTCTTCCCTTCATGTATTGTACAGTTAGATCAAATGCCCCTTGTGCTATCCCAAGTGCCTGCGCTGCAATACCAAGTCTCCCTACATCTAGTGATGTCATTGCAACTTTAAACCCTTTTCCAAGTTCACCAAGAAGGTTTTCTTTTGGTACTATACAGTCTTCAAAGACCAGTTCTGCTGCTATTGAACCCCTGATTCCCATTTTATTTTCTTTTTTCCCAATAGAAAAGCCCTTCATATCTGACTCTATAATGAATGCACTGATTCCCTTAGTTCCCTTTGATTTGTCGGTCATTGCCATTACCACATATACTTCTGCAATTCCCCCTCCGGAAATAAATATTTTTGATCCATTAATTACCCAATGGTCTCCCATATCTACTGCTTTTGTCTGTTGCATTGCAGCATCCGTTCCTGCGTTTGGCTCGGTTAATCCAAATGCCCCTAATTTTCTTCCAGATAGCAGGTCTGGCAAATACTTTCTCTTTTGTTCTTCTGTGCCATAAGTAAAAATTGGCCAGCAGCAGAGTGCATTATGTGTCTGCACAATTACTCCATGTGATCCACATACCTTTGATAATTCTTCAATAGCTATAATATATGCTATATAGTCTGCGCCTGCTCCACCGTATTCTGCAGGAAATGGCATACCCATTACCCCTAGCTTTCCTAATTTTTCCACTGATGAAAATGGGAATTTAGCTTCTACGTCTAATTCCTCGGCTATTGGTGCAACTTCTGTTTCTGAAAACTTCCTCATCATCTTTTGAATCATCTCTTGCTCTTTTGTTAAATTAAAATCCATTATTTCCTCCCTTAGCTATAATTCCAGCTCCTTCGAGACATGACTTATCTTATTATGCTTATCTATAGTACAAATTTCATGCCAAAACCATCCTCTAATAATTATTTATTCCGAAATCCAGTCATTTCAATACTCAAGCGCCTAAATATTTTTATAGATTTATTAATACCTGACAATTATATATCTTTGATGCAGAATTCCACATTAACTATCCTTCCCTTTAGCAATATGTGCAATAATGCATCAAAAAAAGAAGGCGGCCCATTCTGGTTTTATTCACCATTTTGGAACAACCTTCTTTTTCAAATTCGTTTCTACTTCAATTTATCATATCCCATGCTTATTCATTTTTCTTACTATGGTGGATTGATCAAGCTTCAAGTGCTCCGCCATAGTTCGTGTGCTTTTGTATTTTTCTTTTGCCCGTTCCAGTATTGATTTTTCTAGTTCATCAAGTGCTTCACTTAGAGAAAGTTCCTTTCCAATATTTTCCTGATTCACTTCCGTCTTTGAAACTGATTTATCTGATTTTGTATGCCAAGGTAAATCCTCAATCTGCAGATATTCATTATTACTTATTACCGTCATATTTTCTATGATATTTTTTAATTGTCTTACATTCCCAGGCCAACTAAAGGCTTCAAGCTCTTTCATAACATCATAGGTAAGTCTTTTGTTTTGTTGATACTTTTGATTGTATTGCGCCAGAAAATACATGCCTAAAGGGAGTATATCATCTACTCTATCTCTAAGCGGTGCAACTTTTATCTGTACTACATTCAATCTATAAAATAAGTCTTCGCGGAAACTTCCATCAACAATCATTTCCTCCAGGTTTTTATTTGTAGCCGCAATAATTCTCACATCAATAACCTTAGATAATGTACTACCAACTCTTCTAATTTCCTTGGTTTCTAAAAACCTAAGCAGTTTCACCTGAAAATCAGCAGGGGTTTCCCCAATTTCATCTAAAAACACTGTTCCCCCATCGGCCATCTCAAGAAGTCCTGCCTTACCTCCCGCTGACGCCCCGGTAAAAGCACCTTTTTCATATCCAAAAAGCTCTGACTCCAAAAGATTTGAAGGGATTGCTCCACAATTAATTGTAATAAATGGTTCGTTTTTCCTAAGGCTGCTTCTATGAATAAATTTCGCTATTTCCTCTTTCCCAACGCCAGATTCCCCCAGTACTAAAATAGTAGTACTAAAATTGGAAACCTTCTCTGCAAGTTTAAGTGCATCCTGCATTTCCTGGCTGGAAGCCAATACTTGTTCTTTTCCTATTTTGATAAGCTCAATAAAGTCACTATAGTTCTTCATGTAAGCCTTTTCCAGCTCTTTTGATTTTAAAAGTTCTTCCCTAAGCTGATAAATTTCTGTAATATCTCTTGCATTTATGATGACTTTTTTAACATTCCCTTCTTTATCAAAAATAGGAACACCAGTCACAATAATATTCCTGCCATCCTTCGTAATTTGTCTTTTTGAAACCGCTTTCTTTTCTTTAATTACAACAAATGCCACTGAATTAGGCATCCATACAGGGTTAATCAACTCTTTCATGTTATGTCCTAAAATATCATCAACCTTAATAGCCGCTACTCTCTCATAAGATTTATTCACATGAAGAACATTGCCTTCACCATCAGTTACTAGTATTCCATCATATGATCCCTCTAAAATTTCCTTTAATTCATCGACCATATTTCTATTAGCGTCAAGCTCATTTTGGGTAATAAAGCTTTCATAAATATCAAGTAAAATAAATATATTTAGAGTCTTCCACTTCTCTTTTAACTGCATCCCATAAACATGCCAGCGCGTTTTATCTATTTTTATAGTCTGTATGGTTTTATTATTCAATTCTATTTTTTTGAGCTGTGGCAGGGCTTTATAAATATCCCCTGATACTGAGATTCTAGCTTCATCCAGTATTTTTTCCATGGCATAATTCATAAACAACATTTCATTATTGCTGTTGCTTACTATAATCCCATTAGGCGTGTTTTCAATAATTTTTCCATATATTTGATGTTGTTTTAGATCAATCATTTTTCCCCTTTATCTACCATCAATAAGTCGCCCCAACACTATCCTTGTAAATTTGATATCTTTTCCTTCCTGCTCTACAAGAATTAGTAATATGCCGCGATTGTAAATGCACAACTTAAAACATAAACCGTCTTTTTTAATACCGAAAAAATATTACCTTTGATTTCATTTTTATCGAATATATAATCTAATTATTGTATAACGTTTGAGCAATAACGTCAATAACATATAGCAACTACTTTCCTCGCTATTTGACAGTTATTTCATTCGTCTTAATCAAACCATTCACCTTCCCAGTCTTCAAACGATTCCTGGATTTTGTACGCATTCTCTCATCATATTGTTTCTCCAAGGCAAATTAGATGTTATCTCAGAGGATATGTTATGTTTGACTTTCCATTTCTCTATCGCCGTTTATAATCAACCAATTTTCCTTACAAATAATTAGGTTTTAACAATGTTGAAGAAATTCAAATTGTTCACCTTGCTCTGCGAATATCCCAACATAATTTTTACGCCAAAATTCATTTTTATCAATCGCTGAGATACTTATGACATGTATGACAATTCCCAAACGGCAATCATTTATGTTTATAAATAAATGAAAATCGTGTCAGATTCCAATTAGCCTAAACACTATCAACTAATTCGCCATGTCGTATATGAATTTATTGTTTAATTATGCCATTAGTTAGCAGGGGCTAAACTATATCAATTTCAAAAATCCAAATGTTTGTTTGATACTACAAATAACAATTCCAAAATTTCATATTGTTGTGGTCAAGCTTTTTTATAACACCCTAACCTTAACAATTTCGATTTTTGTAACGTGCCTCAAAAGGCGTTAATCCGTAATTAAATGTGTGTGGCCTGATGTGATTGTACCAACTGTAAGCGAAGTCGCTTACAGCTTGGTTTAATTCCTCATCCGTATGAAAATGGTGTAGATAAATCAATTCGTTTTCCAATGTATTGTAATATCTTTCCACCTTTTATCCGAACATTCGGATAAAGAAGGTTATACGACGCTTTTTATTATCCGCATCTTTTTACAAAAGCCGTATAAATCAAGTACTTTATTAAAAAAGATGCGGATAAAAATATTTAGTTCAGCCATAATGGAGATATCAAATATTTTGAAGGAGGTATCTCTATGCAAGAGTACAAAAACATGGTTGAAAAGATTCTTAATTTTCATGAAAAAAATCACTATTGTCGGGCTGTTATTAATGGATCACTAAGTTGTTTTAATAGCCTTGAAGCACATTTTGTATAGTGCATAATTAAAAAGGGAGAAAGAGAAAAAAAGGAAATCCCAAAAAGTGAAATAATTAATCCCATTAAATGAAAAAAGTCATTGAAGGCACCCGTTTTAAAAAGTATCCTTGTTATTGAG
>Ga0209386_1001102_pt1 | contig 11596 bp, 11 predicted proteins | sample NGEPertwo_FD_184510 | JGI IMG/M metagenome (GOLD analysis project Ga0209386, IMG submission 184510) | Arctic peat soil microbial communities from the Barrow Environmental Observatory site, Barrow, Alaska, USA - NGEE Permafrost154B-two... | ecosystem: Environmental > Terrestrial > Soil > Wetlands... | reverse complement strand
GACTACCGTGGCCAAGAGAAAGTCCTCTTCTAAAATAATCTTCTGCCATCGGACCTAAAATAAATCCCAACAATAAGCAAACAACTGGAAAATCTTGTTTTCTAAGAATATAGGCTATGACTCCCATTTTTCTTATTTCCTATTTTATAAAACCTGCATACTGCGAAGCGCTTCTTTTAGTTTTCCTCTGGCTTCCTCGGTTAATGGTTCTACCGGTTTTAATAAAGTACCGACTTCAATACCTAAAAGGCTCAGTTTTTATTTTTTTACCTAAACCAATTTGGTGAAATTCTTTTTCAATCTCCCCTTCCCAATGAACTAACTAATTGATAAAGATTGAAATTACAATCGTTTTAATGCACTCTTAACTCTTTCCATGCCTTCTTTAATTAATTCATAATCAGTGGTATAGGAAAAACGGACATAGCCTTCACCCAATTCTCCAAAAGCACTTCCGGGCACAACTGCAACTCTGGCTTCATTCAATAGAAAGTTGCAAAATTCTTCAGAATTCATTCCAAATTGCTTAATTGAAGGGAACAAGTAAAAGGCTCCCTGTGGTGGTTTATAGGAAATTCCTATATCATCAAAACAAGACATCATTAGTTTTCTTCTACGCGCAAATTCTTTTACCATCTCTTCAACACAGTCCTGGGATGAAGTCAAAGCAACTCTTGCCCCTTCCTGTATAAAAGTATTAGGACAGCTTAAGATATGCTGATGCATTTTTAATGCCTGGGTTATAATATTTTTAGGCCCAATCAAATATCCAATCCGCCAACCATCCATGGCATAGGTTTTAGACAAACTTCCAATCGTTAATGTTCTTTTTTTCATATTATCCAAAGTAGCAATACTTATATAATCACTTTTATTTTCATAAATCATCTTATTATAGATGTCATCGGAAATAACAAAAAAATTGTATTTTTGAGATAAACGGGCAATGATCTCTAATGATTTTTTAGGAATAACTTGACCTGTTGGATTATGAGGAGAAGTAAGGAGAATTAATTTTGTTTTATCCGTAATATAATTTTCCAATTTTTCTGGTTCATTTAAAATAGTATCCAAAGGAACACTGATTGTTTTTGCACCTGCTAAAAAAGACCAACCGGGATAATAGACATACATAGGATCCGGAATTATAATTTCATCTCCGGGATTTAAAAGAGTTTGTGTTGCCAAATAATTTGCTTCAGAAGCACCAATGGTAACAATAATTTCATCAATGCCAACATCCAAATTAAAATCTTCCTTGCAGCGATAAACAATTGCTTCTCTTAAAGCTTTTGTTCCAGCGCTTAAGTCATAATGCACCATCCCTTTTTTTAGTGCTTCTTCTGTTGCCTTAATAATATGATCAGGGGTATCAAAATCTGGTCTTCCTTGGGACAATTCTATAACATCAACACCTTTGTTTTTCATTGCTTTTGCCTTATTGGTCCAATCCCGAATTTTGGAAAAATTAAGTGCTTTTACACGATCGCTTACGTTTAAATCTTTCATTTAAGTGTTTTCTCTACTTTCTTTTTTTTATTAAATCAGCTAAAAGGCTTATCTATAAACAATATATTCTAAGCTATATTAAGAAATAGCCCCAAGTATTACGAAATACTAAAAATACAATAAATCAAATATTTGTTGTCTCTTTAACTAAATATAAATATTTTTATCAGTGGAGTACTTCACCATAAGTTTTTAGATTATCAATATATTATGCTATGATGACTTTCTTGACTTTTTCAATCACTTCTAAAATATCTTCTTTGAACACATCTTTATGAGTCACCACTCGAATCTCTTTGTTTGGGCCTTTTGGTGGTCCAAATAGTACACCGGATTCTTTTAATTTTTCCACTAGTTCGGAAGGCTCTATCATACCTTCAGGTACAGTAAAAAAAACCATGTTGGTCTGTACGGTTGACATATCAATTTTCATACCTAGAGCAGATAATCCTTCCGCCAATATTTTTGCATTTTCATGATCTTCTTTCAGACGATTTATCATTTCTTCTAAAGCAATGATTCCGGCAGCAGCCATAATCCCGGCCTGACGCATACCGCCTCCCAGCATTTGACGTTTCTTGCGAGCTGTTTCAATAATGGTCTTCCCCCGATAATCCGGACACTTAGTTAAGACACTTTGAGCATTTTTTCATATTCCTCCGGACTATAATAGCCGAGAGAGGAATGCAATCTTTCTCTATTATAAAATATTTCGATGTATTCGAAAATATCCCTTTGGGCTTCTCTTCTAGTTTGATAAGCATTCTGATAAATCAATTCCACTTTTAAGGTACGGTAAAAACTCTCCATCACGGCATTGGAGCGAACCCCTCAGGTTAGACACTTTAAGTCTTAACACACCGTGCATTCCCGAGAGCTATTCTTTGCCAATAACCTCTCGTATTCCTCTGGAGGCCGATAGCCCAAAGAGGAATGCCTTTGTGGAAAGAGTCAATGGTACGGTACAATCCGAATATCTAGATAGATTTTATGAAGAGACCAATATAGGCAAAATTAATGAAATCCTATATGATTGTCTCATTGAATATAACTTCTATCGACCTCATCGGAGTTTGAATCTTTTGACTCATATTGAATATTGTAGTAAGTTAAATAACAAAGATGTTTCAATGGTGCAAATGTATTGGACTCAAACATATGCTTGTTTTTTTATGCACTTTACAGTAAACTGTATTTAAAACTGGCAATGCGTTCATCTTTGGTCATGTGTGCTGTTCTTCCTCCTATATTTTAATATTTTGCATATTAATATTCTATAGGAAAGATGGCATGCATGACCACTTTTATTTTAAGTGAATTGTAAACACTACTCGAAATTAGTACATCAATAATTATAAAAAATAGTAAATTTTTAGTCTTTCAAAAGTTCACTTTTGAAACGTAGCTAACACAAGATATATTTTAATTTTATATTTTTAAAATGCACCTCCTAATTTAAAAACGAAATCTTTATTAGTAACCAACCGATCAAAACATTCTTAAAATTAACAACATTTCTACTTTTTTTATAATACAATTTTGTAGTTTTCTAAATAAGTTTTAATAATACTTCCCATCTTGCAGAATGAAATAATTACTAAATATAATTTCGATTTATTAAGCTATGGAAATTTTATTTCTTTTAGAACTCTTAAAAGATATTCCCAGGTTCTTTCCATAGAAGATATACTTATATGTTCATTTGGAGAATGTACATCATACATATTCGGTCCAAAAGAAATAATATCAAGATTTTTATTCTTTTTTTTGAAAAAACCACACTCCAATCCTGCATGAATCGATTCTACTTTTGGTTCTTTTTTATATATTTTTTTATAGACCATCTTAAATATATTTCTTAGTTTTGAATCTGATTGATATTCCCATGCTGGATAATCGGAACCTACTTCAAGGCTAATATCTAAAATAAGTGCAATTGCTCTTAATTGATTTAATAAATTATATTTTAGGCTTTTAACATTACTCCTAATCGCGCTCTCAAATAATATACCTTTTTTAGAGGTAGTCACAACTCCTAAATTTATTGAACTTTCTACTAAATCTATAATAGGTGCACTCATTGTTTGAACACCATTAGGTAAAATTAACAGCAACCTAATAACTTTATTCATCGTATCTCTTGTTAGTACTTTTAAACCAATATTCTCAACTTTCTCTATTCTAAGAGTCAATTCTGGCTCAGACATTTTTAGTTCGTTCTTAAAGATTTTATTCCATAATTTTATCTTAGCTTCTAGTTTATCACTATCGCTAGGGCTAATTAAAATCATAGCTTCAGTTTCCCGTGGAATAGCGTTTCTTTTTGATCCTCCATTTATTCTAACTATGTGATATTCCACCTCATTAAGAAGGTCACTTAAAAACCTACCCATAAGCTTGATTGAATTCCCTCCGCATTTATTGATATCAATTCCAGAGTGACCACCCTTCAGCCCCTCGATACTAATTAGATATGAAATACAATCTTTCTCAATATTTCCCCAAATTACCGGTATATAATGTTTAGCGCTTATACCTCCTGCACTACTAGAAAATAAAACACCTTCTTTTTCACAATCCATATTGACAAGCATATCTCCTTCAAGAAATTTTGGATTCAAAGCTAATGCACCCTTAAGTCCCACTTCTTCACCTGTAGTTATTAATACTCTTAGGGGAGGGTGAGGAATATCATTTGATTCTAAAATTGCAAGAGCATACGCAATTGCAATGCCATCATCTGCTCCAAGAGTAGTATTCTTTGCATAAAGCATATCTTCCTCAATTCTGAGTTCAATAGGATCTTTTTTAAAATCATGCTTTAATGATTTTTTTTTATCACAAACCATGTCCATATGTCCCTGCAAGATAACAGTTGGTGCCTTTTCATAACCAGTAAAAGCAGGTTTTCTAATTAAAACATTCAGGGCATTGTCCTTTTCTACTTTTAGATTTTTTGACTTAGCAAAATTTACAAGATATTCACTTATAGCTTTTTCGTTTCCTGAGCATCTAGGTATTTTTGCAATATTTTCAAAATATCTAAAGAAATTATTTTTAGGTAGATTAATATTTGAATTATTTATGTTGGTTTCCTCTCATTTTTTCTTAATTTTTTAAAGTTAAATAATAATTCGTTCTATGACAATTGAAATCTAATTGATTTAGTAATCTTCTTAATAAGAAAGCCAAGTTCTCAATATGGTGTTAAATTCCTTCTCTACCCTTTTAAGCACAAGAAAATAATTACCTCAAGGATTTATCTATACTTATAATGGGTGTTTACAAAGAACAGAACTTTTCAATATATTAATATGGTTTTACCTTTGAAATACTTTTATTCTAATGCTAATGGCTATTAAGAACCGGCTAAAAACATAAGCAATCCAGCCATCCTTATATAATTTTAGGTAATGCATAAACAAAAACTGCACTAAATTTGTTCTTTGACAATTGGAATCTGTTGATTCAGTAACCTCCTTAACAGGATAACCAGGTTCTCATTACGGTGGTTAAATCTCCACTCTACTTCTTTTAGATAGAGAGGAAAATAAGTCTGGTTGATACCCCGATACTGGTACAGCCAATGTTTGGCAAAGGACCAGAATCCTTCAATGCCATTCTTGTGATCTCGACTTTTAGGTATTCCTTTTTCTTTTAATACCACCACGTGATTACCACGAATAGGAAGAGAGGTATAGGCAAACCAGTCATCGGTATAGTAGAGACTTCCGGTTTTAGTATATCTGGTGATATAGGGCATCATGGTCACTCGGGCACGTGAAGAGATAGGAAAAGTAAGGACTTCCCCGTTTCTCTGGTAAATGCCAAAGATAATCGTCTTTCCTGATGCTCCCCAACCTCGTTTACCCGGTCTCCTGCCACCGAACATGGTTACATCCATTTCGATCTCTCCGGAGAGCGGCTCCAGATCTTTTATAATATCTCGGTAAATGCTTTCTCTAAATATCCTAAAACATCGCTGGAGGGTTAACTGGCTGTAAGAAACCAGAAATCTCAGGCGATAAGCAGGGACGCCTAAACAGAAATACTCAATCAATCTTCCTTTCCAATAGGGAGAGATCTTGGGTTCAAGTTGCTAATGCAACATCTAGTTTTGGTATAATATACCAAAAGAAAGGAGTTGCATATGTCCCATTGTTATCAGTTAAGTATTAATGAACGTGAAGAGATCAGTCTTGGATTAGCCTAGGCTCCTATCTGAGCATATTTGGTTTGCGTTAATTCTTTTCTTATATTACAAATTAAGATCTCAAGCTTTTTATCAATTTTATGGTGAATGGTTTTATTTACTTTTGGTCTATCTTTATACCAATGGTCATCATGTACCTGATAACGTCTAAGCCAAAAGTAGAACCATTGTCTGTTCTTGTTTAAAGTTCAGATATATATTGGAAGCCGGTTTTTCCCTGGCAAGGAATCGCTTGATGGCTTCAATTCTAATATTATATTCTTCTTTCATGAGTAGTCACCTCCTTTAGGAGGTATTATATAACTCATGAAAGCGTAAGACATGCACTGCTACAGATCTTACATTAAAGTGTAAGACTCTATGCTGCTATAATGGAGTGAACCCCTCAGGTTAGACACTTTAAGTCTTAACACACCATGCATTCCCGAGAGCTATTCTTTGCCAGTAGCCTCTCGTATTCCTCTGGAGGCCGATAGCCCAAAGAGGAATGCAATCTCTTCCTATTATACACATCTAAAATAAAATAGGGAATCCTTTCTATAACGTCAAAAAAGGTTTCATACTGCCATAGATACACCTCCTCCTGTTTTAGGGTTTTAAAGAATGATTCGGCAAAGGCATTATCATAAGGATTGCCTTTAGCAGACATACTTATTCTGATACTGTTATCTTTAAGTATTTTGATGTAATCTTTACAGGAAACTTACTACCCTGATCAGAATGATGAATCAGGTTATCAGTATTTCTGGTAGCTATCGCCATAGAAAGTGCAACAATAGCAAGCTTGGGATATAAGGTTTTACCTATGGCATAACCTACTATTTTTCGTGAATAGATATCTATGATGGCGGCGAGGTAGACAAAACCGTTAAGTATCCTGATATAGGTAATATCCGCACACCAGACTTGATTGATACCGGTAAGCTCTTTATCTTTGATTAAGTTGGAGTATATTTTATTATTATGTTTGCTATTGGTGGTAGTAATATATTGGTGTTTTATTCTACCTTGTATACCCATTTTCCGCATCATTCTTAATACCCTCTTATGATTTACTATGACCTTATCTCTTCTTAATTGAGCAGTTATTCTTCTATAACCGTAATAGGAATGTTTATAGGAAATATCCTTTATCTTATTTTTAATATCTGTTTCTTTTATCTTTTTATCCAGATTATCTTTTGACTGGTAATAAAGGGTCGATCTTTTTTATACCCATTAGTCTGCAGCCTTCTTTGATGGATTAAAATAAGGACCGGTCATGATGGATGAACCCTCTTTTTTCCTCTGTAGTATGTATTCTTTCTCTTTTTTTAAAATATAGTTCTCCATGGTCAGCTTACCGATCATCTGCCCTAACTTAGCTACTTGTGTCTCTAATTTTTTTACTTCCTGATCGGTATTATTACTTAATTCTCCATTTAAGTATTGCCATATCCTGCGATTGATAAGTCCAGGGGAGATGTTATGCTCTTTTCCTAATGCCAGGATCCTTCCACCACTTAGGGCTCTTTGTACAATTTCGTCTTTTTGTTCTTTGGAATATTTTCTCTTATTTGATACCCATTAACTTATGCCCCTCCTTTGTTCCTCTTGCCTTGTTATTTTATTATATAACAAGTCTTATTTTCTCCTAAATGTGTCTAGTTGGAGGGGTGCAGTCCACAATGATACAAAGAGGGACTGTTGCGCTTCAGTTCCCGGGCAATCGTGTTTTTGTCTCGTTTTAGCTTTTTCTCTATGACAGTGCAACTTTCTCCTTTACGGCTGAGTACATCAATTAGATCTCGCTCTCTTTAGCTTAACTGATTGTATTTTTTCATGTCCTTGATGATAGCATATTCCTTTCTGCTACCTCAAGCATTGCACTTCATTATTGAACTGGTGACCTTTATTTAAATATTAATCTTGGTAAAAACAATGATATTTGTGGAAAAAATGTAATGATTAAAAGAGATATAAACAATGGTATATAAAATTTTGTAAAATTATTATTATTAATATTTTTTAATGTATTAAAATTAACAATTAAGAAATTCTGTCTAATAATTTCTATCGCTATCAAGTTTGCCACCAACTGCCCAATTTTCTTTGGGAACTTCTCTAATAATGATACTTACCATTTTTGGTTCAACATTAAGAATAGACGCAACTTTATCCGTAATTCCCTTAACTAGTTCTCGTTTAATTTCTTCATTTTTTCCGCTCCATGTTGTGATTTCAATATGTGGCATTATTTTCTCCTTTCATATTTAATCTCTCTCAGGGTACTCCGCAAAGCATCTATTATAGCCCTTAATACCTTCTGCAAATATGTGAATTTGACCATTATCACAATGATATTGATTAAAATGTAAAAGTGGAAATTCTTTATCAAGGCTCCTCAGAAAATTATTATCAAAACTTTCTTTCTCGTACGTAATTAATTTAACTCTAGCAATAATTAAATCATGATCTCCTGTGACTATAATTTTTTCGCTAAAACATTCAACATTAACATCACATTGGGCAATTCCCGGTACTTTTGTATATTTAGATTCCTGTGGTTCAAATCCCATTAACTTAAATTTATTGATACTATCCTTATATTGGTATGAACTTAATACAAGTTTCTTTTTTAGAGTAATATTCGGCAAATTAACTATGAACTCACTGTTTCTACGAATGTTTTTCAAAGTAAATTGATGATGAGATTTGGGTCTAGCAGACAATGCTAATGCAATCATAGGAGGCGTGGAGGATATTGGACTTATCCAGCTAAACGGAGCTACATTCACAGTTTCATCCACATTCATCGTGGTAACTAAAACAGGTCTAGAAGGCTGAAAAAATCTCATATAATGTTTGTCTAGTTTTTCTTTTTCTAAAACAACTTTCATAATTATCTCCAATAACTATTTTTAAGTTACACTTAAAAAAATATTTAAATTTTGTTTCTTTTAAAAACCATTCGAAATATTTGTTTCTTTTATTAATTTTAAAGCCCCAACAGAACATGCTTTCACACATTCTGGATCTCCATCGCAGAGTTCACATTTAAATGGAAATTCTCCGTCAAAATCCATAGCATCAAATGGACAATTCTTAACGCATAGTCTGCAACCAATACATTTACCTTTATCCAATCTAACAATACCTGTATTTTTATCTTTTTTTAAAGCTTTGGTTGGGCAAACTTCTACACATTTCGGTTTATCACAATGTCTGCATACTACAGGGCTAAAGATTCCCTTTTTTTCATTTTTACGGATTTTTATCCTGGATAGGCTTCTACTTATAATTCCGGTATTAACATAAGAACAAATCGTTTCGCATCTCTGACAACCAGTACATTTTGAGTAATCTATATCAATAAACATTTTCAAAATACTCCTTCCTACGTTCTGAGATATTATGATTGCATATTACATACATCAATCATTTCTTGAGCTATATCATCTAATTCTAATCCTTTCATTGTCTCTATAGTAGGAATTCCTGTTTTAATATTCCAGCCATGCAATCTATAGTATTCCTCTAACATCTTATCCATCTTCTCCTTAGAATTTATAGCATCTTCTCCTTTTCGATCAGACAATTCTTCATTCATTAATCTCCACGGAAGAACATCATGTTGCCTGTTATGACCTTCTCTAACATTAAAACATCTTTCTAAAACAATAGTACGACGACCCGCTTCCATTATCATATCAGGTGTAAACTTCTCCCCTAGATAATAAGTTAATAATTGAGCCATATTTTTTTCATTGATTACATACCAAGATAGAGATGTAAAAAAACAAAATCCTAAAGCATCATTGGCTGCACAAATATCTTCATGCCATCTAACAATCTCTGCCCTTTTGTCAATTATGTAAGGATTAGCATATTTTTTATCTCCTGTTAATCTTTCAATTAAATCCTCAGCCCCAACTTTTGTATTAAACTCTGCTATAGGTTGTGCGTGTAAATGGTCTGGTCCTCTTGGATTAACAGCAAATGCTAAAGCATAAGCATTTGCAGATCTCGTATCTACGCGTGATTGTTCTAAGCCTCTAGCTTGAATAGCCCATTTTTCCGATCCTTTACCTATAGTTTCCGAAGCAATTTTCACACCCTGTGCCAATAGTATACCTAAACCTTCTCGTTTAAATGTAATAGCTTCTATAAGCTTAAGTACAACTTCTTCGTTTCCAAATTCAGGTTTAATATCTTTAGTTAATTTTTCATCTAAAACCCCACGCTGATAACTTTCCATAGCCCACTGTATTACAGAACCTGTAGAAATAACATCCAAACCATAGCGCCAACATAAATTATCTGCTGCTATAATGAACTCCATATTAAAAATTCCACAACCAGCACCTAAAGCTGAAATTGTTTCATACTCGGGTCCGCCTGAAACACATCCCGCATATTTACCTTTTTTCACCATAGAATACCTATGACAGCTCACAGGACAACTGTGACAGCCCCTTCGACCTTTTAGCAAACCTGATTTCGTAAGGTATTTTCCGCTAATTTTATCGGCATTTTCAGAATAACCCCTTTGAAAATTATATGCTGGGAAACCTTTTAGAGCATTAACTCCTTCAACACCGGCTGCCGTACCATATAAATATGCCATTTTTGCAGAAGGATTCTCTAATAATTTTTTTGAAAGCTTTTGAGATAAATTGAAAAATTTTTTTGGTTCAGCAATTTTTAATCCACCATCTCCTCTTACGGCTATTGCCTTAAGATACTTTGAGCCCATAACTGCTCCAACACCACAACGTCCTGCGGCATTATAATAAGAGAATATAATACCTGCAAATTTAACTTTATTTTCTCCAGCAGGACCTATAGTTGCTACTTCATAGTCTTCACCCGATTCTCGATGCAATATATCAATAGTTTCCCAAACATCTTTTCCCCATAAATTTTCTGCTTTCTTTATCTCGATATCCTTATCATTTATTTGAATATAAACAGGTTCACTTGCTTGCCCATGAATAGCCACAAATTGATATCCTGAATATTTAAGTGCTGCGCCCCATGCACCACCCGCACTACTTTTGACATATCTTCCCGTTGCAGGACTTTTAGTAGTTACAGTAACTCTTCCTGAACAAGGAGCCATCGTTCCTGTTAAAGTTCCACTTCCAAATATCAATAAATTTTCCGAGGAAAATGCATCAATTCCTGGCTTAATAGATTTAAAAAGAATATATGCACTTATTCCCCTTGATCCCAAAAATTTTCGATATAATTCCTTACTAACATCTTCAACCCAAATCTTATTATTTGATAAATTTATATGTAAAATTTTTGTTGCAATTTCCATACTAAACCCCCTTTCTTTATAAATTTTATTCTTATTTTCTTAAATCGATATCACCTAATCGAAGTCTAAGCAAGGAAATTATTTCTGTTTCAACTTTTACATCACTTTTTTCTATAAAATATGCATACTTTTAAGCACTTCTTTGAGCTTTCCTCTGGCTTCATCGGTTAAAGGTTCTACCGGTTTAAAGGTAGTGCCTACTTCAAGTCCTAATAGATTTAAACCTTCCTTCATAACCACAGGGAAACTTCCTAAACTAAAGGCTATACGCAATGGAGCCAGCTGGAACTGAGCTTTTAGTGCTTCCTGGTAATTGCCTTTTTGGTATTCTTCGTATATTCTTACTACAATTTGTGGAGCAATATTCGCTGTAGCCGCAATTGCTCCACTTCCTCCATAAGATAAAAATCCATAGATTAAAGTATCTCTTCCGGCCAGAACTGCAAAATTATCATCAGTTCTACGGATGTATTCAACTCCCTGAGTCATATCACCACTGCTATCTTTAATACCTACAATATTGTCAATTTTACTAAGTTTAACCACCAGGTCAACACTAAGATTAATCC
>Ga0209386_1001101_pt1 | contig 11597 bp, 8 predicted proteins | sample NGEPertwo_FD_184510 | JGI IMG/M metagenome (GOLD analysis project Ga0209386, IMG submission 184510) | Arctic peat soil microbial communities from the Barrow Environmental Observatory site, Barrow, Alaska, USA - NGEE Permafrost154B-two... | ecosystem: Environmental > Terrestrial > Soil > Wetlands... | reverse complement strand
GGATCTCGGGTCGACCAACGGAACTCTGCTCAACGGGCGCCCCGTCACCGCGGGTCCCGTGGCCGTCGGCGATATCCTGACGTTGGGAGACTCCGAGGTCACCGTGCGAGTCGGCTAACCGGAGAATCGCATGCTCAATTTGCTCCTGCTGGGGGCCAAGTTCCTCTTCCTGCTCGTCCTCTATCTGTTCGTCTTGATGGTCATCCGTTCTGCCATCAAGGACGTGCACCGGGCGGCCGCCCGACCCGTCCCAAGGGTCACTCCCCTGGACGAATGGGGGGCGGCTCCACCGTCCACCTCCGTTCCCGCAGCCGGCGGCGGCTCCGGGGCCGGGCGCACCCCGCCGGCGGGCGCCGACTGGGTGGTCCAGGTGGTCAGTAGTACCGAGCTACCCCGCGGCCAGGCTTACCGCGTACCCTCGGGAGGATTGATGATCGGGCGCTCGAGTGCGGCCGATCTTCACCTGCGCGACACATTCGTCTCTTCGCAGCACGCCAGGCTCTCGGCCACGGATCAGGGCCTGCTGCTCGAGGATTTAAAGAGTACCAACGGCACGCTGGTCAACGGGGCGGAAGTTTCGGAGGCCTGGTTGCGGCCGGGAGACGAGATCGCCATCGGTGACACCGTGCTCAGGGCGGAGGTGCGCTGATGCGACTGCGTTACGCCTCCGCCACGGACGTGGGTCTCATCCGCAGCGGCAACGAGGATTCGTTCATCGCCCGTGACGACCTCTTCGTGGTCTGTGACGGGATGGGTGGTGCCCGAGCGGGCGAGGTGGCCTCGGCTACCGCCTGCGAAACCATCGGGGCCCTCGACCCTGGGAGAGCCGGCCGGGAAGAGCTCAACCGGATCGTGTTCGAAGCCAACAAAGCGGTGATTCAAAAGGGTGCGGGAGACCCGCAACTCCAGGGCATGGGCACGACCATGACCGCCGCCTTCCGCACCGGTCCCGAGAGCCTCTCCCTGGCCCACATCGGCGATTCCCGAGCCTACCTCTTGCGCAATCAGGCCTTGCGCCAGCTCACCCAGGACCACTCCTTGGTGGCCGAATTGGTCCGGCAGGGCCGTCTGACCCCCGAGCAGGCCGCGGTTCACCCGCATCGCAGCGTGATCACCCGCGCGATCGGCATCGAGCCCGAGACGCGTCCCGATCTCTTTGAGCTGACCTTGGAGCCCGGCGACCGGCTTCTGCTCTGCAGCGACGGCCTGAGCGGCATGGTCGACGACCAGGACATCGAGCGCATTCTGGCCGGTGGCGACGACCCCGCCGCGGTGGCGTCCGCCCTGGTCGATGCCGCCCTGCAAAACGGCGGCGAGGACAACGTCACCGTGGTGGTGGTGTTGGCGGAGGAAGGCGAGGGCACCGCGGGCACCCCGGCGGGAGCCGGTGTAAGCAAAACCGGTGCCGAGGAGTCTTCCGGGCGGGGGACCGGTTGGGCACCGCGGTCCGCCATGCCCGGAGGGAAGCATTTGCGCGAGGCGGGCAGGCGGCTGCGGGGGGGAGCGACCGCCGCCGCCGGTAACGTGCCGGGCGTCCGAGGAAATGTGCGCACCGGCGGGCGCACCCTTCTCATTTGGGGCGGCGCCGTCCTCGGGGCGCTGCTACTCGGCGTGGTGGCCTTTGTGATCTTCAACTCCTCGGTCTATTACGTCGGCACCCAGGACGGGCGCGTGTCCCTGTTCAATGGGGTGCCTTACAAGCTGTTCGGCGCAGAGCTGTACGACGTGGTCGAGGTCACGCGCGCCGAATACGGCGCGCAGCCTGATCACCTTCAGCAGCGGATCGATTCCCACGAGCTGGTGAGTAAAGAGGAGGGTCAGCGCTTCATCCGCCAGCTCTTCGAGCAGCCGGCCACGGAGGGCGCACCCAGCACCACCTCGAGTGCGGCCGGGGAAGGCAGTACCACCACCGGCCCCGGCAGCTCCGGAGCTGCCGGTCTTGGCACCACCACCACCCGAACCGAACGGTGAGCCCGCGAAACCGAGAGCTGCTCTTCCTTCTGCCTGCCGTGCTCGTCACCACGATAGGCTTCGCCACCATCTACATCCGCGAGGCGGAGCGGCTGGAATGGGCCTCGCTTTCCTACGGGGGCCTGTTCCTCGGGCTGTTCGGGCTGGTGCACGTGGCCGAGCGTTTTCTGGCGCCCAAGGCCGACCCCTATCTGCTTCCCATCACGGCCCTGCTCTCTTCGCTCGGGATTATGATGATCTACCGCTTGAATCCGGATCTGGCTTTGCAGCAGGCGCTCTGGCTGCTGGTGGGGCTTGGGGTCTTCGTCTTCGTGCTGATCGTGGCGCGGCCCCTGGCGCGCCTGGCCTCTTACAAGTATCTGTTGGGACTCGCCGGGATCGGGCTGCTGCTCTTCACGGTGGTCTTCGGCCGCGAGGTCTACGGGGCCCGGCTCTGGGTGCGGGTGGCCGGGATCGGCTTCCAGCCTCCGGAGTTCGCCAAGCTCTTTCTGGTCGTTTTCTTTGCCGCCTACCTGGCCGACGTGCGCGAAATGCTCGCGGTGAGCACCCGCCGCATCCTGGGGATCGCTTTCCCCCCGCTCAAGTACCTGGGCCCGCTGCTGGCTTTATGGGGCCTGGCCCTGGCTCTCATGATCTTCCTACGGGATCTGGGTACCAGCCTGCTCTTCTTCGGGGCGCTGCTCGCGCTGATGTATGTGGCCACCTCCCGGATGCTCTACGTGGTGGTGGGCACCGGCCTCTTCGCCGGGGGAGCCACCGTGCTCTATCAGATCTTCCCGCACGTGCAGCGGCGGGTGGACGTCTGGTTGGATCCCTGGGCCGACACCCAGGATGCCGGCTACCAGATCGTGCAGTCGCTCTTTGCCCTCGCGGAGGGGGGACTGACCGGCCGCGGCCTGGGGCAAGGCTTCCTGGTGCTTCCTAGCGGGAGAACGCTGATCCCGGCGCTCGAGACGGACTTCATCTTTTCGGCCATCGGTGAGGAGTTGGGCCTGGCGGGTGCGGTGGGGATCGTCCTGCTCTTCTTCATCTTCGTTTGGCGCGGCCTGCGCATCGCACTTGCCTCGAGCGACGACTTCGTGCGGCTCCTGGCCGCCGGGCTCACGGCGATCTTCGGCCTGCAGGCCTTTCTGATTTTGGGCGGAGTGATCAAGCTGATCCCGCTGACCGGCATCACTCTGCCCTTCGTCAGCTACGGCGGAAGCTCCATCGTCGCCAACTTCGCGCTTCTCGCACTGCTGCTGCGGGCGAGCCACGAGGCCGCCCGGCAGGAAGAGGCCCGGCTCGAGGCTGCCGTCCGGGGATCGGCAACCCCGGGCGAGGTGGTCGTGGGCCCACCGGCCGGGGGCCTCCGCGGACTGCGCACCGAGGGGCGGGGGGCCTGATGGAAAGACCGCTCAAGCGACTGCTCTATTTCTTCGCCGCCCTCTTCCTGGCGTTGATCGTGCAGCTCAGCTACGTCCAGGTCTACGCCGCTCCCGACCTCAAGAATCATGCCGCCAACACCCGCGCCCTCGACGAGCAGATGCGCATCGAGCGGGGAGTGATCACGGCGGCAGACGGCACCGTGATCGCGCAGAACCGGCAGGAGGGGGACTACTTCCTGCGCGAGTACCCTTTGGGCGACCTGACCGCGCCCTGGCTGGGTTACAACTCGCTGCGCTACGGACGGTCCGGGGTGGAGCGCGCTTACAATCCGGAACTGACCGGGGAGACCGACGAACTGACGGCGCGCAGCCTGCTGGACATCCTGACCGACAGGCCCAAGCGCGGCGCCGATGTGCAATTGACCGTGGATCTGGCGGTTCAGCGCGCCGCGGTTGAGGGCTTGGGCGAGCGAAAAGGGGCGGTGGTCGCGCTCGATCCGCGCACGGGACAGGTGCTCGCCATGGCCTCCTGGCCGCGCTACGACCCCAATGAACTGGACGAGCGCTGGGGGGAGCTCAATCAAAACGCCGACCGGCCCCTGGTAAACCGGGCGCTTCAGGGCCTCTATCCTCCGGGTTCGTCCTTCAAGCCGGTGGTCGCGGCGGCGGCCCTGGCCGAGGGGCTCTTCACTCCGGAATCGACCTTCACCGATGAGGGGCGCTACGTGGCCGGTGGTTTTCCGGTGAACAACTACGGCGGCAACACCTTTGGCGAGCACGACCTGACCACCGCCATGGCGAGGAGCATCAACACCACCTTTGCCAAGATTGGCGTGGCACTCGACGAGCAACTGCTTGCTTACACCCGGGCTTTCGGCTTCGAGAAGGAACTGCCCTTGCCCCTGGAGTCTGCGGTCAGCACTCTTCCTGAGCCCTCGCTAATAGATACCGCGCATCTGGCGCAGATCGCTTTTGGCCAGGGACAGTTGCTCGCCACGCCCTTCCAGATGGCGCTGGTGGCGTCTGGTATCGCCAACGGCGGGCGCATCATGAATCCCTATCTGGTCGAGCAGGTCACCGACTTTCACGGAGCTGTGGTCGAGCAGGCCCAGCCGAGCGTCTGGCAGACCCCCGTTTCCCCCAGCGTGGCGGGGCAGGTCGCCGAGATGATGGTTCAAGTAGTCGAGCGCGGCACCGGGACACAGGCCGCGCTGCCCGGCATCCGCGTTGCGGGTAAGACCGGAACAGCGCAGGTGGCCGAGGGTGGGGATCATGCCTGGTTCATCGGCTTCGCGCCGGCGGACGACCCCCGGGTGGCGGTGGCCGTGCTGGTGGAGAACGCCGGCGGTGGAGGCAGCGTGGCCGCGCCGGTGGCCCGCCGAGTGCTCGAAGCGGGCCTCGCCCGATGAGCCTCCGCAGGGCAGGGCGCCGCCGGTCGGGGGCGAAAGTAGTTTTGTTAGTATTCGATTGTTTGAGAGCGGAGCGGATGCAGCCGCCCGAAAAGGGAGCAAATCGGTGATTGGCCGTACCTTCGATGGCAGATATGAGGTTCTGAGCAAGCTCGGCTCGGGCGGAATGGCCGAGGTCTACCTGGCGCACGACGCTCACCTGGACCGGCAGGTGGCGCTCAAAGTACTGTCCAGCCGCTACGCCGAGGACGAGCAGTTCGTCGAGCGTTTCCGCAGGGAGGCGAGCAACGCCGCCGGCCTCAACCACCCCAACATCGTGCAGATCTACGACCGGGGCGAGGCCGAGGGCACCTACTACATCGCTATGGAGTACCTGGACGGCCGCTCGCTCAAGGAGATCATCAAGCGCTACGGCCCGCTGGGGCCCAAGCACGTGGCCTCTATCTCGCGGCAGATCCTGGAGGCGCTTCGCTTTGCCCACCGCAAGGGCATCGTCCATCGCGACATCAAGCCGCAGAACATGCTGGTGGACGACGAAGGCCGGGTCAAAGTGACCGACTTCGGCATCGCTCGGGCGGCCACGGCTTCGCGCATGACCGATACCGGCTCTATCGTGGGCACGGCCCAGTATCTCTCGCCGGAGCAGGCTCAGGGGACTGCGGTGGGTCCCTCCTCAGACCTTTATTCGATGGGCATCGTCATGTACGAGATGGTGACCGCGCAACTGCCCTTCGATGGCGATAACCCGGTTACGATCGCGATGAAGCAGGTGCACGAACCGCCGGCGCCGCCCACCCAGATAAACGCGGATATCCCGGAGAACCTGGAGCGGGTCATCCTGCGCTCCTTGGCCAAGGATCCGGCGGACCGCTACGCCGACGCCGACGCGTTCTTGGAGGATCTGCAGCGGGTGGAGCAGGGCGAGACGGTGGCGCCGCCCCCCGTATTCGCCGATGAGGCCGAGACGCGGGTGCTGGGAGCCGACGATCTGCCCACCCGGGTACTGACTTCCGAGACCATGGTCAGGCCGAGACCGGCCGCGCCCTACCCCTCCGGCCCGCCCTACGAAGAGGCGCGCGAGGAGGAGCGGGGCAGCCGCTTCTGGCCCTGGCTGCTGGTCGTCCTGTTCCTGGTCGTGTTGGGAGTCGCCGCCTTTGCCCTGTTTCAGCTCCTCGGCGGTGAAGAGGAAGAGCTCATCGAGGTGCCGCCTCTAACCGGACTGACCCTGGAGGAGGCCACCCAGGAAATCACCGACGCCGGCTTCGAATTGGGCAACGTGGACGAGGAGGAATCGCAACTCCTCGAGGGCACCGTGATCGGTCAGGAACCCGACGTGGGCAGCCTGGCTCCCACCGGCTCCGAGATCGATCTGGTGCTTTCGCTCGGCGAGCAGACCGTGGAGGTGCCCCCTCTCGAAGGGCTCTCTGCCGACGAAGCCGGGACCGCGCTGGGCCTAGCTGGGCTGGAGATCAGCATCGAGCAGGAAGCCTCGGCGGACGTCGAGGAGGGCCTCGTTGTCCGCAGCGAACCCGCAAGCGGCGAGTCGGTGCCTGTCGGCAGCACGGTGGTGGTCTTCGTCAGCATCGGCCCAGAGATCGAGACCGTTGCGGTGCCCTCGGTGATCGGCCTCACCGCGACCACGGCTGCGGCCCGTCTGGGGCAGGCCGGCCTCGAGGTCGAGGTCAACCGGGAGCCGAGCGACGCCCCGGAACGTGAGGTGATCCGGCAGGTGCCGGCCGCCGGCGAGCAGATCGAGCAGGGGCAAACCGTCACCATCGTGGTGAGCTCGGGCCCCGCCCAGGTCAGGGTCACTGACGTCACCGGAACCTCCGAGGAAGAGGCCCGCAACCTGCTGCGCGATCAAGGCCTGGTCGTCCAGGCGCGGAGCGTGACCGCTGAGGCCTCGGCCGGTACCGTGGTCGACCAGAATCCTGCCGGGGGCACAAATGTGCCGGCCGGTTCCACCGTGGTTATCAGTGTCTCCACCGGTCCGCCCCCGACCACTTCGACAACCGCGACCACCGCGCCTGTGGCTACGACGACCACCGGAGGATAGGACGTGAGCGGAAGACCGGCCGGCGGTGAGGCGGGGGATGCCCTGCAGCGCGCACTGGCGGTCTTCCAGACGCTCTTCGACCGGGTCCCGCTGGGTCTCGCGGTCTTTGACCGCGACCTGGTCCTTCAAGCGGCCAACACCATCTGGGCCGGCTACGTGGCGGACTACACCTCCACCAGCTCCGACAAAGTAAAACCGGGGGCCGGCTACTTCGAGCTGATGCCGGGAACGGACGAGCAAATGCCCGCCGTCGAACAGGTTCTCCGCGGCCAGACGGTACGCCGCGAAGCTCTGCTCACGCGCTCGGGCGGCAAGATCTCCTACTGGGACTTGGTTCTCAGTCCCATCCTCGACGGCGACCGGGTGGTCGGTTTTTTGCAGGCTGCCTCGGACGCCACTGCGCGCATCCGCGCCTATCGCGAGCTGGAGGAGCGGGTGGGACGGCGCACCCACGAGCTCGAGACTCTTTTCGAGCTTTCGCAGGCCATCATCCGCCCGCTGGACCCCGAGGCGGTGCTGCAGCTGGTGGCGGATGGCGCGCGGCAGGTGACGGGCGCGGCCCGGGGCCTCGTCGCCCCCCTTCAGGCCGACGGCCAATCGCTCGGGGTGGTGCTGGTTGCGGACAAGCCCGGACCCTTCGCTGAAGAGGACAAGCGGCTGCTCATGATGTTGGCCTCGGGGGCTGCGGTGGCTCTCGAGAACGCCCGCCTTTACCAGGAAGAGCTCGAGCGCCGCCGAGAGGCAGAGCAACGCCGCCGGGTGGCGGAGGGACTGCGGGAAATGGTCACTCTGCTCAACTCGGAGCGACCGCTGGCCGAGGTGCTCGAGAACATAGTCGGGCAGGCAGCCCGGCTGCTGGACACGGAGACGGTGGCGGTCTATCGCCTGAACGAACCGGACGGACTGCTGACCATCCTCACCGCGCGCGGTCTTCCCGACTCCTACGTGCGCACCATGGCGGTTCCTCTCGGAGCGGGGGCTGTGGGGATCGCCGTGCAAGAACGCCGCCCGGTGCTGATCTCCGGGTCGGGGGCGGTGTCCCCCGAGATCCCGGAGATGCCGGAGGAGATCCTGCCGCATATCCGCTGGCTCAACCAAAACTTTCGCGCTTTGCTGGCGGTGCCGCTGCTGATGAAGGAGAAGGTGTTCGGGGCGATCGCCCTTTACTATCCCGAGGCCCGCGAGTTCTCCCAGGAGGAGCTCGCCCTGGCCGCCAGCTTCGGTGACCATGTGGCGCTGGCTCTCGAGAATGCCGATCTTCGCCGGCGGGCGGAGCTTTCGGCGGTGGAGGCGGAGCGTTCCCGCCTGGCGAGAGAACTGCACGACGCCGTCACCCAGACCCTTTTCTCGGCGGGACTGATCGCCGAGGTCCTGCCGCGGTTGTCGGAGCGCGATCCCCAGCAACTCCCGCAGAGGCTCGAGGAGCTGCGCCGTCTTACCCGGGGAGCGCTCGCGGAGATGCGGAGCCTTCTCTTGGAGCTTCGCCCCGACGAGCTGGCCGACGCAAACTTGATCGAGCTCCTTGGGCAGCTGTCCGAGGCGGTCCAGGGGCGGGCCCATCTTCCTGTGGAGGTCTTGTTCTCGGATCCCGGAGAGCTTCCGTCCGAGGTCAAGGTGGCCCTCTACCGGATCGCGCAGGAGGCGCTCAACAACGTCACCAAGCACGCAAACGCCACAAGGGTGACCCTGGAGCTCTCACGGCAGGGCGATGAGGTGGTGCTGGCCGTGAGGGACGATGGAAGGGGCTTCGACCCGGCCTCGGCTCCCCCTGATAGGCTGGGCCTCCATATCATGAAGGAAAGGGCCGAATCGGTCGGGGCTCGGCTCGAGGTGGCCAGCGGTTCCGAAGAGGGAACCTCGATAAGCGTATTCTGGAAGGCAAGTTAGGCGGCCGGTCAAGACGGAGGAAAAGACGTGAGCGACGACGCCATTAAAGTCCTCATCGTGGACGACCACGCGATGGTACGTAACGGGCTTTCCACTTTTCTTACGGTCTTCGACGACCTGGAGTTGGTGGGGGAGTCTTCGAGCGGTGAGGAAGCCATCCGCAATTGCCGGACGCTAAGTCCCGACGTCGTCCTGATGGATATGGTCATGCCGGGCATGGATGGGGCTACCGCCACCCGGCACATCCGCGAGGACTGTCCCGATACGCAGGTCATAGTGCTGACCAGCTTCAAAGAAGACGACCTGGTTCAGGGAGCGCTCGAGGCCGGCGCGATCGGCTACCTGCTCAAGAACGTGGGAGCCGATGAACTGGCGGCGGCGATCCGCCGGGCCCATGAGGGCAGTCCCACTCTGGCCCCCGAGGCGGCGCAGGTGCTAATGCACGCGGCCACCCGCAAAGAGGAGAACGAGAACTTCGGCCTGACCGAGCGGGAGCGCGAGATTCTGCGGGCCATGGTCAAGGGGTTGAGCAATCCTGAGATTGCCGATCGGCTCGTGGTCAGCCGCTCCACTGTCAAGTTTCACGTGAGCAACATTCTGATGAAACTGGGCGTGTCGAGCCGCACCGAAGCTGTAGCCCTGGCTCTACAGCGCGGTCTGGTGGATTAGCTCGTCGGAGTCGGCAGGACAGGCAGCTTGAGCGAAGAGGAACGTAAACCGTTGGCGCGCGACCCCATGCTGGGCGTGCGGCTTTCGCGCGGCCGACGAACGGCGCGCCCCCGGGGACCGGCCGGGGCCGGGACGGCCTCCCGCCCCCTGACGCGCCGCGAATTTCTGCGTCTGGCTTCGGCCGCATCGGCGGGGCTCGTGCTGGCCGGTTGCGGCTGGGGTGGCGGTCAAACCGAGCCGACGGCCGAGGAAACCGTACAGCTGGTCTATCAGGACTGGCGCACCGACTGGTATCTGCCCATGGCTCGGCGGGAACTCGACTACTACAACCGCAACCACCCTGGTGTGCGGGTGTTCTTCACTCCCGATCCCGAGAATCTCGAGGAGCGCATGCTCCAAGACATGCAGGCGGGCACCGCGGCCGACGTGTTCCAGGGTTGCTGCGCGTATTTTCCCACCTGGGCTCAGCACGGCTACACCCTGGACCTGGCCGCCCTGGTGGAGAGGGACTGGGACGAACTCAACGTGCCCGATTGGGATCCGGGGCAGTATCAGGCTTTTTTCCTGCCCAACGGGCTCCAGTTCGGGGTGCCCAAATATCACGGGGCGCTGGCACTCTTCTACAACAAGGACGTCTTCGACGAGCGCGGGGTCGACTATCCGGATTTCAGCTGGGACTACGACGATTATCTGGAGGCGATGCGCCAGCTGGCCGGGAGGCGCGATGCGGCGGGCATTCCATCGATCTGGGGAGGCATGGTCGACTTCAGCTGGGACCGGCTTCAGGTGCACATCAACGCTTTCGGAGGTCACCTGGTCGATCCGTTCGACCCTCTGCGCTCAGGGTTGAACGATCCCCGCAGCATGGCGGCCATCGAGTGGTTGAGGGCCGCGGTGTGGGACGAGCGGGTTATGCCCAGCCCCACGGAAGTCCACAATCTGGGCACCCGGGAGGCCTTTGCCTCGGGGTTAGTCGCCACCTGTGAGGATGGCTCGTGGGCGCTGCGCGACATCCTGGAAACCGCGGACTTCCGCGTTGGCGTGGCGCCGCTGCCTCTGGGCCCCGCCCGCCGGGTGACTCTGGCCAGCAGCGACGGCTTCGGCATCTTCACCGGATCCAACCACCCGGAAGAGTCGTGGGAACTGGTCAAGTTTCTGGTCAGCCCGCGCTTCGGCCGGGCGTTGTCGCAGTCTCAGCTGTTGCAACCCGCCCGGGTCTCCTTGCTCGACGATTGGGATAAAGACGTGCGCAGCTCTTATCCCGAACAGGACTTGGATCTGCGCGCCTTCACCCGCGGCCAAATCGAGGGGTGGGCCGTGACTGCCGAGATCTTCCCGGCAGATATGGCCGAGGCGGTGCGGCTGGCGCAGGTAGCCTGGGAACGGATACTGATCCTGGGCCAGAGCGATGTATCCATCCTCGAACAGGTTGACCGCGATATCGAAGCGGCCCAGCGGGCGGCGGCGGGCGGGTCCGCCGGCGCCTTCGGGGGCGAGCCAAACGAGCCCAAGCTGCGGCAGCTCAGGTAGGGGTAACGCGTGGGCACCGGCCTGGAGAGACTTACGGACGAAATCGAGCAGAAGACTGCCGCCGCCGCGGGGAATGAGCGCCAACCCGGCGCGCGACCTCAGGCGAACCGCCCAGCACGGGGGCACTCGGGCCGCAGCATGCGCACGCGCATCCTCGGCTGGTCGTTCATTCCGACGACCATCATCCTGCTGGCGGTGGCCCTGGTCATCTTCTACGCCTACGAGCAGGTGACCGAGGAGCTCGTGGTCCAGCGCAATCGGGAGGTCACCCGCCTCTCGGCCTCCCAGCTCGCCACCGAGATGGGCGGCTACGCCGATGTCCTCGGCTCACTGGCACGGCGGCCGGAGATGTACCGGGCGGTTCCGGCCGAACAGCGGGATCTGCTCGACGAACTCAACTTCCGCCTGGCCGTGTTCGACGCAGGAACCGTGGTGCTCACGCCTTCGGGAAACGTGGGGCCGTCGTATCCGGCTCGCCCTGACATTTCCGGGGCGGACTGGTCTCCCCGCTCGTATTTCCGCGGCATGCTGCGCTCTCCTCAACCGCGCTACTCCGATATCCTGCGAGACGGGCTGAACGATGCCGAGGTGATCTCGGTCGCCGTTCCCATTCTGGGAGAGCAGGGCGAACTCAACGGGGTGATCGTCGGCATGTTCGACATAGGCCCGGACAGCACCAGCCCGCTCTACGGCAATATCGCCAAGCTT
>Ga0209386_1001100_pt1 | contig 11605 bp, 11 predicted proteins | sample NGEPertwo_FD_184510 | JGI IMG/M metagenome (GOLD analysis project Ga0209386, IMG submission 184510) | Arctic peat soil microbial communities from the Barrow Environmental Observatory site, Barrow, Alaska, USA - NGEE Permafrost154B-two... | ecosystem: Environmental > Terrestrial > Soil > Wetlands... | reverse complement strand
TTCGCGTAAACTTGGCGGTTTGTGCATAGAAGGTTGCATACGAGATAGTAAAGAGATCATAGAACTCGGATTCCCGATTTTCTCCACTGGATTTTGCATTCGTGGAACAGGGAAAGGTACTCTGGGGCTCATTAATTATCCAATCTTTTTTGGTGGCCAACGCATTGAACCTGGAGATTTGATTCTTGGAGACGACGATGGACTTGTCGTCGTACCTCGTGAAAGATGCGCTGAGATTCTCGAAAAGGCCAATGCCCGAGTAGCTGCAGAAGTGACAAAGGAGAAGATATTGATCACAGGTATATCAAGCGTTGAGTATAATAAATTAGGCCCCAAATTTGAGGCTGCAGGATTAGTGGAGGAATAAGTGATGCAGATTAATATAGAAAAACTTAAGGCCTGCGCTGTTGATATTCTTATTGGTTGTGGTGAAAACCAAGCCAATGCAGAACTAATTGCAAACTGTATGGTACAGTCAGACGCTCGCGGTATTACGACCCATGGCACATATCTACTATCGCCTATCTATCAGCGTGCTCAAGTTGGGCAACTTTCATTGCCCACTAACGCTATCATTGAAAAAGACGATGGAGCCACGGCTATCATCGATGGAGGTGACGGACTAGGTGCCGTTGCCGGTATGTTAGCTGTCGAGACTGGCATCAGTAAGGCAAAGCAATATGGTGTTGCATTCGTTACAATTAAGAACACAAACAATATAGGAGTATTAGCACTTTATACTGAGCGAGCAGCTAGTGAAGGCATGATCGCAATAATGAGCTGTAATGCTGCTGCGGCCATGGCTCCATGGGGAGCAGCAGAAGCCTTTCTTGGAACAAATCCCTTTGCAATTTCTATACACACGGGACAGGGAAAGGTGTTCTCTGCCGATATGGCTTCATCGGTTGTAGCACGCGGGAAAATCAGAAAAGCAGCTAGAAACGGCGAAACAATCCCTGACAACTGGGCTACTGACGCAGATGGCAATTTCACAACCGACCCAAACGCTGCTCTGGATGGAGCATTGTTGCCTATGGGTGGTCCCAAGGGATCGGCAATTGGGCTGACGATTGATATAATGAGTGGAATGTTGTCTGGTGCAGCATACGCACCAAATTTGAAGAGTTTTCATGCGCCTGAAGGCAAGACGGGAGTGGGTGCGTCACTGATAGTGATGGATGTCGCAAGATTCTTACCTCTCGAACAGTTCCAAATACAGATGAACGACTATATAGAATCAGTGAAAGCTTTGAAAAAAGCAAAGGGCTTCAATGAAATTTACATGCCTGGTGAGATTGAGCTTGCACGTGAACAAGTGAGCAAAGAATCAGGAGTCTTATTGGATGGTAATGCAGTGACCGCCTTGAACGGACTGATGGAAAAATTAGGTCTGACATCTAGGCTATCAGAAGTTAATCAATAGGAGGAGACAGATGGATCGCATCATAAGAGTAAATTCACGGACAGGAGAAATTAAAGAACAAATAGCCACTCCAGAGGAATTACGCATCGGTGGCAGGCATTATATTGCCCACATACTGACAAATGAAGTACCTCCAACTTGTGAGCCCCTGGGTAGACATAACAAACTCATCATTTCTATGGGACTGTTTGCCGATACGGGAGTTTCCACTACGGGACAAATAAGTATCGGTGGTAAAAGTCCGCTAACTGGTGGTGTAAAAGAGAGTAATTCTGGAGGGTATGCCGGCAAACGCATCACGGGGCTGGGCATTAAGAGCATAATAATAGAGGACCTGCCCGACTCGGGAACTGAGATGACTCGAGTACTGTATTTATCGGGAGATAGAATGGAACTCATTTCCATGTCAGAGCTTAAGCATAAATATGTAAGCGAAACATTTAGTATTCTACGCAAAAGTTTTGGAGAAAAAAAAGGACTGATTTGTATTGGTCCAGCTGGTGAAATGAAGATGTACGCTGCAGGGGTGGCGTCAGTGGATGATGAGGGAATTCAGATTCGCTATGCTGCCAGAGGCGGACTCGGTGCACTGATGGGGTCAAAAGGGATCAAAGCAATAGTGGTTGATGATGATAAGCACGTAAAATCGAAATTTTTCGACTCCGAACTCTTGAAAGAAACGTCAAGGGGCATTACAAAAGCATTATTGGAGGATCCCAAGAGCAAGAACCGCAAGTTATATGGAACACTAGATATTCTAGATATGGCCAATAATATTGGAATACTTCCAACGAGGAATTTCTCTGTCGGTTCTTATATGCCCGCTAAGGAATGGACGGGTCCGAAGTTTCACGAATTAGTAAAGAAACGCGGAGGCTGTGGTAGAAGCGGAACACCATGCGTACAAGGCTGCACAATACAATGTTCCAACGTTTTTCCATATGAAAATGGGAATAAGATTGTCGGCTCCATTCAATATGAAAGCATCGCTTTGTTAGGAAGCAATTTGGATTTGCCTAACCTTGACGATGTAGGCGAACTGAATCACTTGTGCAATGAGGTTGGTGTTGACACCATTGAAATTGGCGCAGCACTGGGTATTGCAATGGAGGCTGGCGTCAGGGAATTCGGCGACGCAGAAGCCGCAAAAGACATGATAAGGCAAATAGGTCAGGGTACTGATTTAGGCCGAATATTAGGCCAGGGTGCTACTTTTACTGGTCAGGCCTTTGGCAACCGTCGTGTCCCTACGGCAAAAGGCCAGGCAATGCCTGCCTACGACCCTCGTTCCTTGAAGGGCAACGGAGTAACGTATGTTACTTCTACGATGGGAGCTGATCATACGGCAGGAAACACCTTTGAGACTGTAAAAAATGTGGATCCTCTGAGCATTGCAAAACATGTAGCCAACGCTCGGCAGCTCCAGGTTCGCGCTGCCATTCTCGACACCATGGGTGTTTGTCTGTTTACCAGACCAGCTTTTGTAGCTTTTCCTGATCTGCTTACAAACTTGTTCTATGCGAAGTTTGGCTGGGAACTGACTTTTGCAGATGTGCGCATGCTTGGGGCTCATGTTGTGGAACTTGAGAGGGCTTTTAATGAAAAGGCTGGGGTTAGTGAAAAGTACCGCCCAATGCCAGAGTTTATGCGAGAGGAGCCATTACCACCCAATAACACTGTTTTCGACATTTCCGAAGAGGAAATGCAGGGTATTTGGGATATCCCTGTGCGCTTAGATGTCTTTTAAAGCTCCCAAGTACTTGTTTAAATAATGAGTAATGAATAAGAATATAAAATATTTAATATGAACTGAAAGATTAGGAGGACAAAAAATGGCAGGACTTAAATGGATGGACATTGCAAATGTGGAGGGTATATATCGTGAACCTCCCCGGACCAGTTGGATCTTGGTTTCTGAAAAGACTTGTGATTCACAAAACATAGCCATGGGTGTAAATGAGACTCACGTGGGAGGTCAGGTACCTCCGCATAAGCATGAAAAAGAAGAAGAGGTAATGTATTTTATTCAGGGTAAAGGCCAATTCATTACTGAAGATGAAATCATTGAACTATATCCTGGTATATGCGTCTACAATCCACCCGGCGCTATGCATTCAATCGTTAACACTGGTGACGAGATTTTAAAATTTGTTTGGATCTATACACCACAGCTTGAAAGCCATCGAAAGTAATGGCAGAATATGGAGGTAACTAAATGTCAAATTGGACAATTCCACCTAAGGGCGGCAATATGGAATCCGCTAAGAAAGTCTATTTTCAGACCATGACAAGCCGTGACGTTGATGAGCGTCTCAAAGAGAACGACGTCATATTAATCCCAGTGGGCTCTACGGAAAACCATGGGGCAGCAGGTCCAATAGGTGAAGATACATTCGCTGTAACTCGTATTGCTGAAATGGTTGCTGAAAAGACTGGTTGTACTGTAGCAGAACCCGTATGGTATGGATCACATCCTTTTCACCACATAGGTCAGCCTTGCACTATTCCAGTACCGGACAGCGTATTCATTGATTATTTACGAGCTATCATTACTGGATTTTGGAATACGGGCTTCAGGAAACAGATATTCATAAGCCTACATGGACAGGAATACTCACTTCCTGTAGCGTTGCAGGAGTGGGGTAAAAAGTATCAGGTACCTGCTATGCTTTATTTTGTGGATGTTCCGCGGGTTATGGGTACTACACTTATGGATAAAGCCCATGGCGGTCCTTATGATAGACCTTTTCAACATGCCTGTGAGGCGGAACAATCTATATCCCTGGCTCTTTTTCCAGAGCTTTGCAAACAGGAGTATGCGCAAAACACTGATGTAAAAGGATTTCTGCCTATGGGACATGTAGACCGTGGAGGCGATATTTATGGATATCCTATTCCGGGTCACTGCCAGGTAGGAAACTGTGGTATTGAGTGTGTAACCTTTCCAGAAGGCGTGCTTGGTCATGCCAAGGACGCTGATCCTAAAAAAGCCATTCCATCAATTGAAAAAGTTTGCGATTATCTCGTGAAGCTCCAGCAGGATATTCTAGAAGCCTACCCGGTTGGAAAACTTCCCGCTGCTGAACTAATGAGCCAAAGAGATCCGGAGGAAATAGAAAAATTACTTAAAGGCCCCCTTGCAGGAGGCAAACATATATATACTCTAGGCTGGCCCACATAAAAAGGAGGCTTTATCATGCCAAGTATGAAAGCATTAGTCTATTACGGACCCGGGGACATGCGTTTGGAAACGCGCCCTATACCTGTTCCTAAGGCAGGAGAAGTGCTGGTTAAGATGCGATGTTGCGCTATATGTGGTTCTGATCTAGGAGCATACCGTCTTCCTGAGATTAGTGAACGTTGGCAGCCGCCTATAGTGTTGGGACATGAATTTTCAGGGGAAATAGCTGCTTGCGGTGAAGGAGCAACGAAGTATCAACTCGGACAACGAGTTACCGCTAATCCAATACTCTATTGTGGTGAATGCTGGTATTGTAAGAAAGGACTTATAAATCTTTGTTCTAATCGTAATTCCTTTGGGACATCCATCGGTGGAAAGCGCACTGACGGTGCCCTGCAGGAGTATTTCACCATTCGGGAAGGAGCAATTATTCCTTTAGATGATGCACTGACACTGGAACAAGGCGCACTATTAGAGCCTTTAGCCGTTTGTTATAATGCTGCTCGGGCAGGGAGTTTTGGCCAGGGTGAGAGAGTGGTAGTGATGGGTGCAGGCCCCGTGGGTCTTATGACAGTGAAATTTTTAAAGGCCATGGGTGCTGAAACAGTAATTGTTTCTGATGTCGTCGACGTACGTCTGGAATTTGCAAAAAAATATGGAGCAGATGAGGTAGTTAATGTAAAAAATTCTTCCCTCATTGAGACTGTAAAGAGGCTTACAGATGGAATTGGAGTCGACCGTGTAATTATTTGTGCAGGAACACCCACAGATATACCGGAATCCTTTAAAATAGTGAGAAACGGTGGTAATATCATAATGGTGGCGCTGGCGCACTACCATGTGGAAATAGACCCAATGCAGATTGTTGCCAGAGGTATTTCAATCATAGGAAGTTACATGTTTACTTTTGAACAAAAAGAGGCGATGAAATTTGTGGCTGAAAAGAAAGTGTTTGTAGACGATATCATCACAAAGGCAATTCCCCTTTCAGAAAGTGCGGATTTGTTTGAAATGTTAACAAAACCCAACAACGAAGTTAAAGTTTTAGTGATAAATTAAGGAGAAAGCCAATGAAAGCATTAGTATTTGTTGCTCCTCGAGATATGCAGTATTTGGAAGTTGAAACACCAGAACCCAAGGCGGGTGAGGTCCGCATTCATGTTAAGGCTGTTTCTATATGTGGTTCGGATTCCGGTGGGTATAAGGGTGGCTCCACCATGAGGACACCTGGACTAATAATGGGTCACGAATTTTCTGGCGTAATTGATAAGCTGGGAGAAGGCGTAAGCGGTTTGTCGGTGGGTCAGCGCGTAGGTGCGGTCACAAATTTATTTTGCGGAAATTGTAGTGATTGCAATGACGGGCGTGAAAATGTCTGTGTCAACCGTGCTATCATCGGTACTACTATGCCGAAATATGGCACGTATCAAGGAGCCATGGCGGATTATGTGATTGCGCCTGCAAAAAAAATTATACCGCTTCCAGATCATGTTACATTCAATGAAGCTGCACTAGCAGAGCCACTTTCCATATCTCTGCGTGCAACGAAACATGTCAAAGAAGTTTCAGGGAAGACCATTGCGGTATTTGGTTCAGGCCCTATTGGTTTGTTAACCATGCAGTGCCTACGCGCACGGGATGCTGCTCGGATTATAGCGATTGACGTTGTAGATTCTCGACTGGATATGGCAAAGAAGTGCGGCGCTACCCATGTAATCAATTCCAAGACAGAAGACTTGTATAAGAAAATCAATGAACTGACCAATGACGGCGGTGTGGACATCGTGTTCGACGCAGTGGGCGCACCACAAACCATTAATGGAGGCGTAGAAATCGTGCGTTGCGGTGGCACTGTGGTCTGGATAGGTCTTGCTGTTCCAGTGTTTGAGTTTGACTACAAACATGCAGTCTGTAAAGAGATTAAATTCCAATGTACATATATGTATACTACCGAAATGGAAGAAGGAATCGAGCTTATAGCCTCAGGGAAGATGGATGTTGCTTCATTAATCACAGGAATATACCCAATGAGCGAAGGAGCTAAGCATTTTGAGTTGATTGCTCAGGGAAAAAGCGAGGATATTAAGATTATTTTGACCAATGATGACAAGGTGGTGGAAAAATGCGGGTAATCAAATGGCTTGATGAATACTTAGAAGAAACCATCTTAGTAGTGCTTTTAATAATCATCAGTTGCGTCATGATGGCACAAATAATAACTAGATACGTATTCAATGACTCTATGAGTTGGCCTGAGGAATTCGCTCGCTATTGTTACATTTGGACGGTATTCCTGTCTTTAGGTTTTACTTTAAAAAAAGGCAATATGCTGCGGGTAAGCCTGGTTATGGATATGCTGCCCAATAAGGTCCGTAACTCAATAAAAATTGTTACCGACCTGATTATGCTGGTGATTTTTGTGATTTTCTTTATTCACTCAGTAGAGGTTACAAAAAATATTGAGCTAACCGGTCAGACTTCACCTGCTATGCAATTACCTATGTGGATTATGTATTGCTCTACAGTAAGCGGATTTTTTCTAGCCACTATTCGAATAGTACAGGTGATTGTACATGGAATTCGTCATTTTAAAGAGAGGCAGATAAGTACACTAGAAGCCACTCTAAAAGAAGCGCAGGACGAATTGTCCCTGGTGAATAGAGGTGTTAAATAATGGCAGCATTGATATTCATTGTTTTTGCAGTTGCTCTTATATTTGCCCTTCCTATCGGAATGAGTATGGTGTTGGGTTCCCTAGCTCCGTTGATGGTAGGGTCAAGCTCTGCCAGCTCCATCAATCAACTTATCACAAATAGTTTTTCCGGCTCGGACACTACTCCAATTATTGCTGTCCCGCTGTTCATACTAGCCGGTGTTATTATGGCAGAAGGTGGTATTTCAAGGCGCCTATTCAATGTCTTTGCATATATTGTGGGAGGTTTTACTGGAGGAATGCCCTGCGCAGTAATTCTCACCTGCTTATTCTATGGAGCAATTTCAGGATCCGGACCAGCAACAACCGCTGCGGTTGGCGCCATGGCCATTCCTTATCTTGTAGATTTGGGCTATGATAAAAGATTTGCTGCCGGTATGATTGCCACTGCAGGAGGTTTGGGGGTAATTATTCCACCATCAATTCCTTTTGTTTTATATTCGCTCGCAACAGGTGTTTCTACCGGCGCCCTTTTCCTAGGCGGCATTTTGCCCGGCATATTCATAGGTTTGTGCCTTATGGGGTATGCAGTTTATTATTGCCACAAGCATGGAGAGGATAAAGAGTTGGTACGTATAAAGATAAACGAAGTGAGGGCCAACGGATTTTTTAAGCTATTCCGTGACAGTTTTTGGGCTTTGCTCTCACCTATCATTGTTCTTGGCGGCATCTACGGAGGAATTGTTACTCCTACTGAAGCGGCCTGTATTTCAGTATTTTACTCGCTGATAATCTCAGTATATGTCTATAAAACAATAAGATTAAAAGAAGTCATTCCTTTTTTCAGGAATGCGGTAAAAACCTATGCACCACTGGTCTTTGTATTAGCCTTTGCTATTGCCTTCGGGCGAGTGTTGGCTATGGTGAAAGCACCAGCCATAATTTCTGAATTCGTTCTTGGCAATTTCAGTTCGTCAGCCGCCGTACTTGGCATTATCGTAGTTATCTTTCTATTAATGGGTATGGTAATGGATACAGGACCGGCTATAGTTATATTGGCTCCAATTTTTCTACCAATAGTAATTGCATTAGGTATTAATCCTGTTCATTTTGGTGTAATCATGGTGGTATGCCTTGCCATCGGTTTAGCTACTCCTCCATTTGGACTTAACCTTTTCGTAGCTGGAACCCTTGCAAACATAGAGCCGATGGTTGTGGCAAGGCAAGCACTGCCATTCATAGCAGTATTCGCTATTGCACTGATTGGAATAACTTATATCCCTTGGCTCAGTCTGGCATTTCTATAATGTCTGAAGAGATAAATTATTTTTTATTTAAACGTAGTAAAAAGGAGGAATTTCAATGAAAATGAAAAAGTATTTATTATTTATGCTCATCTTCGTAATGGTCTTTGCACTCGCTGCCTGTGGAGGGAATACAAAAGCACCTGCTACTGAAGGCACAGGTAATGGTGACTACGCAAATCTTGATCCAATTGTACTTAAGTATGCAAATGGAGCCGCATTAGGCGCCGCTGGAGATTTATGGGGCGTAGAATTTAACAAAGCTGTTGAAGATATCACTGGCGGCAAAATTACTGTTGACTACTTCCCTAACAGCCAACTTGGAGTTGACAGTGAAACTCAGACTCAGATGCTGGGTGGTGACATTGACATCGTTTCATGTCAGCCAGCACAGACTACTTCTTTTGTACCGCAAGTAGGGGTATTCGATTTACCTCTTGTATTTGCAAAATATGATGCTGCTACCATTGATAAAGCTCTTAATGACTCGGAATTCACCGTTGCCATCAATAAAGCCTATGGCGAAGCTGGTATGACATGCTTAGGTTTCCTTCAAGGCGCCACCTTCCGTGAAATGACATCAAATGTTAAAATCGAAACCATTGATGACTTTAATGGCGTAAAGATACGTACTATGGACTCCAAGTACCATTTGGCATTTTGGAAGGCTCTAGGAGCTAACCCAACGCCTTTAGCATTCACCGAGCTTTATATGAGTTTACAGCAGGGCGTTGTTGATGCTCAGGAAAATGCCAACGATACTAACGTAAGTTCCAACTTCTTTGAAGTACAGAAGTATTTGGTGAATACTAACCACATCCTCTATATGAATCAGTTCCTCATCAATAAGAGTAAGTTTGACAGTCTTGATCCTCTATATCAGGATGCAATCAAAAAGGCTGTAGCAGTAGCAACTGGTGTTATTGCTCCTCAGATGGCGGAAATCAATTCCAAAAACAAGCAGATCCTTATTGACAAGGGCATGGAAAGTCTTGAGTTTGAACCAGCTTTCTATGATGAAATGATTGCTAAAAGTCAGAGTGTTTATACACTAGTCCGTACCGACCTTGGCGATGACATCGTAGATGCTTTACTTAATAGCCTTGAGGCTTCTAAATAAGCACACAAACGGCAACAATTATAACTAAGTTTTTTCATGTTGCCTTCTCCTTCTTAACAAAGAGGTCTCCTTCAATTAGGCGGCCTCTTTGAACATAACTAACTGGCAATGCCTTTTAATACAAAAGATAAGAAAAGGAAGAATTATGAATATATTCGAACAACCTAAAATAGATTGTCACTGTCATCTGTTTGACCCGGTGAGATTTCCGTACACCGAAGGGGTGCCGTACGAGCCGCGTGGCCATGAAATCGGTACAGTATCACAGTTCCGCCAGGTAATGGATGTCTACGGGGTGAAGCACGCCCTGCTAGTGGAACCCAATTCAGGCTATGGACTAAACAACAGTTGTATGCTGGATGCTATAAAAACAAGCGAGGGTAGGTTTAAAGGTATTGCGGTGGTGGGGATGAACGCTTCTACAGAGGAGCTTGAGGCTCTAAAAGAATCTGGAATTGTAGGCATAGCTTTCAACACTACAGCCCTTGGTGCAGAATATTATAAAGAGGCAGGCGACCTGGTTAAAAAAATAGAAAGTCTTGATATGTTCCTTCAGATTCAATATGAACGACAGGACCTGCTCGAGATTGTACATACTTTTGAGGACACTCATGTTAAGATTTTAATCGATCACTGTGGAAGACCCGATATCACTGGAACTTTTGACCAGCCTGCATTCAAAAAACTGCTGGTTTTAGGGAAAAGAGAGAATGCATACATAAAACTGTCTGGTTATATGAAGTTTTCTCTCGAAGCTGCCCCTTACAGAGATACTTGGCCGTACGTCAGAGCTTTGGCAGAGGCCTTTGGCTCACACAAATGTATATGGGGCTCCGACTGGCCTTTTATTCGAGCAAAGGAAAGGGTTGACTACGGGATACTTCTAAGTATTTTTAAGAGCATCTTCCCTGACGAAGAGATGAGATCCGATATGCTGTACCATAACCCCGCCCGCATATTTGGTTTTTGAGATGTACTGTTATCAATCGAGAGCCTTCAGTAGCAAAACCGCCTTTTTATATCCTTCGAAGCCCAATCCATTGAAAGACTTAATGCAAATCTTTGAAACATATGATATGTGACGGAATTCATCCCTGGCGTAAATATTTGATAAATGAACCTCGACCGCAGGTAAGAATACTGCTTTAAGAGCATCCAAAATAGCAATACTAGTATGTGTATATCCCGCAGGGTTGATTACAATTCCGTCCATCACTCCATATGCAGCCTGTATTGCATCGATGATTTCTCCCTCATGATTTGACTGAAAAAATTCTACATCTATTTCATTTTGAGTGCATATATCTTGGATGTAATTAATAAGATTTTCATATGTTTGACTTCCGTAAATACTTTTTTCTCGAATGCCTATCATATTTATGTTAGGACCGTTAATAATTAGTATTCGCATAATATTCCTCCATGCTTTTAAGCTACATTCTTCATATTAGTTGAAAATGTTAGCATATTAATTATATAAATAAGTGAAAGTATAAAAAAAGGCCCCGCAACTTTTGCTGCGAGGCCTAAATTAGTTATTTGTTAACTAAAGCATTTTATCGGCGTTCTATTTACAGCAAAATCTAAAAAACCTCTATTATAAAAGCTAATAAAAGTAAAATAATAATATAATGCTGTAAAAAGTTGATTTTTCATTTTCTTCTCCACAAATGTTAATTATAATAGTAAAAGTTTTTTTTTTTAGTTTAGCATATCTTCGACAGTAAGTAAAGTAAATTATAATAATTTTTTTATTTATTATGCATATGGATTCATCAATAATATTGCTACATGAATTTTGATAGGATAACAATGGGAAATCTTCAACTTTGTTTTTCCCATTCTAACTTGACGCGATTGCTGCATATATTGGGCTTGTTTGAATAATTGAATTAAGGTATAATGAAGTTTATGGATAATATAA
>Ga0209386_1001099_pt1 | contig 11608 bp, 12 predicted proteins | sample NGEPertwo_FD_184510 | JGI IMG/M metagenome (GOLD analysis project Ga0209386, IMG submission 184510) | Arctic peat soil microbial communities from the Barrow Environmental Observatory site, Barrow, Alaska, USA - NGEE Permafrost154B-two... | ecosystem: Environmental > Terrestrial > Soil > Wetlands... | reverse complement strand
GCGCCTGCCCCCAAGACTGCGGCGGCCGACGGCGAGCCGACTGCCGCGCTGACGAAACAAGACGAGGTGGCCATCAAGCCGCCGCTCAAGCCCAAGCCGTATTACAGGGTGGTGGTGCGGGACGGCGGTCGGATCGAGGCAAACGGCACCGTCATCACCCTCGCCGGAATCAGCGCGAGGGCGGCAGACGCCAAGTGCAAGGACGCCGAGGGCCGGGCCTGGGCCTGCGGCGCCCGGGCGCGCGCGGCGCTGGTGCGGCTGATCCGCGGCCGCGCCGTGACCTGCAAGGTGCCTGCCTCAGGTGAGCAGAAAGCGGTGACCGCAAGCTGCACCGTGGGCGGCACCGATCTTTCCACCTGGATGGTCGCTCAAGGCTGGGCCGCGGCGAAGGAGCCGAACGAGCCCAAGCTCGCCAAGGCGGCCGACGCCGCCCGCAAGAAGCGCCTCGGCATTTGGCGCTGACTGGCATTGAGCCAAAAAAGAAATGCGGACCGGGCCGCATAGCCCGATCCGCATCTCAAAACAGAAAACGCCGCTCAAGCGAGCGGCGCTATGAAAAGCCGATTACGAATTGTCGCAGATGACCTGGACGTCGATATTGGCTTCCTCGCGGGTCGGGTAGCCCTGCTTGCCAATCTGCATGCCGAGCTCATCTTCGCTGACGAGCTTCTTGTCGATGATGCGGCAATGCTGGTTCGCATCCTTGATAATGACGAACTGGCTGGCGTCGGCGGCAATGGCGGCGCCGGCAAAACCGAAGATCAGAGCGGCGGCAAGGGTGTACTTCACCATGGGGGTGTCCTCCAGAGACTTGGTTGTGACTAGACTAGTCAGAGGCGCAGTTCTTTCAGGTGCCACTTAAAGACCGGTGAAAATTTTGGCGTGCCGCTCCAAGTGGTTAGCGCTTGCGCTACGCAGTACGTTCAAGTTAAGCGCAAAGTGGGCGCGAAAAATGCGGCCCCGGGGATGTCCCCGAGGCCGCTTGGCTAACCGCCGGACTGGCAGTCAGGCTACATCTTCTTGCTGTCGGACTCGTCCATCATGCCGGAGTCAGACGGCGTGCCCTTCATGTCCTGTTCGGTCGCGGCATCGGCGCTGACCCAACCCTTGGAGCAGCCATCCTTCCACTCGTCGGCGGAAATCGTGGCGTCCTTGGAGGTGTCGACCATCTGGAAGTTCAGGATGAACGGCGTGGCCTTGTCTTGCGACAGGGTATCGCCATCCGGCCCCGCGGTTTCCCAAGCCTTCTGGCACTCGGCCTCGCTCAGAATCTTGCCCGGACGGCCGGATGGGGCGTCCTTCTGCGAACCTTCCGGAACGGGAGCGCCGGCGCCGGCAAAAGCATAGGTGCCGCTGGTCAGCAGCATCACGGCAGTCAGGGTGGTGAGTCTCATAACTTCATCTCCTAATGTTTCCTCGTGGGCTCAGGGCCCCAGCCCCGTGGAAGCTTGTGCATCCACGGGGCATTGCTCTTTCAACGCATGCCTTGCGACTTCGGTTCCGAATATTGATGCGGGCCGATGGTTCGCACCTTGAGCGCTTGACCGCTGCGCTACCGCGCTTCGCGCACCTTGAGCGCTTGACCGATCAGCGCGCGGGTCTCGGGGATGCCGTAGAGCTCCACAAAAGAGCCGAAGCGCGGGCCCTGGGTCTGGCCGAGCAGCACCTCGTAGAGGGCGGTGAACCAATCGCGCAGCGGCTCAAAGCCGTGCTCCTTGCCCACCGCGTAGACTTGCGCCTGGATTTCCTCGGCGAGAACCTTGTCCGGCAGCGCGCCGAGCCGCGCCTCGAGATCGGCAAGGGCGGCGCGCTCCTTCTCGGTCGGTGCGCGGTAGCGCTTCGCCGGCTTCACGAAGTCATGGAAATAACGGATGGCGTAGCCGACGAGCTCGTCGAGCAGCGGGTGCCCTTCCGGGGTGGCGTCGGGCGTGTAGCGGCGGATGAAGCCCCACAGCACCTCGCTGTCCTCGGAGTTCGAGGCGGAGGCCAAATTCAGCAGCAGCGCGAAGCTGATGGGAAGGTCCGCTTGCGGCGGCGCGCCGTCATGGACGTGCCAGACCGGGTTCATCAGCTTTGCCGCCCACTCTTCTTTGGGGTAGGCGGCGAGGTGGCCGACATACTCGTCGACCGCGCGGGGGATCACGTCGAAATAGAGCCGCTTCGCTTTTCTCGGGCTTTGAAACATGTAGAGAGAGAGGCTCTCGGGCGAGGCATAGCTGAGCCACTCGTCGATGGTGAGGCCGTTGCCGCGCGACTTGGAGATCTTCTCGCCGTTCTCGTCGAGGAACAGTTCGTAGTTGAAGCCTTCGGGCTGCTGACGGCCGAGAATGCGGCAGATCTGTCCGGAGAGGCGGACGCTATCGATCAGGTCCTTGCCCGCCATCTCGTAGTCGACGCCGAGCGCCGCCCACCGCATGGCCCAATCCGCCTTCCATTGCAGCTTGCAATGACCGCGGGTGACGGGCACTTGCGTGAGCTTGCCCGAGTCTGGGTCTTTAAAGAGGATGGTGCCGGCGGCAACGTCGCGGTCGACGATCGGCACTTGCAGCACCTTGCCGGTGACGGGAGAGATCGGCAGGAAGGGGCTGTAGGTGGCCCGACGTTCGGGGCCGAGGGTCGGCAGGATGACGTTGCAAACCGCCTCATAGTTCTCCAGCACCTTCAGCAGCGCCACGTCGAAGCGACCGGCGATGTAGCAATCGCTCGCCGAGAGAAACTCGTAGTCGAAGCCAAACCGATCGAGGAACGCCATCAACCGCGCATTGTTGTGATGGCCGAAGCTCTTGTGCTCGCCGAACGGGTCCGGCACTTGCGTCAGCGGCTTGCCGAGATGCTGCGTGACCATCTCCTTGTTGGGGATGTTGTCCGGCACTTTGCGCAAGCCGTCCATGTCGTCGGAGAAGCAGATCAACCTGGTCGGCACCTGGTCCTGGGTCAGCACGCGGAAGGCGTGGCGCACCATGGTGGTGCGGGCGACTTCGCCGAAGGTGCCGATATGAGGCAAGCCGGAGGGCCCGTAGCCCGTCTCGAAGATGATGGGGCCGGTCGGCTGCGGAATCCGCTTCATGCGGCTCAGCACCTTGCGCGCTTCCTCGAACGGCCATGCCTTGCTGACATGGGCGTGAGCGAGGAGCTCGGAATTCATCTCGATCTTGGCGCTGGGCGGGGAGGCCATTGATTGGAATGTCGCGTGGTGTAGAAGGGCTGGTGGTCCGACAAATTTCACAGTTTTCCGCACCGCGCCAGTATTTCCGCCCGTGCCGCACTCGGCGCTTGCCCGGCAACCGGCAATTTCCTACCGTCGCGCCGCTTCGAGGCCTGAAGCGAACAGAAAGGTAGAAGAGCCCATGACCGAGCCATTGGACCATCACGATGCGCTGATCTACGCGATGGTCACCATGTCGGCCGTGGACCGGACCATGACCGACGCCGAGCTGCACCGCATCGGCGAGATCGTCTCCAATCTGCCGATCTTTGCCGATTACGACCAGGATAAGCTGGTCCGGACCGCCCAGGCCTGTGGCGATGTGCTGAGCGGGGACAACGGCCTCCAGCAGGTGCTCCAGCTCATTCGCGGCGTCCTACCGAAGACGCTGCGCGAGACGGCCTATGCCGTGGCGCTGGAAGTCGCTGCAGCCGACCTCGACGTGCAGCGCGAGGAGACGCGATTCCTCCAGATGCTGGCCGACAGCCTGGAACTCGACAAGCTCACCGCCACGGCGATCGAGCGCGGCATCCGGGCGCGCAACACGGTGCTTTGATCCGGGCGCTTTCGACCGCACGGCTTTACCTTTCACGAAGGTTGCGCGCCGGAACCAACCCGGCCCGCGGGGGTTCTTGTTATAATGTGTGCTTGAGGCGCGCCGGATGCGTGCGCCATTTTCAGGAGGATCAATCATGTGGGGCTTGGCTGAACGCAAGACGTCGAGATTCGGGAGAGACCTCGACATGGACGATGTCTACGACCAGCTCGACACGTTGCGCGGCTATGTGCAGGAGCTGTCGCACGGTGCGGGAAAGAGCGCCAAGAGCGGCTACGGCCGGGCCCGCGACTTCGCCTCCGGTGCAGCGCACGACGCCGAGGACACGATGAAGGACAACCTCGCCGCCTCGCTCGTGCTGACGTTGGGTCTCGGCATCGTCGTCGGCTATTTCATCCGCCGCGGCAGCGACTAGCCCCTAGCGGGCGAGCTTGCCGGCGCCGGTAAACAGCGCCCCGCCGATCACGCACGGAATCGCGATCTGCGCTTGACCGAGAGCCGTGGCGGCGACGCAGCCCGTAGCGATAGCGAGTGAGCCCGCGGTCATACCCTTGGACATGCCTGCTTCCGCCGACAGCTTCCGCTGCTGCGCGTCCTCGATGGCGCCAAACTGATCCTTGCGGATTTTCTCCGACTCGAACAACTCAGCCGCCTCGATCACATCCTTCAACGGCTTGGCCACCTCAGGCGGCTGGCGCTCGTACTCGGCGCGGTACAGCCCGATCAATTCGCGGTCGCGCTCGGCGTAGGAGGCGAGGGTCCATTTGGCGGTGCCGCCGGTCGAGATCTTGTCGTAGGCGCTCGGGTCGCTGCTCCAGCCGGAGAAGATCTTACGGAAGGAGAAGTTGGAGTCCTCGTCGTTCTTCGACCATTTCAGCGCCTGCATGATGCGCATCACCGGCTGGTGCTGGCCGGTGGCGACGTAGTAGCCCCACAGCGCGTAGATGCCGGCCGCGCCGCCCTGCTCCAGCGGCAAATCCATCAGTGCCGGACGCTTGCCGTTGAGAAAGTCGTCGATGAGCGGACCCCTGAGCGGCATGCGTGAGGAATTTTTCTCGAGCAGGCTCCGCCAGTCCGGGCGCCCCGAATAGACAATCGCCCGGATGATCACCTCTTGCTCCTTGTCGGGCATCGGGAACATCCGGGTGACGAGGGCCGGGCCGTCATTGGGATTGGCGCCGAGAATGCCGGCGATGAAGCCGATGCAGAACCACTGCTTCTCCTCGTCGCCGAACAGGCCGAAATCGAGCATGGCGTGAACCGCGTCGGGCACGCGCCAGAGATCGGGATGCTTGCGGTAGTTGGAGACCCAATCGAGCAGACGCTGGGGCGTGTCGAAGGACGCTTGCTGCGCGGGTTTCGCCGGGGACCCAAACTCAGGTGCGCCTGCGGCCGGCCGCGCGTAGACTTGCTGGGGCACTCCCTGCCGGGGCGTGAATTGTTGCGGTGCGATCCGTTGCGGCGCGGCGGCGGCCGGCTGAGGCGCTGCTGGCCGCACGTCCTCTCGCGCCGCTTTGGGCGCCGAGGATTCCAGGGCAGGCGCTTCCGGCGGGCCCAGGCGCTGCGGCGTGGCCTGCTTCGATACCGAACTCGTCTTAGGGGCCTCGGAAACCGCGCCCGATTGCGCGGCGCAAGGCACCACCAAGCCGAGAACGCCGACGGCGGCGAGCGCTAGAGTCGTGGCAATACGCATGTCATCAGCTTCCTCCCCCCGGCCCTAGAGTGCTGACGATTAACACAGACATAGTTAACGCCCGCGGGCTTGCGCTGAGCGGGTAAGACCATGATTTTCAAGCGTTTCGTGGCAATTTAATGGCCGGGCGCGTTAACCATAACAAAAGGTTACCGCCCGATCGGGCGCCGCTGCCGCCCCGGGTATGTCCGGCCGCCCTTCGCCTCGCGGTAGAAGGACGGCCGGGGCCTCGCACTTACGCCGCTAGGGAGCGATTTTCATCGGGCGAGGTGGACTTCAAGTCCGGGCATCTCCTGGGTCTCGTCGGCAACAATTCCTTCGCGTCATCGGCCCTGGAGTGGCGGCCAGAGCCTTGGGTAAAACTGGTCTTCGTCGTCAGCCGGCCTCCTGCACCTCCGATTCCATCAAGGCGCAAGGCCGCGCGGCCTGGGGCCGGCCCGCCTCACGGGATGCCAGAAGGAGGGCAAAATCGCGGCCCCGCCCCTCGGCACCAAGCTGTAGCGACAACATGCCCAGCGGCTCGAGCAGCCGCGCGTTGCGCAGCTCGCCCGCATCCACCGCCTCGAAGCCGACATCCGACACGAGGCCGCGCACGATGTCCTTGGCCGCACCCTCCGGCCCGGCGACAAACATGGCTGCCCGGCCTTGCGGAAAGACCGGCCTTGCAATGACGTCGACGCCGGCGGCGTTGAAGGCCTTGAAGACGATCGCATCCCGGGCGTGGCTCTGAAGGAGCTCGGCACCGGAACTGTCGAAACCCATCGCCAGCCGCGTTCCGTTCGGATTGAGCGGGTTGGTCGCATCGATCACGATCTTGCCGGCAAGCGCCGAAGCGTGCTCGCAGACAAGCGCCTCAGTCGATGTCCAGGGCGTGGCGAGGATTACGGCTTCGGCGCCGGCGATCGCCGCACCGACGGGCTTGGTGATCGGCTCGCCGGCGGTCTTCGGCTGCCGCACCCCATAAATGACCTGGTGGCCCTTAGCGCGAAGGGCCGTGCCCAGGGCTGTCCCGACGCGCCCAGCGCCGACGATGGCAATCCTCATCTCTACCCCCGCTTAGTCAGCTTGGTGATTCCGAGTAAGGGATCCGTTTGCTGTTGCCTCCAACATGGGCGCTCCATTATCATTATTCCAATCGATGGGATCGATGATGAGTATCGATCATGCCAATCTTAGCCGGCTCGACCTCAACCTCTTGGTTGCGTTCGACGCGCTTCTGACCGAGCGAAGCGTCACGCGCGCCGCCGCCCGCGTCGGGCTCGGCCAGTCGGCCATGAGCCATAATCTGGCCCGGCTCCGAACCTTGTTCGGCGATGAACTCTTGACCCGGGACGCCAAGGGCATGCGCCCTACCCCGCGGGCGCTGGCGCTGGCCGACCCGGTGCGGATGTCGTTGGGGCAGATCCAGGCGGCGGTGCTTCAGCGCGAGGCGTTCGAGCCGGCGACCGCCGAGCGCGTGTTCAGGATCGGGCTTGCCGACTCCATCGAGGTCGCCGTCATCCCCGCCCTGATCGAGCGCCTGCAAACCACGGCACCGGGCGTGTCGTTGCGGCTGCGCTCAACCAACCGCATGAGCATCTTGGAGGAGCTCGATACCGGAACTCTCGATCTCGGCATTGGCGTGTTCGACCAGGGCCAGACCCACCACAAGCGGCGTCACATCTATACCGACAGCTTTCTCTGCCTGTTCAGCATCGAGCAGCTCGATCTCACGCCGCCGATTTCGCTCCAAGACTATCTGCGCTGGCCCCATGTGCTGACAAGCCTCGCCGACGATATCCGTGGCGCGGTGGATGAGGCCCTGGCCAAACACAAGCTCCGCCGCAACATTGTCATGACGACACCCGGCTTCCTCGCCGTGCCGTTCATCGTGCGCCGTGCTCCCGTCATCACCACCATGCCGTCACGGCTGGCACGGTATTTCTCCGAGAGCTTCGGGCTCGCCACGAGCCCGGTTCCGGTGGACCTGCCGAGCTTCACGATCTCGCTGCTGTGGCATGCGAGCTTCGATCACGACCCAGGACATCTGTGGTTGCGTCAGACGGTGGCCGGACTCGTTTCCGAGGACAATCTGGAGCTCTAGGCCCGCCGCGCGGGATGTGGACAACTCCCGATTTGGCGGCGCGTTGGCGTTATATTGGCTTCATCATTGGCGCGGATTCGATTCGCGCGTTCCGTCCTGTTGAAGAAGACTCATCGCTAATCAGAAGACCCATCGCTAATCGAGAGACCCGGCTGGTCGAAGGAGGTCGTTTCATGGCTGCGAGCACAGCACCGACGAGGGGCCGCGCATCATCAACCGCCAAGGCGCGCGGCGATGCCTTGAGCGAGGTCTTGGCCGATAGCTGGTGGGCGGTTGGCCTGCGCGGCATTCTCGCCATCGCCTTTGGTCTCATTTGCCTGGTGGTCCCGTCCGTCGCCATCCTCGCCCTGATCCTCCTGTTCTCCGCCTATATGCTGGTCGATGGCGTGCTCGCCATTGCCTCCGGCCTCAAGGCCGCGCGGAACGGCGAACGCTGGGGTCTGCTCATCCTCGAAGGCGTTGTCGATATCGCCGCAGGCGCCGTCGCCTTCCTCTGGCCCGCGATCACAGCGGTCGCCTTCGTCATCCTCATCGCGGTGTGGGCGATCATTTCCGGCGCGCTGATGCTCGGCGCGGCCTTCACCCTGAAACACGATCATGGGCGCTGGTGGCTCGCACTTGGCGGCATCGCCTCGGTGATCTTCGGCATCGTGCTGCTGGTGGCGCCGGTGGTGGGCGCGGTGGTGCTCACCTGGTGGGTCGGGGCCTATGCCATCGTGTTCGGCGTCGTCCTCCTGGTGCTGGCCTTCCAGCTGCACGCCAAGAAAGAAGAGCGCGACGCCAAGTCTGCCCCGCGGCCCACCGCCAGGAAGACCGCCGCGAAGAGGGCCTGAAGTCCCTTTCGCGCAAAGGTCCTGACGTCGCCTATTTCCGGGAGCCGCCGACCTTGATCAAGACCGCGTCTCTCGGTCTTGTGATCCTCGGCGTGGTTGGCTTGTCTGTCGCCTCACGCCACACTAACTGACAGTCAGTCCTAACCAGGCGGCTTCTATGGATAACCTATTCGGCCAGGGCGACAGCCTGATCCGGCTCGGCGCATTCGCCGGCGTCTTCCTGGTGATGGCGCTGATCGAGCTCGGCTGGCCGAAGCGGACGCTGATCGCCCCGAAGGGACGCCGCTGGCTCACCAATGTCGGCATCAGCGTCACGGCCGCCTTCGTGCTTCGGCTGATGGCCGCCACCGTCGTGCCGATTGCGGCGATCGCCGCGGCGTTCTACGCGCAGAGAAACGGCATCGGACTCCTGAACAGCGTGGCCTGGCCCGTATGGGTGAAGATCGCCATTGCGCTGATCGTGCTCGACCTCGCCATCTGGACGCAGCATCTCGTCTCCCACAAGGTCCCGATCCTGTGGCGCCTGCACCGCGTGCATCATGCCGACCGCGATATCGACGTGACCACGGCGATCCGCTTTCACCCGGTTGAGATCGCACTGTCCATGCTGTGGAAGATCGTCGTGGTGATGGCGCTCGGGGCCGCCCCCTTGGCGGTGTTCCTGTTCGAGGTGATCCTCAATGCCTGCGCCATGTTCAACCACGCCAATATCGCGTTGCCGGGCTGGATCGATCGGCCATTGCGGCTGCTCATCGTGACACCCGACATGCACCGGGTGCATCACTCGGTGCTCCGCCCCGAGCACGACTCCAATTACGGCTTCAATCTGTCGCTGTGGGACCGCGTGTTCCGCACCTACACCGCCCAGCCGGAAGGCGGGCACCAGGGCATGACCATCGGGCTCACACCCTATCAGAGCGAAGACCCGACACGCTTCGGCTGGTCACTGTTGCTGCCGTTCCGCGGCGCCGGCTCGAAGACGACGGCCGAGCCGTCAAGTCCGCCGCCAGACTCTCATCCAGACGATCGCGCGGCCTCGAAGAAGCTCGTCTAGAAAAAACTCATGGGGAAATAGCGCAGGAACAGCTCCTCGTAGCGGCCGCTGGCGTGCACCTGCTCCAGCCCATAAGTGAGGATCTCGGCGAGCTTGCGGTTGCCCTTCTTCACGGCGATGCCGACACCTTCGCCAAAATACTTGGCGTCGAGATAAGGCCCGCCGCGGAACTCGCAACAGGCTTCGCTGGTCACGCCGTTGAGCCAGAACGTAAGCGTAATGCCGTCGCCGAAGATGAGATCGATGGCGCCGTTCTTCAGCGCCTTCTGCGCATCCTCGGCATTATCGAATGCAGCGACCGCGGCATCGGGGAAGAATTTCGTGAGATAGGCCTCGTGGCCGGTCCCCTTGGCCACGCCGATCTTCAAGTCCTCCACCGTCTCCGGGCGAATGTCCTTGATCTTACTCTCTTTGCGCGCCACGAAGCGCGCCGGCGTGGCGTAGTAGCGGGAGGTGAAGTCGGCCGACTTCAGCGCTTCCTCGGTGATGCGGATGGAGGCGATGGCCGCGTCGGCCTCGCCCTTGTCGAGACTCGGAATCAGATCGTTCCAGTTCGTCGCGCTGACCTCGCACTGGACCTCGAGAACCTCGCAGATGGCCTTGGCGAGATCGACGTTGAAGCCGGTGAGCGCGCCCACCTCATCGTAATAGTGGAACGGCGGGTAGTCGGAATCGGTGACGAAGCGGAGCTTATCGAGCCCCTTCAGGTCCGGCCTCGGACGGAGCGCATCGCCTTGCCAATTGTCGGGGACGATCGTGCCCCGCGCTTGCGCGTGCGCCGGAGTGGGCAACAGCCACACCAGCGCAATCGCGAGCGCGGCAAGCAAGCACGGCGCCGCGCCGCGTCCAAGGGATCGAGGAATCAGGAGGCCGCTGTTCTTCACCCGCCCCTCTTAGCGCGGCTTTGCGGCAGCCGCTAGAGCGTCATAACCCGCAATAGTTGCATACTGCAATACTACGACTTTTACTAGTGCCGCGCGCGATTCAACATCTTGGCTCATTCTATATTGCGCCTCATCCTAGAAGTGCAAAGATGCCGTGAGGGAGTTGCTGGAGGCTTTCCCGTGTCGCTTGTGGTCAAGAGGAGCCCGGCCGAGGGGCCGGACTGGCGCGTTGGCGCGGGCGCACAGCTGCTCGCCGAGCCCGAGTACCATTTTCTGGTCGGCCGCTTCATCGACGCCGCCACGCTGGCGCGCGCGAGCGCGCTTGCAGCGCGCTGGGGTGTCCATCCCCACGATGTGATGATCGCCAATGGCTGGCTCGCGGAGGACGACTACTACCGTGCGCTCGCCGGGGCGTGCGGCACGCCTTTCAAGGCCGGACTTGACCCAAGCGAAGCCGCGCTCCCTGCGCTCGCGACACCGCGGCAATGCCTGGCCAGCGGGCTTCTCAAAGAGCGGGCGCGGAGCCGCCGCTTCGTGCTTGCGCCCGACCGGCTGAGGCCGACGGCGCTGCGCGTGATGTTGGCGCGGCTCGCACCCCATGGCTTCACGCTGGCGACGCCGCGCGCTGTGCGGGACGCCGTCTATCACCACTTCGCGCCGAGCCTGGCGCGGGGCGCGGTCGAGACCCTGGCGGTTCGCCGCCCCGAGCAGAGCGCGCGCACGCGGACCCCGCGCTGGCAGCGCGCGGCCTTGACCATCGGCGCGGCGGGGCTCTTAGGCGCGCTTCTGCTGGCGCCAATCGAGACCATCCGCGCCATGACATTGCTGCTTGCCGTCCTGTTCGTACCGGTGATCGGGCTCCGAGCCGTCGCTGCGTACCAACTCATGGGGCGGACGACCCACAATGAGCCGGCTCCGCCGCGCGTTCCCGACGCGGCGCTCCCGATCTACACCATCCTCGCACCGCTGTTCGGCGAGGCGCACATGGTGGCGCCGCTCGTCGAGGTGCTGAGGCGGCTCGACTGGCCGGCATTAGGTAGCAAAGGCACCAATTAATAATCAGGAAAAACTCTCACCATTTCGTTCTAGATCAATGGCTTACGTCAGAATTAATTATAAAGGGGTGCCAAAGAGAAGACCCCGCCACTTGGGACAGTGGGCAGGGCCTTCCTTGGGGAGATCGAGATTGGACCGGGTGCATCCTAGTCACTTTCGCGTCTCCGACAAGAGGCTTCGGCCAGTCGCGGCTCAGGAAGCGAAGGCCACCAAATAGGGGAAAACTTCGAGTCAGGTGCTTGTC